>Ga0302278_10000160_pt1 | contig 86657 bp, 82 predicted proteins | sample III_Bog_N3_2_FD_194543 | JGI IMG/M metagenome (GOLD analysis project Ga0302278, IMG submission 194543) | Peat permafrost microbial communities from Stordalen Mire near Abisko, Sweden - III_Bog_N3_2 | ecosystem: Environmental > Terrestrial > Soil > Wetlands > Peat | place: Sweden: Abisko...
GCGTTTAGGATGGGGCACCCGCAACTGGGCGCGCGGCAGAGAAACAGAAAGGCCCGCCTGCCGAAGCAGACGGGCCTTTCGAGGGTAACTCCAGATCAGATCTGGGGAGACACGTCAGGAGTTACCGATGTCCGCCACCACCACCGCCGTGGAAGCCACCGCCGCCACCGCCATGGAAGCCGCCACCGCCGCCGGAGAAGGCGCCGCGTGCGCCGCCACCGGAGTAGCCGCCACGAGCAGCTCCACCTGAGTATCCGCCGCGAGCTGCTCCGCCAGCGTAACCGCGTGCCCCGCCAGCGTATCCGCGTGCCCCGCCAACGTATCCGCGGGCTGCTCCGCCAGCATAACCACCGCGGTATCCGCCAGCATAGGCGCCGCGATAGCCGTATCCGCCTCTATATCCATAGCCACCGTATCCGGCGCGGCCGTACCAACCGCGGTGGTACCAGGGACCGGCACCGATGAAGAAGCCGCCTACGAACCAATCAGGACCGTAGTACCCGTAAGGCGCGCAAGTATAGGGGTAATAGGGGTAGTAGCCCCAGTCACAGACCGGAGGACCATAGACGTCGGGGGCGTAGGCGACTTCGGGGCCGACTCCGACACCCACCGCAACCTGGGCTTTTGCCGTTGCCGCGAGGGGCAGGGCCAGAAGCAACGCAACCAGAACCGGGTAGATTTTCCGCATGACATTCTCCTTGATGCTGCCCCTTCCGGGTGGACTCGGTTTGGGGATTGGAACTGACTTCGAGCTTCAGCATTTGCCGGACTGCCGGGGATGCTCTCCCATCCGGCGTACACCTGTTAGAACAGCACTTCTCAGGAATAGTTGCGGTGCCTGGATAAAGAATGGTCCTAATCGTGGGAAGTGGCAAGGCACAGAAGCGGAGGTGGCCGAAACGCAAAGCGGCCTCCCGGGAAAGGGGAGGCCGCTGAGGGCAGATATCAGACTGATTAGCGGAGGATTAGCGGCGGAATCGAGAGCTGTCGCGATCCCGGCCACGGTCGTGATCGAATCCGCGGTCGAAATGGCCGCCGAGCAGCATGGGGCCGCGGTCGAAGTGGTCAAACGGTCCGACGCGGACGACACCGACGAAGTTCCAGTATCCGGGGACCCAGTAGCCGTCGGTGTAGTAGCCGGCCATCCAGACATATCCGGGGCCAGGGCATGGAGGAGCGTAGGCAACCGGCCCGCGAACGCCGATTCCATATTGCGCGGCCTGGGCTGAGGTAGCACCGAGACCCAATCCGCCGGCAACCACTGCTGCACTCAACATCCAATTCCGCATGCTTTTCATACAACCTCCATCCAGCTGGCCGATTGGCTCGATGCTGGCCCGGCTTCTTTCCGTTGGGAGGCTCGATTTTGCTGCCTCCACGTGCGCCGGTTATGTAGTGTGCAAACACTGGCAGGGGAAAAGGTTGAGGGGGCGGGAGCTAAATAAATTGGCGCAACTTTCTGCGAGGAGCGATGTAAAGAGCGCGGCGAAAGGAGGGCAAGTCAGGCAGGGTGCGGCTCATATGAACCCAAAGAATGGTGTATAGTGAGACTAGATGGAGGGCGAGAATGGCGCATGGAGGAACAACCCTTAGCGGGAGAATGGCGGTTCCGGTTTCGTCGGCCAGGAAGTCACGGGAAACAGGGCCCCGCACCGTAAGGCAGGGCTCCCTTTTGCCGAAACGAGAAGAGGCTGCGCATCTCGTCGAAGTCGCTCACAAGGCGGAGCGGGGCTTTTCGAAAGTCGAAGTTGCAAAGCTTGTTGGCACGATCGCGGCTGTATCGTCGATTCCGCAAGGCAAGTTGCGCGCACAGATTATTCCTGACTCGACGTGGAAGCGCGCAGGAAAGAGGCTTGGACCGCAGGCCAGCCAGACAGGGGCCAGGCTGCAACACGTGATTGGGTTTGCACAGCACATCTGGAACAACGAACGAGACGCCGCTACGTGGCTTACGACTCCCCATATGGAATTAGGATGGAAGACGCCTTTTTCATTGCTTCGAACTGAAGCGGGGGGACGTGCTGTAGAGGGAATACTGGCGGCAATCGAGTACGGATTTCCGGTCTAAATGTACGTATATCGAATGCATCGAATCAGTTCGGGCGCTTTTGACACCTCAGGGGCATTCCTGTATTCCGGGCGCTGGCATTCAGCAGGAACGCGAGTGATTTATGCAGCGCAGCATGTGAGCCTTGCCGCGCTGGAGATACTTATTCACTCCAGCAGACGTCCGGTGCCCGACATGTTGATGACCGAGATCGAGATTCCGGATCAGATGTCAATTGAACAGACCGAGTGGATGGAAATGGATCAGTCTCGGCGCTTTGGAAGCGAGTGGGTGCAGTCCGGCCGGAGCGCAGTGTTGCGCGTTCCGAGTAAGGCTGTGAATGGGCTGGAATTTAACTTTCTCATCAACCCAGTTCATGCAGACTTCCAGCGAATTCGGCAGGCAGTGAGCCATGACTTTGCATTTGACAGGCGGCTGTTTCCCGAGTTGTAAGAGCCGGTTGAGACGCCTGAATTAGCGCCTGAGCACCGAATGCTAACCTTATCGTTTGAAGAGCATGTTTACGACGACACAGCACGCGCATTTTATCGGGATTGGCGGGATCGGCATGAGCGGGATCGCGGAGATCCTGCTTAGCCTGGGGATGAAGGTGTCTGGGTCGGACCTGCGGCGGGGTCCGGTGACGGACCGGCTGGCGCAACTGGGGGCGACGATTTATGAGGGCCACGAGGCGGGGCATGTGGCGGGCGCGACGGTGGTGGTGACGAGCTCGGCCGTGAGCCCGATGAATCCTGAGGTGCTGGAGGCGAATGCGCACAAGATTCCGGTGATTCAACGGGCGGAGATGCTGGCGGAGCTGATGCGGCTGAAGTATGGCATCGCGATCGCGGGGATGCACGGGAAGACGACAACGACATCGATGGTGGCATCAGTGTTGTCGGCCGGGGGGCTGGACCCGACGGTGGTGGTGGGCGGACGCGTTGACGCGCTGGGGTCGAATGCGCGGCTGGGGACGACGCAGTACCTGGTGGCCGAGGCGGACGAGAGCGACCGGTCGTTTCTGAAGCTGTCGCCGATATTGGCGGTGGTGACGAACCTGGACCGCGAGCACATGGACTGCTACAAGGACATGGCGGATGTGGAGCGGGCGTTTCTGGCGTTCATGGACAAGGTGCCATTTTATGGGGCGGTGACGGCGTGCATCGACAATGCTCTGCTGAAGTCGATTTTGCCGCAGGCGCGGCGGCGTGTGATTACGTATGGGACGGCGGCAGAGGCGGACTTTCGGCTGGAGTATCTGGGGTTTGAGAAGGTTGGGGTTTCGCGGTTTATGGTGCATGCGGCGGATGGGGCGATGGGCGGGACCATGGGGCCATTTGAGCTGCACAAGCCGGGGCGGCATAACGTGCTAAACGCAACTGCGGCTGTGGCGATTGCTCGGCAACTTGAGGTGCCGGCGGACAGGATTGCGGAGGGGCTGAGGAATTTTCGCGGTGTGGATCGGCGGTTTCAGGTGCGGGGGACGGCGCGCGGTGTGACGGTGGTGGATGACTACGGGCATCATCCGACGGAGATTCGAGCGACGCTGGCGGCGGCGCGGGAGTGCGGGCATACGCGGATTCATGTGATCTTTCAGCCGCACCGGTTCTCCCGAACTCTTGATTTGATGGATGAATTTGGCGGCGCGTTCCGGGATGCGGATACGGTGGTGGTGCTGCCGATTTATGCTGCGAGCGAAGAGCCGATCGAGGGCGTGACGGCGGAGAAGCTTGCGGAGAAGATTGAAGGGCCGAAGGTCGGGTATGCGGCGGACTTTGGGGCGGCGGTGACGGCGGTGAAGGGCGAGGCGAGGGATGGAGACTTGATACTGACGCTGGGGGCGGGGAGTGTGAGTCAACTGGCGCCGCAGATATTGGCGGCGATTGAAGGGGGTTAGTGCGGTGGGCTGGGCAGCATGGACTCCCATGTCCCCAAATGCGAGGGACATGGGGCACTCGCAGTTGGTAGATGACCAACGAAAAGCAGCCGCAGATCCTTCGACTCACCACCCCCAGGCTGAAGTGCGCCTGGGGCCCCGTTCGCTCAGGATGACAGCCACTTCTTATATTTAGAGGGCATGTGGAAGACAGGACTGGAGCAGCGTTGGCGCTAAGCATTCAAGAGCAGTTTGGGCAGATCGACATATACGTGTTCGATCAGATTTTGCGCGGCAACATCGAGGACGGCATGAGCGTGGTGGATGCCGGGTGCGGCTACGGGCGCAACCTGGTGCATCTGCTGCGGCAGGGCTGCAGGGTCTTTGCGATTGATCAGGATGCCGCGGGCGTGGAGCACGTGCGGAAGCTGGCCGAGTCTCTCAATGCTCGATTGCCTGGGGAGAACTTCCAGGTGGGGTCGATTGAGCGGATGCCGTTTGCGGATGGGATGGCTGACGTGGTGCTTTCGAGCGCGGTGCTGCATTTTGCGCGGGATGAGAAGCAGTTTCGGGCGATGCTGAAGGAGATGTGGCGGGTGCTGAAGCCGGGAGGGTTGTTCTTCTGCCGGCTGGGGTCGCGGATCGGAATGGAGTTTGAGCGGGTGCGGGGAAACATCTACCGGATCGGCGATGGGTCGGAGTGGTTCCTGGTGGATGAAAAGATGCTGCTGGAGCTCACGGCGGAGTTGAACGCGGTGCTGGTGGATCAACTGAAGACGACGGTTGTGCAGGATTACCGTTGCATGACGACGTGGGTGTTGCGGAAGCGGAGACGGTGAGGGCATAGTACCGCTACGCAATATGCGGCGACGAGGTGGTCAATACTGATCATCATTCTCTACGGAAGGGGCGTAGGGTGTCTTTACTGTTTCACTTTCTCTTTTTCTCCAGTCATGTGGAAAGCCTCTCGGAAACGAGGGGCTTTCGTGCGTTAGGGGGTGGTGGACGAAAAGCTATATATCTATCCCAGGTTAGCTCGGGCCGCTGGCGCGGACCTCGCGAACCTCCACCCCACAGACGAAGACCTTTCTGTGGGGGCCCCGGCCTGGGGCACCCCGGAACCTTTGCCTGATATGATTCGGCGTTGATTTGAATGACGGTTAGAGGGAGAGTCTATGGTGAACGGTACGCGCAGGGGATTTATGAAGGCGGCTGGGGCGACGGTGGGCGCGGTGGCACTGGCGGGGCGGATGCCGGCGTGGGCTGGGATGTCGGTTGGACTGGTGCAGGTGTGGAGCAGCTTTCGCGATAAGCGGCATGCGCAGGGTGAGGGGCTGAAGTGGAAAGCGGCGGGCAGCATCGCGGCGGATGCGATTGTGCTTGATCCGGGGACGGTGAAGCAGGAGGTTCTGGGGTTTGGCGGGGCGATGACGGACGCGACCTGCTACGTGCTGAGCCAGTTGAGCGAGGCGGAGCGCGGGCCGATCATGCATGACCTGTTTTCGCCGGAAGAGATGGGCTTCAACGTGTGCCGGACGTGCGTGGGGGCGAGCGATTATTCGCGGACGGTTTACAGCTTTGATGAGAGCGACGAGCCCGACCCGGAGATGAAGCATTTTTCGATCGATCACGACAAGGAGTACATTCTGCCGGTGCTGCGGGCGGCGCGGAAGGCTAATCCGGAGTTGTTTCTGTTTTCGTCGCCGTGGAGCCCGCCAGGATGGATGAAGGCGAACAAGTCAATGCTGGGCGGAGCGATGCGGAGCGGAAGCTTTCCGGCGTATGCGCAATACTTGATGAAGTTTCTGGAGGGGTACAAGGCGGAGGGCGTGGGGATTGATGCAGTGACGGTGCAGAACGAGACCGACGCGGAGCAGAACGGACGCATGCCGGCATGCCTGTGGGCGCAGGAGCAGGAGATCGAGTTTGTGGCGAAGTTTCTGGGGCCGGCGCTGCGCATGGCTGGCGCAAAGACGAAGATCTGGGTGCTGGACCACAACTACAACCTGTGGGGCCGGGCGATTGGCGAGTTGAGCAATCCGGAAGCGTATGAGTACATCGATGGGATCGCGTGGCACGGCTATGTGGGCGAGCCGACGGCGATGACGCGTGTGCATGAGGCGTTTCCGAAGAAGAATGCGTACTGGACTGAGGGAGGGCCGGATATTCTGGCGCCCGATTACGAGACCGACTACACGAAATGGGGCGAGACGTTCAACGGGATTCTGGGCAACTGGGCGCGGTCGATTACGGCGTGGAATGTGGCGCTGGATGAGAAGGGGAAGCCGAATGTGGGGCCGTTTTCGTGCGGCGGCGTGATCACTGTGGAGAGCGGCAGCCACAAGGTGACGCGGAGCGGGCAGTACTGGGCATTTGCGCATTATGCGCGACACATCAAACGCGGGGCGCGGGTGATTGCTGCGAATGGCGTGGGTGGGGACGAGAACGGAGTGACGGTGACGGCGGCGCGGAACCCGGATGGTGGGTTTGTGGCGGTGGTGGCGAATCGTGGGGCGGAACGGCGGGTGCAACTGGTGATGGGAACGAGCGTGCTGGAGGTGGAGTTGCCGGCGGATTCATTGCAGACATTGGAGTGGGCGTAGGGAGTCGATCTCAGCGGGTCAGCGAGTCAGCGGGTCAGCGAGTCAGCGGGTCAGCGATTCGGCAGGTCGGCAGGCGTGGGGCCAGGTTCTATGTATTCTGCTGCCAGAAGAGGTTCAGTAAGATGATGCGCTCGTTCCTTGTTTTCATGCTGATGCTTTCGCCGGCGGTGCTGGCGGCGCAGGTAGATTTGTGGAAGGAGGTCAAGCCGGACGCGGGACCCACGCGTCTTGCTCGGACTCCGCTGACCGACGCACAGCGGCGCGCTGTATTTGCGCTCTTCAGGGCGAAAGGCCAGACGCATGTGTGGGAGTGCGAAAGTGCGCAAGATGCGAAAGAACTTCTGAGTGGGTTGAGCTTCGCTAAGATTCCGGTTGCGGAGGCCAAGGCGGTGTACGTGGTTGAGGCTGGGGCGGGGTGTGGGCGAGGTGGCCAAGGATCAAACGGGGCGATGTGGCTGGTGCGTTTTGACGGGACTGGCCCGGTCCTGATGGCCACGCCGGATGAGAAGTTCGGAGGATGGCTTTTTTCGGTTCAACCAACAACCAGTCACGGCTATCGGGATGTTGTGCTGGGGTGGCACACGAGCGCCGGCGAGGCCGGGCTGACTTATTTTCGATTTGACGGTAAGCGGTACCAGCCTACCGGCAGCGCGACAGAGGCTTGGGATGAAGATGGTCACCCAACAATCACGCCGGAGCCTGAGTAAGGTGGAAGCCAGGTCTCTTTCCTGACTATCGGAGCATACCCGGAACCATGCCCGTTACCCCATGGGTTCCTTTTTGCTGCTTGCGGAAAAAACGAAGTGAGCGCCCGACTATAGTGAAGGCTGGCGACTCTCACGACCTTGCTCAGGCGTGATGAATCAGAGCAGTAATTCAACTCGTCCTTTTGGCTGGGAGGATGCAGCGGTCACGGAACCCCAATTCCGGCGTACGCGGCAGTCTGCGGATCCTGGCGGGCGGGCGCCCTTGTTCACGTCTCCGCTCACATCTCCGGGTATGCCGCTGGAGATGGCGGATCCGGACGGCGAAGAAGATGTACGCCCCGGGAAGGGCCGATTTGTCGGGCCGAAGACGCCGTGGTGGCGGCCGGCGAGCATGGCGGGGCGGGTTCTGCTGAGTGTGTCTCTGGTGACGGTTCTTTCCGGGGTCACGATTGGCGTCATTTACCTGAAGAACTATCTTGGGCGCGATGGGCGCTTCCGCATAGCAGGCTCGAGCAACATTGAGGCCACCGGTCTGACCGAAGTGAGCCGCAAGCAGATGCTACCTGTCTTTGGCGAGGACATTGGGCGCAACATTTTCTTTGTGCCGTTGGGCGAGCGACGGCGTGCGCTTGAGGAGATTCCGTGGGTGGAGCACGCGACAGTGATGCGGGTGCTGCCGGACCAGATCCGCGTATCGGTGGTGGAGCGGAAGCCGGTGGCGTTTGTGCGGCAGGGCAACACGATCGGACTGGTGGATGCGAACGGAGTGCTGCTGTCGATGCCGGCCGCGGCGATGGCGCAGCATCACTATTCGTTCCCGGTTGTGACAGGGATCGATCCGGCTGATCCGATTGCTTCTCGCCAGGCGCGAATGATGGTTTACCTGCGGATGCTTGCTGACCTAGATCAAGGTGGCCAGAAGTTTTCAGAGCAGATCTCGGAGATCGATTTGACCGACCCCGAGGATGCGCGAGTTCTGATGCCCGAGGGGGGAGACGACATACTGGCGCACTTCGGGGAGGACAAGTTTGCGGATCGCTATCGGCGTTACAAGGAGCACATCGCCGAGTGGAAGAAGCAGTTTCCGGGACTGAGGTCGGTGGATCTGCGCTACGACCAGCAGGTTGTGCTGGGGCTGAAGAACGCAGCGCCCGTTGATGAGAAGTCGGGTGCGGGAGACGAGGCGAGCGACAAGGCTGCGTCGGACGGAGAGAAGCCGGGCGGAACTAAGGGTGCAAAGCAAGGGGCGCTAGTTGGTGCAACGGCTGCGGGAGTTGCTTTGGCGGCTCATGCGGCCATGCAACCGGCAGCGGCAGAGCCGGTTGCTCTGAACACGTTGTCAGCGAAGACGACTGCGGCCAAGACGGATCAGGCGAAGCACGTGGCGACAAGCACGGCCAAGCAGAGGCCGCTGACGGCGAAACAGAAAGCTGCGAGAGAAGAGGCAGCGAGGGAGCGGGTGCTGGAACAGAAGGCAGCGCAGATGCGAGCTGCACGCGAGAAGGCTGCCGCAGCAAAGCAGAACAAGAATCAGGCAGCGCCGCAAGCTGCCGATGGCAACCTCACTCGGCAGAAGCCTGCCGCAACGGGACATCCGGCGCAAACCGGGATGCAGGGTCAATAGCCGCCATGAGTCAGAAGCAAGACAACATGATCGTGGTGCTGGACATTGGCAGCCAATGGACGCGAGTTCTGGCTGCGGACCTGAACGAGGCGTCGCTGCGTTATCGCGGGCATGGGGTTGTGGCTTCGGCGGGGATGCGCAAGGGATTGATCAGCGATCTGGGGCCGGCGGCGCGGGCGATTAAGGCTGCGAACGAAGAAGCTGAGCGGGTGGCGCGGGCGAACATCGACGAGTGCGTGGTGGGCGTGGGGGGGCCGCACATCCGCGGGATCAATACGCACGGCGGGTTTGAGCTGGGCAGCCGTATGCGGGAGATTACGCGCGAGGATGTGCGGACGGCGGTTGATCATGCGCGATCAGTGGAGCGGCCGGCGGACCGGGAGATTCTGCACCTGCTGCCGCGGCAGTTCATTTTGGACGGGCAGCCGGGGATCTTTGATCCGATCGGGATGGTAGGCGCGCGGCTTGAGGTGCATCTGCATATGGCGACTGCTTCAGGCAGCGCGCTGCAGAGCACGGTGACGTGCGCGAACCGCGCGGGGCTTGAAGTGACGGAGGCGGTGCTGGAGTCGATTGCCGCGGCCGAGGCGACGCTTTCAGTGGATGAGCGCGAGCTAGGAGTTTGCCTGCTGGATATCGGGGCGCACTCGAGCGAACTGGTTGTGTTCTACGAAGGGGCCGTGGCGTATACGGCATCGGTGCCGATCGGCGGGCAGCACTTTACCAACGACCTGGCAGTGGGGTTGCAGATGCCTGTGGCACAAGCTGAGGAACTGAAGCGGCATTACGGGCATGCACGCGTGACCGATGTGCCGGAGTTAGCAGAGATTGAGATTGCGAATCCCGATCCACAGAGGTTGCGGCTGCGCTCGATAGCTGAGATTCTGGAACCACGGGCACGGGAGCTGCTCTATTTTGTGAAAGAAAGCCTGCGCGCGGGGCGCGTGGAAGATGCGCTGGGCGCTGGCTGCGTGTTAACCGGTGGCGGAGCGATGTTGCCCGGGATGCCTGACCAGGTAGAGAGCCAACTGCACGTGGCTGCGCGGACGGGGATGCCGGTGAGGCTTTCGCATATGCCGGGCGAGCTGGTCAATCCGAGTTACGCGACAGTCATCGGAATGCTTTTGTACGCCCACCGCATGCGGATTTCGCGAGCTGCGGAAGACAATTCGCTGCTAGCCAAATTGCGTGCGATGTTTGCATCGAGTTTTTAGCGTCAAGTTTTCAGAGGAGGTTGAGACAACCATGGAACAACAAACGAACCGGGATACGAGCCAACAATTGAATCATGCGGGCGAGATGCGGATTCAGTTTCACGAGGAGAGCGTGCGCGGCGCGCGAATCAAGGTGATCGGCGTGGGCGGGGGCGGCGGCAACGCTGTGAACCGCATGATCCAGGCTCGGATGGAAGGAGTAGAGTTCATTGCCGCCAACACCGACGTGCAGGCGCTTAAACTTTCCCAGGCGCCGGTAAAGTTGCAGCTTGGGGTGCGGCTGACCTCGGGGCTGGGCGCAGGGGCCAACCCCGACGTGGGCAGGAGAGCTGCGCTCGAAGACTCGGAAAAGATTATCGAGGCGCTCGAGGGCGCGGACATGGTGTTTGTGACGGCGGGCCTGGGCGGCGGCACGGGGACGGGCGCGGCTCCGGTGATTGCGTCGCTGGCAAGCGAGATGGGCATTTTGACGGTTGCGGTGATCACGCGGCCGTTTGCGTTTGAAGGCAAGCGCCGGCTGCAGCAGGCCGAGCGCGGCATGAAGGAGCTGATCGACAGCGTGGACACGATGATCGTGATCCCGAACGAGAAGCTGCTGGTAGTGGCAAAGGACGCGGGCTTCTTTGAGAGCTTCAGGATTGCGGACGATGTGCTGCGGCAGGGCGTGCAGGGGATCAGCGACATTATTACGATTCCGGGCATCATCAACCGCGACTTTGCGGACGTGAAGACGACGATGGCGGGGATGGGCCAGGCGGTGATGGGGACGGCGGTTCGCTCGGGCGCGAATCGCGCGATCGAAGCGGCGCAGGCGGCCATGGCGTCTCCGCTGCTTGAATCCGGCGCGATTGATGGGGCACGCGGGATTCTGATCAACATCACGGGCTCGAGCTCACTGAAGCTTTCCGAGGTGAACGAGGCATCCTCGCTGATCCAGGCGGCTGCGCATGAGGACGCGAACATCATCTTCGGCGCGGTGCTGGATGAGCGTATGGGCGACGAGGTAAAGATCACCGTGATCGCGACGGGCTTCCGCGACCAGATGCCGGAACGCCGCGCACGGATGCTGACGGTTGAAGAAGCGCCTCTGATCTCGGTGCCGGTGATGTCGCTGGACAGTTGGATGCATGAAACGGGTCCGGCGGTGGAGGCGGCCACAGCGCGATTTCTGAGCCAGGTGGAAGAGGAAGAGAAGACCAGCGAACTGGTGAAGGAGCCGATTCCGATTCGGAAGCCTGCCCCCGCTGCCGTCGAAGGTACGTTCTTCGCAACGCATGAGGCCGTGGTTGACGAGCCGCTGGTTACGGGGCCTGTGTTTGCCGAAGAGGTGGCGGCGAGTGTCCCGGTGGAGCACGAGCCCGTGTTTGCCGCGGCGATAAACGGCAAGAATGGCAATGGGTTCCATCATGCCGAGCTTCATGTCGAGCATGAGGCCGAGGTCGAGGCGGTACACGAGCTGCCGAAGCCGAAGTTTGCCGAGCTGGCTGAAGAGCCGGCGTACACGCTGCTACCCAAGGAGTATGCGGCTGGCGGTTTTGGCAACGCTTCGCAGGCGGCGGTGGCCATCGACGAGCGCACAACGCAGCCAGCGACGCTTTTTCCTGAATCGGAAGGGGACGGGGAGCGCGACCTGGATGTGCCGGCGTTCATGCGGAGGCTGCAGTTCTAGGGCTTGTTACACGAACACCCAGCGATGCCGACCCGGGGACCTTCCAACTCCGGACCGGGGTGTATAGTGCAAGGTAAGCTCAAGAGATGATCTGTTCCTCGCAAGTTGTAGGTGAGGACTGTTGTGCTTTGGGTAACGCTTTAGGTATTTTGAAGAAATACAACAGTTGGCTGCCGTGTTGACTGATCAGGACTGGCTTAGGGACCCTTAATAGAAGTGGATTAGAAGGTTCCGGAACGCGGCTTGATGAAAGACTGGAAGCGAGCCGATTGAATGGATGAAGGTCCGGGCTAGACACAGGGTTCGCAGTTTCAGGTAAAGAGTATACGGTTGTGGGGGTTAGCTGGATGAGGGTTTGGCGGTTTTGGGCACTTGGTATAGCGCTGGCTGGGATTGGTTGGTTGAACGCCGGTGCGGCTGGACTTGACGTACAGCATCCGCTGCATCATGCCCGCGCCAGCGAATCACACCTGACGGAAACGCATGCTTCTGGCAGCGCGCGTCATCATACGAGTGGGGCGAGTGGGGTGAGCGCGGGGAATTCACGGCGGCCAATCCATAGTGTGGCGGGCAAGAGTACGGCTGGCCGGGCCGCGGCGACTCATTCCAGAACACATTTTGCGGCATCGAGCGGAGCGGCGGCGGTTGGCACGCGGGCCACGGTGCGCCGCGCCGCGCTGACCCGGCGGCATCACTACTACGAGCGGTTCACGGCGAGCTCGTTTGCCAAAGGCGACATTTTTGCGGACGACGTGACGGCTGGCGAGGACCCGGTGGTGCGCCAGGCAGCGATCGATGCTCTGGGCGACATGAACGGGACGGCGGTGGTGATCGATCCATCGAATGGGCGGATTCTGGCGATGGTGAACCAGAAGCTTGCGCTTTCGCCGGGAGCCGAGCCCTGTTCGACGATCAAGATCACGGTGGCGATGGCGGCGCTGAGCGAGGGGCTGGTAACGGCGGATACGCCGGTGAAGCTCGACGGCTTCCGCATGAACATGACGCAGGCGCTGGCCAAGAGCAACAACCTCTACTTTGAGGAGCTTGGCAGGGAGCTGGGATTTGAACGGATCCGGCACTATGCGAATCAGTTTGGGTTGGGTGAGCTGGCCGGCTACAACATTGCCGGGGAGCAACTGGGAGTTTATCCGGACGAGGAACTGCCGGCATCCGAGGGCGGCGTGGGCCGGATGTGCAGCTTTGGGCAGGGTGTTTCGCTGACGCCGCTGCAACTGGGCGCGTACGTGGCGGCCCTGGCCAACGGTGGCACACTCTACTATCTGCAGCACCCAACGACAATGGCCGAGGCTATGGAGTTCGAGCCGAAGGTGAAGCGGACGCTGGACATAGCTCGCTATCTTCCGGATATCGAGCAGGGCATGGCCGGGGCGGTCCAGTTTGGGACGGCACGGAGACTGCACGCGGAATTCAACCAGTTGCCTGTTTTTGGCAAGACTGGAACTTGCTCGGACAAAGGCACACGTTTTGGCTGGTTTGCGTCGTTCTCGCAGGCGCCGGGGGGCGGGGGGCTGGTGACGGTCTTCTTTCTGGAAGGCGGACGGCCGACATTTGGTCCGCGCGCGGCTGAGCTGACGGGGGCGTTCTACAAGAACCTTTGGGATCGCAACTACTTTGCGGGCAAGGGCGGGCAGGATGCGGCGTTTGCGAAGCCGGTATTTGAGTCGGGCAAGGCGGGCGGCTCGCAGTAGGACTGCTGAGCTTGGAATTCAGAAGCCGCCTGCGGGCGGCTTTTCTTGTTTCGGGCGCGGATTCTCTTCGATGAAGCGAAAGTGAACTCTGCGACATCCAAGGGAACAGCCGTTGAAGCATCGCCGAAAGGGTCGCGAATGTTTTTGCATGCGAACGTAACTCTTATTCACCAACCGAAACGGGATCGCTGATGGAACTGCCGATTCACATCTTGATGGTTTATGGATACCTGCTGCTGGCTGGGTGGGTTCTGACGGAGCAATTGGGGCTTCCGCTGCCGGCGATGCCGGTGCTGCTGGCGGCTGGGGCGCTCTCGGCTGAGCACGAGCTCAGTTTCGGCTTGGCATTTCTCGTGAGTCTTGCAGCAACTCTGGTGGCGGATACAACCTGGTTTCTGGTGGGGCGGCGGTATGGGCACCATGTGCTGCGGCTGCTTTGCAAGCTGAGCCTGGAGCCGACGATCTGCGTGCGGAAGACGCAGGACTCGTTTGGACGCCGCCGCGAGCTGACGCTTGTGATTGCGAAGTTTGTGCCAGGGCTGGCGACGCTGGCTCCGCCAGTTGCGGGCGAAAACGGCATGAGCTTTGGGCGGTTCCTTCTTTTTGATTCGATCGGCGCGTCATCGTGGCTGCTTGTGCTGCTGGGAGTTGGACGGTTCTTTGGCGACATACTGAAGCGCGATCCCCGTCTGTTGGATTGGGTTGGGCGATTCTCTGGGGCGCTGCTGGTGGTGGGTATCGTTGGGTTCTTTCTTTACCGGCTTTATCGGCGGCGCGTATTCATGAAGGAGCTGGTGGAGGCGCGCGTGCAGGCGGCGGACCTGAAGGGCCAGATGGATGCGGGGGAACTGGTATATATCGTGGATCTGCGGCATCCGCTGGAGCTTTTGCCTGATCCGTTCACGCTGCCGGGCGCGGTGCATTTTTCACCGGAGGGTCTGGCGGCGCGGCACAAGGAGATTCCGCGGGACCGCGACGTTGTGCTCTTTTGCACTTGCCCGAGCGAGGCGACGGCGGCGAAGACGGCGATGACTCTGTACCGGTTGGGAATTGAGCGGGTGAGGCCGTTGCGCGGCGGGTACGACGAGTGGAAGCGGCTAGGGTACCCGGTGGAGGCTGCGAAGTTGTCGAGGCCGCCGCTGGAACCGGCGCGGGCGATTTAAGCTGGAGGTTGGCTGCGCGCTGCGCGTGCAGTGGAGCGAAGCCTTGGCTTACGACGACCTGAGAGACTGGATCAAAACGCTGGAAAAAGCCGGCGAGCTGAAGCGAATCAAAGAAGAGGTTTCGCCGGAGCTCGAAATCACGGAGATCACCGACCGCGTGTCGAAGATTGGCGCGGGGGGGAAGGCGAACGGGAGTGCATCGGTCTCCCACCCTTCCGCAAAAGCGCGGAAGGATGGGGCACCCACATCTCCTGCGAACGGGGCGTATTTGCCAGGCGGGCCGGCACTGCTGTTTGAAAATGTGAAGGGGCATCCGGGGCACAAAGTTCTGATCAACCAGTTTGGCTCGGAGCGGCGGATGGCGATGGCCCTGGGCGTGGAGCGGCTGGACGAGATTGCTGAGCGGATTACGGGGCTGATGAACGTGAAGGCGCCGGAGGGGTTGTTCGACAAGCTGAAGATGCTGCCGCAACTGGGTGCGCTGACGGCGGCATTTCCGAAGACGGTTAGCGCGAAGGATGCGCCGTGCAAGCAGGTGATTCTGCGCGAGAACTTTGATCTGAACCAGTTTCCGATTTTGAAGTGCTGGCCGCATGACGGCGGGCGGTTTATTACGCTGCCGTGCGTGCATACGCGCGATCCAAAGTCGGGCAAGCGGAACATTGGCATGTATCGGATGCAGGTGTACGACGGGCAGACGACGGGGATGCACTGGCAGCGGCAGAAGGTGGCGGCGGAGCATTTCAGGAATGGGATTCGGAACGCGGCTGCGCAGGAAGCGAAGTCAAGCGGGACGATGAGCGAAGCAGTGGCGCGGGTCTCGGCGATGGCGGAGAGCGCGGGCGGGTCGGTGACGATTCCCGACGGGCCGATAGGCGGGCTGCCGCAGGTGGCGCTGGGGAAGATGAAGGGGACTGGACGAGGCGCCAGGCTGGAGGTGGCGGTGGCGATCGGGACTGATCCGGCGACGACGTTTTCGGCGATTGTTCCCGCGCCGCCGGAGATTGAGGAGTTTATGATTGCGGGCTTTTTGCGCGGGAAGAGCCTGGAGATTGTGAAGTGCGAGACGGTGGATCTGGAAGTGCCGGCTCATGCGGAGATTGTGTTGGAAGGCTATGTGGAACTGGGCGAGTTGCGGAGCGAGGGGCCGTTTGGAGATCACACTGGCTTCTACACGATGACAGACGAGTACCCGGTGTTTCATTTGACGTGCATTACGCATCGCAAGGATCCGATCTACGCGGCGACGATTGTGGGCAAGCCGCCGATGGAAGATGCGTGGATGGGCAAGGCGGTGGAGCGGATCTTTTTGCCGGCGATGAAGATGACGATTCCGGAGATTGTGGACGTGCATCTGCCGGCGGAGGGGGTGTTCCACAATTTGATGCTGGTGTCGATCAGGAAGAGCTATCCGGGGCAGGCGCGGAAGGTGATGAATGCGATCTGGTCGCTGGGGCAGGCGATGTTTACGAAGTGCATTGTGGTGGTGGATGAAGACTGCGATGTGCAGGATGTTGGCGAGGTGGTGCTGCGGGTGACGAACAACATTGATCCGGAGCGCGACATCCAATTCACCATGGGGCCGGTGGACTCGCTGGATCATGCGTCGCGGCTGCCGAACTATGGGTCGAAGATGGGAATTGACGCGACACGGAAGTGGAAGGCAGAGGGCTTTGAGCGGCCCTGGCCGGCGATGATTGAGATGGACCAGGCGACGCGGGCGAAGATTGATGCGATATGGGAGAAGCTGGGACTGTGAGCGGGTTCCTGGATTCTGCGTTATGCTGGCAGGCAGAGAATCCGGATGATTCTGCACGATTTGTTCGATTGGTCGAACTCTGGAGTTGGGCTGGCGGGCCTTGCGCTAACGGTTGGGGCGCTTTGGCAGGCGACTGGCGCGAAACGGGCGGCCACTGAAGCCAAGGAAGCCGTATATCGACGGAATGCGGCGGACTCCTTTGCAGAGATTTTGCGTCTCGCTGAACAATTTGCTACGTGGGTAGAATGCGAGAGGCGAGCGGAAGCTGTGGTTCAGGTGCGAGAAATCGTCCTTCGCATGGCGCGGGATCGAGGAGAGTACGATCGGTTTCTTGGTTCCGATGCCGATAAGATGAAGAGTGTAGAGTCCAGCTGCCAACGGTTAGGAGACTCTCTCGGTTATTCAGAATTTCCGGCAGGTGCTACAGAGAAGCGCGAGTTGTTTGGCGAGACATTAAAGATCGTGCAGGATTTGAGTGGGATACTAGGGCGTATCCGGGCAAGAAGCGATCAGGAGGGCAGATGAGCGATAAGCTTGACCAGTTTGCAAGAGAGCTTTTGGAAAAGACACGCGCCAATAAGCTCGAATGGAGGGTGTATCGCAATCCGGGAGGCCACGGACGAGAAGAATATCTAGCGGATGTCGGTGAGGGCTATTTCTTTCAAATCTGGCGCTGGGTTTCCGGGGACAATCGCACAATCTCCCTCCAACTGCGCGCCCCAGATCAACCTACGACTATTGACTCGACCGTAACCAATTGGCCTCCGCTCACCGGTTACGTGCCCGCACAAGAAACTGTCAGCAGGTTTCGACTGTATAGCGACCTTTTTGATGCAGTGCGCGAAAGTGTCTGCGGGCCTGAAGAAACACTCGGCAAAGTCGAAGAGCTGCTCAGGAAAATTGGTTGAAGGCTGCAACGCTAACACTAATTACACTGTTTTTGCTGATTGCGCCGTACTTGTCTGCGCAGCAGGACCCGTTTAGGTGGATGGATTTTCACGCGTCGAAGGACCAGGACATAGTGGCGTGGGTGACGCGGTCTTTGGTTATCGATGACTGGACGGCGATTCGCGAGATAGGTGTGCAGTACGATGCGGCACTGGTGGTGACGACCAAGCGGACGCGGCCCGATGCGCCGGCCAATGGGGACACGTTTACGATTTGGACGGTCTCGCTGACCTCGCACGATCATGCGCGGCTGCTTGTGGGCGTGAACCTTCGCTGGCTCGACTTCATGCAATTTGGCGACAACGGTCCGGAGCCCGCGGCCCTTTACGACAGTTGCCGCGAATGTGCAGTGGAGACGTATTTCACGACGTTCCACTACGTAGTGAAGAATCATGCGTGGTCGGCGCGATGGATGAGAAATGGGCAGGGAGTTCCGGTGTGGAGCACGAACACGCCAACCGGGATGACCTGGACGCAGGCGTATGCAGGGCTGGCGGAGCCGAATGGTCACGCTTTGATGGGCACGTGGAATCGGTTTGATTATGGGCCGCAAAAGCCTGTGGATGATTTTCTGTTTGTGTACGACCTGGACCCCAACAGCGGCCTGGAACGGACGCGGCGTTTGAGCGGGGCGGAGGCAGAGGCGCTTAAGGAGCGTATTTGCCGGGTGCAGGATGCATTGCCGGGGGTAGCGCGGGGACAGGATGGTCCGCTGTGCCAAACGGTGATACCGAAGGCAGAGCGGAGGCCGGTGACGACTCCGCCGACGAATGCACAGGGGAAGTCAACTCCGCCGGGGAAGAAGCGGCACAACTGAATCGGGCCATGATGGAGGATGTCGCATCCCTCCCTAGCCGCAAATGCACAGACGTGGCGAGCCTGGGGCACCCCGGGGTGGGTGAATAGAGATGGAAAGACAATAAGAGGCTATAGATATCCCAAGTTAGCTCGACCGCTGTTGCGGTCTTCGCTAACCTGGGGCACCCAGAGCGGAAGGCCGGTATTACTCGGCGGACTTGACTTTGATGGAAACCACGCCGCGGACCCAGCGGGCTGGGTGCTTTTCTTCGCTGGCAATCAGCTTGAGGGCGCCGTCATCGCCGAGGGGCTTGCCGTTGAGGGAGTCGGCCACGATAACCTCGGCTTCGCTTACGTTGGGCGTGACTTCGGCCACCGAGTAGACGACCTTGTAGCCATCGGCGCCTTCAGCTATGAGATAGGACTGAAGATCCTTGCCGTGCGGTTTTTCGGGGACGCCAAGGGGCTTGAGCAGATCGATCAGGGGTACGCCGGAGTAGGTTTCGCAAGCCGATGTGTGTTCGTTGTATACGGTGAGCGAGGTGTGCGGCTGGTGGGAGAGCGCGTCGGGGGTCCACTCGGCGGACTTGCCGGCAAAGGCCAACCTGAGCGCGCCGCCACGAACGGAGGGGTGCATCATCTCCATCCCGTTGCCCATGTCCATGCTCTTGCCGCTCGAAATGTCCATGGCTTTGCCGCCGGACTTCGAGCCGGGGACATATCCATGCCTTTCATGTCCTGGGCCTTTGGGCTTCCCTTGTCCATGCTATTGCTGCCAGACATGTCCATGGCCTTCATATTCATCATGCCCATGCACTTGCATCGGCACTGGCTCATGTCCATGTGCATGCCCTGCATCATGCCCATGCCTTTTTTGGTGTCGGGGCTCTTCGATTCGCCGGGAGTTTTGGATTGGCTCATGTCCATGCCGGCCATGGGATCGGGATTAGGGGTGGTGGGCTGGGCCGAGGCTGGCGTTTGCGCCCCAGCGGTTCCAACTGCCAAAGCCAGCACAACGGTAAGGGTGAAGGAAGGATTCCGCATGAACAGTTGCTCCCTTGGATGAAGGCGTTGGCATCCATCGTATACTGGTTGCATGTCAGTTGTAGGCAACATCGCTGCCATCGCCAAAGGCATGAGCATCACCTTCAGGGAGATGCTGGAGCCGTCGCAGGTTGAAAACTATCCGGATGGGCCGGGGCCTTTGCGCGGGGCGGTGTTTGAGCAGCGCTTTCGCGGCGCGCATGTGCTGCAGCGGGACGAAAACGGCCTGGAGAAGTGCGTGGCCTGTTTCCTTTGCGCCGCGGCTTGCCCTTCGAATTGCATTTTCATTGAAGCGGCGGAGAACACGGCAGAGAAGCGGATCTCCTCGTCGGAGCGGTACGCCAAGGTCTACAACATCGACTACAACCGGTGCATTTTCTGCGGCTACTGCGTGGAGGCCTGTCCAACGGATGCGATCACGCATGGGCATGGGTTTGAGCTGGCTACGTTGAACGCGACCAACCTGGTGATGCGCAAGGAAGACATGCTGTTGCCGGTGGCGGCGTTGACGGCGGCGAAGTAAGGCGTTCATTCGAGGTTCGGAACCACCTATATGATGCTCTTTGAATGTGGTTACGCGGGCGCAGACAAAGACAGGATTCGACTGGTTGCCGACCTTGATCGTGGCTGGAGCAACCTCGGCAATGTGTGGGGATTTGACCAAACGAACTATCTGGATTACGGGGACTCTAGGTTCCGGTGTCGTCTTCGAATAGTCGAGAAGGCGCCCAAGGTATGGGAGACGAGGACCACTTTTCATGAACGCTACCTTAGCGGACCACTACTTCTCGGCAACTGTTCTGTCTCTCTTCACGGAATGAAATTGGAAGTTGATGTGCCGCTATCTCAGCGCTGGATGCCTACAAATGACTCGAATCGGCGGCCAAGTGTTTTCGGATTTTCAGAGGACGCTTTTTCGATTGAGACGAAAGACGGGAGCATCTATTACCGCCTGCAAGTGTGGCTGGTTCTTCATGGGCCATCTAGGATGTTCGTGCCTGATCAACGTGAGCACGGTGACGGATTCGCCTGGATAGGTGGTCGCCCTGAGTCGAACCGCAGGAAGTTTTGAAGTCCCTCCAGTGAATCTCCCAGATCTTTCAATCTCCTAACGCGCTCTGCGCGCCATGTGCTGCTGATCGAGCGCCTGACGGAGCAGCGTTTTGATGACGGCCTGGCGGCTGATGTTTAGTTGTCGCGCAGCCTCGTCGAGTTCTTGAAGCATCGGCAGCGCAAAGTCGACGTTGACGCGCTGAATCGGCGGCATCATCTTGCCTTTGCCGGTGAAGAAGCGAGAGACACTCTGGCCGGAGTCGGCTAGATCCGCGATTTGATCAGCAGTTTGCAGCTTAGGGGATTCAAGTGTTTTTGACATACAAATCCTTTTCTTCCTGAGTGGATTTCCAAAGCGTGACGAGGTGGTTAAACTCTCCTTCCTCATCTTCGCGAACTTCAAAAATCAGCGAATACAATCGCTGTCCAACCCAACCGATCGCCCGAAATTGCTCGGGCATATCCGAACGTTGATCGAGATAGTACGGATGAGTGAAGATCTCCTGCGCCTCCTCGAAGCCGATGCCGCGGAGCGGGTTCGCCCTCAACCGCTGGCTCTTACGCGGGTCGAAGTGGAAGCGCATATGTATAACAGTTATACCATTATTTCAGGATCGTCAACTAGCGAAATACGCTCTGCTGTTGCCGGTTCGGTTGCCTGATTCCCCATTCCGGCAAGGAGAATGCTGTTCGCTGGGTTCGAATCTTTGATCAATGCACAGTCATATATCCTTGAGGGACGGGCACTTCGTGCCGACGACACACGTGTTGCTACCCAAGGAAGAAGATGACTCAAATCGCCGAACATCCGCTCAGGAAGCTTCTCGAGACACGCATCGCGATCATTGATGGCGCGATGGGGACGACAATCCGCACCTATGGGATGAGGGAGGCGGACATTCGCGGGGAGCGGTTCAAGGACGCGAAGAAGGACCTGCTGAACAATGGCGATCTTTTCACGTTGACACAGCCCACGATGATTCGCGATATTCACCGGCGGTTTCTTGAGGCCGGGGCCGACATCATCGAAACCAATACATTTGGGGCGACGAGCATTGCGCAGAGCGAGTTCTTTGTGGACGATCCGCGCGAGCATGGCGGACGCAAGGATCCAGAGTTTTACCAGAAGATCATCGACGATAAGTTTCTGAACGACCTGGCGTGGGAGATCAATGAGGAGTCGGCGCGGCAGTGCAGGGCGGAGGCCGATCGCGCGACTGAGGAGACGGGGCGCAGGCGCTTTGTGGCCGGGGCGCTTGGGCCGTTGACGGTGTCGTTGTCGAACTCGCCTGACGCGGATGATCCGGGATTTCGCGTGGTGACATTCGACCAGGTGAAGAGTGCCTACAAGCTTCAGGTACGCGCGTTGATTGCGGGCGGCGTGGACACGCTGCTGGTGGAGACGATTTTTGATGCATTGAATGCGAAAGCGGCCCTGGTGGCGATTCGCGAGGTGTTTGACGAGGATGGGTTGACTGCGCAAGGTAAAGAGTTGCCGGTGATGATTTCGGCGGCGGTGGGCCGGGGCGGGGAGACGATGATCTCAGCGCAGACGGTGGAGGCCTTCTGGATTGCAGTGGAGCACGTGAAGCCGCTTTCGGTGGGGTTGAACTGCTCTCTGGGACCTGACCTGATGTTTCCGTTTTTGAGTGATCTGGCGGCGAAGGCGAACGTGGCTGTATCGGCGTATCCGAATGCGGGGCTGCCGAATCCGTTGGCGGAAACGGGGTTTGATTTGGGTCCGGAGGACATGGCGCGGTATCTGAGAGAGTTTGCACAGGCGGGTCTGATCAATATTGCGGGCGGTTGCTGCGGCAACACGCCGGAGCATATCGCCGCGATTGCGAAGGCGCTCGACGGATTGCCGCCGAGAAAGATAGCGAGTCAGCAAGACAGCGAGTCAGCAAGTCGGCGGGTTAGCGAGTTGGCGGTTTAGCAAGCGAGCAGGTTGGCGGGAAAGTTCAACATATGGAAACGGCGTTAGAAAAACCGGTAGAGACAAGGCCGCTGCGGCTTTCGGGCTCGCAGCCGTTTACGCAGCAGCCGGGCATCTTCATGCTGATCGGCGAGCGAACAAATGTGGCGGGGTCGCCGAAATTTGCGCGTCTGGTGAAGGAAGGCAAGTTTGAAGAAGCGGTGAGCATTGCCCGGCAGCAGGTAGAGAACGGGGCGAACGTTCTGGACATCTGCATGGACGAGGGGATGATCGACGGGGTGGCGGCGATGAGCCGCTACCTGCAACTGCTGGCCAGCGAGCCTGAAGTGGCCAAGGCGCCTTTCATGGTGGACTCGTCGAAGTGGGAGGTCATTGAAGCGGGGCTGAAGACCCTGCAGGGCAAGGGCATTGTGAACTCGATCTCGCTGAAGGAAGGCGAGGAGAAGTTCAGGAGCCATGCGGCTGCGGTGTTGAAGTACGGCGCGGCGGCGGTGGTGATGGCGTTTGATGAGCAGGGGCAGGCCGCGAGCTTCGGAGAGAAGATACGGATCTGCGGGCGGGCTTATCGAATCCTGGTCGATGAGGTGGGATTTCCGGCCGAGGACATCATCTTCGATCCGAACATCCTGACCGTGGCCACGGGGATGGAGGAGCACAACAACTACGCGGTGGACTTTATTAATGCCACGCGCTGGATCAAGGCGAACCTTCCTCATGCCAAGGTGAGCGGCGGGGTGTCGAATATCTCGTTCAGCTTTCGCGGCAACAATAAGGTGCGCGAGGCGATGCATTCGGCGTTTTTGTATCACGCGATTGCCGCGGGCATGGACATGGGGATTGTGAATGCCGGGATGCTTGAGGTGTATGAGGAGATAGAGCCGGAGCTGAAGACTCTGGTGGAGGATGTGCTGCTGAACCGGCGGCCCGATGCGACCGAGCGGCTGGTGGAGTTTGGCGAAAAGCTGAAGGCCGTGGGCACCGAAGCTACGGAGAAGAAGGCCGAGGAGTGGCGCAGCGGGACGGTGGAGGAGCGGCTTTCGCACGCGCTGGTGAAGGGGATCGATGCATACATCGAGATCGATACGGAAGAGGCGCGCGTAAAGCTGGGCAGGCCGCTGTCGGTGATTGAAGGGCCGCTGATGGCGGGCATGAGCGTGGTGGGCGACCTGTTTGGCGCGGGCAAGATGTTTCTGCCGCAGGTGGTGAAGAGTGCGCGGGTGATGAAGAAAGCCGTTGCGCACCTGACGCCGTTCATGGAGGCCGAAAAGGCGGCGATGGTGGCTGCTGGCATGCAAGTGAAGGCGCAGGGGAAGATTGTGCTGGCTACGGTGAAGGGCGACGTACACGACATTGGGAAAAACATTGTGGGCGTAGTGCTGGCGTGCAACAACTACGAGGTGATCGACCTGGGCGTGATGGTGCCGTGCGAGAGGATTCTGGGACGGGCGAAAGAAGAGAGGGCGGACCTGATCGGGCTGAGCGGGCTTATTACGCCGTCGCTGGACGAGATGGTGCATGTGGCGCGGGAGATGGAGCGGCAGGGGTTCAAGCTGCCGCTGCTGATTGGCGGGGCGACGACCAGCCGGGCGCATACGGCGATCAAGATTGCTCCGCACTACAGTTCGCCGGTCGTACACGTGCTGGACGCGAGCCGGGCCGTGCCGGTGACGACGACGCTGCTGAGCGAGGACGGGAAGGCTGCGTTTGTTGAGCAGCATCGGGCGGAGAGTGAGGCGCTGCGCAAGGCACATGCTGCGCCAAAACTCGAATTGATGGCGCTGGAGAAAGCGCGGGCGCGACGGACGCCGATTGAGTGGCGGGCGGAGGACGTGGCAGCGCCGGAGTTTACGGGCGTGCGCGTGTTGGAAGACTTTCCGATTGCCGAGTTGCGCGAGCTGATCGACTGGACGCCGTTCTTCCACACCTGGGGACTGAAGGGCGTTTATCCGCGGATTCTCGATGATGCGCGGCAGGGGATTGAGGCAAGGAAGCTGTTTGTCGACGCAGAGGCGATGCTGGATCGGATGGTGAAGGAGAAGCCGATCACAGCGCGTGGCGTTTATGGGTTGTTCCCGGCGAATGCGGTGGGCGACGATGTGGAGCTGTACGCGGATGCGACGCGGAATAAAGTGCTGACACGGTTTCATTTTCTGCGGCAGCAGGCCAATCGTGAGGGAGAGCCCTGCCGGTCGCTGACAGACTTTGTTGCGCCGAAGGAGACGGGGCTGCCCGATTACGTGGGCGCGTTTGCGGTGACGAGCGGGATTGGGTTGAAGGAGTTTTGCGACACGTTCCGGGCTGCGCACGACGATTACAACGCGATTCTGGCCGAGGCTGTGGCCGATCGGCTGGCGGAGGCGTTTGCGGAGTGCCTGCACAAGCGGGTGCGCGCGGAGTGGGGCTACGGCAAGGACGAGAGGCTGAGCGTTGACGAGATCATTCACGAGAAGTATCGCGGGATTCGGCCGGCGGCGGGATATCCTGCCTGCCCGGACCACACAGAGAAGGGGACGCTGTGGGAGCTGTTGGACGTTGAGACGAAGACGGGCATGAAGCTGACGGAGTCGTTTGCGATGTGGCCGGGTTCGAGCGTGAGCGGGCTTTACTTCGCGCATCCGGAGTCGAAGTACTTCTCGCTGGGCAAGATTGGGCGTGACCAGGTGGAGGATTACGCGGAGCGCAAGGGGATGAGTGTGGCTGAGGTGGAGCGCTGGTTGGGGCAGAACCTGAATTACGAGGCGGTGGAAGTGCTTGTGGGGTCTGGGGTTTAGGGTCTGGGGTCTAGGATTCGAGGACAGGGAGTGCGTTAGGGGTCCTTTAATCTCGCTCTTCGGGTTCCGTTCACGGAGAATTCCAATGGCAAACGAGAATAGGTGTTCGAACTGCAATGCTCTCATCAAGAGAGCGGGTTTGTGCGGGCAATGCGACCAGGGATCTCCGTTAGCCGACAAGCGGCGGAGCTTGGGAGACGTCTTGAACCCCAGGTGCGCGCAATGTGGAATTTCGGAAACTGAACGATTCCGGTGGCTTAGGGCGAAGGAGGCAGGGGGGGCTTATGTCCTTTGGGAGCACTGGCCCGTTCTTCTTTACTGTGAGGACTGCCATAAACACTTCTGTGGCGGCTGCCAAATCGACCTCGGCCAGACCGCAGGTTGCCCTGTCTGTCGCTACGACCTGACGGAAATGAGGAGCGCTGCGAATCCTGATGTAATTGCGCAGGCCGAGCCGGATCCCGCGCAGTTGGAAGCCCTGGTGGAAGACCTGTACGCAAAGTGGAGGGCAGACCCACGCCCGGACAGGTTCGACACCGCACTCATGCGCGCTGCAAACTGGGGCGACCTGAAAGGTGTGAGGGCGCTCCTCGCTGTCGGGCACAAGGAATGGGACCGTCCGAATTATCATGACAGCAGCGCGTTTGGGAAGAGCACGGGGAGCACGGCGCTTTTTCATGCGGCCAGCAGGGGGCACGTCGAAGTGGTCAATTGCCTCATTGAGGCTGGCGCCGATGTCAACATGGGGGACAAAGAAGGAAGCACGGCACTGATTTCAGCTGTCCGCTTCGGACGCAAGGAGTGCATGGAGGCCTTGATTGCGGCGGGCGCTGACCCCAACGCCACTCCTAAAAATGCGTTCGGGATAGGCTGGACAGCGCTAAAGTACGCCATTTGGGACGTCCACCCCGACAGCGTAAGCCGCCTGATCGCAGCTGGCGCAGATGTCAACGCGAGGGGTAGAGACGGAGACACTCCGCTCATTGACCTTATGCGTGCAGCCAGCTCAGAATACCACCACTCGTGGGACATCCTGAATATCATCCAAGCGCTCGTTGCCGCTGGCGCGGATGTCAACGCCAAGAACGGGGGCGGTCGGTCGGCCCTTTGGAACGCCGCCACCATTGGCGGGGCCAGTGGTGGCGGGGCCGAGGTCGTCAAGGCGCTGATTGCTGCGGGTGCGGATGTCAACGCGAGGGATGGAGATGGAGTTTCTGCGCTTATGAAGGCCGCTGGAGAACTTTGTGGTCTGGATAGCGTTTTGGCCCTCGTAGCCGCTGGTGCAAATGTCAACGCAAAAGATCGCAGCGGCGAGACTGCGCTGATGAAGGCCGCTTCGGACGGCCATGGCGATACCGTCGAGGCCCTGATCGCCGCTGGCGCAGATGTCTACGCAAAGGATGGGGGTGGGAACACGGCCCTCCGGAAGGCCCTCGATGGCATGATGGACTCGGCTAGCATTCTAGCCCTCGTCGCCGCTGGCGCGGATGCAAATACAAGGAATCGCAATGGCGACACTGCGTTGATGAGGCGTTGGGGTAATGCCGACGTCCTCAAGGTTCTCGTAGCTGCCGGCGCAGATGTCAACGCCAGGGATAAAGATGGAGTTACTACGCTGATGGAGGCGGCAAGATATGGCTGCGCCGATGCCGTTAATGCCCTGGTCGCGGCGGGCGCAGATGTGAAGTTGAAGGACAAGAACGGAAAGACGGCCCTTGCGCTGGCTGATAGGGTACGTCATCCCGAAATAGTCGCTGCGCTCAAGGCCGCGACCCCGGGGCATCGGTGGTGGCCGTTCTAACACTCCTGAGGTTCCAAGAATGTAGTGGGCGGCCAGGTCCGACCATCTTAAAGCGATTGGGTACCCCAGGTTTCACTTCTGAGACCTTGGATAGCGCGCCGACCTTCCGCCGCTGCGTTATCCTTGTCGCGTCAGCCAATGTCCATCAAGCCCTCAAGCCGCGCCTCCTCGACAGCGTCGCAGCGCGGATTCGACGCTGAGCTTGCCGCGCTTGAGGCGCTGGGCGAGGCGATGAAGGCGGGTGCAGCGCTGGACGCGGCCGCCGTCGAGCGGCTGCGCAAGGGGCTGAACAATCGCAACAACTTTCTGGTTTCGAAGGCGGCGAAGCTGGTGGCTGAGGGGGAGGCGGCGGCGCTTTTGCCGGAGGTGCTGGCGGCGTACGACCGGTTCTTTCACGATGCGGCGAAGACCGATCCGAAGTGCTGGGCGAAAGAGGCGCTGGCGAAGGCGCTGGTGAAGCTGGAGCATCTGGGCAAGGACGCGTACCTGCGCGGGCTGCGGCATCACCAGATGGAGGCGAGCTGGGGTCCGCCGGTGGATTCGGCGGGAGGGCTGAGGGCGGCCTGTGCTCATGCTCTGGTGGCATGCCCTGGGATTCCGGACGACGAGTTGGTGGCGCTGCTGCTGGAGGCGCTGGTAGACCCAGACAAGAGCGTGCGGGTGGAGGCTGCGCGGGCGATTGGCAACGTGGGCGGGACGGGCGCCGCGCTTGCGTTGCGGTTGCGCGCGCTGATGGGCCTGGTGAAGCCGGATTTGGACACGCCTGAGGTGTTGGGCGCGGTGTATGCGGCGCTGCTGTCGCTGGAGGGGGTGGAGGCGATCAAGCTGGTGGCGGCAGTGCTTGAGGATGGGGATGATCTGGCGGGGGAGGCGGCGTTTGCGCTGGCGGAGACTCGGTTGCCGGAGGCGCTTGGGGTGCTCATTGCACAGCTTGGCGGGACAGGGCAGAAGGCCCCGGACCCGTGGTTTGTGGGGGTGCTGACGAGCGCGATTGCGATGTCGCGGCTGGCGGAGGCGTTGGATTTCCTGATCCGGCAGGTGGAGCGGGAGTCACGATATGCGCCGGCGGCGCTGGAGGCGCTGGGGCGGATCGCTCCTTCGCCCGAGGTGCAGGCGCGCATCGAGAAGGCCGTGGAGGCGACGGGCAGCGAGCGGCTTCGCGCAACATTTGAGGAACACTTCGCTTTTCAGGAACGCTCCGATTTTCAGGAAAACTCTGGGGCCCCACTCCCATAACGGAACCCGCGCAAATTTCTCAACGAGCGGTTTGCACATAATTTCCCATCTCTATGCCACAGTGAACATACAGAAGCGAAGTTCATGTGCGTGTCCTCCTCGAACGGCCGGGAGAAGCTACTTCGCGGCAGCCTCTTTCCGGCCGTTCGTCTTTTCCTCGTGGGCAGCTCTGGCGCTCCTCGCGCTCCCGGTCAACTCTGCCGGTGTGAATCCCTTCCAATCCCACTCCGTCACTGGAAGTTTGGTATCGCAAACACGGGTGTGATGCCTTGAATTGACGGGCTTGTTTTCCGGGTGGTTAAATTGCACGTTCGGAGTGTGCCGTTGTGCGGACTCCCGAACGGATGCATTACTTGGAGAGGCAAAGCCAGTGAGAGCTTTATTTGGAAGTGCAGCAGTATGTAGTGTGATCGTTCTACTTGGGTGTGGAAGCGGAGGGAGCGGTTCCAATCCGAATCCGACGCCCACGCCGACTCCAACCGCAGTGGCACCCACCATTGCGACTTCAACCAGCAATGGCGCGCAGAATGGCGCTATGATCGTGAGCCTGGCAACCACTACGACCGGCGGCACCATCTACTACACGACCGATGGCAGCACGCCAACGGCTTCTTCAACCCAGTACATAGCGCCGTTCCTTCTGACGTCGAATGTGACGCTGAACGCAGTGACTGTGGCGTCCGGTGATAACAACAGCACTGTGACGACCCAAGCAGTCGCGGCGAATGTTCCGAGCGGGCAGGTGGCGTGGAGCGATGAGTTCTCGAACTCGACGGCCGCCAATGGGCAGCCTAATGCGTCCACATGGACATACGACGTTGGGTTTCAGTGCTGTGGGAATGACGAGCAGGAAACCTATTGCGCCTGGGGCTCGACCACGGGCCCCTGCAATCCAGCGAGCCCAAATGCCTATATCGCACCGGGCGGCGGCCTGCACATCGTGGCCATGCAGCCGTCAGCCGGGGTATACACCTCGGCGCGCCTTAAGACCCAAGGGTTGTTCAGCTTCCAGTACGGGAGAATCGAGGCGCAACTGCAGATACCGGAGTCACAGGGAATGTGGCCGGCATTCTGGCTGCTGGGGAACAACATTTCGACCATCAATTGGCCGGCCTGCGGTGAGGCTGATGTGATGGAACACATTGACGGAGCCGAACCACCTGCGTCTGCGGGCGGGCAGTCACTGGGCTACGACTGGATCGCCGGCTCGGTGCACGGCGGCAGCAGCAGCAACGAATTGAACGGTAGTATGACCTACCATCCCAGCGGATACTCGGCGGCGGGCGTTCACACCTACGGCATGATTTGGACCAAGGGACAAATCCAGTATTACGTAGACGATCCGACGAAGCCCTACGCGACATACAACACCACCAACGGCAGTTTCAGCGCGACAACGTGGCCGTTTGACCAGGGGCCGATGTTCATTATTCTGAACCTTGCCGTGGGCGGAAGCTGGCCGGGGAACCCCGACGCGACGACGGTGTTTCCGAGCACGCTTGGAGTGGGTTACGTGAGGATTTACGCCAACTGAGGTTTGACGATTGCCGTTCGGTCGGTACTTTTCGATCCCACCCTAGCGACAAAGACAAAGACGTCGCGAGGGTGGGGCACCCGGATGGTTCAGGTTGAGAACAGGGCGGGAGGGCCAAACGGTGCTCCCGTTTCACTTTGATTCCGCGACGGTTCAGGGCGGGTCTGGCACCGTTGGCTGGAAAGAGGGTTGCGCGGCATTTTTCGGTGTGTTACAACAAAAACATTCAAGCCTGTTCTCTTGGACAGGCCTGAGTTTCATGCAGAGTGGCTGAGGGACGAGCCCAGTGACGCCACGACAACCTGCCCGCGCAAAACGGGAGTATGGTGTCAACTCTTGCCCGGAGACGGGGAACATGAGATTCGGGGGTCGCTTCAGCACTCTTTGCTTTGGCGGCTCGCACGGTTATTCGAGTCAATTTCACGTTCGCTCTCATCTGAGCCAGTCACTTGCTCGTAGCTTCAGGTCACTCGTGTCGATGCGAGGGACTCTTGACGACTGCTGCCTACGAACTGCGATGCCGGGAATGCGGACAATCCTATGGGATCCAGCCGCTTTCGATTTGCGACGAATGTTTTTCTCCGCTTGAGATCGTGTTTGACCTTGAGGCTGCGCGGAGCCGTTTTACCCGCGAGGCTATTGCGCAGGGACCGCTGAACATGTGGCGCTATCGAGCGCTGCTTCCAATTCCAGAGAACTACGACCCGCAGACCCCGGCAGGGCTTACGCCGCTGATGAAAGCTCCGCGGCTGGGTGCGAGGATCGGGGCGAGCAATCTTTACATCAAGAACGATGCCGTTTGCCTGCCGACGCTCAGCTTCAAGGATCGCGTGGTGGCGGTGGCGCTGGCTAACGCTCAGGGCTTTGGGTTTGACACTGTGGGATGCTCATCGACTGGGAATCTGGCGAACGCCGTTGCAGCGCAGGCGGCGCGATTGGGACTGAAGACGTTCATTCTGGTGCCTTCCGATTTGGAGCCGGCCAAGATTCTGAATACACAGGTGTATGGCGCTACGCTAGTGCGGGTGGATGGGAACTACGACCACGTCAACCGGCTTTCGTCGCAGATCGCAGATCGCTACAACTGGGGCTTTGTGAACGTGAATCTGCGGCCTTACTACGCCGAGGGGTCAAAGACGGTGGGATTCGAGATTGCGGAACAACTTGGCTGGAAGCTGCCCGACAACATCGTTTGCCCGATGGCTGGCGGGTCGCTGATTACCAAGATCAAGAAGGCCTTTTCAGAGTTGGTGGCGCTGGGGCTGGTGGAAGAGAAGCAGGTCAAGTTCTTTGGGGCACAGGCAACCGGATGTTCGCCGATTTCGACCGCGGTGAAGAACAACACCGAGACGATTGAGCCGCAGCGGCCAAACACGATTGCGCGCTCGCTGGCGATTGGGAACCCGGCCGATGGTTCTTATGCTTCGCGGGCGATTCGTGCTTCGGGCGGGTGGGCCGAGGATGTGTCGGATGTGGAGATTGTTTCGGCCATTCAGGAGTTGGCGGAGACCGAGGGCGTGTTTGCGGAGACGGCCGGCGGCGTGACTACGGCGGTTACGGCGCGGCTTTACGCACATGGCCGCATCCAGCCAAATGAGTTGACCGTTACCTGCATCACCGGGAACGGCCTGAAGACGACAGATTGCCTACAAGGCGCTTATGAGCAGGAGCGGGCGATTCGGCCGCGGCTCAGCGACTTTGAGGCCTATGTGGAAGAACGTAGTTCAATAAGCCAGGCACTTGCCCTGGCAGGAGAAAGCAATGTCCGTTAGGGTTCTGCTGCCGAATGCGTTTCAAAAGCACACCAACAACGTAAGGGAAATCACATCGAACGCAGCGAACCTGCCGGAGCTGATTACCGAAATCGAAGGTCTTTTTCCAGCGTTGCGCCAGCATTTGCGCGGCGAGGATGGGCAGATCCGCCGCTTCATCAACTTCTATGTGAACGAGGAAGATATTCGGTTCCTGGGCAATGAGAAGTACGCGTTCCAGGACGGCGATGAAGTTCTGGTGATCCCGTCGATTGCGGGGGGGTGATGGGGGCGGACAAGACGAGACTGATGCGGTAGGTTTTAGGCCGGACGCCGCCGAAGAAAAGGCGAAGGGTGAAGTCCCGACCTTTTTCAGGGTTGCGGAGGGCGGGCGTTTATCTTTGCGGTTCAGCGAAGATATTTGCATCGTGTTTGCATCTGGTTGACAGTCCCTTTACAATTTGCGGCGGATACTAAACCAGTGATACCGCAAGCTGGGTTCAAAGTTCCTCTGAAACTCGCGCTGCATTCCATCCCCGTGGTGGAGCTTGCGCTCCCCACCTACACCCCACATTTGTCCCTGCCGGCGGCACCGCCGAAACCGCATATTCATGCGGAGGTGGGGCGCTATCGTTTGCGGATGGCGCAAAGCGCGGAAGATCGCCTGGCGGCGTGCAGGTTGCGGTTCAAGGTTTTCAATATTGAGCTGGGCGAAGGGCTGGAGAGCAGCTACCAGACGGGGATCGATACCGACCGATTTGATGCCGTCTGCGAGCATCTTCTGGTGGAAGACAAGCAGGAAAACAACCCTTCAAAGCGCGTAGTGGGGACGTATCGTATGCAGTCGGGAGCGACCGCGGCGAAGAACCTGGGCTACTACTCGGAGCAGGAGTTCAGCTTTGCGCCTTATGAGGCGCTGCGTTCGGGGATTCTTGAGCTTGGCCGAGCCTCGATCGACCGCGAACATCGCACGCCCGAGGTGCTTACGCTGTTGTGGCGGGGTATCGCGCAGTATGCTACAGACATGGGGCTGCGTTATCTTGTCGGTTGTTCGTCGATCAACTCCAAGGATCCTGCCGAGGGCTGGCAGATGTATCGCCAACTGGAGCAGTACCGGGTTTTGCCGGAGTACGAGACACAGCCGACCGAGGCATATGCGTGTCCCATCGAGCCAGAGGGCGCGCATGCACAGCCAGCGCCCTTGTTGAAGGATGGGGAGGGGCTGGAGGCTTCGCAGGCCAAGGCTCCGAAGGTTCCCAAGCTTCTGCGGACGTACCTGACGATCGGATGCCGCATCGGCGGGCCGCCGGCCTGGGACCGTGAGTTTGGCACGATTGATTTCCTCACCTTGCTCGATCTCAAGATGGTTTCAGCCTCGGCGCGCAACCGCTTCCTGGCTCCATTGACGCAGTGAGTCTGCGCGGCGCGCGGCGTGCTGTGACGCTGGCGCTGGCCCTGATCTACAGTTTGTTTTGTTTCTGGCGTCTGCGGCTGAGCGGGCGCGACAGCCTGGAGCGCCGTGCGCAATGGCAGCATGAGGCGGCGCTGCGGGTGATGCGTGCGTTCGGAATCCAACTGAGAGTCACGGGCAGCTTACCGCAGGGCGGGCTGTTGGTAGCCAATCACCTGAGCTACCTGGATATTGTTACCTTTTCTGCCGCATTGCCGGTGTTCATGGTTTCGAAGGTGGAGATTGGCAGTTGGCCGTTTTTTGGTACATTGGCGCGGGCGGGTGGTGCTCTGTTTGTGGACCGCTCGAGCCGGGCGAGCGCGGAGGCCACAACTGAGCTGATTGCAGAGAGGCTTCGCGGAACGGTGCCAGTGCTCTTCTTCCCGGAAGGAACCAGTACCGACGGGAGCCAGGTGTTGCGCTTCCACTCGCGGTTCTTCGTTCCGGCTGTGGATGCGGGGCTTCCGGTGACGGCGGCAGCGGTTCGATACATGGCGGAAGATGGAAGCCCGGAAAGCAACCTGTGCTGGTTTGGCGACACAGCATTTCTGCCACATCTGCTGAAGAATCTGGGTGGGCCGGACTTCTCCGCGGAGATTCGGTTTGGCGAGGCGCGCGTCTATGAGAACCGGCGCGTAGCTGCGCAACAGACTCACGATGACGTGGAAGCGATGCGCGGGACGGGTTTGGCAGGGGCGGAGTTGGTGGCGGAACAGGAGCCGGCCGAGCAGGAACCGGTGGCGTAGCCGCGAGTGATGCCAGAGTCGGGTGAGGACGGTGTCAGGCGGCGGTACTGATGGCGCCGGAGCGGCGAGCCTTGACGTCGCGCATGGGCGATTGGCCGAAGATGCGCCGATATTCGCGGTTGAATTGGCTTGGGCTTTCGTACCCGACTTCGAAGGCAGCGCTGGCAGCATCGAGACCATCTGCGATCATGCGTATGCGTGCGACGTGGAGGCGCAGGCGCTTCTGATACTGGAGCGGGCTCATGGCGGTGAGGGAGCGGAAGTGATGATGGAATGTGGAGACGCCCATCTGTGCGACGGAGGCAAGTTCTTCGACGCGCAGGGGCTTGGCGTAGTTGGTCTTGAGCCAACTCACTGCCTTTGCAGTGCGGTTGCTTTGCTCGCCGAGGGTGGCGATGGCACGCAAGTGGCGGCCAAGTGGGCTGCGCAGGACGCGGTAGATAATTTCGCGTTGCATGAGGCCAGAGAGGAACGGGATATCGCGGGGTGCGTCGAGCAGGTCGAGTAGCCGGCAGCAAGCGGTGAGGAGTTCGGGTGGGGTTTGACCGACGGCCAGGCCGTGCGCACCGAGAGAGGACTCGGGGGTGAGAAACTCCTCCTGGCTGAGGATCTCGCGGACTGCGGGCATCTCGAGCTTGAGGGCCAGAGCGAGGAAAGGCTCGCTCTTTGATGCCTTTGTGAATTGACCGACTACCGGCAGATCGATTGACGTCAAAAGGAATTTTGAACGGTCGCACACATGGGTGACGCCGCCGACGGTGATGCGTTTTTCGCCCTGAGCGAAGACGACTAGTTCAGGCTCGTAGGCGGCGGAATAACACTCTGTGGTCGCGCTCCTGCGGGAGAGGCCGAGGCCCGGCACGGCGGTGCGAGCCAAGCCTTCTGAGGGGATGTGAGCGGCGATCTTTCGTGCCAGATCGGCCCGCAACTTCTCGACCTCGGCCGGTGTTTCCTTCCCGGCGTTCTTCTGTTTCAGCATCTTGAATCCCCACGATTCCTACAGATTCAGGCTAACGCGAGTTTGGGCAATGGTGCGCGAAAAAAATCAATGATCGACAGGAATAGGCAATCAATGGGAAGGATCGGGATACCGCTTTGAGCGCAATCGTCCATAGGATCGGAATTGCGGAGATGGCCGAGAAAGCCAAGAGGAGAATTCGATGTACAACGCAAAGGCATATTCAGTTTCCAGTGCAACCTCGCCGTTTGAATCCACTGTGATCGCGCGGCGCGATCCCACAGAGCACGATGTTCAGATCGAGATTCTCTTTTGCGGCATCTGCCACTCCGATCTGCACCAAGCGCGCAACGAGTGGAGCGGGATGATGCCAACCGTCTATCCCTGCGTTCCCGGCCATGAGATTGTGGGCCGTGTGACGCGGGTCGGCTCCGCAGTGACGAAGTTCAAGGCCGGCGACCTGGCCGCGGTGGGCTGCCTGGTGGACTCGGACGGCACTTGCCCGGAGTGTAAAGCAGGATTTGAGCAGTTCTGCCCCAACATGACGCTGACTTACAACTTTCCGGACAAGCACACAGGCGGCGTGACGTATGGCGGGTACTCCGACAGCGTGGTGGTGAACGAGCGGTTTGTACTGAGCGTTTCCAAGAACCTTGATCTGGCGGGAACCGCGCCACTGTTGTGCGCGCGAATAACGACGTACTCGCCGCTGCGCCATTGGGGCGTGACGAAGGGCAAGAAGGTGGGTGTTGTCGGTCTGGGCGGACTTGGACATATGGGCGTCAAGTTTGCTCATGCGTTCGGAGCGCACACGGTTGTGTTCACGACGTCACCGAACAAGAAGGAGGATGCACTGCGCCTCGGCGCCGATGAGGTAGTGGTCTCGCGCAATGCCGACGAGATGGCCAAGCACGCGGGCAGTTTTGATTTCATCCTTGATGCGGTGGCAGCCGAGCATGACATCAACGCTTATATCCAACTCTTGAAGCGCGATGGGAACATTACGATGGTGGGCGCGCCGGAGAAGCCTCTGTCGGTCTCAGTGTTCGGGCTCATTTTTGCGCGGCGGAGCTTTTCCGGGTCGCTGATTGGTGGCATTGCGGAGACGCAAGAGATGCTCGATTTCTGTGGGGAGCACAACATCACATCGGATGTGGAGGTGATCCCGATCCAGAAGATCAACGAGGCATACGAGCGGTTAGCCCGGTCGGATGTGAAGTATCGCTTTTCGATCGACATGGCTTCGCTGAAATCGGAGTAACAACTGAGCGGCCCGGGCTCGATTCGATTGAGAGTGGTCCGCTCCTAACGCAGAACTGCACATGAGGCGGGAGAGACAAATGCAAAAGCGCATGTTGGGAAAGAGTGGACTTGAGGTTTCAGCATTAGGACTTGGATGCATGGGGATGACGTTTTCGTACAGCCCGTTTCCGGAACGGAGCGCGTCGATTGCTCTGCTGCGGGCAGCGGTGGAGCGTGGCGTGACGTTCTTTGATACCGCCGAAGTGTATGGCCCGTTTAACAACGAAGAGCTGGTTGGCGAGGGCCTGGCACCATTTCGCGACAAGGTGGTCATCGCCACGAAGTTCGGATTTGACATCAACGATGATGGGACCCATGGAGGCAGAGGCACAGACAGTAGTCCCGCGCGCATCCGCAAGGCCTGCGATGGCTCGCTCAAGCGACTTGGCGTGGATGTGATTGATCTTTTCTACCAGCATCGAGTGGACACCAAGGTGCCAATTGAAGATGTGGCCGGCACTGTGAAGGACCTGATCGCAGAAGGCAAGGTGAAGCACTTTGGGATGTCAGAAGCAGGCGCACAGACCATCCGCCGGGCTCATGCCGTGCAGCCAGTGGCGGCATTACAGAGTGAGTATTCACTGTGGTATCGGAAGCCCGAGGAGGAGATCCTTCCCACGCTGGAAGAGCTCGGCATTGGCTTTGTTCCGTTCAGCCCTCTGGGCAAGGGCTTTCTGACTGGGAAGATGGACGAGAACGCGACGTTTGACAAGACGGATATTCGCAGCAGCATTCCGCGATTTACGCCGGAGGCGAGGAAGGCGAACCATGCGCTGGTTGAGCTAATGGGAACTATCGGCAAGCAGATTGACGCGACGCCGGCGCAGATTGCCCTGGCGTGGCTGCTGGCGCAAAAGCCGTGGATTGTGCCGATTCCGGGAACCACGAAACTGCAACGGTTGGAAGAGAACCTGGGCGCGGCGGAGATCGAGCTGGGTGCGGAAGAATTGCACAAGATTACCGAGGCAGCCGAGCAGGTGAGGATCGAAGGGGCGCGGTATCCGGAGAACATCGAGAAGGGCACCGGGCTGTAGATCGCATTGCGATGGGCGGACGGACTCAAGCGCGCTCACCGATTACCTTTGCAGGAACAGGGAGGAAAGCTGTGCAGAAGCGTAAGTTGGGCAACAGCGGATTGGAAGTGTCGGCGATTGGACACGGGTGCATGCGGATGAGCGCGGGTCATGGCAAAGTGCCTGGGACCAAAGAGGAGATGATTGCGGTGCTGCGGGGAGCGGTTGAGCGCGGGATCAACTTTTTCGATACGGCGCAGGTGTATGGACCGTTTGTGAATGAAGAGCTGGTGGGAGAGGCGCTGGCCCCGGTGCGGAACCAGGTGGTGATTGCGACGAAGTTCGGATTCCAGTTCGACTCGACGAATGATCCGCATCCAAATGGGCTGAATAGCCGGCCAGAGTACATTCGGCAGGGTGTTGAGGGATCATTGAAGCGGCTTCGGGTGGAGACGATCGATCTGCTCTATCAGCACCGTGTTGATCCGGAGGTGCCAATCGAAGATGTGGCTGGAACGGTGAAGGATCTGATCGCGCAAGGGAAAGTTAAGCATTTCGGCTTGTCGGAGGCAGGTGCGCAGACGATTCGGCGGGGGCATGCGGTTCAGCCGGTTGCCGCGCTGGAAAGTGAATACTCGCTGTGGTGGAAGCGGCCGGAAGAGGAGATATTGCCCTTGCTCGACGAACTCGGCATCGGGTTTGTTGCGTACAGTCCGCTGGGCAAGGGGTTTCTGGCTGGGTCGGTGACGGCGGAGACACAGTTTGACGCGGAGGATAATCGTGGAAGTTTTCCGCGGTTCTCGGCTGAAGCACTGAAGGCAAATCGGCCATTGGCGGAGGTGATTGCGGGCTTCGCAGCGACGAAGCGGGTGACTGCGGCGCAGATCGCGCTGGCGTGGCTGCTGGCGCAGAGGCCGTGGATTGTGCCGATTCCGGGGACGACGAAGATGGAGCGGGTGGAGGAGAACATTGCCGCGGCGGAAGTTGAGCTGAGCGCGGATGATCTGAGAGAACTTGAGACGGCAACCGCATCGATCAGGGTCCATGGAGATCGCTATACGGCAGCGTCGGAGAAAATGACCAACCGGTAATGGGTTTTGGCAGTCACTGCAGGATCAAGCTTCGCGACTGGAAGACACGAGAACGCGATTGAGAGGATGGAGCATATGGAGATCAAGAGAGTTGGAACAGAGCCATCGGCAAAGGGACCATCGGATTGGTTTACCGGAACGGTTCGAATCGATCCGCTCTTTCAGGCGCCAGATCCTGCACGCGTTGCCGGGGCGCATGTGACCTTTGAGCCGGGGGCGCGGACGGCCTGGCACACGCATCCGCTGGGGCAGACGCTGATTGTGACGTCAGGGTGCGGGCGGGTGCAGCGCTTTGGAGGGCCGATCGAAGAGATCAGGCCGGGAGACGTGGTCTGGTTTTCGCCGGGCGAGAAGCACTGGCACGGGGCTGCGCCAACGACCGCGATGACGCATATCGCGATCCAGGAGAGGCTCGACGGGAAGGTTGTGGATTGGATGGAGCAGGTGAGCGCGGAACAGTACGGGGGGTAGGGATTGTTCACAGCGGAATTGGACCGAGTGTTCGGTGTCTGAGGCTCGCTTAAGGTGAACCAAAAGCAACCGCAGATCCTTCGACTCACCACCCCCAGGCTGAAGAGTACGCCTGGGGCCCCGTTCGCTCAGGATGACAGCTTTCATCATTTTGCCAATTACAGAGAAGGGCGGCTACGGGGTGGCTGGTTTGGCGGTGGAACCGCGGAGGACCAGGCTGGTGGAGACGAGAAACTCGCGCTGCATCTTTGGATCGCGGGGGTTTTCGGCTTGCTGACGTAGCGCCTCAAAGGCGGCACGGGCAAGGTCGGCGCGCGAGAGGCGGATGGTGGTGAGCGGTGGAAGCGTGAACTCGGCAAAATCGATGTCGTCGAGGCCGACGACGCTGAGATCCTGGGGGACGCGCAGGCCATCCATGTAGGCGGCGCGCAGGACACCGATGGCGGTCATGTCGTTGGAGCAGACGACGGCGGTGGGGCGCGATTGAAGAGCCTGCAATTGTGCGAAGCCGGAAACGCCGCCTTTCAGGGTGTGGTCGCACTCGATGACCCATTTCTTATCGACGGGCATAGCCAGGCTCTGCATTGCAGCGCGAAAGTCGTTTTCACGGGTGACGGCGGAGTGGAGCTTGTGGGGCCCAGCGAGGAAGGCGATGCGGCGGTGACCGAGATCGACGAGGTGATCGATAGCCGAACGGATACCGGTAGAGTAGTCGAGCAGGATAGTGCTGGTTTTGGGTGAATCGAGGCGGAACTCAGCCAGAACGATGGGTATGTCGTGGTGGGCAAGTTGATCGAGTACAGGCTCTTCTTCGCCGAAGGTGAGTACGGCAACGCCTTCGACCTTCCGTTCGAGCATGCGGCGCACACATGCGGTGAGGGTGACGGGATCGCTATTGGAGGAGCTGACCAGGATCTCGTAGCCGTGGGCGACAGCGATCTCTTCAAAGCTCTGGATAAGTTCAGGGAAGAAGGGATTGGTGATGTTTTCGACGATGATGCCGAGGATGCGGCTGCGGCCGGAGACGAGGCTTCGCGCATGGGTGTTGGGGAAGTACTTGAGTTGATCGATGGCCTGCCAGACGCGCTGGCTGAGCCGATCGCTTACTGCCGGGGAGCCGTTGATGGTGCGGGAGACGGTGGCGATGGAGACTTTTGCCAATGCGGCAACGGAGCGGATATCCGGGGTTTTGGGGGTGGTGCTGCGTTTTGCTTTTCGAACCACGAATCGATCCTCGTTCCTGCAAATCTGGAGCGTTTTCGGGGAGTGATGAGAGTGGATAAGCTCGCCTGCCCGAAAAGGAGTCCAATTGACGCAGGAGTCCTGGTCAGGTTGGAGTGTGAAAGCAATGTTACCGCATTGAGGGATGTTGTTGGCAGCGCCGCCGAGTGTTTGCTGTGGAAGTTTCTAACTCCGCGTTCCAGTTACTGGAGCTAGGTTTTTTCGGCGATGAACAGACGCAGGTCGCGGAGGTTCTGGCCGGTAGGTCCTGTAACTACGGAGTCGCCAAGGGCTGTGATGAGGGGGCAGGCATTGAAAGCAGCCAAAGAAGCCTCAGGATCGTAGCCAAAGGCCTTTGCACGGGCCCCGGTGGTGACGTCGACAATGGCTCCAGCCGAGCGGGTATTCCCGTCGATGCCGTCGGACCCGGCGCTGAGCACGGTAAGCCGCTCATGGGGATAAATTGCGAGATCAAGCGCACATTGCAGTGCGAACTGCTGGTTGCGGCCGCCGGCTCCGGGTGTGCGGTCCATGGCGACGGTGACCTCGCCGACGGAGATGAGGCACAGCCGGTCGTGGTTAACGCGGAGGGAATGGAAACGGTCGAGCAGGTAGCGAGCGGCTTCGGCGTAGTCCCAATCGTCGCAACTGTTGTCGACGGCGACGAAATATCCGGACCTGGCGGCGAGCGCGCGGGCGTTTTCAACCAGGTCGTGGCTGGAAAGCAGGATCTCGAATACCGAGTCGCGAAAGGGCTCGTCTTCGCCGGTCATGGTGGCTGGAGACAGCAGTTTACGCGATATTGTGAAATCGGCTTTGCGTGGGAAAAAACCAGGCAGCAAGCTCTTGTTGCCCGGGGACTCGGGCAGGTCTTCGCGCTCGAAGAAGCGGTTGACGGAGGCAGGGAACTTTTCGTTGAGGTTATAGCGCTCGATGAGCTCGCGGACTTCGCTGACGGTGGAATGGTCGGGAGAGGTAGGACCTGAGGAGAGTGCGTCGAGGGTGCGGAGGGGGACATCCGGGACAAGCAGGCTCACCTTCTGCGCTTCGGGAGCGACGATGGCCAGTCGGCCGCCTTTGACAGCGGAGAAGTGCTTGCGCAGAGTGTTGATCTCGTTGATGGGCGCGCCGCATGCGAGCAAAACCTGGTGGAAGACGATGGTGTCTTCGAGGGTAATCTGAGGGTCCAGGGGCAAGTCGAACATGGCCGATCCGCCGCCGGAGATGAGGAAGAAGATCAGGGTGTCTTTGCGGGCCTTGCGGAGCATGGCAAGTGCAGCCCGCGCGGCGGTGAAGGACTCTTCGTTTGGAACGGGATGGCCGCCTTCAAAGTAGCGGAAGCGCCAGTTACGCCTAGTGGGGAGCTGGTTTGAACAACAGATGCCGCGGAGGCCCTGGCGGCGTTTCATGCGGTCTAGCAGGACGTCGAGCATGGGTCCTGCGACCTTACCGAGTGCAATGACCTGGATGCGCTTGTAGGCGGCCAGATTGATGGTGGCCGGACCGCCGCCGTCAGGCAGCAGGCGGTGGAGTACATTGCCTTCAAAGTGAAAGCGGCGGTCGAAGGCAGAAGCGATGTTGCACTCGCTCAGCGCGCCGGTAAAAATCTCGGTGGCTGTAGCGTGCAGGGCGTCAAGAGCGATATCACTGGCCGGTGTCATTGAGGTTGCTCCGATGGCCGAATCGGGAAATGGCCATGCAACCAGCCGCTGAGCGCCTGTTGCATGGGTTCGATCTGGCCCGTAAAGAAATGGTCGGCGCCCGGAATGAGCGCGAGTTGTTTTGGTTCGAGAGCGGATTCGGCGACATGCCTGAGGTCTGCAGACGGCGCGAACTGGTCGTTGTCTCCACTCAGGAAGAGCTTGGGCAGAGTGCATTTGGGGAGGAATGAGTAGGAGATTTCGCGGGCTCCGGGGCGGCCCTCAATGCGGGTGGGCAGGCCGAGCAGCGCGAGAGCGCGAACATCAGCTGCTGGTTTGTGGAGACAACACGCCTTCAGCGCCATGAACGCGCCAAAGCTAAAGCCGGCAACGACGATGGGCCGCTGGAACTCGGATTGAAGCCAGGCAAGGGCAGCCTGTACATCGTCGCTTTCATCGTGGCCGTCGTGATTGCCCTGGCTGACGCCGGTGCCGCGAAAGTTGAAGCGGAGGGTGGGCCATCGGAAGCCCCACTGCTCGTCGTTGAGCACCTTCATGGCGTGGTAGACGACCTTGTTGTGCATGGTGCCGCCGCCGGCTGGGTGGGGGTGGCATACCAGAGCGGTGAAGGGAGCTTCGGGTGAGCCCTCATTCAGGAGAGCCTCGAGGCGGCCAACCGGGCCGGGCAGCGAGACGCTGCGGAGCGCTCTTGCGGGAGTGGCACTCGCCTGGTTGGAAGCAGGATTCTCGCGGGAGGGCGAGACCATTTCGACGCTAGCGTGCAGGGCGGTCATTCCACTCATCATTCTACGCCCAAGAATGAGGTAGTCCTTATGTCAGAGAGATGAAATGAGCGTCACCTTCAGCGGGGGTGGTCTGCTGTGCAAAATCGATTCACTTGAGGGGTTTGGGCAAGGGGTCGGCGGCGGCCGCCCGATGCGATATTCTGGGAACACCATGGCTGAGTCCGATCCGCTGCAAGTCGTTCATCCGATTAGTACCGTTGATCCAACGCTGACGCCGGTTGACCCGGTGCGCCTTACCCGGGCGCTATGCGAGATTGAATCGACCACGTACCAGGAAGGCGCGGTAGGGGATTTTCTGGCAGACTATCTGGCGAGCCGCGGCTGGGCGGTGGAGAAGACGCCGGTTCCGCAGCCGGCGGAGAACGCGCACGGCGGCGAGCGATGGAATGTGTTTGCGACGGTGCCAGGAAAGACTGCGGACGTGGTGTTCTCTACGCACATGGACACGGTTCCGCCCTACATCCCTTTTACTGAAGATGATGAGTTCATGTATGGGCGCGGCGTTTCGGATGCGAAGGGGATTATTGCAACGCAGATTGCGGCGGCTGAGGCGCTGAGAGCGGAGGGGTATCCGGTTGGGATGCTCTACGTGAGTGGGGAAGAGCGCGACTCGGCCGGGGCAAGGGAAGCGAACAAGAATCCGCGGGGCAGCCGGTTTTTGATTAATGGGGAGCCGACGGAGAATAGGATTGGACTGGCTTCGAAGGGCGCGCTGCGGGCATCGCTCAAGAGCACGGGGAAGATGGCGCACTCGGCGTACCCGGAGCTTGGGGACAGCGCGATTCACAAGTTGATTGAAGCGCTCACCCGGCTGATTGCGCTGGAACTGCCGGTGGACAAGGATGCAGGCCCGTGTACGTTGAACGTGGGGCAGATCAGCGGCGGGCATGCGCCCAACGTGATCGCCGATCATGCGGAGGCGCAGGTGCTGGTGCGGGTTGTGGGGCCGTCAGAGCCGGTGCGCGCGGCAATTCGCGAGGCGGTGAAGGGACTCGCCGAAGTGGAGTTTACGCTCGATCTGGCGTTCATCCGGCTGAAGGCGGTGGAGGGATTGCCGACGATGGTGGCGAAGTTTGCAACGGACATTCCGATGCTGACGAATTGGGGCGAACCGCTTCTGCTGGGGCCGGGATCGATTCATTGCGCGCACACGCCGGACGAAAAGCTCTCGAAGAAAGAGATGCTGGAGGCGGTGGAGCTTTATGTCAAGGTGGCGAAGCAGCTGATGAGGTAAAGACACTAGTTCTTTGACCGTTTGATTCTGTGCCTCCCACCCTAGCGACAGAAACAAGAGCGTCGCGAGAGTGGGGCACCCATCGTTGGAACAACTTCAAGCGGTCAAGGACCTAGAACGCTCTTGAGGATTCAGTTCGGTTTCAACCAAAGCTTTTCAACCATAACTAGAGGAGCAGGAGATCATGGCGACTTCTATCTACGACATTCCGGTGAAGAAGATTAACGGCGAAGACGCGTCGCTTGGCGAGTACGCGGGCAAGGTTGTGCTGGTGGTGAATGTTGCATCGAAGTGCGGGCTGACGCCGCAGTATGAAGGGCTGGAAGGGCTCTACGAGCGGTTCCATGGGCAGGGGCTTGTGGTGGCGGGTTTTCCGGCGAACGACTTCAAGGCGCAGGAGCCGGGCACGAACGACGAGATTGTGACCTTTTGCACGACGAATTTCGGGGTGAAGTTTCCCCTGTACAGCAAGATCACCGTGGTTGGCGAGGACAAGCACCCGCTTTACGCGGCGCTGATTGCAGCTCAGCCGCACGCGATTGGGCTGACCAACCCATCGCATCGCGAAAAGCTCGCGGGGTACGGTATTCCGACCAATCCTGAGCCGGAGATTCTTTGGAACTTTGAGAAGTTTCTGGTGAGCCGGACGGGCGAAGTGGTGAAACGGTTTGCGCCGGACACCGCGCCGGATGCGCCGGAGTTGGTGGCGGCGATTGAGGCGGAGTTGGCGAAGACCGCGTAGTTCGATGGGTTGAATTCGTTCACTCCCAGGTCTCAATGTCGAGACCCTGGGGCCCCCGGCCGTTTTTTAGCACGAGTAAGTTCATGGTTTCCCACCCTTTCGCCTGAAAACCGGCGACAGGATGGGGCCCCCGGCTTGTTCAATTGCAAACGAAATGGGACCTCGCCGGTTTATCCTCACGGCATGGACGACGTGAACCAAGCACACGAAGAAGCAGGGGCGCCCAAAGAACAAGGGACGGACGAAGCCAATTCACTTCAGGGCGCGGCTTCTTCGTATCTGCGCTCGGCACAGCATCAGCCGGTGCGATGGCACGCGTGGGGCGCGGAGGCATTTGAGCGCGCCAAGAGCGAAGACAAGCCCATCCTGCTGGATATTGGCGCGGTGTGGTGCCACTGGTGCCACGTAATGGACCGCGAGTCGTATGAGAATCCGGCGATTGCGTCGATTATCAATCAACAATATGTAGCGATGAAGGTGGACCGCGACGAGCGGCCGGACGTGGACGCTCGCTACCAGGCGGCGGTTTCGGCGATCAGCGGGCAGGGCGGCTGGCCGCTGACCGCATTTCTTACGCCGGATGGACGGCCTTATTTTGGTGGCACGTACTTTCCTCCGGACGATCGCTACGGTCGGCCCGGATTTGGGCGAGTGCTGCAGACAATGGCGCAAGTTTGGCGCGAGCGGCGTGATGAAGCACTTGAGTCCGCAGCGAGCGTGATGGCGGCCATTGAGCACAACGAGAGCTTTTCGGGCCGCGGCGCCGAACTGAGCCTGGCACTGGTGGACAAGATTGCCGGGTCGGCGTTGAGCCAGTTTGACGCGCGCAATGGCGGATTCGGGTCGCAGCCCAAGTTTCCTCATCCTGCGGCGCTCGATCTGCTGCTTGAACTGGCAATGAATCGCGATAACGAGCAGGCCGGCGAGGCGTTTGTGACGACGCTGGAGAAGATGGCGCGAGGCGGTGTCTACGACCAACTTGCCGGCGGGTTTCATCGCTATTCGGTGGATGAGCGCTGGGTGGTACCGCACTTCGAGAAGATGCTTTATGACAACACGGAGCTGCTGCGGAACTACGTGCACGGGTTTCAGAGTTTCGTGCGGGCGGATTTTCTGGAGACGGCACGGGAGATTATCGCTTGGCTCGACTCGACGATGACCGACCGCGAGCGCGGGGGCTTTTATGCGTCACAGGACGCGGACATCAATCTTGATGACGACGGCGATTACTTTACATGGACGCTGGACGAGGCGCGGGCCGTGCTGGATGCAGAGGAGCTGGAGTTTGCATCGAGCTACTGGGACATTGGCGAGTTGGGCGACATGCACCATAATCCGGCCAAGAACGTGCTGCATGTGAAGCAAACGCTGGTAGAGAGGGCTGGGCAAAGCGGGGATGTGGAGGCGACGGCGGCGCTGCGGGATCGGGCATTGATGGAACGAGCGAAGGCCAAGCTGCTGGCAGCAAGGAGCCAGCGGCCGACGCCGTTTATCGATCGCACGCTCTATACGGGCTGGAATGCGATGGCGATCTCGGCATACCTGGATGCCGCGCGAGTGTTGCGCATCGACGCAGCGCGGGAGTTTGCGCTGCTTACGCTGAACAGGCTGTTGGACGAGGCGTGGGACGGAACGGAGAACCTGTATCACGTGATTGCCTACTCCGATGGGGCAGCACCGGTGGAAAAGATTGCAGGTTCGCTCGACGACTATGCGTTCACCGTTCATGCGTGCTTGGATGGGTGGTTTGCAACCGGCAACATGAACTTTTATCGGGTGGCGGTAAAGCTGGCCGATGGGATGATTGCGCGTTTCTATGACGAGGTTGCGGGGGCGTTTTACGATGCTGCCGCGATTGCGCCCGGCGCGGCTCCTCTGGGTGCGCTGGCGGCGCCGCGGAAGCCGATGCAGGACTCGCCCACGCCCGCAGGGAACCCGACGGCTGCCGCGGCGCTGTTGCGGCTTGAAACGCTGAGCGGGAAGCAGGAGTATCGCGATCTCGCGGAAGACACGCTGGACAACTTTGCCGGCATCGTGGAGCATTTTGGGCTCTATGCAGGCAGCTACGGGCTGGCGCTGGAGCGGCTGATGCTTGCACCAGTTCAGGTGGTGATCGTCGGTTCAGGCGCGGAAGCATTCCGGCTGGAGGCGACGGCGATTGCGCGATTCGGCGTGAACAAGACTGTGATGCGGTTTGCTCCAGGCCAGCTTGTGCCGGACGGGATTCCGGAGGGGCTGGCGGAGACGCTGCTGAAGGTGCCTGTGCCTGTTGGGGCTGAGGCGTGGGCGCTGGTTTGCCGTGGGCGGACGTGCCTGACGCCGATTACCAACGCGGAGGAGTTGCTGAAGGCGCTGGAAGAGGGCGATTGAGACGCGGCCAAGGTCTTTGACCGCGTCAAATGGCGACCTGCAATGGAGTTTGTTTTATCGCACCCTGTGGCCAGCGATTCTGCGGCGCGCCGTCCCGATTAACGCCAAAGCTCCGGTACCGAGAAGCAGAAAGCTGGATGGCTCAGGAGTAGCGGAAGTGGCCGTCGTGCCCGTCGAGCCGTAGGAGAAGTCAGTAAGGTCGACCTGTGTCCCCGACCCGACCTGTTCCGCGGAGATTGTTAAACTCGAAATCGGGTTGGAGGAAGTCAGACCAAAAAACACGAGCCCGGGGGCCGTATCAGTTCCCACGACATACGTCGTGCCATTTACGTCAATATCCGCATTCCCGGCGAGTGATCCCTCGAGATCCCCGAGTGTGACCGTGAAAATGTCGAAGCCTATCGCCGTCGTATTCGCTGGCAGGGTGACAACCAGGTTGTATCCCGGGGCGCTGCTGAGTGAGTCGGCACCCCTGGCGTAAGTCGAGCAGCAGTAATTTTCGCTCACATCATAGATGTCAGATCCCGTGCTGGAGAAATTCACCCCGGAGGTAGTCAAGCCTGGCGGCGTCGCATAAGTTAAGTATGAACCAATTGGTGGAGAGAGAGCGCCGAAATTGATCGTCGTTGCCCTCGAAGTTGCTGCCAGCCATTGGGCACTGTTGTTGTAAATAGTGTCAGCCTTCGATGTCGCGGCAAATGCCGCGAGCAGAAGGACGCTGAGCGCGAACCGCTGTTTGAAGCCAAAGATGCGCATTGCTGGGTCTCCTCGGTGATGAACTTGCCCCCAAGCGGGACTCGGGGGTGGTTTCAGATGTACTTCAGGCGTTCGAAGACGAGTGCGATAGCACCCCAAGCTGCGACGCAGGTAAATGAAAAGAAAGTGAAAGCTGCGAACTTGTGCGGCTGATTCGGGGAAAACGCTGGGTACAATAACCAGATGAGCGAATGCACAACCCACTGGAAGCTATAGTCTTGGAAACCTGCAGGTTGTGAAAGTGCCGTCTAACGCCAGCCGGAGGTCATCTCGTGTCATCTGGCCTTTTGGACCCGTCGAAGCCGCGTGAGGGGACCTCGGCGGTTCGCCTGGACTCCTGGAAGGAGATCGCTGCCTATCTCGGCAGGGGGGAACGCACGGCGAAGCGGTGGGAAAGCGAGCGTTCGCTGCCGGTCCATCGTGTGCCTGGGGATGGCCGGGGAAGCGTTTACGCTCTGGCCTCCGAACTGGATGAATGGCTGACGTCGCGCCGCGCCCAAGGCCTGCATGAGGCCGGGGTCGGTGAGAAGTCCACCTCGCCGATTGCCAGAGACGAGACAAGCGGTGCAGGCGGCTGTGATTTTCCCATCGCCGGGCAGATGGCCGGGCTTGCGGAAGGTCAGCTAACCGCCAATGCTGGAGACCTGCATGCCGGGCGGGATGCCTTCAGGCCAGGTTGGAAGACCTTGCTGGCTGCATCGCTCGTGGCAGCGGTCGGCCTAGCAGCATTCGCCGCGAACCATCGGTCAATCTTCGGTGCAGTCGCACATCGGCTTTCTTCGACTTTTGGCTTCGGGCAGGCAGCGTCTGTTCACCCCGGCCCGGTATCCGTTTCCGATGAAGAAAGAGCTCGCGCGCACGAGCTTTACCTCAAAGGGCGCTACGAGTGGAATCAGCGAACGCCGGAGAGCCTTAACCGGGCACTCGACGACTTCACACAAGCGGTCGTGCACGATCCTGACAGTCCGGAGGCCTACGCCGGCATGGCGGACACATACAATCTTCAATGCATTTTCTTCACCCTTCCCGCCGGTGACATGTATCCGAGGGCGATTGCGGCAGCCAGACGTGCAGTGGAATTGGATGATTCCAATCCTGAAGGGCATCGCGCATTGGCGTTCGCCGAAGTGTGGGGTGCACGAAACTTTCCCGAAGGATACAAGGAGTTTCGTCGCGCCATTGAGCTGAATCCGAAAGACCCGCTGGCGCACCTTTGGTTTGCCAATGCGCTCGCAGTAGGAAAGGGGACTCCAGAGGAAGCGAACCAAGAGGCATATCACGAGTCACTGGAGGAGATAAGCAAAGCGCAGGACTTGGATCCCGCTTCCCATTCGATAATCGCCAGCAAGGGCATCATTCTATACAAAGCGGGCAAGAAGGACGAAGGGGAAGCGCTTCTCAAGCAGGTGGAACGGGCAGACCCTGGTCTCGCTACAGTTCACACCTACCTTGCAGTCGTTGAATTTGAGCGTGGCGATTATCCGGCCTACCTCGCCGAGTCAGAAGAATCGGCACAGCTTCATAATGACGCGGCGCTCAGAGAATTGACGGCAGCGGTACGCACTGGATATGCGCAAGGCGGCGAACGCGGACTTTCGAGGGCATTGTTTGCTAAAGCCGAGTCATGCGATCCGTCAACGGACATGCCTCGCGTCTGGCGAGCTTTCGCGTGTGTTCGCCTGGGGAAGAACCAGGAGGCTCTGCAACTGCTCGAAGAGGCCAGTGCAAACCACGACCCGAACCTTGCTTCCTGGTTCTCGGCAGAAGCTCTTCCTGCGTGGACGCCAATTGAGGACGAGTCCCGGTTCCAGGCATTGCTCAAGAAGATCAAAGGGCAAGTCCCGCCTTTTCAGGCGCGGGCGAGTTCCGAGCCTCCCATGGGCAATGCGCGTTTTCGAGCGGCGAATAGTGCGCAACTTCGTGCGGCTTCAAAGCAACAATGAAGCAGCTGGACAGCCCGATTCTTAAGAGACAAAACGGTGGCGGCCTAAGTTCCCTTCGATGGATTCGGTTCGTTTGCTGAGTCTGGCTGGGATGCCGATGTTTTGGCCGGGTCGGCTTCTGCGATTGGGTCGGATTTGGCGGTGAAGCGACTGATCCGCGTGTCGAAGACGCGGTTGGGGTCGCCGGGGAGAAGGTTGTTTTCTTCGATGGCGAGGCGGACGCGACGGCGAAATTCGCGGATGGGAGCGAATTGCTTTGTGGCGAGAGTTTTGAAGACGACGGGGAAGACGATTTCAGAGCCATGGACGGCGTCGACGCCCAGCACCTGGGGGTCTTCAATGAAGACGGAGCGGAACGCGTCGCTGGTGCGGATTTCCATGGCGATGGACTTGAGCAGCGCCAGAACTTTGTCAGGATCGGCAGAGAAATCCACGCTTACGTTCACGGTTGCCACCGAGTAGCCGATGCTCAGGTTGGCGACGGTGGTGATCTGTGAATTGGGGATGATGTAGAGGGTGCCGTCGCCGTCGCGGATGGTGGTTTTGCGCAGGGTCATGGCCTCAACGGTGCCGGCCAGGCCGGCGATCTTGACGGAATCGCCCACATTGAATTGGTCCTCTATGAGGATAAGGATCCCGTTGAAGACGTCGCGAACGATGTTCTGCGAAGCCAGGCCGATAGCGATGCCAGCGACCCCGGCGGAGGCGAGGAGCGGCGCGAGGTTGAGGCCGAGGATCTCGAGGACCTGGAGGCCTGTGATGAGGCCAATGACGGCGAGGCCTGTTGCCCTGGAGACGCTGGCAACGGTTTTTACCTGGTTGATGCGTTCGGGGCTGGCGGCGTGGCGTTCGGCGACGCGCGTCATGTGAAAGGTGATGAGGCGGAGAATCCTGTAGAGGATAAGGGCGATGACGAGGACGACCAAAAGGTGAGGAAGTTTGAGGCGGATAAACTCTTGTGCATCAACGATCCACTCGTCGAGAACTTTTCCAAGAAAGCGACCCTCGGCAAAGATGCCCCATCGAAAAGCGGCCAAAAAAGAATGCATGCTTTTGCTCCTTTTTCTAGACTAGACTGTGCGCAGGGGAAGCGGCCCGGACTTACTGATCCAGTTGATTGTGGGACCGGAATCCGGCGAGCATCTTCGGCCGAGGGGAGGTTTCAATGCGCCTGACAAAGCGCTCAATCGAGGGAGGGGAGTGGCGGGGATTGGGGACGACCGGAATCCCGCGGAATCTCAGATGGCTGCTTGTGGCGGCCTGTGGGATAGCCGGGGTCTTACAGGTGTCGGCGGTCGTCCGTGCGCAGACGGCTCCGCCTGGAAGCCCGGACAAGCCGATCATTCTGCCTGAGGCGAACCGGCCATTTGACCCCAACCAGCGGATGGAGATGCAGGAACAGCAGCAAAAGAAGGTGAATTTCGAGGCGGCCAACGCGGAGCGGAAGAAGCAACTCGGCGACGACAGCGCGCGGCTGCTGAAGCTGGCGAATGAACTGAAGGCGGAAGTGGACAAGACGGACAAGGATACGCTGTCGATTGCGGTAATTCGCAAGGCAGACGAGATTGAACGCCTGGCCCACATTGTGAAGGAGAAGATGAAGCTCACGGTTGGGGCGAACTGAGGTCTAAGTTCCGCCTTTGTTGCGGGAGTGGGACTCGGACTTCGATGGAAACAGTTCTCTTGAGGGGATGACAATGCAATACAGGCGTGTGAATTCGCTTAATGGGCTGCAGTTCAAGCCAGGCCGCGGATCGACGCGCGGGGTGCTTTTCATCTTGTTGCTGCTGGCACTGCCTTTGGGAGTTGCGCAAAACGCACCAACCAGCCACATTCCCGGGCTGCCCCAGCCAATTCCCCAGGGAGTTGGCGACCCGGCACTGAGTGGCCTGGATAATGCGTCCCCCTACGATTTGGACGATGCCCGGCGACTTCGACTGCTGAATGCCGAACGGCAAAGATCGCTGGTGGCGGACACGGTAAAGCTGTTGAAACTGGCCAACGAGCTGAATGCGGAAATTGCGAAAGAGGAAGGGTCGGGGCCAACGCCGGCGGAGATTCGCAAGATAGCCGATATTGAGAAGCTGGCACGCAACGTGAAGGAAAACATGAAGATCACGGTGGTTGGGACTCCCGTTTACCGCTCTCCAGGCCTGCTTCCGATACCGTAGTTTGCGACCGCCGGGATGAAGGCTTGACAGGGTAGGATTTCGGCCTATTCGGGTATTGGCGGGGTTGTTACAATCAGTTCTGGCTTTCTCTAAGGATCGCGAAATTTGGGAGATTGGACGGAAATGGACGTGGCAATTTCCAGCGCTCGTGTGCCAGAGCAGATGAAAGCCGAAGGCCCCCTAAGGCCGGAGCAGTTGGTGGAGATCTACCGGCTGATGTATCTTTCTCGCCGGATCGACGACCGCGAGATCCTGCTCAAGCGTCAGCAAAAGATCTTCTTTCAAATATCTGCTGCCGGTCATGAGGCGCTGCAGGTGGCTGCTGCGCTGGCGCTCAAGCCTGGCTACGACTGGGTTTTTCCGTATTATCGCGATCGCGCGCTGTGCCTGACTCTTGGAGTGACACCGACGGAGATGATGCTGCAGGCGGTGGGCGCTGCATCGGACCCGGCCAGCGGCGGACGCCAGATGCCGACGCACTGGAGCAGCCGGAAGCTGCACATTGTGAGCACCTCGTCCTCGACCACCACGCAACTGCTGCATGCGGTTGGTTGCGCTGAGGCGGGAAGGTACTTCAGCCGTCATCCCGAGGCCGCAGCGAAGGCGGAGGGCGACTACCGCGCATTTCACGACGTCGAGTTCCATGCGGACGAGGTGGTCTTCACTTCGCTTGGCGAAGGGAGCACTTCGCAGGGCGAATTCTGGGAAGCTCTGAATACCGCGTCGAATCAAAAATTGCCGGTGGTTTTCTGCGTGGAGGACAACGGTTATGCAATCAGCGTTCCGGTTGAGGTGAATACGCCGGGCGGAAACATCTCGAAGCTGGTGGCGAACTTCCCGAATTTCTACTTTGCCGAGGTGGACGGAACCGATCCTGAGGCCAGCCTGCGGGTCTTCGAGGCAGCGGTGGCGCATTGCCGCGCGGGACTTGGTCCGGCCTTTGTTCACGGGCACTGCGTGCGGCCGTATTCCCATTCGCTTTCGGACGACGATAAGCTGTACCGGTCGGCAGCCGAGCGCTCGGGCGATGCAATGCGCGACCCAATTGCGAAGATGCAAATGCGGCTGCTGCGCGAGGGGATTCTGACCGAAGAGCAGATCAATGCGCTGGAGAAGCGACTCGATCACGAGGCTTCGGAGGCAGGGGAACGGGCCATGGAAGCGGCGCTGCCCGAGGTGGATAGCGTCACGCGGCATGTGTACTCGGAGCAAATGGACCCCACAGTGGCTGCGGCGGCAAGCGGGAGCTTGGACGGGGGCAATGCGACTGCGGCCATGAGCAAGAATGGCAAGCGTGGTGGGGACAGGGTAAACACACCGCGCACGATGGCGGACCTTATCAATGAGTGCCTGCATGATGAGATGCGACGCGACCCGCGAATTGTGGTGTACGGGGAAGATGTGGCCGACGCGAGCCGCGAGGCGGCGCTTGCCGAAGTGAAGGGCAAGGGCGGTGTCTTCAAACTTACAGCGGGGCTGCAAACGGAGTTTGGATCGGAACGGGTGTTCAACTCGCCGCTGGCAGAAGCGAATATTGTGGGACGCGCTGTGGGCTATGCGGTGCGCGGTATGAAGCCCGTGGTGGAGATTCAGTTCTTCGACTACATCTGGCCAGCGATGCACCAGATCCGCAATGAGCTGGCTTTGATGCGCTGGCGATCAAACGGGACATGGGCTGTGCCGGCCGTGATTCGCGTGCCGATCGGCGGCTATCTGACTGGCGGGTCGATTTACCACTCACAGTCGGGCGAGAGCATTTTTACGCATATTCCAGGGCTGAGGGTAGTTTTCCCCTCGAATGGACTGGATGCGAATGGACTGCTGCGGACGGCGATCCGCTGCGACGATCCGGTGCTGTTTCTCGAGCACAAGCGCCTTTATCGCGAGACGTGGGGCAGAGCGCCCTATCCGGGGCCGGAGTTTTCGATCCCGTTTGGGAAGGCGAAGATTGTGCGAGCTGGGACACATGTGACGCTCGTGACTTATGGCGCGCTGGTGCCGCGGGCGTTGCAGGCGGCGCAGAAGGCCAAGAGCCAGGGTATTGAAGTGGAGATTATCGATCTGCGGACGTTGAGCCCGTACGACTGGGAAGCTATCGCGACCTCGGTTCGGAAGACCAACCGAGTGATCGTAGCTCACGAGGACATGTTGAGCTGGGGCTATGGCGCGGAGATTGCAGCTCGCATCGCCGATGAGCTTTTCGATTCGCTGGATGCGCCGGTGCGGCGGATTGGGTCGATGGACACATTCGTTGCCTATCAGCCACTGCTTGAGGACGCAATCCTGCCTCAGCCGGACACCATCCTCAAAGCCATCGTCGATCTGCGAAGCTACTAGGAGACTGAAGGTTTGCAGAAGAATACTTCGGTAAAGCCAGATGCTTCGGTGAAAAAGGTCCTGATCTATCGCCTGGGAAGCCTGGGCGACACAATGGTTGCACTGCCCTGTTTCCATCTGATTGCGCGTGTTTTTCCCGACGCTGAGCGCCGCCTGCTGACCAATTTTCCCGTCGATGCCAAGGCCCCTCCCGCGGCGGCGGTGCTGGGCGAGTCGGGCCTGGTGCATGACTACCTGGGCTATATGGTGGGTACGCGTAACGCTGGCGGGTTGCTACGGCTGGCGTGGGGAATTCGCCGCTTCCGCCCTGATGTACTGGTCTACCTCGCGCAGCCCCGCGGCGAGAAGGCGGTCAAACGCGATGCCGCGTTTTTCCGGTTTTGCGGGATTCGCCGCATCGTCGGCCTGCCGGTGGGGAATCTGGCAGAAAACAAGTTCGATCCTGCAAGCGATCTATGGGAACGCGAGGCCGCAAGACTGCTGCGCTGCATTCGCCCACTCGGGGAAGCCGATGTTGGCGATTTGCGCAATTGGGATCTGCGCCTGACCGATGCGGAGACCGCCAAGGCAAGCGAGCTGTTGGCCCCGTTGGGCAGCCGGCCCATCGTCGCCTGCGGTCCCGGCACCAAAATGCAGGCAAAGGATTGGGGCCAAGAGAAATGGCGCGAACTGCTGCATCGGCTCTCTGCTGAGTTTCCGGAGCACGCGCTGGTGCTGATTGGAGCCAGGGAAGACAGCGCGGTGAGCGCGTACGCAGCTGGCGGCTGGAAGGGGCCGGTATTGAATTTGTGCGGCGTGCTGACGCCGCGTGAGTCTGCCGCGGTCATCCGCCGGGCGCGGTTGTTTCTGGGTCCGGACAGCGGGCCCATGCACCTGGCCGCGGCATATGGCGTGCCCTGCGCCATTGCATTTGCCTCGGTGGACCTTCGTGGCCGCTGGTTCCCACTGGGCGAAGGCCACCGGCTCATTTATCGCCAGGTCGAGTGTAGTAATTGCAAGCTTGAGGTGTGCATCGAGAAAAAGAAAATCTGCATCGAGTCCATTGCCGTCGGAGACATGTTTCAAGCCGCGGTCGAGGCCATCCGGCCCAAGGAGAATGTCGCGTGAAGACGGAACCGCTCATCAGGCCGGAGAGCAAGATCGTGCCGCTCGCCGAGCTTCTCGACCGCGTGCGGGAATGGCGAGCCGAGGGCCTTGGCGTGGTCCTAACCAACGGCTGCTTCGACCTGCTACACCTCGGCCACGTTACCCTGCTGGACGGCGCGCGCCGCGAAGGCGACCGCCTGATCGTGGCCATCAACAGCGACGCTTCCGTTCGCCGTATCAAGGGTCCGTCGCGTCCCATCGTCCCAGAGGATGCCCGCGCCCGCGTGCTGGCTGGGCTCGCCGCTGTCGATGCCGTGGTGGTCTTCGACGAGCCCACGCCCCTGGAGCTGATGATCGCTCTGCGTCCGGATGTGATCGTGAAGGGCGGCGAGTTTGTCGCCGATGAGATTGTGGGCGCGCCAGAAGTCAGATCCTGGGGCGGGCGGGTCAAAATCGTACCCTTCGTGGAAGGATTCAGCACCACGAAATTGGTCGCGCGCGCCGCTCTGCCAGAACGAAGCTGAAAAGCCGGCACGGACCTTTACTGCGCCCCGGCATTCCTGCGTTCTTCCAGAAACGCCTCGATGCGTGAGCAATCGGCGTCATGATGCACTGAGCGGTCGTCGATGACGTAGTCGTAGCGCGGTTTTCCCATCCACAGTTCGTGATAGCGTACGCCCCATCCGGCCAGTTGGCGCTCAGTGAAGTCACGGCCGATGCGCTCGGCTTCTTCGCGATTGCCTTTGGCTCTGCCCATGAAGCGGCTGGTGTAGAGCACAATGCGGTCGGCGCGATCATAGAGGCGGTTGAGCAGGGCGATCATCTCGCGGTTGGGCTGAGCGTCCTGGTAGTTGCCCTCTACCTGGTCGCACAGCACACCGTCGATATCGAAGCAGATAGTCATTACGACATCCAGCCCGCGAAGTCATTGAGGAATCCCTGCACGGATTTGTCGGTGGCTGGGTGAGCCGCCATCTGCTCGAGAATCTTCGCACCGGCTGTCACAATGTGTCCGCCAGCCAGATGAGCCTCAAGAATGTCGGTCTGCATGCGGATGCTGCCGACGATGATCTCCGCGCTGTGACCGGCGTCATCGAAGATCTGGCGGGTATTCTCGATCACCCGGACCGGGTCGCCGCCGATATCCTTCAGGCGGCAGTGGAAGATGGAAACGTAACTCGCCCCGCTCGATGCGGCCAACACGCATTGCTCCTCGGTGAAGATGCAAGTGCAGTTCACCTTAATGCCCAGCCTGGCCAATGCATAGATGACCTTCAACTCATCCCAGCCGATGGGCACCTTGATGTTCAGTCCCGGATAGGCGAGTTCCTGGACGAACTCCTGCGCCTGGGCGATCATCTCGTCCGGCTTGGTGGCGAAGACCTCCACGCTGAGGGGCAGTCCACGCCCATCCGCCTCGATCAGCTTGACGATCTTCTTGATGTGGCCCAGGAAATTCGCCTTGGGTTCTTTGGCCAGCAGGGATGGGTTGGTTGTTATGCCGGAGATGTGGCCGCGCGCCAGCGCGTTTTCCACGTCCTGGAGATTGGCGGAGTCGAGAAAGAGTTTCACTTGGGTTGCTCCTGTTGTTCGGTTGCCGATTGGGAATCTACATCGATATGGCGGTAGGTCTGGCCGTCTTCCACCAGATAGGAGTCCGAATCCGAGTCGCGTGTCGAGACTTCGAGTATCACCGAGTCTTCGAGGCCTATGCGCAGGTGCATCAGGCCGGGCCGCACGTCGTAACTCTCGCCGGGGCCCATTACGATGCTGCGGTTTTCGGCACGGCCGATGCGCAGGCCGACCCGCACTAATCCAGAATGGATGTAGTAGGTCTCGCGCTTCTCCACATGATATTCCAGGCTGCCCTGGCTGCCCTTGCGCACGAAGATCCGCTTGGCGGCAACGTCGTCGCTCAGGATGGTTTCGATCCGGCCCCAGTATTTCTCGCGCACGTCCGTGGTGGGCTGGCCCGCGTGCGGAAGTTCTGCCGGCTTCAGGGCGTGGAAGGCAGCCTCCGCGGCCTCCGCGGTTTCGACCGCAAACGCCTGCAATCCCTCACTGCTGCGCGGTCCAAACAAATAGACAGCGGCGCCCGGCGCGCTTGAAAATCCGTGCACCATGAATCGCGGCAGCGGCAGCACCTCGCCCGCAAGAACCGTTCCGGCCTGGGACCTGCCCGCACTGTTCAGGCTGCGCACCGCAAGCTCGCCCGACTCGAGAAAGGCCGTATAGCCGCTCGGGAAAAAGTGCAGCGGCTGGGAGTCGCCGGCCATAACATCGATGCGATACATGGCATACTCCGCCATCTCCGTCAGAGAGGTCACGCTTCCCCAGGGCGCCGCAACCGGCGCGGGCCGGTTGGTCCGTCGCACCTGATCGGCTGTCAATCCATACGCCATTTCAAAGCTCCTTCACGGCCCGCAGCAAGTCGGCCTTCTTCGGTGGGATGGCACCGTGAATTTGCACGGAAAGGCCCGCCCACGCATTCGCCAGCCGCAGCGCGCCATCCGGGTTGTCCACGCCAGCCAGGCAAAATGCGGCAAGAAACGCATCTCCCGCTCCGGTCGTGTCGGCGACTGCAACTTTGTTCGCCGGAGCGTGGGTCACGCGCGCTCCACCCTGGAACATCGCGCCGTCTTCACCAAGCTTCACCACAATCCGCTCCGTATCCAGCTCGCGATTCAGAGCGGCGAACGCTTTGGCCTCGTGCTCCGGCTTGAAATCCGGATCGATCGACCGCGCCTCTTTCAGGTTCATACAAATCACGCAGCCCCCGCGGTAGAGCGCGTGGTTGGCGGCGTTCTGCGAGACCTGCGAATCTACATACACCTGCTTGCCTGCCGCATGCAACCTCGGCAGCAACTCCGCGACCAACTCCTGCGAAAGCAGCCCGTGGCGATAGTCGGAGACGATCACTATATCCGTCTCAGGCAGAGCTTGCTCCACCTGCGCCAGAACATCTTTGCCTACCTCCGATGAGATAGCCCGGTCGTCCCTCTGGTCCAGTTGAAGCAGCTTGTATCCATCCACCCAGAAGCGATGCTTGACCGTGGTCGGTCGCCCGGCGTCGGCAACAGCCCGCATCTTCAGCTTCGGCGCTGCAAACTCCCGCACGCGGGCCGCTTCCAGGTCAGTGCCCGCCAGCGTTACAAACTCGACCGCAGCTCCGAGTTCCAGCAGATTCCTGCACACCAGCGCCGCGCCGCCAAGAGAATGCTTCACTTCCTTCCGGCGAGCGACAATGGTGGGAGTTTCCGCGGAAAGCCCCATCGCCGTGCCATAGGTATAGATATCCAGGATCGTATCCCCCAGCAGCAATACCCTGGCGGACGCAAATCGATTCACAATTCCTTCTAGGTCGCTCAAAGGGGCTTTCCTGTTCGCTATGCTATGCGCGCGGTTGGTTCAACGGCAGGCACGGCGGATTCTCCGCTCTTGATCTTGCCGATGATGGTGGTTGACGAGTAACCCTTGACGAAGGGGAAGATCTTGATCTCCACATCGTCTGGGATCTCGTCCTGGGCGCGCACTTGCTGGGCCAGCCATTCGCCGCCCTTCACCACGATTGCGGGGTGGAGCATGGAGATCAACTCCGTAGGTCTCAGTTCCTCGAAGATAACCACCTCATCCACGCAGCGCAGGGCCTGCAGGACGGCTCTACGATTGTCCTGGGAGTTCACCGGGCGGCCCTCGCCCTTGAGGGCGCGCGCCGAAGCGTCGGAGTTGATGCCCACCACCAGACGGTCGCCGAGATTGCGCGACCACTTCAGGAGATCGAGATGTCCCTGGTGAAGAATGTCGAAGATGCCGTTGGTGAACACCACTTTTCCCCTCGGATCGGGCGCAATGCGCTCCACCCGCCGCACATGCCTGCGCTCGCCGAACTTCTCCGCAAGCCATAAGCGGCAGATCTCGATATTCTCGTCGTCGGTGCAAATCCAGGCGCCAAGGCACAAGACATTGGCGTCGTTATGCTCGCGGCATTTGCCGGCGCTTTCGTAGTTATGCACCACCGCCGCCCGCACCTTAGGCAGCTTGTTGGCCGAGATACTCATACCGATGCCCGTGCCGCAGATCAGGATGCCCCGGTCGCAGTCCCCATTCTGGATCAACGTGCCCACGAGCTGCGCATAGTCGATGTAATCGACGGAAGTCTCCGAGGTGTAGGGACCGAGATCGAGAGCGCGTATCCCTGCCTTCACCAGCGAGGCCTTGATCTTGGCCTTGAGCCCCACGCCGTTGTGGTCGGCGGCCAGGCAGACGATGGTGTCGCTCATCGAGATTCCTCTTTGGGAATGGACTGCGTCGTCATCGACAAGTCGATCGGCAGGCCAAGGTGAGGGAAGGGCCACTTATCGGGGCAGACGCTTCCCGTCATTAGGCTACCACAGGGTTTGCGGGCTTTCAGCCGCCCGTTATCTTCGTGCGCCGGTGGCATGGCGACTCCCGACCTGCTGGCTGCGGTGGATGCTGTTTGCGATTTCTCAGAGCCGACGCCGATGGAACTGATTGCGGCTACGCGACCGGATGTTCTGGTGAAGGGCGGCGACTACAACGATCGATACGGTAGTTGGAGCGCAGGAAGTATGTCCCTGGGGCGGACAGGTGGAGATCGTGCCCATTGTTCCTGGATTCTCGACGTCGCAACTCATTTCGCGGGGCGCGGGGAAAGCGAACTGAGGCGGCTTGAAGGAGAACCCAGGCCGTCCGAAGCAGTACTGCAGCCCCGGGCCGAAGCGCCAGATACAATAACCAGATGGAGTCACGAACCCACGGGGAACAGTCCCGGCGGCACATTTGGCGCTGCGCAGGCCGGCCGGCATGAAGAATGTCTTCCGCCTGTTGCGCTATGGGTTCCCCTACTCTCTGGAGTGGCTTCCGGGTGTTTTTCTGCTGGCGATTGTCGGCCTGCTCGATGCTTTGAGAATGGCGCTATTTGTGCCGATCCTGGGCGTCGTGCTGAGGCCGGATAATCCGTCGAGTGCGCTGCCGCTGTTCCCCTTCGCGTCGCCGCGCTGGCAGTTTGATGTGCACTCGATGGTTCCCCATTGGATGCACAATCCCCTGACCGTAGTGGCGTTTGCGCTTGTCACCTCGACTGTGATCAAGGGGCTGTGCGACTACCTTGGCACGTACCTGGTGAACTACGCGGGCTTCGGGATGATCACCGACCTGCGCAACCATCTCTACGAAACCATCCTGCGCCGTTCGTCGAGCTTCTTCCATAAGCATCCGACGGGGACTATCCTCTCGACGCTTATCAATGACGTCGATCGGGTGCAGATTGCGGTCAGCACGGTGCTTGGCGACTTTCTGCAGCAATTCTTCACTTTTGCGGCGACGATGTGCCTGGTGATTGCGCTGGGGGGCAGGCTGAGCTGGGCGTTGCTGCTGTTTGTGCCGGTGGTGATCACGTCGTCGCGGCGCATTGGCCGCGAGGTGCGGCAGCGGACGCGGAGTGGCCAGGACAAGCTTGCGGAGATCCAGAACATCCTGCACGAGACCGTCACGGGCAACCGCATTGTGAAGGCATTCAACACGGAACTGTGGGAGATTCTGCGGTTCAAGAATGCAGCAAAGCGGCTGTTTCGCGCCAACCTGCGCAGTGTAAGGATTCAATCGATCAGTTCGCCGTTGATGGACACGATCGGCTCGGTGGCGATTGCGCTGCTGCTGTGGGTGGGCCGCACCGAGATCAAGCATGGGCGCATGACCGCGGAGATTTTCATCACATTCATCATCGCGCTTTTCAAGCTCTACGACCCGGTGAGGAAGTTCGCGTCGTTCTACAACAGCTTCCAGCAAGCGATGGGCGCTTCGTCATCGATCTTTGGCTTCCTTGATACGAAAGACGACGTGAGGGAGCGCCCGGGCGCGGTAACGCTGAAGGGCTTCTCAAGCAGGGTCGAGTTTCGCGATGTTGGCTTCAGCTATTCGACAGCCGAAGGCGAGCACCAGATTCTGCACAATGTGGATCTAGATGTGAGAGCCGGCGAAGTGCTGGCGCTGGTGGGACCGAGCGGAGCAGGGAAGTCGACGCTGGTGAATCTGATCCCGCGCTTCTACGACATTACCTCGGGCGCGATCCTGATCGATGGGCAGGATATTCGATCGCTGACGCTGGGTTCGCTGCGCAGGCAAGTGGCGCAGGTGACGCAGGAGACGATTCTTTTCAATGACACTGTGCGGAACAACATCGCTTACGGGCAGCCTGACGTGAAGATGGCTGTGGTGCAGAAAGCTGCGCAGAACGCGCTTGCGCACGACTTTATCCTGCGCATGCCGCAGGGCTACGATACGGTGATTGGTGAGAAAGGCTTTCGGCTGAGCGGCGGCGAGCGGCAGCGGCTGGCCATTGCGCGGGCCATCCTGAAGGACTCGCCGATACTGATTCTGGATGAGGCAACGTCGGCGCTGGATGCGGAGAGCGAATCGCTGGTGCAGGCTGCGCTGGCAAACCTGATGCAGGACCGTACGGTGCTGGTGATCGCCCATCGGTTGTCAACGATTCGCCGCGCCAATCGCATTGCCGTTCTTGAAGACGGACGGATTACTGCCATCGGTTCGCATGAGGAACTATTGGCCAACTCGCCGACTTATGGGCGCCTTTATCAGCTCCAGTTCACTGACATTTCAGACGTTGCTCCGGCTGAGTCAGCGGTGCCGGAGTCTCTTGAGGAGGTGGAGCAATGAGAATCGCCACCGTTTATGCGTTCAGCAACCCTTGATTATGAATTCGCGATTGAGTTTGCCTTCAATTCGCAGTTCTGCACGATAGTGAGAGAGAAATGCCCATTTATTCCATGACTGGATTTGCCCGCGTTCAGGTGAGCCTGCACGATGCTCTGACCTACACGTTGAGCGTGAAGAGCGTGAATCACCGGTTTCTCGACGTGCAGATGCGCCTGCCCAACGGGCTGGATGCACTGGAGAACGATTTGCGAAAGGCGCTGAAGGATTCGCTGGTGCGTGGCCATGTAGATTTGACGCTCAACGTGGACCGAAGCTTGCAGTCGCGCGCGGGCTACAATCGTGAGCTGATTTCAAGTTATGTTGCGGCGTTTAAGGCGGCGCGGGCGGACTTTGGATTGCAGGGCGAGCCGGACCTGAATGCGGTGCTGCGGATTCCCGGCGCATTGCAGGGGGACAGCCGGACGGACGATGATCTGGCAGCGCTTGCGGAGAGCGTTCTGGCGCAGATTGGGCCGCTGCTTGAGGAACTGAAGGTGATGCGCGCTCGCGAAGGCGAGTCGCTGGTTGGCATCCTGAGTGCGACAATGGACCGGCTTGCGGAGGCGACGGCCGGCGTGGCTGAGCTGCGGCCGGAGGTGGAGTTGCGCTATCAAACGCGGCTGGCTGAGCGGCTGCAGTCCGCAGTGGGGCCGACCTTCGACAAGCAGCGACTGTTGGAGGAAGTGGCAGTGCTGGTGGAGCGCAGCGACATTGCCGAGGAACTGACGCGAATGGTTACGCACATCGGGCATTTTCGCGAGTTGCTGAAGGCTGGCGGCGAGGCCGGCAAGAAGCTTGATTTCCTTCTTCAGGAGATGAATCGGGAAGCGAATACGCTGCTTTCGAAGACCGGCGGAACGGCCGGACGGGGCACGAGAATTACGGAATTGGGGCTGGCGATGAAGTCCGAGATAGAAAAGGCACGCGAACAGATCCAGAACGTCGAATAGAATCATCGGGATGGTTTTCTCGCCCAAACCGGGGATAGCATCTGCGCAGGGTAGCGGACTCTGATAGAAGGCACGAGGGACACAAGCGAGTGGCAGGTATTCTCTTTATCATTTCGGCTCCGTCGGGCTCGGGCAAGAGCACGCTGGTGAGCGAACTGCGCAAGCAGGTGAGCGGCGTGGATTTTGCGATTTCGTGGACAACGCGGTCGCCGCGCGGCTCAGAGGAAAACGGGCGCGAATACAACTTTACGACACGTGAAGAGTTCGAGCGCATGATCGACGAAGGAGTTTTCCTTGAATATGCCGAGGTGTTCGGTCACTTCTACGGGACCGCGCGCCAGTCGCTGGAGGAGGCGCGGAACGCGGGTCACGACCTGCTGCTCGATATCGACGTGCAGGGAGGGGCGCAGGTTCGGGCGAAGATGCCGGAGGCTGTGAGTATCTTTGTGCTGCCGCCGAATCCCAAGGTTCTGCGCACACGGTTGCGCAATCGGAGCCGCGCCGAGGGCGTGGTAAACGAGGCCGAGCTCTATCGGAGGCTCTCAGAGGCGAGCAAGGAGATTGAGAATTATCGCGAATACGGCTATATTCTGGTCAACGACATCCTTGACCGTGCAGTAGCCCAACTTGAAGCGATTGTTCTGGCGGAACGGTTTTATCGCAATGGCGAGGCCATAGCTTACCGGTCGCGCAGGGTGTTGGAGGTCGCCGCGGCATGTCTGCAGATGAACGCGCATGAGCGGCTCAAGCCGGTGCTGGAGGCCTTTGGGATCGACGGCAGATCCGGCGGGCAACAACTGCTGTTTGGAGAAGATCAAGATGACGATTGAGACCCAGTTCGATTCGAACTACCGCAAGGTTCTGGTGGCAGCTCGTCGCGCACGCCAGATACAGAGCGGCGCGCGCGCCCTGGTCCCCACTCATTCGAACAAAGCTTGCCGCATCGCCCAGGACGAGATCGAGGCGGGCAAGATTTCCTACGTCAAAGTCGCCAAGGAAGTGCAGAAGCCTCTGATTGAGGGCCCTGCGATCCCCATACTTCTGAGCTAAGCTTCCTCGTTATTGAGGTCTCATTGCTGCGCTTGCCTGCACTTGAGCGCGGGCTGCGTATCTGCGTGAATTGTGCGATCGGGCCTGCGGAACAAACGGACGCCAGTGTTGGCGACCACCCCTGTTCTACAATCGTTCTATGAGAGTGACGGTCGGCGTTTCGGGCGGAATCGCCGCGTACAAAGCGGCAGAACTGGTAAGGGCCCTGCAGAAGCAGGGCGCTGAAGTGCACGTGGTGATGACCGCGGCGGCGCAGAAGTTCATTCAGCCGCTGACATTTGCGTCACTCACCGGGCACCAAGTGCTGACCAGCCTGTGGGATGACTACTGGTCTGCGGAAACGACGGATCAGAACGGCATTCAGCACATCAGCGAAGCGCAGTGGACTGAGGCTCTGGTAGTGGCACCTGCCACGGCCAACATCCTGGCCAAGTTTGCGCATGGGATTGCAGACGACTTTCTGACGACGCTGTACCTGGCAACTCGGGCTCCAGTGCTGGTGGCTCCAGCGATGAATGTGAACATGTGGGAGCATGCAGCTACGCAAGACAACCTTGAGTTGCTGCGCGAGCGGGGCGTGCGGGTTATCGACCCTGGTGCGGGAGCGCTTGCCTGCGGCATGATGGGTCTGGGCCGCATGGCGGAGCCTGAGGCGATTGCCGATGCTGTGTTGAGCGCGCTAGGACGACGCCACGATCTGGCCGGGGAAATTGTGCTGGTGACGGCGGGCGGGACGCGTGAAGCGCTCGACCCGGTTCGATTTATCGGCAATCGATCGAGCGGGAAGATGGGATACGCACTGGCGGAGGCCGCAGTAAGCCGCGGAGCGAGGGTGATCTTGGTGAGCGGGCCGACGGCATTGCACCCGCCGGCACACTGCGAAGTGATCAAGGTGACAACAGCCGACCAGATGCGGCATGCCGTGATTGAGCACATGGTGGAAGCAACGCTGGTGATCAAGGCCGCGGCTGTGGCCGACTACCGGCCAGTGCACGTGTCGGATCAGAAGTTAAAGCGGACCGGACCGATGACCCTGGAGCTTGCGCCAACCGAAGACATTCTGGCTGAGGTGGTGCGGCGCAGGCGCCCTGGGCAACTGATTATCGGCTTTGCCGCGGAGACGCAGGACAAGCTGGAAAACGGGCGGGCCAAATTACTCAACAAGGGGGCCGATGCCATCGTGGTGAATGCAGTTACGGGAGACGGTGTGGGTATCGAGGCCGATTCCAATGCTGCGACTTTCCTGACGCTTCAGACGGCGATTGAACTGCCACTGATGCCCAAGCGCTCGCTTGCCGATCGCATTTTTGACGAGGTGCTTACGCTGCGGCGCCCGAAGGCATTGCTGGTTGAGTTTGGTGAGTCGGGGGATGAAAAGGCCAAGCAGGATGCAGTGCTAAAGGCGTCCTCGGCCGGGGATGCGGCGACAGAAGCGGATGAGGTGTTGATCTCGTCGGCTGCGGGTTCGCGCCGCCAGCTGATTGTGGAGTAGCGGGATGGCACGACACCTTGATCTTGCAACGCGGGATGCTCTGGTTTTGCGAATGCGTTTTTATCGCGACCTGGGCTTGACGGAGTTCTATCGGCGGGCGGTGGATCCGGCTATTCTGGAGCAGTTTGAGTCTGCTTCCCCAAGGCTTGAAGAGCAAGCAGCGGCACCTGAACTGCAAGAGGTTTCATTAGACAATCATGCTCACGAGGCGCGGCAGGCCGCATCGGGAAATGCAGCGACGCAATCCATTCTCTCAGCGGAGGAAGCCATGAGCGCACGCAAGGCTCAGTTCTCGTCGCCATTGATTGCTCCGGAGGTTGCACCTGCCGGACGAGCGGCAGCGTTGGAGATCATCCGGGAAGAGATTGGCGAGTGCACGCGCTGCGCGCTGCACAAGGGCCGCAACAAGATCGTGTTCGGCGACGGCTCACCGACGGCGCGGCTGATGTTTGTGGGCGAAGGACCGGGCGCTGACGAAGATGCGCAGGGGATACCCTTTGTGGGCCGGGCAGGGCAACTGTTGAACAACATGATCGCTGCCATGGGCCTGAGGCGGGATGAAGTCTACATTGCAAACGTGGTGAAGTGCCGGCCGCCGGGGAACCGGACGCCGGAGCCTGAAGAAGGCGCTACGTGCTCGCCGTTCCTGTTTCGTCAGATCGACGTAGTGCGCCCGCAGGTGCTGGTTGCGCTGGGAGCAACGGCAGCTACATATCTGCTTGGGTCTCGGCAGCCGCTGGCGGGCTTGCGAGGGCGGGTGCATGCGTTCCGCGGTACGCAGCTCATTGTGACCTATCACCCGGCGTATCTTCTGCGTGATCCGCGGCAAAAGAAGGAAGCGTGGGCCGATCTGCAGATCGCGATGAAGGAACTGGGGCTGAAGCCACCTGGGAAGGGGTGAACCCCAGCCTCAGCCGACGTGACGCGCCCGCGCGGCAGTCCATCCCCTATCGATCAGCGTCTCAAGCACCTTCAAGTCAACGTCTGCGAGCTTCTTGATATACAGGCATCCCTTGCCAGTTGTATGTTTGCCCAGCCTGGCAATCAGTGCCTCGCTGTCGCTGTGTCCAAGCAGGCCATACAAAACCGTCGCAGGCTTGCGCGGAGAGAAGCCTACCAGCAAGCTATCCCCCTCACGGCCGCTTTCGTACTTGTAGTGGTAGGCGCCGAAGCCGATGATCGACGGACCCCACATTTTCGGCTTTTCGCCGGTAGCATCCCGCATCAGCTTGATGAGAGTTTTGCTGTCTGCGCGCTTCCCTTCAGGGAGGGCATCGATAAAGGCCGTCACGCTTGCGGTGGTGGCCCTGGTTTTGTTCTCGGTCATATTACTAGCCTCAGTTCAACAGTGTTATGTCGCCGACCGCGTGCGGAATCTGCGGGCGAATTGACTCAGCGCAACCCCAAGATGCTCAATTGGTGTCGAGATCCTTCAGATCCTTGCAACCAGTGTCATCGCCACCCTTGCAAGCCTGATCGTAGAGTTGACGCGCCTTTCCGATGTCGACAGATACGGATCGACCGAACTGATACATAGCGCCAAGGTTGTCGCAGCCCCAAGTATTGTTCCCGGCACATGCTTGCCTGAAGAGCGAGATTGCCAGCGGGTAGTTCCGCGGCACTCCGTCGGCGGTCCTGTACATGGTACCGAGGTTGTTGCATCCCCACATGTCGCCCAGGTCGCAGCCCTTTCTGAAATAGGCTGCGGACTGGAGGTGATCCTGAGTAACTCCGAGCGGTCTGAAATAGATAATGGCTGTGAGTCGGCAGCTGGCGGCGTCGCCCCCGGCACAAGCCTCCTGAAGCAGGGGCAGCGCGTGCTGGTAATCTTTCCGGTTGTAGTAATCCCGTCCCTGTTCAGCGGAGGCCTTCACGTCGGCGGGGTTGCTGCTTGCGGTTGGCTGGGGCGAGGAGGTGACGGGCTTGCTGGCGTCGGCGGCGTCTGTGAGTGCCTTTAAATTCTTGCAGCCGGTATCATTGCCACCTTTGCATGCTTGATCGTAGAGTTGGCGCGCCTTGTCGAGGTCCACTGGCACGGATTCGCCGCGCTTGTACATATCTCCCTGGTAGTCGCAGCCATCCATGTTGTTTCCGTCGCATGCCTGCTTGAACAGCGAAAATGCAAGGGAGTCGTTCTTTTCCACGCCGATTCCGTCAAAGTAAGCCGAACCCAGGTACTGGCAGGCCTGCGCTTCATTTCCATTGCAGGCTTGCTTGTAAAGAGACACTGCTGTTGCCGGGTCCGGGGCTACGCCAAGGCCAGCACCGTACAGGTATCCAAGGAACTTGCAGCTCGTCATGTTTCCCCGATCACATGCCAGACTGAAGAACTCCCCGGCCTTTCCGTAATCCAGGCTTACGCCCGTCCCGGTGTCGTACATATAGCCGATTCCAAAGCAGCCCGTTGAGTCACCGCCGGTACAAGCCTCCTGAAACGCGGCAAGCGCGTGCGGGTAATCCTTCTGCTTCCGGTAACTCTCTCCCTGGATCGCCGCGGCCTGAGCCATGACAGTGCGCTGTTCCCCGACTGGCTGCAAGGCGAGGGAGACGACCTTGCTTGAGTTACCTGTGCCAGTGACTTTCTGGCTGGTTTGGTCGCGGCCATCGGTGGTTGTTGCGCTCAGGATGTGATCTCCGGGAGGCACCTGCGCACGTGCAACGTCTCCCAACTGAATCGCACCTTTCACTTCTCCATCGATCTGCCACTTGCAGGGGAGGTCGCAGTTGACGACCAGTGTGAAGAGGCCGTCGCCGGCGGCTGTATGCGAAACCTCGGGGTTCGGGCGGCTTGGCTGGCTGGCTGCCGCGGACTCTCGTCGCAACCGGTTGGCTGCGAGGCGCGCTGAGGTGGCGTATTGGCTATTGGGAAATGCGGCAACAAAGTCGTCGAAGTCCTGGGGGTTGTGGGTGTCTTTGAGGGCATTCCAGGCTTCGAGCGCGGCGTCGGGCTCGGGTTGCGCGGGGCTCACGTTGACCGTTACAGGTCCGGTGATGAGAAAGACAGGGTTGTCGAGGAGCCCATAGAGAGCGGGGGTCTGCATCCCGCCGGTGTCGTGCACCATCTGCGATGCCGCGTCGCGGATGGCGTCGTCGAGGCGCACGCCCTTCTCTGCGAGCGCTGGGAGCAGGTACTGGGTGAAAAGACCGTTGCGGCTGCTGGAGTTGTCGCTCGCCGTTTGGCCGGCCTGGGTGGGAAAGACGACGAGTGTGCCATGGCCGGGATCCATCCTGCCCAAGCCGCCACTTACGAAATCCCGGTCTCCATTGGCATGAATTGGATTGCTGCGGCAGGCATCGAGTACGAGCACGCTGACAGAGGCACCCTGGTCCTGGAGGTCGCTTACCAGATCCTGCGCGGAGACGGCCTCATCCTTGATGGTGCCCGCAGTGGCATCGCCCGGCAGATCGATGGGAAGCAGGTAGTTTGTGCCACGCACCTCTATGCCATGGCCGGAGTAGTAGACGAAAGCGAAGTCATTCTTGTGGACCGATTCAACAAACTGACGAACGACGGACTTCATCTCGCGGGCAGAGTTGGAATCGCGAAATCTGAGGTTGGTATCGAGGCTGACCTTAAAACCGTCGCGCTCGAGGGCGGCCGCAATGTCGGTGGCATCGTTGACCGGGTTGGCGAGGGGCTTCCAGTCGTAGTCCTTGTTGCCGATGACGAGGGCCAGACGCCGGCCAGTGGGAGCCACAGAGTCACCCATGCTGAAGCCTTTAGATTGTGGGGCCACGAGACTTGGGAAGAGGGAAAGAAGCAGGCAGACCACCACACCCGCACGGCAAGGAAGCTGCGATGGGGCCGTAAGACCGCGATGAAGAGAGTCAACCATGGAGCGTATGCCGATCGCCGTTTGGGAAGTCGATTCAAGCATACGGGCAATCTGGAGGATTGGCCAGCATGGATATCAGAACACCAGCGCAGAATACGCTCTGCTTGGCTATTTGCGCCGCAGGGAGCCGACGGCAAGTGCAAGCAGGACTGGTCGCCGATTTGGAATGCTCAGCCCTGGTCTTTCCAGAGCAGCACGCCTCCGAGGATTCCCTCAGTGTTGGAGATGATGGATACATTCGGGGGAAGGTTGAAGTTCAGCTTCTTGGTGTTTCCGCCGCCGATGTAGAGGTGGTCCCAGTTGAAGAGCTTTTCCGTCTCCTTGATGCCTTTCAGGACGAAGGTATTCCAGCGGTTTTTGCCGAACTTGTCGAGGCCCCGGCGGCCGAGATAGTCCTCGTAGGTCTTCTTCATCCAGGGATGGTGGGCGAGCTCGAGGCCGGGGACGAGATGGCCGTTGGTGAAGAGCGCAGCGCCCATGCCGGTGCCTAGCGTCAGGACGAGTTCCACGCCCTTGCCCTTGATTGCGCCGTATCCTGCCACGTCGGCGTCGTTTCCCACGCGGACGGGCTTGTGCCACATCTTTTCGAGATCCTTTTGCAGCGGAAAGCCCTTGGCCCACAGCGGATGGAGGTTGAAGCCGAGATAGGTGCAGCCATGCTTGATGACGCCGGGAAATCCGACAGAGACGCGGTCGAAAGGCGGCGAGAGCTTCTTCAACTTGTCGAGCCCTTTGAGGACGGCACGTGGGGTGGGGATCTTTGGAGTGGGGACGCGCTGGCGCTCGCTGACGGGCTTCCCGTTGGCGTCGAGGACCATCGCTTTGAGCCCGGAGCCACCGATGTCGATGCAGATGGTGAGCGGATGTTTGGCTTTGGCAAGGTCGACCGGCTTGGGAGCGGGCGCCGGGGCTTTTTTAGAAGAGGGCTTTTTGGCTTTGGCGGTCATCAGGAATGAATTGTACTGCGGGAAGGCGGATTCGGGCAGATGTTTTGCGGGACAAGGTTCTCCTCAGGCTGCCGGGAAATGCACCAGACCCCAATCGCCTAAACTTATGGGTACCCCTCATGCCCGCCTACTGCGAAGTCGCACTGCCTGTTCCGATCGACCAGACCTTCACCTACGCGATCAGGGAAGGTCAACTGCCGCAGCGGGGCGCCCGGGTGATTGTGCCGTTCAATACCGAGAAGCTGATTGGGGTTGTGACGGCTGTAGCAGTTACCGCGGCACCTGAGTTCCAAGTGCGATTTCTGGAAGCGGTGCTTGATCCCGAACCATTGCTGAGCGACCAACTGTTGACCCTTGCGGAATGGATGGCGCAGTACTACCTGGCACCGCTGGGCGAGGTTTTGCGCGGGATGCTGCCGCTAATGGCCGAGGTGAAGCGGACGGTCTATTACCGGATCAGCGCCCTTGGGAGGGACGCGTTGGCGAAGACGCTTGATGGCGAGGCGGGTTTGCGGCAGCCGGGAGGCAATCGCGGCGCTCGCCGCAGCCGACTGTCGCCGGAAGAGCAGGACATTGAGCGGAAGGTGTTGGAGCGGCTGGCGAGTGGGGACCCGGTGAAGGTGTCGAAGCTGCGTACGGCGACCGCAGCATCGCTGCCGCTGCTGGCGTCGCTGGTGCGGCGGAAGCTGATTGTTCGCGAGACTCTTGCGGTGGAGCGGGACGCGCGGCGTACGGAGCGCTTCTGCGTGCTGGTGTCGGATGTACGCCTGCCCACCCTGACGCAGAACCAGCAAGCGATTCTGGCGGAACTGGCTGCCTGCGGAGGAGAGATGCCGCTGGCTGGGCTGCGAGCACGAGGGTTGCCTCCATCGACACTGCAAACACTGGTGCGGCGAGGACTGGTCCGCATCGACGAGCGCCAGGCAGCGTTTCGGCTGGGAGGGTTGGTGCCCGCTGCTGCGCCGTTCCCGCTGAACGAGCCACAGACTGAAGCGCTGGCGAGCATTGTCTCGGCGCTGGGCGCGTTTAGGCCGTTCCTTCTGCATGGCGTGACCGGGTCGGGGAAGACAGCGGTCTACCTGGCTGCGATGCAGTGGGCGCTGGATCGAGGCTTGTCGTCGATCCTGCTGGTTCCGGAGATCGGGCTCACGCCACAGACGGCGGGCTTGCTGGATGCAGCGTTTGGGCAGCGCGTGGCACTGCTTCACTCCGCGCTGACGCCGGAGGAGCGCAGCGAGCAGTGGCGGCGGATCAAGCGCGGCGACGCACCGATTGTGGTGGGTACGCGGTCGGCCATTTTTGCACCTGCGCCGAATCTTGGCCTGATCCTGGTGGACGAGGAACACGACCAGAGCTACAAGCAGGAAGAGACTCCGCGCTACAACGGGCGGGATGTGGCCGTGATGCGTGCGAAGCTGGCTGGAGCGGTGGTGGTGATGGGTTCGGCGACGCCGTCGCTTGAGAGCTGGCAGAACTCGGTGCAGAAGAAGTATCAGCGCATTGAGATGCGCGACCGCGTGATGAACCGGCCATTGCCCGAGGTGGAAGTCATCGACATGCGGCGGGAGTTTCAGGAGACGGGCAAGGAACAGCTCTTCTCGCGCTCGCTGGTGGGGGAGACGCAGCAGGCACTTGACCGGAACGAGCAAGCGCTGATTCTGCTCAACCGCCGCGGGTACTCGTTCAGCGTGCTGTGCCGCGCCTGTGGGGCAAGGCTCGAATGCGAGAACTGCGCCATTTCGCTTACGCATCACAAGCCAGCTGAAGACGATGCGGGGATTGCGCGAGAGGGGCAGAGGCTGGAGTGCCACTACTGCGGATTCCGGCGTAGCGTGCCGGCGCGCTGTCCGAAATGCGATAGCGAGCATTTGTATTACCTCGGCGCGGGGTCAGAGCAGGGTGAGGAGCGTCTGGCGGAGATCTTTCCGTCGGCGCGGATCGGGCGGATGGATCGGGATACGGTGCGGGGGCGGGGCGATCTGGAGAGACTGCTAGCGCGGCTGCACTCGGGCGAGATCAACCTGCTGGTGGGCACGCAGATGATCGCCAAGGGGCACGACATTCACGGCGTGACGCTGGTGGGGGTGGTTGGCTGCGATCATTCGCTTTCGATGCCGGACTTTCGCGCAGCCGAGCGGGTGTTTCAACTGATGACGCAGGTGTCGGGAAGGGCAGGGCGCGGAGATTTGCCGGGCCGGGTTGTGGTGCAAACGTACTATCCCGATCACTACGCGATCCTGGCTGCTGCCAAGCACGACTACGCGAGCTTTGTAGAGCGCGAGCTCAAGTTCCGCCGATGGATGCACTACCCGCCGTTTGGCGTGCTGGCCAATGTGCTGATTCAATCGCAGAAGCTGGAAGAGGCGGTCGCGTGGTCGACGGTGCTGGGCAAGTGGTTTGAGCAAGCCGCGCCGCCGGGAGTCAGGTTCCTCGGTCCATGCACTGCTCCGATTCCACGCATCAAGGGGACGTATCGCTTTCACATGATTCTGAAGGCGGAGAAGCGGAGTGCGCTGAATGTGGCACTGCACGGGATGTTGGCGCACGCGGACAAACAGGAGATTCCGCGTCGGAACTTGATTGTGGATGTGGATGCTCTCCGGCTGATGTAGTGAACTGTGGTGCGGCGCAGAGCGCGTTGTAGACTCGTGTGATATTGGATTTTTGGAGGGTAGAACGAATGCGGTTGAAACGTCGTACTGGCGGTCTGGTGCGTTGCGTGGTTTTTGGTTTGCTTCTGATTTCGGGCATTGCCGCACCGCTGCTCTTTGCGCAGTCAACGCCGGCCCCCACGCACGTATTCCTGCGCATCGTGGTGGGCCCTTCCATTACCGCACCGGTGAGTGGCCGATTGCTTGTGTTTCTGAAGCAGGGCAAGGGCGACAAGGAAGTCGGGATCAGCGAGTTTCATCCGGAGGCGACTTGGGTGGCTGCGCGCGAAGTGCATGATGTGGCGGCTGGCAGCACTATCGAGCTGGATGCCAACGAAATTGCCTATCCGAAGGGCTTCTCGGCGTTGAGTGCGGGCGACTACGAGGCGCAGGCGGTGCTGGATGTGGACCACAGCTACAACTACAAGGAGCGCGTTCCGGATGACTGGGAGAGCAACGTGGTTTTGCTTGGCGGGTGGACGCCGGGCACTGGAGACGAGCCAGTGTTCGTGCTCGACCATCATCCTGAGGTGAATCCGCGCCGGTTAACAATGATGGACATGGCAAAGTCGCAGGTGAAGCCGGGCGAGGAGGGGCTGGAGGAGTATGAAAGCCCGATGTTGAGCGCGTTCTGGGGTCACACGGTAAAGATCCGGGCCTGGGTGATTCTGCCGCCGGGGTATGACGGGCAAAAGGCGGAGAGCTATCCGACTGCGTACTGGACGTTCGGGTTTGGCGGCGACATCGATGGGGCGATGGTGCAGGGGGTGCGGCTGCGGAAGAGGATGGCTGATGGGAAGATGCCTCCCATGATCTGGGTGATGCTGGATGAGTCGATTCCGGAGGGGACGCATGAGTTCGCCGACTCAGTGAACAACGGGCCATGGGGCGCGGCACTGACGCGCGAGTTCATACCTTATCTTGAGGCAAAGTATCGGATGGACGCACGGCCGACCGGGCGGCTGTTGAACGGGCACTCGAGCGGGGGCTGGGCTACGCTGCAGTTACAGGTGAACTATCCGGATGTGTTTGGCGGGACATGGTCAACGTCGCCGGACCCCAGCGATTTTCATGACTTCACTGGGGTGGATCTTTACGCGGCGAACGCGAACTTTTATCACTGGACCGATGGATCAGCAGTTCCTATCTTCCGCAACAAGGGGACGGTGGTTGCGACGGCAGAGCAATTGACGAAGATTGAAGACACGACTGGGTCATTTGGCGGCCAGATTGCTTCGTTCGACTGGGTGTTTTCTCCCAAGGGCAAGGATGGAGCCCCGGAGCCGATGTTTGACCACGTGACAGGCGCTGTGCATCCGGAGGTGGTTGCCTACTGGCACGATCACTATGACCTGGCGCATATTGTGGAGGCCCATTGGGCGGAGCGCTCGGCGAGCCTGCAGGGGCGGATACACCTGATTGTGGGCACGGCGGACACGTTCTACCTGGACGGCGCAGCGCACAAGTTTGAGGCGGTATTGAATCGACTGGGTGCGGAGCCGCATTTCACGTATCTGCCCGACCGCACACACTTCGATCTCTATGGCGTGGACAAGGATCCGCAGGGGCTGTTTGACCAGATCGGCGCGGAGATGTGGGCGGTGGCGCGGCCGGGTGTGGAGTGGAAGAAGCACTGAGCAACTGTGTTGAGCAGGCGCTAGTTATTCGCTCGCAGTGGTTGCGGCGAAAAAATGGCAAGGGGAGTTTGACAGGCTCGAACTGCAAGCCGCTGCGGCCTATTGTTCCTGAATTCAGGCAGCCTGTGGGCTGGCAAGCACGCCGGGGTTCCGCGGGCGGACAGGCCGCGGCGCCGGGGCCGAGAAGGCTCACAGGAGGGCGAGGACAGGGAAGTCTGCTGGCCGTCGGACGGAGCCTAAGGGGGAGCGGCCCGGTTGACTAGCTCTTCGTGGCTTCGCCTGTTGCAATGGTGTGGAGTTCTTTGCCGGGCTTGAAGCGGACTGCTTTGCCGGGGGTGATGTTGACCTCAGTGCCGGTACGGGGATTACGCCCAATTCCGGTTTTGCGGGCACGGACGCTGAAGACGCCGAATCCGCGGAGTTCGATGCGCTCGCCGGCGGCCAGAGCCTGCTTCAGGCCTTCGAATACCGTATCCACCGCCGACTCTGCTTTGGTGCGTGGGAGTCCCGTGCGCTCGATTACGTGATGGACGATGTCTTGTTTAATCAAAGGAGTAACCTCGCTGGGGCGACTGGATTGAATGTACTACGCCTTCTTGCGCTCATGCTACAGGTTTTGGGGGAATTAGGGAACAGGAGAATTATAGGCAATTAATTTTCGCATGAAGAAAACCTGTACGGTCCGCGTGTGAAACGGGCTCTAAGCACGTGAATTGTGACTCGCGTCACGCATGTTCGTATCAACACATTGTCAATTACTTTTATGTCCCTTAAGATGGACATCAAAGTTCATAGTTGGAACAAGGATCTTTCCGGGAAAGAGAAATCTTTACCCGATGGGGAGAAGCATGGCAATTCAGAGCGACCGTTGGATCAGGGAACAGGCCATCACTCACCGGATGATTGAACCCTTCAGTGAAAAGCAGGTTCGTGAAGGGGTTATCTCTTACGGACTCTCTTCGTATGGATACGATCTTCGTGTCTCAGACGAGTTCAAGATCTTTACCAATGTGAACAGCGCCATCATTGACCCCAAGGCCTTTGATGAGCGTTCGTTTGTTTCAGTCCAGGCCGAGTCAGTTATCGTCCCCCCCAACTCATTCGCCCTGGCTCGCTCCATTGAGTACTTTCGAATCCCCCGGGACGTATTAACGATTTGCGTTGGAAAGTCGACCTATGCGCGTTGCGGAATCATTGTGAACGTAACGCCATTTGAGCCGGAGTGGGAGGGATTCGTAACTCTCGAAATCTCAAACACCACCCCATTACCGGCCAAGGTATACGCCAACGAAGGATTGTGCCAGATTCTGTTCTTCCGCTCCGATGAAGTCTGCGAGGTCAGCTATGCCGACCGCAAGGGCAAGTATCAAAACCAACAGGGAATTGTTCTTCCCAAACTTTAGCACTGGGCAAGACGGCCGAGTTGGATCGATAGCGGATATAGCGGGTTTGCAGAAGTTGAGCCGGATGGTGGAATGCGCCGGCCAATTGGGCCCAATCCTCCTTGAGTCATTCCGTGGGGAGGGCCATTGTCCGCGCTCAGAAACTTGGAACCAGTTCCGATCGGATTGTTTTCCGATGAACCGATTCGGTTGGAAGGTCTCACGTGCATTTTCGAACAGCCTGCATCCGATGGCGGGGCGCAACTGGTTCCTATGGTGGGGACATTCGAGCAACTTCTCTCCCGCCACTCCCTGGAGTACCTGGTTCTTGACCTTCAGGCATCGTCTGTGAACATGCAGACGCTGGCGACAGTTCGTCGCGCGCGTCCCTCACTGAAACTGATTGTGATCGGCCCAGAAGGCGACGATGAACTTGTGTTGGAGGCGATTATTGCCGGTGCGCGGGCCTGGCTGGGGATGACGGCGAGTCCCGATGTGGTGCGTATGGCGATCGAGGTGGTTACAGGCGGATCCATCTGGGCGCCAAGGCGGCTACTTTCCAAGCTGATCGACCGGCTGCTCAAGGTTCCAGATCCGGGGACCTCCCGATCCAACCCTCACCTGACCGATCGGGAGAAGCAAGTTCTCGACCACATTCTGCAAGCGCGCTCCAACCGCGAGATTGCCAATCAACTTGGCATAGAAGAACGCACGGTGAAGGCGCATGTGGGCAGGCTGATGCGGAAGACCGGCGCAGACAACCGGATTGAGCTTTCGATGTGCGCCCTGCATCGGCCGTTGGTTCCACATACACATCCAAGGGGACAGCATCGTTCTGTGAACGGCCTAGTGTTTACTGATTCCTAAACTTTAGCGATTACTTAAAGGCCCGATCCTTCAGTACTCTTGTGAGAGATCGAGGTTTTCCACAGACTGTTCTGAGAAACAACGCAGATCTGGGGAAAGGAGTTCTCAGGCAGCATGTAAACCATGCGACCTGGGAACTCCTCTTTTTTCTTATCTGGCGATCTGGGTTCCTTGCGCTGGATCCTATGTATTTTGGTGCTTATCTCCCGATTCCCCATCCAAGGTTATGGATGAAGTCAGACGGCATTCGCGACTCTGCGATGAGCAATTTGGCGTCGCAGCACTTTGGATCGTCGGAATGCCAGGGTGTTTCCTATTAAGTAAGTAGTTTCTTATTACTTAAATGTTGGGTCCTTCCGTGCTCTTGCGAGAAAAGCGAGCCTTCTCCATACTTGTTTTCAGAAACAACGCAGATCTGGGGAAGGAGTTCCCAGGGCGCATGTTTTCCATGTTTCCTGGGAACTCCTCTTTTTTCTGCGCTGCCATCCTTCCCGAACCCTCCTTTTACCGTCCTCGTTCAATTTCCCCCCCCACATTCATCGTGCAATGAAGCGCCGATAGCCACCGAATGGCTCCGGCGCTCAGCGCGTTCAATTCCCTTGGAATGGCAAGAATGTTGTAGGCTGTTGCAGGAGATTCCGCTTGAACGGCTTCCCTGTTCCATGCCGTTTGCAGAAAACAGAACCGGCTTTATCGGATCGACTGATCGAAATACCTGCCTGATGCCGGCTCCATTGAAGAACCGCAACGAACCCCACGCATCCATCCGGTTTGGATGGGAAAGGAATCGAGAAAATGAAAAGAGCGATTGCACTTCTCACCATCTGCGTTTCTGTTGCATCGGTCGCCTATGCTTCATCGCGCGAGGACTTGCAGGCGCGCATTGACAACGCCAAGACCGTACTTGACGAGATCATGGGCGCCCAGGACCATACCATCCCTTCCAATATCCTGCGTCAGGCCACTTGTGTAGCAGTCGTGCCCGGCATGCTGAAGGGCGCCTTTGTAGTGGGCGCATCGTACGGCCAGGGAGTGGTTACGTGCCGTACGGGTCACGGCTGGAGCGCACCTGTTTTTATCCGAATGGCAGGCGGCTCGTTCGGTTTCCAGGCTGGCGGACAGGCGACGGACCTGATTCTGGTTGCGGTGAACAACCGCGGAATGCAAGACCTGCTCAAGAACAAGTTCAAGATTGGCGGAGACGCTTCAGCGGCCGCCGGTCCGGTGGGACGCAGCGGCGAGGCTTCGACCGACTGGAAGATGGGCGCCGAGTTGCTTGCGTACTCCCGGGCCAAAGGGCTCTTTGCCGGGATTGACCTGGGCGGGACTAGCGTAAGCCAGAACTCAGAAGACACCCAGATTTACTATGGCGCACCCCATCCGTTTGACGAGATTCTGAGGGGCAGCGTGCCAGTGCCGGCCGACGCGGTTCCATTTGTCCGCACTGTAGCCGCGTACTTCGTGGCTGCCAAGAACGCGCACAAGTAGCCGGAGTTTGCAACGGAATCGATTCGGCTCCGGGCGCCTTTAGCGAGGGTTCGGAGTCGAAGAATCCGACCGGGCTTCGAACATCCCCGCGATGGCTCGATACACTGGACACTGTCCTTTATGCGGGAGACGCTCGAGTTTTGGCTGGTATTGGCGGTCGCCAAGACGCTGGGTCGAATACCGCGCGGGCTCGCCCGGATTTTTGCCGAGCTGTTGGCTATTGCGGTGTATTCCACCATGGGCCGCTTGCGCCGGGTGGGTGTGCGGAATCTGTCAATGGCACTGCCCGAACTCTCAGCGGACTCCAGGGAAGAGATTCTGCGTGGGGTTTACCAGCACCTTGGCTGGCAACTGGTTGAGTTCTGCCGCATGACCCGCTATACGCCGCTGAACACGAAGAACAGGCTGCGGAGCGAAGGCCTGGAGCACTATCTCGCTGCCCAGGCCAGGGGCAAAGGCGTGCTGATCGTTACCGGCCACCTGGGGGCGTGGGAGCTCTCCAGCTTCTACCACTCGATGATGGGACATCCGATGGGGATGGTGATTCGGCGGCTGGACAACAGGCGTCTCGACGCATGGGTTAATGCAGTCCGGTGCATGCACGGCAACCACGTGATCCACAAGGACGACTTTGGGCGCGGACTTCTGACCTCGATGCGGGCGGGCGGGACAGTCGGGATCCTGATGGACACGAACATGACGCCGCCCCAAGGGGAGTTTGTGGAGTTTTTCGGGCAGCAGGCTTGCACAGCAACCGGCCTTGCGCACATTGCCTGCAAGACCGGCGCTGCGGTGCTCCCGGGATTCATGCTCTGGGAGAAGTCCGAGGGCCGATATGTGCTGCATTTTGGCCCGGAGATCGAGATTTTACGCACGGGCAACACGGCGGAGGATATTCTTCGAGCGACAAAGCAGTGCGCTTCTGTGACCGAGGCATGGATTCGGCGCTATCCTGACCAGTGGCTCTGGATTCATCGCCGCTGGAAGACGCGGCCAGCGGGAGAGTCGGGGCTCTACTAGAGGGGGGCTGACATGACGCTAGGCGATTTGGTAAATGCGCTGGGCGGAACGCTCGTCCAGGGAAGCCCGGAGACTTTGCTGATCGGCGTGGATGACGTGAGTTCTGCGAGCTCAATGGACCTGGTATTTGCGGAGGATGCGAACACGGTTGCCAAGGCTCTGGCGAGCGGCGCTTCGGCGGTGGTGCTGGCGCAGGGGATGACGGGTTCCGGTGCACCCGCAGGGGTCGCAATAGTTGAGGCAGATCAGCCTCGACTGTGGTTTTCACGCGCCGCCGCGATGCTGCATCGCCCTCCCATTTCCGAGGGTGTTCATCCAACTGCGATCATCGGCCCGCTGACGGAGATTGGCGAAGGCGTCACCATTGGGCCCAATGTCGTGATCGGACAGGTGGCCCGGATTGGCAACGGCACACGCATCGAGGCTGGCTGCGTGATCGGTTCGTATGTCTCCATCGGCGACGACTGCCGAATCTATGCGCGCGTCACCATCTATCAGGGTAGCTCGCTTGGGGACCGCGTGGTTGTGCATGCGGGGGCAGTGCTCGGCGCGGATGGGTTTGGGTACGTGCGCGATGGGAAGACCGGTGCTTACACGCAGTTTCCGCAGCAGGGAACGTTGTTGATTGAGGATGATGTGGAGATTGGCGCGAACTCTACCGTGGACCGGGGAGCGCTGAAACAGACGCGGATTGGCCGGGGGACAAAGATCGACAACCTGGTGCATGTGGGGCACAACTGCGACATCGGCGAGGACGTGATTCTGGTGGCGCTGACGGGCGTCTCAGGGTCGAGCACGGTGGGCAATGGAGCTGTTATTGCTGGACAGGTAGGCATCGGCGACCACGTGACCATTGGCCCGGGCGTGATTCTGGGAGGGCAGTCGGGCGTTTTCAATGGCAGCAAACTGACCAACGATGGGCTTAAACCCGGCACCGTGCACTTTGGGACGCCAGCGCGGCCGTTGCAGCAGGTTCTTCGCGAGCAGGCAACACTTTCGCGACTGGCCCGACGCCGTACAAAGAAGCAGGCAGACTGAAGTGCAACGTGGGAGGGAATCATGCTCGAGTCAGCCATGCCGCTGCTGCATGTTTCGCACGCGCAGGCGGCACAAGAGTTTTACGCGCGACTTGGTTTTCGCATCGAGTACGCACACGGCCCACTTGTCAGCCCCGCAAGCCCGCATGCCGATCCCTGCTACATGGCTCTATCGCGCGACGAGGTTTGGATTATCTTGTCTTCGTTTTCAGGCGACGGAGTTGCGGGCGGCGTGGTGAACTTTCATCTCGACGACGTGGACGGTCTTTACGACGAGTTTATGGGTGCCGGCATTCCTGTGGATGTGGCCCCGGTGGATCAGACGTGGGGCACGCGCGAGATGTATGTGCGCGACCCGGACCGGAACAGCCTGCGCTTCGTTGCGCAACAGACGCTGGCTGCGTAGCGGTGCAGGGATTCAAGGAGAGTGAGCCTAGAACGGTTTCTCCGTCAGGAAGGGTTCAGCCTTCAAGGAGCCGTCGCGCTGCTTGACAAGCATCTGCACCTTGCCTTCGGCTGCGTCGAGTTCCTGCTTGCACGAAGCCGAAAGGCCAACGCCTTCTTCGAAGAGCTTGAGCGACTCTTCAAGAGCGAGGTCACCCTTCTCTAGCTTGTCTACGATGGTTTCGAGCTTCTTCAACGATTCTTCAAACGACGCCATGGTATTTACTCCGTATTGCTGGTGGGGAGCACGCTCGCCATTACCTCGGCCGCGGCTGAGTAGCGGCCAAACGGCGCGCTTACCTGCACCCCCTGGACCAGAGGGCGCACCGCATCGAGCATTTCCTGGGCGATCTTGATTCCTTCTTTGCGCGCAGCGTCTGGGGAGTCGGCGTGGGCCATGCGGGCCATGATCTCGTCGGGCATGGAAACGCGCAGATCGTTCTTCATGAACTCGGCGTTGCGCAGGCTGGTGAGCGGCCAGATACCGGCGATGACCGGAATCCTGTGGCCTTCGATTCGCTTGAGGAACACCTCGAGCAGTCGCAAATCAAAGACCGGCTGGGTGATGGCGTACTCAGCGCCGGCTTCCACTTTGTACTCAAAGCGGCGGAGCTCGTGTTCGATGTCCGGCACGCCGGGGTTGGCAGCAACGGCAATTGTGAAGTTGGTGCTCGCGCCGATTGAGTTTGATCCGATGTCGAGGCCGTGATTGAGCCGGCGAACGATGTTTACCAGGCCGATCGCGTCCACGTCGAAGACCGCTGTTGCGTCAGGATAATTGCCGAGCTTTGGCGGGTCGCCGGTGAGGCAAAGAATGTTGCGCAGGCCGATGGACGAAGCGCCGAGCAGGTCAGACTGGATGGAGAGGATGTTGCGATCGCGGCAGGTGTAGTGCAGCACCGTCTCGATGCCGGTGTGCTGCTGAATCTGGATGCACAGGCTCTGCGCGCTCATGCGGGCCGATGCGCGGGGCGAGTCGGGCACGTTAATGGCGTGGACACCCAACGCTGCGAGAGTGCGCGCGCCCTCAATTTCCTTGCTGCAGTCGATTCCGCGGGGTGGGACGATCTCAACGAGCGTGACGAACTCGCCGCGATGAACCAAGCTGCCGATGTGGGACCGTTGAGCCATTGGAGATGGAGGGGTTTCAGTGCTCAACGCCGGAGCGGTCTCGTGAACTTCAACGCGGGCCTGCGCATCGATGGCCCGCATGGCGGAGCGCATGGCGCGAATGTGATTCGGCGTGGTTCCGCAACAGCCGCCTACAACCTGGGCGCCCGCAAGTATCGCTTTGCGCGCAAAGCTCGCCATGTATTCCGGCGAGCAGAGATAGATATTTCGGCCTTCGACGGCGCGTGGCATACCAGCGTTGGGCATGGCCGCGAGTGGCAGGTCGGTGGCTCCGCGCATCGCCTCGATTGCGGTGAGCACTGTGGCGGGGCCGGTGGAGCAGTTTACGCCGATAGCGTCGGCGCCCCACTCGGTGAGGAGCGCGGCAGCCTGGGCGGGAGAAGAGCCGTCGAGGCAGTTGCTGTCGTCGTCGACCGTGACCATGACGAGCACGGGGAGGTCGGGCGCTGTTTCGTGCGCGGCGATGAGGGCCTGGTGCGCCTCGTTGAGCGCAGGCATGGTCTCGATGATCAGTAGGTCAGCCCCGGCTGCGGCAAGAGCGGCGATCTGCTCAGAAAACGCCTCGCGGGCTTCGTCGAGCCCGGTTTTACCGAGGGGTTCAAGCCGCACACCGAGCGGACCAATCGACCCGCCCACCCAAGCATCTCCGGCCTGCTTTTCTTTCAGGTGATCGGCGGCCTGCCGCGCCAACTGGACACCGGCCGCGTTGATTTCGGCAACCTTACCGGCGAGGCTGTGTCGCGCCAAGCGGAAGCGGTTGGCTCCGAAGGTGTTGGTTTCCAGAATCTCCGCGCCTGCCTGCAGGTACTCCTCGTGGATGGAGAGAATCAGCCTTGGGTCGGTGAGGTTCAACTCGTCGTAGCAACGATTGATGGTGATGCCACGGGCGTAGAGCACGGTTCCCATGGCGCCGTCGGCGAGCACTGTACGGCTGGCGAAGATATCCGAAAACTTCGGCATTGTGTTGCAATGCTATCGCATTGACCGGAAAGGCGTCTCTCAGTCAAGCACATGACTGTCGAGGGAGCAAAGAGGGGCGGTGCCCTGCGGTTTTTGCCCAAACCTGCCATGCGTTGGAGCCGCGCCAGGTAGGCCCGCTTTGCTATACTTCGATTGTTATTCGCTGGAGTTGAGGGGGTCTTGTCCCCCGGACAGTTCGACGGCCGGAGGCTTGTGAAATCAACTGCTTCCGTTGTAAACCGTCGACAGCTAATTTACCAAGCGGCTGTGGCCGCCGATATCGTATGCGGTTCGCGCCGCTCGTTCTGTTGAGGTAAGTGATTTTGAAGAATAGAAGTTTATGGATAAGCGCTGCCGCGGCCCTGGCCGCCGCGGCTGCTCTTGCCGGATGCGGCACCGAATCCTACTTTGCAGGGCGCAATTTGCCCCCCAGCGGACTCACCAACCGCGTTGCCATCGCTATTCAGAACGCCAGCGCCTTTACCAAGGGCTCGCTCCAATTTGTTGACGCCTACTACGACGTTCGGAGCGGATTCAAAGGGACCCCAGCCAGTTTTTCCATTAACGGTTTTTCGGGGGCGCTGCCGATCACCATTCAGAATATGCCCGAACAACAACTTGGCGCAGTCTACGGATCTGGTGACGGCAGTTTCAGCATCATCAACTATGCAAAGGAGAACGTAAGCCAGACTCAATCCGGGCTTAACGGGCCTTCCTCCAGCATTTTCGTTACGCGGAATCAGAACTACACTTTTGCGGCAAGCCAGCAAGCGCATGTGCTGACAATTCTCGACCATGTGAGTGGCGGAAGCGTTCCGCTGAGCCTTCCCGGCGTCTACCGCGTAAGCGTGAACCCCGGTGGATCTGTAGCGCTGGCGTTTGTGCAGAACTCAAACTACATCTACTATCCGATCAAGCTGACCGCAGCGCAGACGACGAACCTCTCGGGCGGAACGAGCACCTGGCCGAAGGCAGCGGTGGATTGCGAGCCCTTGAACGCGCCGAACTGGTGCCTATTTCAGGCGCAGAGCCCGGACCATGTTGATGCGACGGGCAGTTACTATGGCGCGCCGCTAACATTTGACCGGCCGATCAAAGCTGTTTTCTCTGCTGACGGTGGAACCGCCTACGTGCTCAACTGCGGTCCGGAGTGTGGCGGCAACAATGCTTCAATCACTTCGCTTCCCATCGGGCCGATGATTTTTCTTCTAGGCCAGCAGTCAGGGACGCTTCCAACAACGGCGAAACTCGCGAGTACGAACCTTCCGATCCCCGGCGGCGCCAGCAATGCACTTGTCGATACGTCGACCATGTATGTGGTCGGCCAACAGCCACAGCAGGTGCAGGGCCAGACGCTGTTCACGGGCGCTCTGACTGTTGTGAATCTATCCAACTACACGGCAGGGAATCCGATTTCAATCAGTGACGGCGAACCCGGTGCTACCAGCCGCATGATCGAGGCCGACGACAACACGCTTTGGATTGCGATGAGTAAATGCAACCTTGGTGTACGTGCCGCGACCGGAGAGCCATACGGCTGCCTGACCATGTACAACACAGCAAAGGCTGCGGTCACCCTGATCGAGCCGTATATCGGCGACGCCACTGGCATTGCCGCCGTGACCGGTCTGCACAAGATCTATACGGCTGAAGGCGGACAAGTGTATATCTTCTCGACCGTGGACGGCACCTCGATTAACAACCAGTTCGTCACAGTCACGGGCACTGCCTACGACGTGGCCTACATGGATGGATTGACCGACGCCAACAACACCGTGTACTGATTCCGATGAACTCTGCGGGGCTGATGGAAGGCGCATCGATTGAAGCTGTGGCCACGTGCGACGTGCTGGCCATAGCGGCGCATCGCGATGACGTGGAACAGACCTGCGGTGGGACGCTTTTGCGCATGGCTTCGCGGGGGCTCCGCACTGCAATTCTCGACCTGACTCGTGGCGAAGGTGGAACGCGCGGCACCGCGGAAGATCGGGAGCGCGAAGCGAACGAGGCGGCGGGGATTCTTGGCGTGGGCTGGCGCGGCGCGCTCGACCTGCCCGACGGGGCGATTGAAAACACGCTCGAGAATCGCAAAAAGATTGTGCGCGTGCTGCGGCGCTTGCGGCCGCGGGTCGTCATTCTCCCCTACTGGCGAGCGCGTCACCCCGACCACAGCATCGTCGCGACGCTCGGCTACGAAGCGTGCTTCCTTTCGGGGCTCACGAGCGTAAAGACCGATGCCGCGCCGCACAGACCATTCAAGATCGTCTACGCCAGCCTCTATGCCGATGTTCGGCCCAGTTTCATTGTCGACATCACGCCGTTCATTGAGCAGCGGCACGCATCGCTCATGGCCTATCGCTCGCAATACGCGAATCAGGATGCGGGCAGTGGACTTTTCGTTCCGGAAGAGGAGATCCGCGAGCGCACGTTCGCAGAGGCTCGACATTACGGGCTATTGGCGGGCGTCAAGTATGGCGAGCCGTTTGTGCAGAAGGATGCGGGCTTGGTTGACGACCTTACGTTGATTCCTGTTCAGTCGATTTAGAAGCTGAATGGACCGTTGTTGGACCCGTTTCCGAGCATTACGATTGCTTATATTAAAGCAAGTCTTAATCACTTCGACTTATGAATGCGTTTCCTGCACACTGGGTTTGGAGGTGATGCATGGCCCAGACCTGGGATCCTGACGCATATGCACAGAATGCAGGCTTCGTGCACGGCCTTGCAGGAGGCGTGGTGGAGTGGCTGGCGCCGCAGGCCGGTGAGCGAATCCTCGACCTCGGATGCGGAGACGGGCAGCTTACAGAACGACTGGCGCATTCGGGCGCGATTATCACCGGAGTGGATGCAGATCCGCGCATGGTTAAAGCAGCCAAGTCGCGCGGTATAGGGGCGCACCACGCGATGGCGGAGAGGCTTCCCCTCGATGATGCAAGTTTTGACGCGGTCTTTTCGAATGCCGCGCTTCACTGGGTGCGTGACCAGGACGCAATGATGGCAGAGGTTCGACGAGTGCTGAGGCGTGGAGGACGATTCGTAGCCGAGATGGGAGGGCACGGCAATATCGCAGCCATTCGCGTGGGGCTTATGGCTGTGCTTGCACGCTACGGGCATGCCGATGCCGAAAACGGAGTGAACTACTATGCGACACCGGAGGCTTACAGTGCACGGCTCGAGCGGCACGGCTTCAACGTGAAGCGGATTTCCCTGATTCCACGGCCGACACCGCTGCCGGAGTCCGGCATGGAAGGCTGGCTACGCACGTTTCGCAGCGGGGTGATTGAAGGCTTGCCCGCGGAACTACGAGACGAGGTCGTACGCGAGACTGCGGAGCTGCTTGCGCCTGCACTGCGCGACGAGACCGGCGCATGGATTGCGGACTACGTGCGGCTCCGTTTTATTGCGCGCGTATAGGGCGATAAGGAGTGACGTGAGGCTTTATTTTGTGAAGAGGAGCCCGCTACCTACGGCGATAAGGGTAGCTGCAAAGACGCGGCGGAGCCAGAGGTCGGAGACGTGCTGTGCGCCGATGGCGCCAAGATACGCGCCGAATAGAAAGCCGAGCGCCAGAAGGGCAGCAACGCGGATGTCGGCGTTGCCTTTGCGGTAGTACTCGTAGAAGGCAAAGATGCCGACCGGGGCAAGGAGAGCTCCGAGCGAGGTGCCCTGTGCCTTGTGCTGATCCATGCCGAGGAGCCATACCAGCGCGGGCACAAAGAGGATGCCGCCACCCAGACCGACTACACCAGAGACCATTCCGACGACTACCCCAAGAACAAGGATTAACCAGGTCACACTGTTCTCCCTTCAGCCCGATGCGCCGGCGCGGCAAACGAACGGAGCCGGCCCGCACATTCAGGCTAACTTAAGCCGGCCAGGGGTGTGCAACCCGGCGCAGAGAAAACAGTGGCGGCTAAGTGGGGATAACTTCTCAAAAAGAAACCCGGAAAAGTTAAGCGAACCACTTGCTTTTTCATTATGACTTATGGCAAAGTAATTGCTGCGTAGGAGAACGCCCGATGAAATACGGATCACACAATTCGTTGTGCAGGCTGGAGTCGCCAAGTTTCGGCGTCATCGGTCTCCGGGCGTGGTCTATTGGAGCTGATGCTCGCCAGTAACCTCGGTGGTTTCCTCCTCCTGCGCAGCAAACCTTGAACATTGATATCCCCGAGTGGTGTTGAAGCCAGATTCATCGCCTCGACAACGCCCTGTCTTCGATTGTTCCCTCGGGATTATTCTGGGTGAGCGATGGCCCATGTTTCTGATTGTCGCTCTGATTTGTAACTCGGAGTTAAGAGGAGAGCACTGTCGCAAACTTAGCTGCCTGTGGTGCAAGTCCTGATACCTTCGCACAAGATTTGGGCGCCATCCACAGGAGTGATTCTTAAAATCAGGTCATGGCGATGGGAACACGCAAGGATCGGGAGCGACAAGAGGATCTCTGGGT
>Ga0302278_10000163_pt1 | contig 85848 bp, 73 predicted proteins | sample III_Bog_N3_2_FD_194543 | JGI IMG/M metagenome (GOLD analysis project Ga0302278, IMG submission 194543) | Peat permafrost microbial communities from Stordalen Mire near Abisko, Sweden - III_Bog_N3_2 | ecosystem: Environmental > Terrestrial > Soil > Wetlands > Peat | place: Sweden: Abisko...
ACCCTGAAGTTGGATCGGCCCTTGCGAACAGGCCGGTCCGGCCCGAAATGAGAGGTCGCCCCCCCTCCCCCCCGGGGTCCATTCTCCCTCTGTTCGCTTTTGTCGATTCAACACACTGATTCCGTGCGACTTGCGTCTCTCATAATTCCGGTATTTCCTCGAAAAAGGCTACTTTTGCCTATTGCGCCGCGCGGTAGTTGATTGTCTCGCCCTCCAGCCGGTACTCGGCCGAGCAGACGTCGCCTCCGCAGATCATCGTCTCAACCCCGCGGGCCTGGCGGCGCGTGATCAGCCCGATTGTTCCGCAGCGCGGGCACGACATCACGGCCACGTATGGGTTTTGGGCGTGACCCAGCTTCGTCTGGTTTTCCAGCACGAAAATCGTTCCAGGGTCCATTCTTTCGGGAATCCATTCTTCCAGAAACTGCAAATCGGCTGACATGGCGTCCTCCGGTTGGTTGAGAATCCAGCGCCGCGTCCAATCAATCCGGCCGGCCCTGGTTTACTGCAACAGCAGACTGCGAATGGCAATTTCGGAGGTTTAGACTCCTCCAATGGAAATAAGTGTGCGGGCCGGCAGCCGTTCAAGTCAACCGGAATCGCAAACCCGAAGTATCGAGGAGGATTCCCCGCCCGCGGCGTGGGAAAGCAGCCGTCCTATTGTCCCGCCACCGCTTTCGCCTTCGGACTCGCAACCGCGTCGATCTCTTTGTAGGTTTCGATGTTGCGCTCGATGGCCTCGACATACTCGCGGGTCTCGGTAAAGGGAATGGATTCGACAAACTCGTCCATGCCCTGGTAGGGCCCGGCTGCCTGCCATTCGATCACCCGGTCGTCGCCCGCGTCGTAAGCGGCCAGCGCGTACTCCCTCACCCCGCCGAACTTGTCCAGTGTCTGCCGCAGGTAGCGCGTTCCGAGGCGGATGTTGGTGGCCGGGTCGAGCAGTTGGAAGGTCTCGAAGTGGCTCATTCCCTCCTGCCGCGCCATCGACTTGCCCACCGATGGCAGCAACTGCATCAGCCCGTAGGCATTGGCCTTGGAGATGGCCGACGGGTTGAACTCCGACTCCTGGCGAATCAGCGAGGCCACCAGATACGGATCGAGATTGTTCTTCGCCGACTCGGCCTTGATCGTCTCCCAATACGGCTCCGGAAAGAGAATCCTCCAGTAGCTCAGCGGGATGGACTTGATGGAAGCCGTAGCGGCATAGGGCAAAGCTCGCTTCAGCGCGCGCATGGCGCGGAAGTTCTCGCCATACGAGGCGTAAATCTGCGCCTCGGCCAGCGCGCTCCACGAGGAGGAGTCCGGGTCGGCGGCAATCTCCTGGGCGATGTAGTCATTCAGCCCCGCATTCGCCAGCAGGCGCGCCTTGGCCAAATGCGGACTGTCGGCGGGAAAGCTCTCCTGGAGCGGCGGCACCGGCGGCGGTTGAAAGTGGTCCAATAGCGGCTGGGCCGCTGGCTGAGCATCTCCCAGAGCTGCCAGCCGCTGTCTTGCCATCTGGGCATAAAAGAAGCGTTGAAAAGCGCGCAGAATAGCGCGGTAGTTGGCTGCGGCCTGGGCCGGCTTGTGATCCTCAGTCTCATACAGCCGCCCGCGCCAATAGAGAGCGCTCACCGTCTCCGTCGCGGCGGGATAGAGCCGGATCTGCTCGTCGAAGAGCCGCGCCGCATCCGCATAGAGTCCTTGCCGGTAACTCAGCCACCCCGCCCGCCAATGCGCCGCCGCGGCGTTCTTGCTGGCCGGAAAGCGCGTGGCCAGAGTGCTGTAGTACTCCACCGCCTGCGCATACTCGCGCCGCAGCAGGTACATGTTGCCGCTGGAGTAGAGCGCCTCGGCCAGCCATAAGCTCCGGGGAAATCTCGACTCCATCTCGGCCACGATGCGTTTCTGTTCGTCCAGATCGCTGCGATTCCTGGCCAGTTCCATCAGCAGATAGAGCCGCCGCGCGCCGCTTTCATCCTGAGTATCGCCCAGCCGCTCGGCCTCGGCCCTGGTCAGCCGCTTCAGCTTCAGGTCACAGGCCGCCGCGGCTACTTCAAAGTTCGAGCGGCTCCCGGCATCCAGACCAGACTGCCGGGCCAGCGCGCGGTATTGCTCGCTCGCGTCCTCGTAATGGCCGGCGTTCCAATAGGCATCGGCAAGGCTGCGCAACTCCGCCGTGGTCAAGCTTGTCTCCGCGCCCATCTGCGTCAGCTTGGCGCGCGCAATCTCGGCCTCGGAACTCAGCGGATGGTCCAGCAGCAGCGTCTTGTAGAGGTTCTCGGCCTCCACCGTCCGTCCGAACGCGAAAGCAACCTCTCCCTGTGCCAGTTGGTAGCCGGGACGGTTCGCGGCTTCTGTTCCTGCCGCGGCCACAAGCGCCTTCTCCGCCCCCGCCGCATCCCTCATGGCCAGCAAGATGTTGGCTTCCAGTTCCGGCGCCTGGTCAACAAAGATACTGTCTGGGTGGCGCTCGGCGAACCCGTGCATCAATGCCTCGGCCGCCTTTTCGTTGCCTGCCTCATGGTTGGCCCGCGCACCCAGAAAGTCATCATAGTCGGCCAGTTCCACGCCGGTCTGGCGGGCAAGGCGCAGGCTGGCGGCCGCTTCGGCGTAACTCTTGTCGAGCATGTAAGCGTGGCCCAGCGCCAGGTAAGCCGCGGCAGCTGCCTCGCCCGTGTGCTTGTGCGCGTAGCTGGTCACGCCCGCATAAGCCGCCGGCGTGCGCAGCGTGGCCAGTTGCTGGGCCATGGGGCGCAACTCGGTCGATGCTTGAAAGGCCAGCTTGATCCGCGCGGTGCGCGCCCGCCGCGCCGCTTTGCTTTCGCGGCTTGATGGCTTTTTTTTCTTCTTCCCTGCCTTGGCCGGTTTCTTGACTGTACGCTTTGCTGTGGCCTGCGCTGCCGTGGAATGCGACTCAGCAGGTACGGCTGCCGCGCCGCCCGAGGGCTGCCCCGCCACCGGCACCACAATCAGCAGCAGGGAAAGCTGAATAGCAAGGCAGCGGGAAGCCAGACGCAAAACGAAAGTTGGGAAAGCGCAGACCCTCATCTCTTCACTCTAAGCTGCTTTGACGCATGACGCCGCAACCTGGAACCACTGGCGTTACCGGATAACGCGAAAGGAGGCAAATAAGACTGCGGATTCCTGCCTTGCGGAAGAGGTTGCCGGGGCGCTTTGTTTCATCCCCCGGCGTCCGGTACACTCGTCTACAGACCTCCGTCTTGCGGAACTGGCAGGCACCTTGCACCGGACCCGAGCGGATTTCTCGCATCCAAGGCCCATGGCGATCATCCAACCGATTGCAGCAGAACTCGAGCCGCATCCCGACGTTGCCCTCATTGAAAGGGTGCGCGCCGGTGATGTTGCTGCCTATGATGCCTTGGTGCGCAAGTATGAGCGCCAGGTCTTTCGCATCTCCCAGCACATCACTCAGAATCGCGAGGATGCCGAGGACGCCATGCAGGACGCGTTCCTCAAGGCGTACGAAAAGCTCGATCAGTTTCAGGGGAATTCGAAGTTTTATACGTGGCTGGTGCGGATTGCGGTTAATGAAAGCCTGATGCGGCTGCGTAAGCGGCGCACCGGCAAGATGGTTTCGATCGACGAGGACATTGCCACCGAAGAAGGCAGTGTGCCCCGCGATCTGGCCGACTGGGCTCCCGATCCGGAGCAGAACTATAGCCAGGAGGAACTGGCCGGAATTCTGGAAAGGGCATGGAAGGGTCTGCCGAAGGGGTTCAGAGTTGTGTTCGAGTTGCGCGATGTGCAGGGACTTTCCACCGAAGACACAGCCGAGGCTCTCGGTCTGAGCATCCCTGCCGTGAAGTCGCGCCTGCTTCGCGCCCGGCTGCAACTGCGCGAGCGCCTCAGCCGCTACTTTCGCAGGAACAAGGGGTCTGAAAGAAACGAGACCAGGAGAATCAGGAAGTGAAAAGTGACCTGTAAAGAGTTTCTCGGCCTTCTCGACGACCTGATCGACGGCGCGGTAAGCGCAGAGATGCGCACCGAACTCGACGCTCACCTGGGCCGCTGCGGGCACTGCGAAGTCATCCTCAACACCACGCGCAAAACCATCGAAATCTACCGCTCCCATGAGGTCTACGAACTTCCCACCGGGCTTCGCGAACGCCTTCACGCCGCCATCATGGCACGCTGCAAAAAGGGCTGCTGACCTGGCCTTTCTACTCTTCCCATCAGAAACCTCCGTGCCCCATCCATTCGGCGTTCTTTGCCGAATGGGTGGGAAACCATGAACTCCAACTAGCATTCTGCTCCGCTGGCTGGGTGCCCCATCCTTTCGCGTTTTTTGCGAAACGGTGGGATACCGCGAACCCCTTGCGAGCGAAAAGCGAGCGGCTGCCCCACCGCAGGTGGCTGGCCCTCCACCTGCCGCATGATTTACCCTCAGTATCGTTATGAAACTTCAGCGCACACTTTTCGCCTCCGGTCTGGCCGTGGCATTTGTTGCTGCGGCATTCGCCCAAACCGCTTCTCAACCGGCTAAGCCGCTGCCCAAAGCGCCAGTGGCCCCCGCCGCGGCTCCGAGCGGCCCCACTGCTGTCATCGATACATCCATGGGCCGCATTACCTGCCAGCTCTTTCCCAGGCAGGCGCCCCAGGCCGTAGACAATTTTGTCCGCCTTGCCAGGGGCACCAAGGACTGGGTCAGCCCCGTCACCGGGATGAGGCAGCACCTGAAGCCCTACTACAACGGCACCATCTTTCATCGCGTCATCCCCGGATTCATGATCCAGGGCGGCGACCCCACCGGCACGGGAACGGGCAATCCCGGCTACATGTTCATAGACGAGTTCAACCCGAGTCTGAACTTCGACGTGCCCGGACGCCTGGCCATGGCCAACTCCGGACCCAACACCAACGGCAGCCAGTTCTTCATCACAGAACAGGCCTACCCCTCGCTCAACCAGCACTACACCATCTTCGGCCAGTGCGATGACACCAGTGTTCAGGTGGTCAAGGCCATCGCCCGAGTCCCCGCCAGCGGGGATAAGCCGCTCACACCGGTGGTGCTGAAGAAAGTGACCATCGTGGCTGCGGGCCAGCCGCCTTTGCCGGGCGCCGCGACGCACGCCGCCCCCAAGCCCACCCCCAAACCATAACCAGCTTCTAGCTGTTAGCTTTTAGCTGTTAGCTGTTAGCTGTTAGCTGTAAACAGAGTCCAGGAGTCTCTCATGCCACTCGCACCAGGAACCTACGCCGTCTTCTCCACCACCGAAGGCAACATCACCGTCCGGCTCTTCGAGTCCGACGCGCCCATCACCGTCAAGAACTTCATCGAATTGGCCGAGGGCGCCAAGGAGTGGACCCACCCCACCACCGGCAAAAAGTCCACTGACAAGCTCTTCCACGGCACCATCTTCCACCGCGTCATTCCCGACTTCATGATCCAGGGCGGCGACCCCACCGGCACCGGCATGGGCGGGCCCGGCTACCGCTTTGAGGATGAGACCAGAAACTCGCCCCACAAGTTCGACAAGGCGGGCAAGCTGGCCATGGCCAACAGCGGCCCTGGCACCAACGGCTGCCAGTTCTTCATCACCGTCGCCCCCACCCCCTGGCTCACCGGCAAGCACACCATCTTCGGTGAGGTCGTCGAAGGCCAGGATATCGTCGTGAAGATATCGAAGGTCCCCCGTGGCGGCCAGGACAAGCCCAAGACGCCGGTCGTCCTCGAATCCGTCGTCATCGACCGCGTCAGCTAAAGCGTCAACCCAGTCGCAAGAATCTGGCTGGATGCAAGAATTCTGGGTGCCCCACCCTCGCCGCGTATTTGTTTTTGCGGCTAGGGTGGGATACCGCCAACCCCAACCTTCCTTGATCCTCCTCAAACATCGCTCATGCTAGACTGAGCGGCAGTAAAGGAGCCTCGATGAAGCACAACTTCCCCGCCCCCTTCTCCCGCGTCATCGCCAGATCGCAAGTCGCACTGCTTTGCCTCTTGCTGATCGCCCACGCAGCCCAAGCGCAAGACAACAAGCCCGCCGCCAAGCCGGCCCCAGCCAACACCACGGTCCCGGTCCTGCTTGTCAGCGACATCCACTTCGAGCCCTTCTGGGACCCGGACAAGGTGTCGAAGCTCAACGCCGCGACTGTCGACAAGTGGGACTCCATCCTCGCACCGCCCGCCTCGGCTGGCCGCAAACAGACCTTCGACGCATTCCTGCAGAAATGCGGCTGCGGAGACGGCGACACCTCTTCCGTCTTGTTCGACGCCAGCCTGAAGGCCATGAAGGACAATGCCTCCGGCGCGGCCTTTGTCACCGTCAGCGGCGATCTCATCTCCCATCAGTTCAAGAAAAAATACTTCACGGCCATTCCCGGCGCCAGCGACACCGACTACCACGCCTTCGTCGAAAAGACGATTCAGTATGTGGTCGACAAGCTCGATGCTCAATTCCCCAAAGCGCTCGTCTATGTCGCCCTGGGAAACAACGACTCCGACTGCGACGACTATCTGATCGATGAAGGCAGCCCATTCCTCAAAGAGACCGCCCTGGAGGTCGCCAAAAACTTCCCCACCGCTGAGCGCAAAAAAGCCGAAGAAACCTTCGGGGACGAAGGCTACTACAGCGTCGCGCTGCCCGCGCCCATCAAGAACGCGCGCCTGCTGGTTCTCGACGATCTGTTCATGTCGAAGAATTACAGGACCTGCGCCGGTCACCGCGATCCCAGCGCCGCCACCGCCCAGATCAAATGGCTTGCCCAGCGGCTTGCAGATGCCCGCGCCGCCAACCAGAAGCTCTGGATCATGGGCCACATTCCTCCCGGCATCGATCTCTACTCGACGGCAAGGAAAGGAATCAACGTCTGCACCGGCGGGGACCCCGTGATGTTCCTATCCTCTGAGGAGATGCCCGACGCCATCGCCCCCTACGGCGATGTGGTTCAGTTGGCCATCTTCGCGCACACCCACATGGACGAGCTGCGCCTGCTCAAGGACCAGAGCGCGGGCGCGCCCTCCAAGCCCCCCGTGCCGATCAAGATGGTCTCGTCCATCTCGCCCATCCACAGCAATCTTCCCTCCATCACCGTCGCCCAGGTCGATCCCGCGACCGCCGCCGTTGTCGACTATCACGTCTTCTCCTCGCCCGATCTCACGGGCGACAGCAACGCCAAGTGGAAGGGTTACGATTTTGGGCAAAGCTACAAGCTCGCCGCATTCTCCTCCTCCACCCTCAGTCAGTTGATCGCCGCCTTCGCCGCCGACCCCGGCGGAACGACGCAGGATAGCAAGAACTACATCGGAGACTTCTCCGCCGGCCATTCTTCGGGCACTCTCCGTCTGGCTTGGCCGCAGTATGTCTGCTCGCTCTCCAATCACACCAAGCAGACCTTCAAGGCCTGCGTCTGCGCCAACACGCATTGACGCATCCGGCGCGGCGGAAAGATGACCTTTCACTTCCCCGCGCCGCACAACTCCAGAATCGCGGCGCCAAATCGCTCCGCCTTGGCCGGGCCCATCCCGCCGATCTCCAGCAACTGTCTCGGAGTGGCCGGGCGCGCCCGCGCGATCTCCGCCAGCGTCCGGTCGTGGAGCACCACGTAGGCCGGAACCCGCAGCCGTTTCGCCTCCGCCACGCGCCACTCTCTGAGCCGCGCCGCCAGAGCTTCTCCCTCCGCCGAGAGCGGCGTCACGGAGGCCTCCGCAGCCTTCGTGCCCATCGTCTTTGCCGGACCGCTCTTCGCTGCCGTCTTCGTCTTCTTCGACCGCGCCGGCGCCGGCGCGCGTCCGCCAAACTCCTCCACCACTCCATCGCTGATCAGCAGCTCAACCGGCGTCGATGGCCGCAGTTCCAGCCCAGTTTCACGCAGCCGCACCTTGCGGTACCTGATAACTTCCCCGTCTTTCTCAAACTCCGCCTCTTCAATCTCGATCAACCCAGCCCGCACCATTGCATCCAGCAGGCCGTCAAAGTCGCTGCGGCTCATTCGGCCAACCAGGTCGAGATTTCGCTGCAGCGTTCCAGCGGCCTTATAGTCCACGGCCCGCAACTCATCGGCAATCGCCTGCGCAATCTCCCGCTCCGCCGTCGTTGGCCGCCGGAAGAGCCTCAGCACGGCTCCCTCCGGATCGCAGACGTCGCAGATCCCGCACGGCCGGGTGGCATCCTCCACGTCGCCAAAGTGCCGCACCAGCGCCGCCATTCGGCATTCCGCCGAAGTCGTGAACCGCAGCACCTTCTCGAACTGCTCGGCACGGTACTGCTGCTGCACCGTATAAGTCTTCTTCCAGCCGGGCCCACCCGCCGTCACGTATCCGCCAAAGTCCACCCGCGCCCCGCCGTGAATCTCCAGCTTCTCCAGAGCCTTGTCGAACTCCTCATCGCTCAGTCCAGGGCCGAGTTTCGAGGCCGCGCGCAGTTCCTCCACCGCTTGCGGTTCCTCGCCCAGCGCGCGATACACCTGCTGCAAATGTTCCGCCGGCGGGTAGTCGCGATTCAGAAAGAAGTCATGCGTCCGCTGGTCGGCGTAGCTGTGCATCAGGTAGGTCCGGCTCAGAGCGCCGTCGCGCCCCGCGCGGCCAATCTCCTGGTAATAGCCTTCAAGCGTGGCCGGCAGCCCGGCATGAATCACCGTGCGGATGTCGGCCTTGTCGATGCCCATGCCGAAGGCGATGGTGGCCACCACCACCTCCAATTTGCCGGCCTGAAAGGCGGTCTGCACATGCTCCCGCGTCGCCGGGTCGAGCCCCGCATGGTAAGCCGCCGCCGGAATCCTGCCTGCTCTGCTTGCTGCGGAGAGCTCCTCCGCAAGCCGCTCGGCCCCCTTGCGCGAAGTCGCATACACAATCGCCGGACGCCGCGCCGGATCAGCCAGCAGGCCGCAGACCGCTCGCGGCCGCTCCGGCATCGAAAGCTCCACCACCTCAATCGCCAAATTGTCGCGCCTGAAGCCATGAATGAAGTGCGCCGGCTTTACCATCCCCAGTTGCGCCACAATGTCGGCCTGCACTGACGGCGTCGCCGTGGCCGTCATCGCCAGCACCGGCGCCGGCCTCAGCGCGGGCAGGTACTGGCCGATCATCCGATAGTCGGGCCGGAAGTCATGCCCCCATTGCGAGATGCAATGCGCCTCATCGATGGCGATCAGCGCCGGCTTGCGCTTGGCCAGCATCTCGCCGAAGCCCGGCACCCGCAGCCGCTCCGGCGCAATGAAGAGGAACTGCAAGCTGCCTTGCAAGTAGTCCACGCAGGCCTGGCGCGCCACGCTCCGGTCGAGGCCGGAGTGGATCCGTCCCACGCGCAGGCCCAGCGCCATGAGCTTGGCCGCCTGGTCTTCCATCAGCGCAATCAGCGGCGAGATGACCAGCGCCGTGCCTCCCAAGGCAATGGCAGGCAACTGATAGCAGAGCGACTTGCCAAAGCCCGTCGGCATCACCAGCAGCAGGTCCCGCCCGGCAATCGCCGCGCGGCAAACCGTCTCCTGGTTCGCCCTGAAGCGCGCAAAGCCAAAGACCGAGCGCAGCAGCTCGCGAAGCTCAACCGGCTCAGCCGCCGCATCCGAATTGGTTGGAGTCGTCAATGGAAGAAGGCCGAGGCGCAAAGAAGATCAGCGCAAGAAGCGCGGAAGGCCTCTTCCAACTTTACAGGACGGATTCATGCCCGGTTTCAGCGACCGCCCGACGCCTGTTGGCGAATTAATTACCTGCAAGATTTTGAAAATATAAAAGGTGGGGTGGGAAGGCACCCGTCGCGTCACAGTTTCACGGTTTCACGGTAAATAGGGGGAGGGGGGTGCACTCAGTGGACAGGGAACATTGGCCAGTGGTCAGTAACGGCCCGCGGCTCTGGTGACTGTTCATACTTCTATTCTGCGCCGGTGGCGGGTAATTCTATGCAAAGCGCAGAGGAAAAAGATTGTGATTTCCCAGGCCTCAAGGTCGCCGACCCTGTGCTCCTGAACCCAGTCTATGTCCTCAGCAGGCCGGTAGCCCAGATACCCACTGTGGTTTCGGTTGGCTGGAGGACGAGAGCTTGGTTTGATGAACGATCAAGCCTCAACCTTCTCCCGGTACGCGAGCAGGTCTTCGTCCGTAACGTCCTTTGGCGGCACAAGTTTGTAGTGTTTCTCTGAATAGACGCCCACGCCGTCCGCACTTTGCGCGAACTCAAACATGGCAATGACATCCTCCGCCATAAACTGCGCTGCGACTGGACGACAGATCAAGGTGGGATAACGATGAGCGCACACTGCGAAATCCTGCTCTATCTGAACGATCCCGAGTTTGTCGGTCCCGCCTTTTGCCTGAATTGGGATGACGTAGTGAGCGCCTTTCTTATCCAGGCCGACATATATCTCATCCGTTTCGACCTGTCCCATCTGAGGAACTGTCGTCCGCAGGTGATTCTGAAGCGAATAGCAAGTCAACCCTGTAAACACATCAATGAGGCGGTTATAGCGCACCTTCGCGAGCAAGGCCTGTTCGTCCGCAAAGGCATACTTCGCGACGATACCCGGAGTTGAGTCGGGCACTTTGGTCAGAGTCATCATGGAGTTCGGCGCAAGCGGTTTGTCCTCAACCAATGCAAATTTGTATCTTCCTCTGCCTGTTGGGCGGATGATCCAGCATTCTCCACTCTTGGCAGTCGATTGAATACTCTCGGGTAATGCCGCCCGGTAGCGAAAGCTGTAGACGATGTCTCCAAGATTGAGCGGAAGAACGATTTTCAGACCCTTCGAAAAGGTTTCGAATTCAGCCCGCGCAAATTCCACCTCGCGCATTCCCCTTTTGTATTTGCTCTTGAAGATGCTGGCCATCAAGGCCGAATACCGGTTATCCTTCTCGGCTTTCTTCTTCTCAGCCATCTCTCACTTTCCTTTCTTTCCTGCTCCCGGCCACCGCAACAATACGACTTCTTCCCGGAGTTGCTCCCCCGTGGCAGTCGCCAGGCGGGTACGAAACAGGTCAATTCCCGTTACTTCGTACCCAAGAGACGCGGCTATATCGGCAAGCAATTGTCCTGTGCGGATCATTACCCGGAGGTACGAAGCCTGATCGCCAACGACGTATGCAAGCTGTGCGCCTGGCTTTAGAATCTTGCGCAGGTCAGCCAAATGCCTGTGCATCCCGCCAAAATAGAGTGTTGTCAGCCTGCTGTAAAGCCGTTCAAAGCCGGATGTCTTTTTCAGTTCGATACGACGATCCTCTATCGCCTCCGCAATTCTCTGAATCTCGCCATGCCCTTTAACCAGTAGGTGGTCAGTATCGGATTTATAGACGCTCCGGGTGTTGGATCGAACCAGATCATGCTTCACCGAGCGAATATCGCCCTTGCTCTTCGTGAATCCCAATAGCACCGATTCGAGCCGAGTAGTCCGCGTGTAGTCTTTCTCGTTTGGATATGGAGGCGACGTAATCACCGCGTCCATGGAGTTCGGCGCGAGCACAGTTGAAGTGCTCCGCGAATCTGCCCGGTACACGGTCGCCCGCCCGAAGTTTCCATCAGGGAGGCTTGCTAGGTCCTGTGCCATTGCAGTGACGCGCCTAAGCCAGGCCGCTATAACGGCAGCATCTTTCTTTGGTTTGCCAACGCCGACCTCTGGCCCAAAATGCAGGTTACTAATATCTGAAACAATGGCCTTCGCGAGAGCCAATCGTTCGTGAGCGGCAAATCGCTCGTCAGAGTGCTCTTCGAGAGCTTCCAGCAACACCAAGGTCTTGTGCAGGGGAAGCGGACTTATGGAGTTAGCCAGGATCAGCTTTCCGGCCTCAACTGGGAGCGTTCTTAGCTTCGGGATAGCGAAGTTGCCTGGGAAAAGAGGGAGGCCCTCAAAGTCAGGTATTCCATCCCTGGCAAGGGTCTCCTCCGCAGCTTCAGCAACCTTCTCGGCGTGCCTTAGCAGCGCGGCGGGTTGCGGCTTCCAATCAACCTTGGTGTTTGTGGCAAACCATGGCATCGGATTGGCTTCAAGCCCGACCGAATTGACGCCAAGCCTCTTGCACTCGACGAGCGTTGTGCCGGTGCCGCAGAACGGGTCCAAGACGCAACTGCCTTCGGAGAGGCCAAAACGCTGAACGTAATCGCGAACGAGATGCGGGGGGAAGGACAGAACGAATCTGTACCAATCATGAATTGCGCGATCTTCGGCCTTCACCCGATTATTCTCCGGGATGACCTCGCGCGCCATGATCGGATTCTGTAAATGACCCGAGAAGGTTGACTGTATAGCCTCAGCGTTGGTTGTCACAGCGTCTCCTCGTCACCCGATTATACGGCTTTGGCCGTATCTGCATCGCTGCCGCAATCATGCTCCTATTCTGCGGTACATCTGTGCAAAACCCACCCAAATTTCCTGAGAAAATCCCAATTCCGCACCACTTTCTTGGCAAATTCCAAGAACAGGAATTGCGCACCCCCTTATCCACAAAAACCACTCCCTCCACCGTTGACCCTGCCCTCCGGGAACCGTAGAGTCTGTAATCAGAGGGCAAGACTTCAGCCGCGTACAGGTGCTTGCGTCTGGTTGCCCGAGAGATTTCGAACAGAACCCCGGCAACAGAAGCAATTTGCAGCAAGGCCCCATCACCCCGGAGTGAAGATGCTGAAACTAAAGAAAATCCACATCCTCGGCTTCAAGAGCTTCTGTGACCGCACGGAGTTGACCGTGGCGGGAACGGGCATTGCCGTGGTGGTGGGGCCGAACGGATGCGGCAAGTCCAACATCCTGGACGGGGTGAGCTGGGTGCTGGGCGAGCAGAGCGCTAAATCCCTGCGCGGCACGCACATGCAGGACGTGATCTTCGCCGGTACGCGCGAGCGCAAGCCGCTCGGCATGGCCGAGGTGACGCTGACGCTGGTCGATCCGGAGGCTTACGAGGGTCCGGTGCCCGTCGAGCCGCTGGTGGTGGTGGACAACGACGGCCCGGCCGACTGGGACGAGGACGAAGCGCGCCGCCAGCGAGCCGCCGAAGCCGAAGAGATCATCGCCAACGAGCAGCCCGGCCAGGTGCTGGACGACGACGAAGGCTCGGACCAGCCGCAGACATTCTCGACCGGCGAGGGTCCGCAGGCGGTGGTGCTGAAGATTCGCCGCCGCAAGTTTCAGCGCACGCCGCAAAAGGGCGAAATCCAGGTGACCCGGCGGCTCTTCCGCACCGGCGAGAGCGAGTACCTGCTGAACGGCAAGCTCTGCCGGCTGCGCGACATTCAAGACATCTTCATGGGCACGGGGCTGGGCCCGGACAGCTACGCGATTATCGGGCAGGAGCGCATCGGGCAACTGCTCAGCTCCAAGCCGCATGACCGGCGGGCCATCATCGAGGAAGCGGCGGGAATTACGCGCTTCAAGAACAAGAAGCGGCTGGCCGAGCTGCGGCTGGAGAGCGCGAAGCAGAATCTGGCGCGCGTCAACGACATCTTTGAGGAAATCACGCGCCAGATGAACAGCCTGAAGAGGCAGGCGTCGAAGGCCGAGCGCTTTGCCGCCGTGCGCGATGAGTTGCGCGGCCGCCTGCGCGTGGTGCTGGCCAGCCGCATGGCGCTGATGGACTCGGCCCAGGTGAAATTGGATGCTGAGATCGCCGCTCTCAGTGAGCGGATCAACGGCGCGGCGGCAGAGATTGAGGCGGCCGAGGCCAGCCAGCACACGCTCACCGAGCGCGGCTACGAACTCGACCATCAGGGCCAGGCCGCGCAGAGCCAGGCCAACTCGGCGGCTGTCGAGCTGGAGCGGGCCGCGGCGCGGGAGCGCGCCAACGCCGAGCGCGTAATCGAGCTGGAGACGCGCATTGCGGCGGCCGGCGCGGATCTGGAGCAGATGCGGGCGCAGTTGAGCGGCATCGCCGAGGAGCGGAGGCAGCAGCACAGCTTTCTTGAGACAGCGGCTGGCGAGGCCCACTCCTTTCGCGAGCAGGTGGAGGCGCGCCAGCAGGAGGCGCGCGTTGCGGCTGAAGAGGTGTTTGCCGCGGAGCGCGAGCTGGAGGCGAAGCGCCGCCGCGCCATGCAACTGATGACGCTGGCCGGCGACGCCCGCAACCACACCGCGCAGGGCGAAGAGAGTCTGGCAGCTTTGGAGCGCGAGGCTGCGCGGCTGGAGGCCGAGATCGGCCAGGCGCGCGGCGAACTGGCAAGCATGAGCGCGCAGAGCGGAGAGGCGCGGCGGGAGTTCGAGTCCGCGGCGGATGCGCTGAAGCGTCTGGAAAGCGAGATTGTGGCGCTGCGCGAGGCTTTGCAGGCCCGCCGCGCGGAGGAAGACGCATTGCGCTCCAGCGTAAATCAACTGCGCGGCGAGCAGGCTTCCGTCTCCGGGCGCCGCGATGTGCTGCAATCGTTGATTCGCAATCACAGCTACTCCACTGAAACGGTGCGCAAGCTGCTCAGGCCGGGCGCGCTGGCCGCCGGCATGGCGCCCAAAGGCACACTGGCCGACTTCCTCGAGGTGAGCGGCGAATACGAAGCTGTGGTGGACGAGTTTCTGCGCGAGGAGTTGAATTACGTGGTGGTGGAGAGCTGGCCGGCCGCCGAGCAGGGCATCATGCTGCTCAAGTCCGGCGTGGATGGCCGCGCCACCTTCCTGATTAATCCGGTGGAGCAAGGGAGACTTTTTGAGGAGGGCAGCGAGACGATCAGCGCTCCCGGCCTGACTCCGCTGAAGGACTCGATCCGTGTGCTGAATGGCTTTGGGCGGTTGCTGGAGTCGATCCTGCCCAAGCTCAAGTACAGCTACGTGGTGGAGGACCCGAACGAGGCAATGCGCCTGGCCGCGCGTTACAATCATGCATTTTTTCTGACGCCGGAGGGCGAGTGCTTTCACAACGCAACGGTGACGGGCGGCAAGCCGGCCAGTGAAGGTCCGCTGGCGCTGAAGCGCGAGTTGCGCGGGGCCGAGAGCCGCCTGGATAAGCTGGGTGCCGCTTTGGCCCAGGCGGAGACGGAAACCGCCGCACTGACGAAGGCCATTGAGGAACTGTCCGCGCAATTGGAGGCGCGCAGCGAGGAACGGCGGCTGGCTGAGCGTGACACCGCCAACCAGGGCGCGGCCCTGAAGCACATGGAGGCCGAGACGCAGCGCGTCGAGCGCCGGCTCGAGGAGTGGACGGCGCAGGCTGCCCGCAACAAGGACGCGCGCGAGGCGAGAAAGCACAGCATTGACGAGCAGCGCAAGGAGCTGTTGCGCCTGGAGGCCGAGCACCGGAGCGCCGAAGCGGCTCTCGATGAATTGCAGGCCCAGCTGGCCATTCTGCGGGAGAAGCGCGAGAGTTTGCAGCAAGAGGCGGCGCGCGTGACCGCGGAGCTGGCCGGCCTCGAAGAGCGGCGCCGGGGCGCGGAGACTGCCTTCCAGCGGATTGACCGGCTCCATGCCGACCTGGAGCGCCGCGTCCACCTGATCGAGCAACAGCGGAGCACGGCCACGGCCGAACGCGAGCAGCGCGTGAGAGAGAGCGCGGAACTGGCCCAGCGCGAGCTGGAGCTGACAGCCGCGCGCGCCGAAGCGCTGGCCCTTGCCCAGACGCTGGTGGCCCAGGCGCAGGATCTGCGCCAGCAACTGGCGGCCATGGAGACGCAACTGAAAACCGGACGCGCCTCTCTGGATCTGTTGCGCGAGGACCGCGCCAGCCGCTCGAGTGAAAGGTCCAAGCTGCGCTCCGACGTGGAGCACCTGGAGGCAAGCTGCCTGGCCGAGGTCAACATCGAGGCCGCCCTGCTGCGCGCCGACGCCCGCATCGCGCGCCTGGCCGGCGACGAGCTGGCCGCCGTCGAGGAGACCTGCCGCGAGCTGCGCCAGCGCATCGAGCAGATGGGCCCGGTGAATATGATGGCCCTCGACGAGTACAAGGAGACTGCCGAGCGGCACGGCTTCCTTGAAGCGCAGCGCGGCGACCTGATCGAGTCCATCGAAAACACTCAGGAGACCATCAAGGAGATCGACACTATCTCGCGCACCCGATTCGATGAGGCCTTTGCCCGAATCAACGAGAACTTCGGCCGCGTCTTTGCGCGTCTCTTCCATGGCGGGCAGGCCTTTCTGCGCCTCACCGACGTGGAGAACCAGGCCGAGAGCGGGTTGGAGATTGTGGCCTCGCCGCCGGGCAAGAAGCTGCAGAATGTGCTGCTCTTCTCGGGTGGCGAAAAATCACTCACCGCGCTGGCCCTGCTGATGGGCATCTTCCAGTTCCAGCCGAGCCCCTTCTGCGCCCTCGACGAAGTGGACGCGGCGCTGGACGAGACCAACGTCGGCCGCCTGTCCGACCTGCTCCACTCGCTGAGCAAGGAGACGCAATTCCTGCTCGTCACCCATTCCCGGCGCATGATGCAGATCGCCGACATGATCTACGGCGTCACCATGCAGGAGCCCGGCGTCTCCAAGGTCATCAGCGTGCGCCTGGGAGTTCGCGAGCAGCAGCGGGCTTTGGCGTAGTTTTCCTGTTGCTGCCGGCCCGCGGAGGAATTGTCGCGCGATAATCCTGGCTCCGCCGATTCCTGACTCAACGGGAGCCGGTCGAGTAGAATCATCACTGTCAAGATATAGCTCAGCGCAGGGATGCGGTAATTCCTGAGAGATTTGAGGCTCGTGCAAGTCCTTCCCAACGACGGCTCCGGAAACCTGCAACGCACGGCGCTCACGCGCGGCGCGGTAAAGCTCGGCATCGTCTGTCCCATGGCGAATGAGGGAGACGATGCGGTAGCGTTCTGCCGGGCTGTGCTGGAACAATGTTCGGGCTTTCAGCGTGTGACTTTTTTCGCGGTCTTTGATCGTGCCAATAAAGACACGAGCCTCGATCAGATGCGCGAACTGGAGAAGACTGAGCCGCGGTTGCGTGTGGTCTGGGCTCCTGAGGACCGGTGCGTGGTGGACGCTTATCTGCGCGGCTACAAAGAGGCACTGGACTCCGGAAGCGACTGGATTCTTGAGATCGATGCCGGATTCAGCCATCAGCCCGGCGATATTCCGCAGTTTTTTGACGCCATGGAACGAGGAATGGATTGCGTCTTTGGCAGCCGCTTTATCGGCCGCTTTGAGAAGAGCTCGCTCAAGCGCCGCTTCATCAGTTGGGGCGGAACCCTCCTCGCGAACCTTCTGCTGGGCACGCGCCAAACGGATATGACCAGCGGATTCGAGCTCTTCTCGCGCGAGACGCTCCTGATGGTGCTTGGCCGCGGGATTCAATCGAGGGCACACTTCTTTCAGACCGAGATCAAGACTTATTGCCGGGGACTCAAGTTCGTGGAGGTGCCCATCACCTATCGAGCCGCAAGCCCCCGTCTTGGCTCATCCGCATTGAAAGAAGCATTCCGCCAACTTTGGCGTCTTTTCCGACTTCGTCTCAAGGAGCAACTGTGAAAGATTCTTCATTCATCGGCCCCGCCGGTCTCGTCGTGACTTCAATCTCCGCGCCGAACGCGGAGATGCGGGAACTGGCAAGCCAGTGCAAGGCGCGCGGGTTTCAGTTTTACGTGATAGGCGACGTTCCCAGCCCCGCTGACTTCGCCATCGACGGCTGCGAGTTCTATAGCCTTGAGCGGCAGCGGGAGACTGGACTCAGGATTGCGGAACTGCTGCCCACGCGGCATTATTCAAGGAAGAACATCGGATATTTGCTGGCGATGCGGACGCGGCCTTCCCTGCTGCTTGAGACCGATGACGACAATATGCCGCTGCCGGCTTTTTGGGAGCCCAGAAAGCTGCGGCCGCGTGTGCGGGCCGTCTCTCAAAACGGCTGGACGAATGTGTACGCGTACTTTACCGAGGCCAACATCTGGCCGCGAGGACTGCCCCTGGACGCGGTCAGAACGCAGTTGCCAGCCTATGAAGAGTTGCCGGAGCTGGAACTGGAATCTCCGATTCAGCCGGCGCTGGCAAATGAAGATCCGGATGTGGACGCGATTTACAGGCTTCTGCTGCCGCTTCCGGTCAGCTTCCGGGCGGACCGCAAGCTTGCCATGGCAGCCGGAAGCTGGTGTCCGTTCAACAGCCAGAATACGGCATGGTTTCCTCAAGCGTATCCGCTACTTTATCTGCCCTCCCATTGCTCGATCCGCATGACAGATATCTGGCGGAGCTTTGTGGCGCAGCGAATTGCGTGGGAAAGCGGCTGGAGCATTTTGTTCAACGGGCCGGACGTATACCAGAAGCGGAACGAACACAATCTGATGCGGGACTTTGCCGATGAGGTGCCGGGTTATCTCAACAACCGCACCCTCGGACTCCGATTGGCGGCGCTGCCGCTGAAGGCCGGCCCCGAGAACATTCCGGACAATCTCATCCGGTGCTACGAGGAGATGGTCCGGCTCGACCTGGTCCCTTCAAAAGAGATCGCGCTGGTTGAGGCCTGGGTGCGGGATTTGGAGAGCCTCTGAATACGGCCTTTCGTGGAAACCAGGGCATCTCTCCTATCGGTGTAGAGTGAGCGTGGGCCGGGGACCCACGCCACAGCCGGCCAGGAGGCCAGCGCTACACGTTCTTGCAGGTATTGGCGCTGACTATCGACAACAGGATTGGCTCGATACCAATTGGAGAGATTCTCTATCTCCACTGCGAGGATCCGTGCCGCTCGTCTGCCGACGCAAAAGAAGGCCCTGTCATCTCCTCTTTACCTGCGGAGATGACGGGGCCTTTCGTTCAGCCTTTCGATCTACCTCATGCCTTGGGCAGGAAGTAGGCATCGACAGCCTGTGTCATGGCCGCCAGATCAAGATAAGGTTTCTTGCCGTCGTAGCGAGCCGCCCACAGCACCTGATTCACAATATCCCTGGGGAAGCACTGGCGCAGTTCCTGCCCCAACGTCCCGCGGATGAAATCGATCAGATCCTGAGGCACGCTGGCGTCATATGCAACGTCGTACTCGTGGGCGACGCGGCGGAAGATCTCGATGAACTGCGCGTCGGTAATCTGGCCGATCTTGATCTTGGTCTGAATCCTGCGCAGGAAGCAGGCGTCCACCAGCAGAGCCGGATCCATGTTCGATGCAAATACCACCAGCATCTCGAACGGAACCTCGAGCTTCTTTCCTCCGGCAAGAGTCAGGAAGTCGATTCTGCGGTCCAGGGGAACCACCCAGCGGTTCAGCAGATCTTCGGGGCGCAGCCGCTGCCGTCCGAAGTCGTCGATGATCAGCACCCCGTTATTGGCCTTCATCTGTGCGGGGGCTACATAGAACTTGGTAATCGGATTGAACTGAAGGTCCAGCATCTCGGCCGTCAGCTCACCGCCCACCAGGATCGCCGGCCGCTGGCAGCGCATCCAGCGCTCGTCCCGGTTCGCGGGCCCCGCATCCGCCGCCCGTTTGTGAATCGCCGGATCGTAGACCGTAATGATCTGGCCATCGACCTCCACCGCGTAGGGCACCCAGACCTCATCGTGGGCAACCACGCGCGACAGTGTTTCGGCGATCGTCGTCTTTCCCGTTCCCGGCGGACCATAGATAAAGATCGAAGAGCCGGAGTTGAGCGCCGTTCCGAACTGCCGCAGCGTTCCGGCATCGATCACCAGATGCGAAAAGGCCCGCTTGACGTCTTCCTTGTGGATCTCCACCTTCCGCACGCTCTGCTGCCGCACCTGCTCCACGTAGCTCTCCAGCGACACGGGGGCCGGGCCCGCGTAATGGCTCTGCGAAAGAAGGTCCGCCGCTTTCGTTCTGCCCGTCGAGGTGATGGCAATCTGAGGAATATTGCCGGTCATTCCATTGACCTGGCAGAGCAACTCCGTCCGCAGCCGGAAAGACAGCTCCTTGGCCACCTCAAAACTGAGGCGCATCTTTTCGGCGAGATCGAGAATGGAGAGCGATCCGGAGAGGTAGAGAGTCTTTAACGCCAGATCCTCGAGGATGGTTTGACGAATGTCAACTTCCTCGACGGACTGTGGCCTGTATGCTGGCCCCGTAGCGGGCTCGGTTTTGAGAAAATCGAAGTCTGACATCGCTTTGAAGATTACCATCCTTTTTGCCGGTCACAAGTTGAATTGCGCCGACGAAGTTACTCTTTGGTTTCCCTGATTTGCCGGTTTTTCAATGAGTACTTCCCCGTGCTCTGGTATTGCTGGACGTAATTTTACCCGAAGGCATCAGTACGGGGGGAATCAGAGCAACCCAGGAAAAATCGAGCGGAATTCGCGGGAGGAAGGGGACTCCCTGAACGGACCGCGATAGGACATTTCCACTCGATGTTAATTTAATGTAAATCTTCTTTCGAGCCCGGTCAAGCGTTTGGACAGCAAAACCAAAATCGATTTTCCGCGCTCTCCGGAGAGAGTCCGGCTCTCCCCCTTCCGGGTCGTTTCCCGGCTTCGGGAGAACGGCGCTAACCGTCGTAGAATCAGAGAATCTCAGTTTTTCTTCGGCAATCGCCCGGAAAGGTTCATTCATGCCCATCGCCGCCGATCTCCCCGTTCCCATGCGCGCCTTGCTGGCTGGCGCGCGGCAAAAGGAGCCTGCTCTCCTCGATCTCATCCAGGAGTTGGTGAGGGCCGAGTCGCCCTCCTCAGACAAGGCTGCCGTGGACCACTGCGCCGCCCTGGCAGCGGCCCGCGCAAAATCCCTGGGCGGGAGCGTCAAGCTCCACTCCCGGAAAGAATCCGGCGATCTCCTGGAGGCGCGCTTCGGCCCAAAATCCAGGACCGGCGCAGCCGGGCGAACCCTGCTGCTCGGCCATCTGGACACCGTCTGGCCCCTCGGCACGCTCAGGACGATGCCATGCCGCCTGGGTCCCGGTCCTTCGGGGGAACCCAGGCTCTGGGGCCCCGGCACGTTCGACATGAAGGCCGGCGCGGCCATGGCCCTTACCGCAATTGAATTGCTTGTCGAGGCCGGAGCGCTCCGTCGCGAGATCGTTCTTCTGCTCACCAGTGACGAGGAGGTTGGCAGCCGGGTCTCGCGGCCGGTCGTCGAACGCCTGGCCACCGAGTGCGCCCAGGTCTTCGTTCTCGAGCCGGCGCAGGGGCTGGCTTACAAGACCGCCCGCAAAGGCACTGGCGACTGGCGCATCGCCGTGACTGGCGTGGCCGCCCATGCCGGAGTGGACTTTGAAAAAGGCGCGAGCGCCATCCGTGAGCTGGCCCGCGTCATCGAGAAGGTGAGCGGATGGACCGACCTCAAGCGTGGTCTGACGGTCAGTGTGGGCGTGGCGGGCGGCGGCTCAAAGAGCAACGTGATTCCCGCCGATGCCTGGGCGGAGGTGGACGTTCGCATCTCCCACAGAGCCGACGGCCCGCGCATGGAACGCAGATTCGCCGCTCTCAAGCAGGTTGACAAGAGGTGTTCGCTGACTGTCTCCGGCGGCATCAATCGTCCGCCCATGGAGCGAACTCGCTCCACCGTCCGGCTCTACCGTGAAGCCAAAGCCCTGGCCGCCGAGTTGGGCTTCCCGCTTCCTGAAGCCTCCACCGGCGGCGCATCCGACGGCAACTTCACCTCTGCGCTCGGCATTCCCACCCTGGATGGCATGGGCGCGGTGGGAGAAGGCGCGCACGCCAGCCACGAATCCATCCTCATCGAGCACCTGGCTCCCAGAACCGCCCTGCTGGCCGGTATGATAGCCCTTCCGAATCCCTTATAATTGAGTCGATGCGCCCGCACAGGAGCGCCTGCTAGACTACCCCCATGCGACACAAGGAGTTGGACAAGATCATGAAGCACAACGCCCTGATTCTGTTGTTGGCGGCCAGCACTGTGGCTGCAAGCGCCCAAACCCCCGCAAAGCCGGCCGCTCCCGCGGCAGCCAAACATGCCACTTCCGCAGCCAAACCAGCCACGCCAGCCAAGGCAGCTCTCGCACCCACCGCGAATCCGAATGTCGCGCCGTTGATTAAGGCGCCCGCCAATATTCCTCCGGTCAAGGGAATCCAGAAGGCGCTCTTCACGCTTGCCCTCCGTTACCAAGACATCAAGGTCGGCGACGGAGCTCCGGCCGAGACCGGCAAGATGCTCAAGTACAAGTTCACCTTATGGTTGGCGGCCGATGGCACCAAATTCGACGCCACCGACGACCATCCCGGTCCGCCGGAGCGGGATAAGGACGGCAAGCCAGTGATGGGTGAAGACGGCAAGCCGAAGACTGGCGAGCCCCAACCGATGCCGGCGGTCATGGGCCAGGGCCGTCCGCTGCCCGGATGGGACATGGGAGTTGAAGGCATGAAGGCCGGCGGGATACGCCGCATCTTTATTCCCTGGCAGTTGGGCTTCGGCGCGCACGAGCTTCCCGCGCACAGCGCCACCCAGCCGGCGGTTCCCGCCAAATCCGACTTGATCCTCCAAGTCGAGCTGAAGGAAGTGTCCGATGCGCCGCAGCCTCAGCGCCCAGGCATGATGGGCGGAATGCACCCGCCGATGAGCAGTCACCCTCCCATGCCCGGCACCCCCGGGGCTCCTCCGGCGCCAGGCGCCGCGCCCAAACCGCCAGCTTCGGCAACGCCCGCGGCTCCGCCCGCGCCAGGCGCCCCGCCAACCGCACCCAAGCCCGCCGCGCCGGCTTCAACCGCCGCACCTGCTGCCGCACCGGCTCCCGCACCTGCGCCGGCTGCGCCAGCCGCACCGGCCACGCCCGCTCCAGCAGCCCCGGCGCAGCCGCAATCCAAGTAACGATCAACAGCCCCGTGCCCCATCCTTTCCGCAGTTCTTCCGCGGAAAGGGTGGGAAACCACGAACCCCAGCTTCATCCTTCAATCAGGGAATTCACGCCGCGCCCACCGGCAACTCCGGCGTGGCCTCTATCAGTTGCCGCGTGTAGGCCTCTTGCGGATGGGCGCATAAGGCCTCCGCCTCCCCCGTCTCCACCAGCCTGCCCCGCGCCATCACTGCGATTCGCGTACTCAGGTAGCGCACCAGCGGCATGGAGTGAGAGATGAACAGATAGGTCAGCCCGTGCTCCCGCTGCAAGCCCCGCAGCAGATTCACAATCTGCGCTCCCACGCTCACATCCAGCGACGAAACCGGCTCATCCAGAATCAGCAGCTTCGGCCGCAGCGCCAGCGCGCGCGCGATGTTGATCCTCTGCCGTTGCCCGCCGGAGAACTCGTGCGGATACCGGCCCAGCACCGCCTCGTCCAACCCCACCTCGGCCAGCAGTTCCGCCGCCCTGGCTCGCAGCGCGGCCCGGTCCAGACGGATGCCCGCCTCCGGCCCATGAATCACCAGCGGCTCGATGACGATCTCCAGCACCTTCATGCGCGGATTCAGGGCGGCGTAGGGATCCTGGAAGACCGGCTGCATCTGGCGGCGCAGCCGCCGCAACTCAGCACCCGAGGCCCGCGCAACGTCGATCCCATCCACGCGCACCGCGCCCCGGCTCGGCTTCGTCAGTCCCAGGATCATCCGCGCCAGCGTCGTCTTGCCCGAGCCCGACTCGCCCACCAGCCCCAGCGTCTCGCCAGCTTCAACCACCAGCGAAACATCCTCGACTACAGCGTGCTCCCAGGTTCTGAGCCCCACCCGCCGCGGGTAGCTCTTTGAAACCGCATCCACCTCAACCAGCGCCATGCTTTGATGGTAAACGCGCGGCTCTCTCCCACGGCGCTCCGTCCTCTATTGCGGGCCGGGATGCGGGTCAGCGCGCCAGGACCGGGATTCCATCCGCGGACTGATCCCGGCCCTTATCCAGGACGGTTTGCCGCGCATACAACCACAAATTGAAGATGCACACGATGATGAGGATGAGCGTAGCTGGCCGGGCCAGCAGAATCGTCAGCATCTTTCCGGATAACATCGCCGTGGATAGATGGAGCCTCGCGGTCAGAATCTGGAGAATGCTCAGCGGAATATCCCCGGTCAACGCGATCCCGGCGCCATTCACGAGGAGAGCCAGCCACCCAATCAGGCCGCCCTCGGCCCAGAGCATCGCGCAGGCCGGAACGGTGAGCAGCAGCAGCTTCGCATCGTAGGGCCGATGATAAGTCACCACGACCGTGAGAGGCACGATTGCCGCGAGCGCAAGATAGGATCGCAGTTGCGAAGAGCGCGATCTGAAAGTGCGAACAAGCCATGCCAACAGAAGCGCGCCGCCCGCCAGATAGCTGACCGGGTTATAGATCCGCGGATCGTCCCCGAAGACGCTGATCACCGTTTGCAGGCCGATGACGCCATCGGGGTCGGGGCCGCGGACTTCATCGGGCCCCGGATCGTTGAGACTGCCGTGCGCTGAAATGACCGCCAGGTTTGAGTGCAGCTCCCGCGCCCAATGCGGCGCAGTCTGCCAGACCCACAAAGTGGATGCCAGGCTCAGCACCACTGTCACCGCGAGAGCCTGCAGCGCCCGTTTCCGTTGAACCCCGCCCGCCAGGAGGAAATAAAGCCAGATGAGCCCCGCATCATGCGGCTTTATAGACAAGCTGACCGCCAGGCATATTACGCCAACCAGCGCAAAACGGTCTTTGAGCAGGCACCAGGCCGCTATCACGCAAAGGGCGACGATGATTCCGGTCGGGTTGCCGCATCCAAAAAGAACCTCGCTGTTGAAAAGCACAAAACCAACCAGGCATCCGGAAACGATGGGCGCGTAATCCGCCCCGATACTCCACATCAGAAATGCGGCAAGAATAAGGCTTCCGGCTGTGGCCGTCATCCACAGCAGATGCGCCGGCCCCCAGGGCAGCAGCGCAAAAGGAACCGTGAGGACGAATGCGGCCGGCAGGTTGATATAAAGCAGCGCGCCCTGTCGCGCAGGCAGGCTGACTGGAATCTCCCACCCATTGGCCCGGTAGTCGGCCTCAAACTCGCTCTGGCTGTAGGGATCGCAGTGCTCGATCAGGCATCGCGCGGCGTGGTAGTCAATCTTGAAGTCTCCCATTCCGCCCGGCACGGTCTCGGCCAGGCGCGCGCCCCAGAGGATGAAGACCGCGCTGCCCATCAGCAGCAGAAGCAGACCAATCAGGCGCACTCTTGTCATGGTCACTCTCTCCCTCTGTCAGGAACGGCGCAAGAGGACGGAATCTTGCTGCCCGGAAGCCTTACTCATGCTCGAACCGGTCAGGACTGCGCAAGCGCGATCGGCGTCTTCCCAGGGCCTGTTTGTTCCGCCGGCGCGGCCTCGCCCGGAACGTGCCGCATATAGACCCACAGATAGAATATGCCCATCGCCAGCAAAGCCAGCGGGGCCGGCCGCATCACCAGAATCGTCAGGAGCTTCCCTGAGAATCCCACTGGGTTTATCTGAAAATGCCTGGCAAGAATGATGAGAATTGCCGACGGAATATCCCCGGTCAGCACAATCCCCGCGGCATTCGCCAGCAGCGCAAGCCGCCCGATCCGCCCGCCCTCGGCCCAAAGCATGGCGCAGGCGGGAACCCCCAGCAGCAGGAGCTTTGCGTCGTAGGAGCGATGATAGGTCACGAGCATGGTAAGGGGCGCGACTGCAGCGATCGCAATCCAGGCTCGGGCCAAAGAACATTGCGACCTGACTGTGCGAAGCGCGCCCGCCAGCAACAGCGCTCCGCACATCAGCCAAGTGACTGGATTGTAGATGCGGGGATCGTCCCGGATGATGCTGATCACCGATTGAAGGTCCACGACCATATTCACGTTGCGGAAGGCGATCGAAGCCGGTCCTGGATCGTTGAGATCGCCGTGCGCCGAAGTCGCCGCCAGATTGGATTTCAGTTCCGGTATCCAGTGCGGCGCGACCGTCGAGACCCAAAGAATTGCCGGCAGGCACAACATGGCGGTCACCACCAGAGTTTGCAGCGCGCGCTTCCGGTAGACTCCGCCGGCCAGCAGAAAAAACAGCCAGACCAGGCCCGTATCGTGGGGCTTGATCGCGAGGCTGACGGCCATGCAAAGAACGCCAACCAGCTCGAATCGCTGCTTGAGGAAACACCAGACGGCCACCGCGCAAAGACCGATGGCGATGCCCGCGGTATTGCCGCTGATAAAGATGATTTCGCTGTTGGCAAGCGCCATGCAGATCAGAAAGAGCGAAAGGCCCGGCGCATAACTGGCGCCCGCATCCCACATGAGAAAACCTGCGGCGATGAGGCTCACGGCCAGAAAGAGCAGCCACAACGCGTGGGCCGGGCCCCAGCCCAGCATCGCCAGGGGCGCTATCAGCAACAGCGAAGTCGGCAGGTTGATCGACACCAGCACTGCGCGGCGAAACCGCAACAGCATGGCAGGCTCTGTGGGAAAATCCCCGCCATCGGCGCTGTACACGCGCTCGAATTCGCTTTCATTGTAAGGATCGGCATGCTGGAGCAGGCAGCGCGAGCCATAGTAGACCGCCTTGAAGTCCGCCATGCCAACCCGCAGGGAGAGATCCATGCTGGATCCCCAGAGAATGGATATCCCGCTGCTCAACAGTATCCAGGCGAGCGCGATCCACCGCGTCCTTTTCATGCTCGGCTTCACTCTCAAAGGTCTCGGCCGCTGGAGAATGGAGTCCTGGCCGGGATAGGAATCAGTACGTCTCCAACGTATTCTCGCACACTGTGTGCGCCATTCTCCCGGTAAGAAGATCAGCGCCTCAGACGGTCGAGACCGCTGGATCCGCCAAACCCCAAATCCGCTCCTTGTGAGAGTCTTTCAACCTCGCAAAAAAACAGAGGAGAGATCCGTTGGCGATTTGACTCGCGCAACGTACCTCTCCAAAAAAACCAGGCAAATCAGACGATGCTCTGGCTAGGCCCTGCCCTGACAGGGCCTATGCCATTGCACTGCTGATCACAGAGATGACCGTGCTGAACTCGGTATGGATTCCCGTGGCCAAAGACTGCATGGTGGCCGCGCAACCGAAAGCAACCAGGGCAATGACCAAAGCGTATTCGACCAGGTTCTGGCCATCTGCCCTCGCCGTTAAGCACTGCCATCCCAAAAAAAGCCCAAAAACTGAAGGCCGCATATCGCTGCCCCCTCATGAAATCAGTGGAGTGTGACCTTTGCCGGGGAGGTGATAGTTCAACACCGGCTCCGGCGGGCGCACCTCCCGCAAAGGCAATGAACCTGGCTTGCCTGACACTACGATGGCAGGGTTATGCTAGGCTGGAGGACAGTGTGCTGCTGATGGTGGTGAACGCGGTGTTCAGGCCGGTCGCCAACGCCTTCATGCCTACCGTCGCGCCGAAGGCTACCAGGGCAACGACCAGGGCATATTCAACCAGATCCTGGCCTTCTTCGCGGCTCATCAGGTCCTGGAACTTCACATACAGCTTGAGAAGCATGGTGTTCATTCGTTTTCTCCCCGTAAGATGTTTTTTCCCAGCCCGAAGCCGGGTTGCCCTGTATGTTGCATGTTACGTGCCATTCATCGTCTTCTGTACTCTCTTTATAAATCAATAAGTTGCAAAAATATTGGAGAATAAGACTCTAAATTAGGTGTATACAATTGTTTACAGTATTGAGCAGGGCAGAGCGGCCTTGTATACAGCGCACAGTTTTCCATGCTCCGATGTTTACAGTCAAAATCCGGAGAAGCTGTGGAAAAAAACATGGCTGCACGGTCGATTGGAGAATGCCGCGGATTGATGTGGACCATTTGCTCGCACTCGGCGAAGCTCATCAGCCTGGTTCGATCACCCCGGCAGGCATTGCAGATCGGCGAAGCTGATCCCGCTGACGCTGGAAAGCTCGCAACCGGCCGCGGTCCGCCAAACCTTTCGCCTGCCCTGATGATCTCTCTCTCGCCTGAAGTAGAATAGCCACCATGGCCAGCAATGCGGCGGTTCCCGAGGCGGAGGAAAAGCACGATTTCGCGGATTTCGTGATTGTGGGTGTCACAGCTCTGGCGCTTGCATTTACCACCCTGTTTCTCTGCATCATGCCGCTGGCGAGTTTTGCGGGGGGGCGCGATTTCGTCGTCTTCTGGGCTACCGGCCAGCAGCTTGCCCACCATGCCAGCCCCTATGATGCGGACGCCATGATGCGCACTGAGCGCGCGGCGGGGTTCGCCCCCGAGGTCGGTGTCCTCTACATGCGCAACCCGCCATGGGGCCTGCCCCTTGCGTTTCCTCTTGGGTTTGTCGGCTGGCAGGCAGGGGCGCTTCTCTGGTCTCTGGCCCTGCTTGCCTGCCAGATGTTTTCGGTCCGTATCCTCTGGCGGATGCACGGCCGTCCCCGGAGCTGCCTGCACTGGCTGGGGGTTTCCTTCGCGCCGGCGCTGCTCTGCCTTCTCATGGGACAGACTTCCCTCTTCGCTCTGCTGGGGTACGTGCTCTTTCTCGATCTTCATCGCAGGCGCCCCTTTCTGGCTGGAGCCTCCCTCTGGCTCTGCGCGATGAAACCTCAACTGTTTTTGCCCGTCGCCATGGTGATGCTGGCCTGGATCCTGCTTTCAAAAAGCTACAGGCTGCTGGCAGGCGTGGCGTCCGCCATGGCCGCCAGTTGCGCGGCCGCATATTGCATCGACCCCGGCGCGTGGACCGGGTACGCGCGCATGATGCGGACGGCGGGAATCGAGAATGCCCGCATCCCTTGCCTCAGTGTCGCGCTGCGCTTTTGGCTCGCTCCGCAGGCAATCTGGCTCACCTACCTTCCGGTTGCCCTGGCCTGCGCCTGGGCACTCGGCTACTTCTGGCTGCGCCGCCACACCTGGGACTGGATGAAGAATGGCAGCCTGCTGCTGCTCGTCTCCCTCCTCACGGCTCCCTATTCATGGGTCTACGATGATTGCCTGGCGATACCCGCCCTGTTGCAGGGCGCCTATTCCACCCGCTCCAGAATTCTGCTGGCGGTACTTGCATTCGCCAGCGTAGGGATGAGCGCCGAACTCCTTCTGGGCATCAAGATACCCACATTCTTCTTTCTCTGGACAACGCCCGTATGGCTTGCGTGGTACCTGTTGGCAGCAAAGATTATGGGAATGCGTCCGGGACGGATTGAGGCTCAAGCCGCAGAGGCTCAGGAGTCAGTGGCATGATCGGCCAGGGCTCCTTCGAGCAGAGCGTCGAGTTCCAGGCACGATAGAATGAATGCCAAGGGCGTTTCCCTCATCCGCGGGTGCCCGTGTGCGGCGCTTGAAACCGGCTGTTCGCCGCTCTACACTCACAACTCCGCCGGCTAGCGACGACCGGCACATGATCGGTTGAACCGGGAAATGCACCTGCTTTCGTTTCTCATGAATCCTGCCATCTTCGGCCTGACAGCTCTCTTCTTTTCCGTGATCTGGATGCTCATGGACGAAAGAGACAAGACCCGTCCGCTGCTCGTCTTTGCGCTGACACTGAACCTTATCTACGGAACCCTTCTGACCATCTTCATGGCAAGGGAAGGCGCTTTGCTTCCGTGGAAGTACGATCATGTTCTGCTTCAGATGGATGAGTCGCTTGGCCTCCCGGCCGCCTGGATCGCAAGGCCGCTGCAAGGCTCTTGGCGCGCTCCGCTGGCCGTGATCTATCAATCCCTCGTTCCCATGATGATCTGCTGGTTCCTGGTGAATCGGCGCCGCAATCCGCGCGGCTCGATCGTGATGGCCTACGTTGCTGAATTGGCCGCAGGGCCTCTGCTCTACGCCGTTCTACCGGCTTGCGGGCCGGCCTATGCCTTTGGCGGGCAGTGGCTTCATCCCCCGGCAGTGCAGGCAAACGCAATTCGGCTCAGCGCAATGCCAAACGCCTTCCCCTCCCTGCACATCGCTACGGCGTTCGTCTTTGTGCTTTTTGCTCCGGGCAAACTCTGGCGGGTAATCGCGCTTGCGTTTCTCGCGGGCACAGGTTTGGCTACGCTCTCCACCGGGGAGCATTACGTGATCGATCTGGTTGCGGGCCTGGCATTCGGCTGTTTCGCGGCAAGCGTGGGATACGGCAGAGTGAGAAGCGCCCTTTTGTATCTGGGGATCGCTGTATTCTGGTCGCTCGCGGTCCGGTTTGGATACACGTTCCTGATAGCCCACCCCGCCGTGACGCGAACATTCGCGGCGCTGACGGCAGCGGTTGCAATCCTGGCGGTCGTCAAGGAGTGGCGTCTCCCGGCGATGCAAGCTCCCGAACTCGTAAGAGCAAAACCAGGGAAACCGTAGCCTGAATGGCCTCGCTGAGGAGCGCCGCTCCCTGTTGGTCGCGTCGACTTGAGTGCTGTGGCTCCGAGATGAGCCTTCCCTGGTTTTGCTGTAGCCAACCCTCAGAGTGATCTTCTCGCCGGATTCAGGAGCGCGATCCGCTCATGCCTGTTGAGAGCCTGAGCAGTCCCCGGTCAGAATCACCTCTGAGAATTCGAGCGCGTCACCGGCTTGCGTCTGGGTGTTGCGGATCGTGCCTGCCGGAAGCTCGAGCACAGAATGCGCCTCGAAGCAGGCCGAAAGCCGCCACGGAGGCACTTCGTGCGTGAGCTTCGCGATTTGTTTCTTGCCGTCCAGATACACCAGGTCGATAGGGAATCGCATCCAGAAGGTATGCACAGCTTCGCAGGGGATGATCCAGAGTCCCTCGCCAGGCGAGAGGCTTTCGCGTCCGAGCAGGCCCTTGTTGCGCTTTGAAGCGCTGTTGGCAACTTCCATCGAGCTGGCGAGTTCCGTATTGCGCGTCAGGTTCACGACCCGCAGACGGATATCCCGCGGGGCCGGGCGGCGCGCGGAGAGCCAGCTCCGCAGTTCCGTCATGAACCTTCTGAACGGATTCACCCGGTCGCCTGAGATCCTTTCGCACGCCAGTCGCCGCGCCGGCCGCGGCCGTTCAGCAGGGTTGCCGGCTGCCTGAAGCGGCAGCCGGAATCCTCATTGAACGTCGGGAACGGGATTGGTGGTGGTAGTCTGCGCACCCCCGCCGCCGCCGCCGCCAAAAGTTGCCGCGCCTGAATCGACCATCATCGCCGGCTCGGGCTTCATGCTTTGAATCAACTTCTCCACAGGCATGGTTTGCGGCGCGGGCGCCGGCGTATTGGCAGCGGTCTTGGCATCCGGAGTGTTCATCGGAGTTCCCGAGTTGGGTGGCAGGAACTTAGCCGGGAACTTCACCGTCGGCAAGGGCTCTCCGGCTAGTATGGGAGTCACAATCTCCGGCGTGACAATCACAATCAGCTCGGTGTTTGTCTTGGTCCTCTGCATCGACTGGAAGAACTTGCCGAGAATTGGAATGTCTCCCAGGAAGGGAATCTTCTGGAAGGCTTCTTGCTCGGTGTTGTCCAGCAGGCCGCCAATGACGAAGCTCTGGCCATCAGCCAGCTCCACTTCGGTCTTCACCTTCCGCTCCGTAATGGCGGGCACATCAAAACCGGAGATCTGGACGGCATCGCCGAAGTCCAGCGCGCTGACTTCCGGCGCCACCTGAAGGTGTATCGTTCCGCGAGGAGTAATCGTTGGGAGAAAGTTCAGGCGAACGCCATATTCCTTGAAAGCGATCGAAATCGACGCTCCGGCGCCGCCCGAGCCGCCCTGAACCATCGGATAGGGATACTCTCCGCCGGCCAGAAAGCTGGCCTGTTTGCCATTGGTTGTCAGCAGGTTGGGCTCAGCCAGAACCTCTGCCCCAATCTTGCCCTCCAGCGCCTCGATGGTTGCGCCGATGTTCAGGCCAGGATAGAAAGCGAAAAGATTCAGTCCATTCGACACGGTCAGTGTGGTTGGCGCTCCGGCGGAAGGAGGCGTAACCGCTACCGGGGCGTACTGTCCCGTTGTGATGGTCCCCAGCGTGTTTCCAATTCCGTCGGTGAAAAGGTTCCAGCCAAGCTGCTGTTCCTTGGTGCGGTCCACCGAGATGAAGCGTACCTTGAGGAGAATTTGCGGGTCCGACGGCGGCACTTCAACGTTGAGAAGATTGACGACCTTGCCGCCCGTAGCTGCAATCTTCACCGCACGCGCTGAACCGTCGAGGTCCTTCACCGTGCCCCGCAGGAAGATGATGCCGTTCTCGGAGTTGATCTTGAGGGCTTGTCCGGGAAGCTCGATCCTGAGTTCGCGGCGGATCGCGTCCAGGTTGTCGTTCAGTCCAGCGGAACTGGCGCGCACCGTTACATTGAAGAACTGCCGGCCGCCGTGGGTGTCCCAGACAATCACGCTGGTTTCTCCAGGGGCCTTGCCCTGCACCATGATCTCCGTTGGACTGGTGGGATGGACATCGGCAATTTCGCTCAGGTTGTTGGCGACCCGCTTGATTGGCCATGCTGTGTCAACCAGCACGGTCTTGCCCACTGCGACATCGAGATCGTTTGCCGATTCCTGACTGGAGACGCCCGCGGGTTGAGGAGGGGGCGGCGCAGTTTGGGCCAGCAGGCCCGAGCCGGCGCAGAGGACCAGAGAAAATGCGCTGAAACATGCGATGGTGATGCTAGTCTTCCCTCTCACTGGTGTCCCCCGGGAGAAGCAAATTTTTCTTCACTCTGTTTCGAACCGTTGATTACTTCAATCGAGAACGGCGGAGGCGCTGCGGCCTTGTGTTGTGCCTCGACGTGCTGCGCCTTCTTCACTGGAACGGCATTCGGATCCGTAAACAGGTTGGTCGTGGGCGTGGCGGGAACCGCGGCGGTCTTTGTATCCAGCGGATTGCGCAGCACGAGCCGGATGACTGCCTGACTGGCGGCCAGGCTCAGCGTCTGGGCCTGCTCCGGAGTGACCAGCAGATTAACCACCTGCACCGGCCTCGCCTTGCCTTCAGGATCTCTTGCGATTTCAGTGCCAGCCGAAAGGACCGTGATGTCCTGCAGCAGCGTCCTCGTCTCAGTGGATCCCGACATGTTTTGCTGGCCCGGAGGTATGCCGGTGATGAGAACATCCACGTGCATCCCTGGAGTGGCGAAGCCGGAGACGCCCACCACCTCATCCACGCGGACCGCGCAGGCTCTCATGCCCTGGGGAATTGCGGCTGCCAATCCGCCGCCAGAGCCTATCGCGGCCAGACGGTTTTCCATGATCGGCTCACCCGCATAGAGGTCCGAGATCACGCCTCTTCCAATGGCGTTGGCCTTGTCTTTCTCGAGGATGATGCCGACCGGGGGCGTGCCTGCGATCTCGATGGTCGTCAGGTCCTCCGCCTTGATGACGGCGCCCAGTTTGACGTCCACCTTTGCAGCCACCACGCTCGTCGTGGCTGCCGGCCGCACCGATACCCGGTTTTGAACCATGCGATAGACCAGAAAGGTGCATGCCGTCGCAACGATAAATGCGACGAGAAGAATCGTGAGTAGTCTTCGGTTCATTTGGAAGCCCGTTTGAACTGGCTACCCAGCCAGCTTCGCCTTTCTGTCCCTTGTGGCAGTCACCGCGCCCAAAGAAACCAATTTCGATTCTACGCCGAAATGGGAGTCGTTTGCACAGATCGCCAAACAAGTTCAAATGCGTGTTCAGTTTATTCCCCTCAACCCTTGGGGGGGCAGATGACAGACCCGCTCCACGCACAGAAGGTATCAAGAGAGTTATCGGTCAAAACCCTGCCATGGACGATGCTGGAAGAGATTATAATCGAAGTTTGAAGAGGGACAACAGAGCCTTTCTCAACACTCTGCCAGGCCGAGTATGCCTGGAATGCAATCCCGACCGTAGATGAACCAGCGGCGCGAGGGAGGAATTTCATCCGTTCATGAGCTCTTCCCCCGCTATATCGTTGTTTTCGGCGCAGCCGGAGCAGAATCAACAGCCATATTCCTTCCTGGTTTCCGTTCTGGTGCATGGCCTTGCGATTTTGGTTGTGGCTCTCGGAATCTTGTCCGCGCCCAAGGTAAGGGCTCCCGCCATCGCCGAGAGATATGAGGTGCGGCATCTTGACCTGCACACTCTTGACTCGGAGGTGGAGCAGGCCGTGGCCGCTGCGGCAAAATCTCTTCACCCGCAGCCCCGCAAGCGTCCCGCTCCCCCGGCTCCCAGCGCGGCTCCCGAGCAGGCGGCTTTGCGGCAGGTTTTTGAGGCGCCGCCGGGACCGCAGACCTTGTTGCAGCCGGATATCCCCAAGCCGGTTACCGTTAAAGTTGAAATTCCCGTGCCCACCGTGGTCCTGGTGAACGCGGCTAACACTCCCTCCAAAACTTTGGTGGCGCCCGCGCCGGAAAAGCCGCCTGTCTCCGACGTGAAGCCTTCGCTCCAGAAGCCCAATCAGGAGGTGAATCTGGCAGAGATCGCCATTCCAGCCGCCGATCAGCCCGCGCTGAACCAGACCATCCTTCCCACCACAACCTCGCCGCTGGTGGTTCAGGGGCCCAAGCCGACGCCGCCGGCTCCCGTCACCAATGCCGCCAGCTCCGCGCAGCCGACCTCCGCCGCGGTTCTCTCGCTTTCCGATCACCGCATGCCAAATGGAGACGTCACGCTGCCGCCCATCAACGAGTCCGCCTCCAAAAGCTCTCCAGGAGCGCTTGCGCCGGGCCAGCCAAAGGACTCTTCGCAGGCGGGGCACGGAGACGCGACAGACAAAGGAGCGGGCAAGACGGGAAAATCGGATGCGGGAAAGGGCGCGGCAGAACCGGCCGGCACTGCCGGAGACGCTCAGAGAGCCGGAAACCGGGATGTGCCGGGATCCAAATCCGGCTCGGCGCCGGCGGGCACCGGGCTGGCCAGCGACTCCCCCAACACCAGGCATATCAAGCAGCTCAGAAGCGGCCAATTCGGATCCGTCGTCGTTGGCTCATCGCTGGCGGAAAAATATCCCGAGACGGCGGACCAGTGGAGCGGCAGATTGACCTACACCGTCTACCTGCACGTGGGCCTGCCGAAGAGCTGGATTCTCCAGTACTCGCTTCCGCGCGCCGGCGACGCCCCAGCCGATGGAAGCGCCAGCGCGCACATTGAAGCGCCCTGGCCCTACGATATGGTGTTGCCCAATCTCGCTCCCGATTCATTCGATGCCGATGCCCTGATGATTCACGGCTTTGTGAATCTCGCCGGCCGCTTCGAGAAGTTGGCCGTCGTCTTCCCGCCGGAGTTTGCGCAGGCTCAGTTCGTGCTGAACTCGCTCTCCCAGTGGCAATTCAGGCCGGCGACGCAGAATGGGCAGGATATCAAAGTGGAAGTACTGCTCATCATTCCCGAAGAGCAGGAATAACCTGCATTTCTCACGGGCAGATCGACGCTCTGTAGCGCCGGTCTCCAGACCGGCTGTACTGGCGGCGTCCTCGCCGCCTGAGCAAAGCCTCGTTCATTGATACCGTTTGCACACACCGTGACGGAGCAAACGGTCTCCGGCGTGGGTCGGGAGACCCACGCTACAGCCGGCCAGGAGGCCGGCGCTACAAATTCGTTGACGCGCCTTGGGAGAAATGCGGGATCAGGCCCCAACGCAATCCGGCGGGTCCACAGGATGGACCCGCCGGGTTGCGGAGCTGAATGCTCCTTCAGGCAGTTACTGCAAGCTGTTGGGAACCAACCGCGGAGTCGGCCCCAGATCCCCCGTGATTTGGTTGAAGATGCTGGCTAAGCCGGCCACCGGGTTTGTCATCTGCGTGCCCGAGCAGTCGACGCTTGAGGTTTCAGAGAAGAAACGCGCCCAGGAATCAGCGATATTCTCAATCGTCACGCAGGGAAGGATCTGCGAAGTAGCGGTGATCTGAACATCAAAATTGCCAGAAACTTTAACGGCAGGGGTAAGGGAGGCGGTAGTTGTGCCATCCGTGCCGCTAGTGCTGAGGCATCCACTCGATTCCGAGCCGTAGGCAATCCCGAATACCTCTGTTCCCTGACTCTTGGCATACTTGGCCGCGATCATCGCCTGCTGGCAGTCATTGTTGGAGTCTGGATAAATCCCCCATGAGTTGGCAGTGTTAGCCATATTCTTGGCCGTCGCGGAGTAAGTCGTGGTTCCAGCATAAGCAACGTTATACCCGCCCGCGCCGGCGGAGAGACCGCTGATCACCTGAGCTGTAGCAGTGGCTGGGTATACAGTGCCTGGGTATGGTGGGAACTTGTTGGCGGCGGCGTTCGCCTGGCCGTCACTGACGAATATGATCACGTTGGTCGACGTGACGCCAGGAAGCTTAGACGCTATAAGAGCATCCGCCTGAAACTTCTCGGCCTGGAGCGCCGCCTGCGCCGCATAGATTGCGCCGGCAAAGTAGGTGACACCACCGTTACCGCTTCCGGAGCCAGAAGTACTCGGGGGCACCAGGCAACCTTTGGTGGCGGCGCCCCCGGTGGTGCTGGTGTTCCCCGCAATCTTCACAAGAGTGGAATTGGCGTTCATCGCTTTCCCCGTCGAACCGGGGTAATAGTCGCTCGAGAAACCATTCGCATCCGGATCGGTGGTGGTGGGTGTTGCGGAGGGCGCCGTGATCTGGTAGGTCACGTACGTCGTGCCGCCGTCATATGAGAGGGGCCGGTAGCCGGCCAGGGACGGGTCTCCGGAAACTGGATTGTAAGCCGGGGGTATCTTGGGGAAGGTGTAAACCTCCCAAGCGGGTGTACCTGCGCCGCCCGGGGTGCCTGAGCAGTTTACGTCTTTCGTGACATCGGTCGTATGAATATTCGGAAAGGAAAACAGACTCACGCGAACAGCCGCGACATTTGTCGAGCTGTCAGCCGTGCAAGTCGATACGCCGAGACAAGGATAGATATCGGTCAGCATACCCTCAAGGGCGTTAAGCGCGCACTGTTCTTCCGTGTTTCCGTCGCAGTTTGGGTCCACAGTGGCCATCGACGGCGTTGCGTCCAGGATGATCGCAATATTGTACGGTTTCGTCTTCCCCTTTGGGAGCGCGGTCGCGATTGCCGTCACCGTCAGCGTGGGTTTGTAGAAGAGGCGCATGAAGGTTGTCGGCACCACGGCCGTCTCCTGCACTCTCACGGAGTTCGATTGGTTGTTCCAATTCGAAGCGCCGCAGGATGAGATTCCCACCAACATCGAGGCAAGGCAGGGCGCCGTCACTGTCGTAGTAACGGTTCCCGCCGTTGGGTCGTAGTTGTATCCGTTTGCCAACTGCGTGAAACCTCCTGGCTGAACAGTACCCGCCGCCGAAGCGTCATACAGAAGCGCCGGGGTTACAATTGCGGCGGAAGGCGTGGTACTGGTGGAGCCGCCGGCGTACAGCCCGTCCACGGCCGCCAACGCCGCCGCATTGGCAGCGTGCTGGATCTCATTGCGGACCAGATAGGCATGACTTACGTCGACCGTCAGCCCGCCCATCCCCAGTACGCTGAGCATTGCGAATCCCAGGACATAGGCCGTCTGCCCATGCTCCTCCTTGAAGAGTCTCTGGAAAAAAGATGCACGGATCGTTTTCATTGGAACTGCCTCGCTGATTGGGTTATGGAACTGCTTCCGATTCACTTGCGGCAAGCTGACAACTGCGCATGAAGTTGTAGATTCTTAAGCTGCAAGGGTAGGTGGTTTCCACCGTAACAACGGTCCCCGACACAAGGCCCGCGCAAGTAGCGCCCGAAATGGCGGTGCCGGTCGCCGGGGGGCCGTTGAGGAAAGTGATGGTGATCAGGCTCGAATTAAGGGCCGTCGCATTCTGGATAGCCGTGGTAGCGGCGGTACAAGGGTTCGTAGCGCTTACGTTCTGGCTTGTCGCTAGAATCTGTACGCCCTGGTCTGTGGCTGTTTGCAGCGCTATCTTGTTGAAAAAGGCAATCGAGAACATGAATATGCCCGTCAAGAGCATCAATATCATTGGCGCAACAAAGGCAAACTCAACGAGCGCCTGCCCCGCTTCGCCGCGGCGAAGCCAGGCGGGAAGCCGGCCATCGGCAGGCCGGACTTTGGCGCCGGCTCTCTCCAGCGACGCGGCACGGCAAAGAACGCGCATCCGCGCCAGGGGCCGCCGGTTCAGATCGCTAAGCATTTTCATCGCTCATCCCCCAATTCCATTCAGCTAACCTTCTCCGTTCAGCTAACCTTCTAAGGTTAGCGCCTTCAGCAACGCACGACATATATTTTATAACTCCCATTCCTTGCGATTCAAGGGTATTCGATAGCGACCCATTACTTCCGGCACCACCGCCATCATTCCGCGCGCGGACCGGCGGCGCTTACTCTTTGCCCTTCCGTAACCGCTCAAGGAAGCGATCCAGTTCCCTCTTGTCTACCCCGTGCACCAGGGGGTTCATCCCCTTGATCGCGGGCGTTGCATCCTGCGGGATAAACTGGAGCCCGACCCCGTCGTCGCCCCAGCGAACCGCCCTGGAATGCACCGCGATCGAATGCTCCACGCTCAGCGTCCCGCTGTCGGACTCCTGAAGCGTCATTAGAATCAGGGTGCCGGGGTACCAGCGCTCCTCCGTTACCACGTACAATCCTGTCGAGCTGATATCCCGGATGGAGTGCGCCGTGGGAGAGCCGCCGGTCCAGTAATATGCCGCCAGGCCCGGCACCACATCGCGTGGAGCCTTTCTCATGTCGGGGGCTTTTCTCGGATCAGGAGACCACCAGCGCTCCAGCCAGCTCTTGGGCGGCTTGGCGTCCTTCATCCCCGGCTCGACAAGGTCCATCTCATAGGACTGATCGCCCCGCGAATGATCCTCCCCGGAGCGATCTCCCATCTCCACAACACCCGGACCGCCGCTCCATAGCGGCTTGCCCCGCAGCAGAACAGCGCTTTGCAATTCGCCCGGTCCAGGGGCAGCTTCGCCGACGCCGGTGAACCGCTCCAGGCGGCGCTGCATCTCTTCGGCTACGCAGAGCACCAACTGATCGCCCGGCTGGGTCTGCGAAGAGTAGATCGAGTGGGTCGGCAACGCCAGGACGCTCGCTGCCGGAGGACTTGAAGGGGAAACACGGAAAGTGGGGAATGACTCGACTACCTCAATGACCCGGAATTCTTCATCCAGGTAAACCAGATCGAGGGGAACGCGCATATTCTTCTCGGGAATTCCTCTGAAGGGTGTCATCCAAAGGCCCTCCCCGGACTTGAACGGCAGCTTTCCGAGCACGTCCTGAAGGGCCGCGTAGGAAAGATCCGCCGCGGCGACCTCAAGGCCGAGAAAGCATTCGCGAGTCTGGTTATATGCGCAAAGCTTTTGCAATTCCATTTAACCTCCGGCCTTCAATGCAGGCACGGCAACCGGGTGTTATCCCGGCATTCAATACGGCAGTTCAACGTCATTCCCCAGAAACACCACTACAAGTCTTCACTCGAAGTTCGCCCGGCTCTCTGCGATCGCCTCTTTGCCTTCCACGAAAGAGGCCATCGACGCTGCCGGATCCGCGCCGCAAAGGGCACACTCCGCCTTCTGCCGCCGGGGTGACACACCTAGACCCTTCATCGCTGAATCAGCGATGCCCCGGACAGCGGAATGATCGAGTTGGCCAGCGAAGCCGCACAACTCACTGCCACACTGGCCTGCCCATGAAAGCCTCGCTACTTGACCCGCGTGCGGCGGCGCTGAATCAAGACAATCAAAACGATGACAAACAGCACACCTGCGACAACCTGAATAATTGTGGTGCTATCCATCTGAATCCCCTTTCGTGCAAAAAGTTCGTTCGTGCATTCCATCTCTCGACAGGAAATATGCCCCACCTTGAGCTAACTTGGCGAGGTTCTCGTCCCGCGAGCTGCGAATCAGCCTGAAATGCCCTGGCGTGTTGTTGGGCGCCGCCGGGACAAAAGCGAATTCAGCGCTACTTGACCCGCGTGCGGCGACGCTGGATCAAGACGATCAGGACGATGACAAACAGTGCGCCTGCGACTATCCGGATGATCGTGGTGCTGTCCATAGTGATTCCTCCTTCCCTCAATGATTCATAACCTTGAACGATTCCATGATGGAAATGAACGCGGGGCCCAGAACCACCAGAAAAAGCGATGGAAAAATGAAAAATACCAGCGGAAAGATCAGTTTGATCGTGGCCTTGGCCGCGGCTTCCTCCACTGCTTGCACACGCTGCGTTCTGAGAGTGTCGGAATGAACGCGCATGGTCTTGGCGATGCTGGTTCCAAATGCTTCGGCCTGCACCAGCATGGTGGTGAGATTGCGCACACAATCGACGGCCGTGCGGTCCGCCAGGTGTTTCCAGGCATCGGCGCGAGGGCGGCCGGCGCGTTGCTCCAGCACCACAATATTCAATTCGTCGCACAGCTCCGGCTGCGCCTCTGACAATTCCCTCGCCGTGCGATCCGTCGCCTGGTCCAGGCTGAGGCCCGCCTCGATGCAGATGACCAGCAGATCAAGCACATCCGGCAGCCCGCGCCGGATCTTGCCCTGACGCGTGGAAATTCGCCTTCCCAGCCAGAAATCCGGCGCCAGAAAACCCAATCCCAGGCACAAGGCATACACGAAGAACGCGCCGAGGCGATCAAGTCCGGTCGCCCACGCCACAATACAGAGCAGGATAGGCACCAACACCTTGGAGCCGTAGAAGATCTTCACCGCCGATTCCTCGCGAAAACCCGCCCGCTGCAAGCGCTGCAAAACAATCGAAACCTCGGCCTCGCTCTTCGGCAGAACATTCTCGAAATGCTCAATCACGCCGCCAATCGAAATGCCGGTCTTCTGGATGGTGGTCAACAGGGATTTCTCTTCGGGCTGCGGATTGATCACCTCCGAGATCCGCTGAAGCATGGCTTCGCGATAGAACAGCAGAAGTCCGCCGCTCACGATCAACAGAAAAATAACTACAAAAGCGAAAACCGCGTATCCCATAAGTCACCTTAAACGTCCACGTTGACGATTTGGCGGATGATCAAGCCGCCAACCACGAGCATGGCGATAGCCGCATAGAGCAGATGCAGTCCGGTCGGAGTCTTCCACAAGATGCTGATCATCTCGGGGTTAACCGTATAGAGAGCGATTCCCAGCCCGACCGGGAGAAAGGTGAGCACCAACCCGGTCATGCGTCCCTGAGCTGTGTGCACTGAAACCTGGCGCTTGAGCCGGAACCGCTCCCGGATGACATGGCTGGTCTTGTCAAGAACCTCGGCCAGGTTGCCTCCGCTCTCCTTCTGAATCATGATCGCGGTGGAGACAATCTTCAGATCCTGGAGGGGGACGCGCTCGATCAGATTCTCCATGGCGGTCCGCATTTCGAGGCCAAAGTTCTGCTCTTCGAAGCAGGTCTTGAATTCGCTGCCAATCGGGTCGGCGCACTCACGCGCCACCGAGCCCATTGCGGCGATCAGGCTGTGTCCGGCGCGCAAAGCGCTGACCATCAGATCCAGTGATTCCGGCAAGCCCTCTTGAAACCGGTTGAGGCGCTTGCTGCGTTGAAACAGCGCCCAGCCAATTGGCGCGAAACCCACCGGCAGCCCGATCAGCGCACCCAACAAAATTGAATCGAAGCGCCAGTAGCCCACATAAGCCGGAATTATGAAACAGAGCCCGCATCCGGCGAGGATCCCGCCGGTGGACCATTTCAGATCGGCCTGATAGAGCAGGGACTGGAGACGCGACGCCACATTAAACTTCATCAGCCTGCGATTGAGCCAGGGGATACTGCTGAACTTTTCATCCTTGCGAAGATCTTCGAACTGGCCGCGCTCTTCCGGGGTCTCGGTGGCCAGCGCCGAATCCAGAGTTGCATGGACCTGTTTTGCCTGCTGCGCGGCTCCGCTGCTGAGGCCGACCGCCAGCAGAGCCACCACCAGGAAAGCGCCGAGGAATACCACACCAACAATCAATCCCATATTCTGTTGCCCCCTTCGCTCAATTGACCTGGGTCTCGCGCTCGAACAGCACCGGCGGCAGAACGATGCCCGAAACGCGGAGCCGTTCAAGGAACCTGGGACGGATGCGGCTTGGCGTGAATACCCCGATGACCTTCCCATCGGGTCCGATCCCTTTCTTGACGAAAGAGAATATCTCCTGGATGCTGATCACGTTCTCTTCCATGCCGGTGATCTCAGAGACGCTGGTCACCTTGCGGCTGCCATCGCTCATGCGGGATGCCTGAACGACAATCGTGATGGCCGAGGCGATCTGCTGGCGCACGGATTTTTCGGGAATGCTCATGCCCATGGCGACCATCGATTCGAGCCTGGAGATGGCGTCGCGGGGAGTGTTGGCGTGAATCGTCGTCATCGAGCCTTCGTGCCCGGTGTTCATCGCCTGCAACATGTCAAAGGCTTCCTCGCCGCGCACCTCGCCCATGATGATCCGGTCGGGGCGCATGCGGAGGCAGTTGATCAGCAGTTGACGCTGGCGGATCGCCCCTTGCCCTTCAATATTCGGGGGACGGGTCTCCAGGCGCACGATATTCTCCTGCGCCAGGCGAAGTTCGGCCGCGTCCTCGATGGTTACCAGCCGTTCGTTGCGCGGGATGTACTGCGAAAGAATATTCAGAAAAGTGGTTTTGCCGGCGCCGGTGCCCCCGGCAATCAGAATGCTGATCCGGGCTTTCACCGCCGAGGAGAGCACCTCCATCATCTCCGCGGAGACGCTCTTCAACTGAACCAGTTGATTGGCGGCCAGGGGACCTGTGCCGAAACGGCGGATGGACAGCGAAGGCCCGTCAAGCGCCAACGGCGGAATGATGGCGTTGACGCGCGAGCCATCGGGCAATCGGGCATCGACCATCGGCGAGGACTCGTCCACCCGGCGGCCCACGCGCGACACGATGCGGTCGATGATCTGCAACAGATGGCGGTCATCGCGAAATGTGGTGTCCACCCTTTGCAGCAGCCCGCCCTTTTCAATGAACACATGGTCCTTGTCATTGACCAGGATGTCGGAGATCTTCGCATCCCTCAGCAGGGGCTCCAGCGGACCGAGGCCAAAGACTTCATCGAGCAGGTCGGCCTGGATCTTTTCCTGCTCGTCGAAGTTCAGAGGCACGCGCTGATCGGCGATGATCTCCTTCACGATGCCGGCCACCGCCTGGCGCGCCTGGCTGGAATTGGCGCGCGACAGTTTCTCCAGATCCAGCTTGGAGATCAGCGTCCGGTGTATTTCCGCTTTGTACTTTTCCAGATTCAGCAGTTCCACATTACCCCTTCCATTGGGAGCGGGTTTTGCTCTACAAAACCATCATTTCCCCTGCCCAAAAAGCGGGTAGAAGCCAGGGGGAGCGTCATTGAGCCAAAGCAAAGTTCACACTCACTGTCGTGTCCACTTCCACCGGTTGCCCGTCCAGCATGTAGGGCCTGAAGCGCCAGGTCTTCACGGCATCCAGAGCGGACTGCCGCAACATCGCCGGCCCGCTCACTGCGCGAAGATTGGACACCGCTCCGCTCTTGGAGATGGTGGCTTGAATCACCACCGTGCCGGAGACGTGAGCGGTCTTGGCGATGGCCGGATACACCGGCGTGGTTCTCTGCACCAGCAATCCGACTGCAACGCCGCTGGAGAGGGTCACCTTGCCCAGCGCCGCAACCTTCACCTTGGGTCCGGACTGTCCACTGAAAACGTTGGGCGCCGCACCCAGCCCTTCAGAGCCAGCGCCGCTGAAATCAGCAGAGGGCGGCGCCTGGTTCCCGTTCAGGACCGTAAGATCCTTTGAAATCCGCGAGGGCGCATTCGCCGCCTGGCTCATCTCCGCCGCTCGCGCGCCGAGCGGACGATCTGTCGGTGTGGTATCCGCCGTGGCCGCCGGCTGGTTTGCCGCCGCTGGCGTGTTTCCATTCGTCTGCATCGACGGCGTCGGCTGCTGCGCATTCGTATTCGCGGTCTGGGACTGCGACTGCGACGCAACCGGCTGGTTCGGCGTCACGGTCTTGGGCCGCATCTTCATGTAGCCCACGGCGCCGCCCACAAGCAGAATCGCAACCACGCCTATGCCGGCAAACATCCCCGTCTTGCTCTTGCCTTCGCCTGCGCTCTCGGCCTTCTGTCTTGCAGGCGCGGCCTTCGCGGCTTGAGGCTGTGGCGGCTGATAAACCGGCTCAGGCTCTACGCGGACAGGAGCCGGCGGACGCGCCGGGGCGCTCGGCATTCGGCCCGCCGCGGGCAACACGGCCACTCGCGCGGTCGCAGCCCTCGCGGCCGGCTTCGGGGCGCTGGAAACTGGAACGACCTCGGGCGCGGCGACCGCGACTGGATGTGTCGCCGAACTCTCTCCGCTATCCCACTCGCCAAAATCCGCGGGCAGTGTTGTCGGTGCATTCGGTTCTATTTCTTCTGGAGGTACCATTGGCCATCGGCTCCCTTCACATAAGTAGCGCCTTTGTAAGTGCGCGTCTCAAGTTGGTTCTGCTGGTTCGGGGTGCTGCCGCTTTGTGCCGCTCCCCCTTTGGCGCCCTCCTGGTCCATGCGGTCGAAATCCGCATCGGCCATCTTGGGCATGAGTGCATCGAGATTGGCTAACCCTTCCACCACAAGCGACACAGATGCCTGCGCCGTTGTGTAGTCCGTGGTGTCCGTGGGGGCAAAGGTCGCTGAGAGGGTCTGTGTACCCGCCGCCAGCACCGTGCCGGCCGCGGGAGTGTAGATGAACGTGCCGGGAACCAATGCCGTGGCGTTGAGCTGAGCGGCGCCGAGCATGGTTCCGTAGGAGATAGCCGCGGGGGCTGGCCAGGTAATGATTGGCGTTGCCTTGGCGACGGTGAGCGATACCGAGGCCTGAGCCGTCGCTTCGTCCGCTGTGTCCTTCGGAGTGAAAGTCACCGAGAGCGTATGCGTTCCCGCCGCCAGCACTTCGCCGGCCGCCGGAGAGTATACGAAGGTTCCAGGAACCGATGCCTTGGCATTCAGTTGGGTGGCGCTGAGGGCCGTCCCGTAGGAGATCCCTGCCGGGGTCGGCCATGTGATGGATGGCGTCGCCTTGGTGACCGTCAGTGGAACGGCAGCCTGCGCTTCGGGGAAGTTGGGGTCCGCCGGAACGAAAGTCACCGACAGCGTGTGCTGTCCCGACGCCAGCAGCTCGCCGGCCGCGGGACTATAGACGAATCTTCCCGGAATCGACGCCGTGGCATTGAGCTGGGCGGCGCTGAGTGCGATTCCATAGGAGATGGTAGCCGGCGTTGGCCAGGCGATCACGGTCGGTTTTGCCTTGGTGATCGTCAGCGATACAGAGGTCTGCACCACGGCATAGTCGGTGATGTCGGTCGGCGTAAAGGTCGCCGACAGCGAATGCGTTCCCGCCGCCAGCACCTCGCCTGACGCGGGAGTGTAAACAAACTTCCCTGGAACCGATGCCGTGGCGTTGAGTTGTGCGGCGCTCAGCGCGGTTCCGTAGACAATCGGGGCGGGCGTCGGCCAGGTGATGGCCGGCTTTGCCTTGGTCACAGTGAGCGATACAGCGGCCTGCGCCGCGGTGTAGTTCGCGCTGTCTGCCGGAGTAAAAATCACCGAGGGCGTATGCGTTCCCGCCGCCAGCACCGCGCCTACCCCTGGAATATAAGCGAACTTGCCCGGAATCGATGCGGCGGCATTCAACTGGCTGGCGCCGAGCGCGGTCCCGTAGACAATCGCGGCAGGCGTGGGCCACGTCAGAGCCGGTTTCGCCTTGGTTACGGTGAGCGCGGCGGTGGCCTGCTCCTCGGCAAAGTTATTGTTTTCGGTCGGCGTGAAGGTGGCCGACAGGGTATGCGTTCCCGCCGCCAGCACCGCGCCGGCCGCCGGGTTATAAGCAAATTTGCCCGGAACCGATGCGGTGGCCTTGAGCTGTGCGGCGTCGAGCCCCGTCCCGTAGACAATCGAAGCGGGCGCCGGCCACGTAATCGTTGCGGAGGCCTTGGAGACCGTAAGCGAGACGGTGGACCGCACTTCGTTGTAGCCCGCCAGATCCGCCGGAGTGAATGTGACGGCCAGGGTCTGCGTTCCCGCCGAAAGCACCTCGCCGGCCGCGGGACTATAAACGAATTTCCCTGGAACCGATGCCGAGGCATTCAGTTCCCTGGCGCTGAGCGCCGTGCCGTAAGAAATGGCAGCCGGCGCCTGCCACGTAATCGCGGGGGTCGCCTTGGTAACGGCGATCTGAACCGTCGCCTGCGCCGTGGTGAAGCTCGCGGTGTCGGTCGGCGTGAAATCCACCGTAAGAGTGTGGACTCCCGCCGCAAGGATCTCCCCTACGGGAGGGGTGTAGACGAACTTTCCCGGAGCCGATGCCATGGCCCGCAGTTGTTTGGTGGTCAGCGCGGTGCCGTAGGCAATCGAAGCCGGCGTAGACCATGCGACGGCCGGCGTCTCCTTCTCCAGGGGCACAGCGGGCTCCTGGACCGGAGCTGGAGCGGGGGCTTCCTGGACCTGGATCGGAACCTGGACCTGGACCGGGGCCGGAGCCGGCGGCTCCTCCCTGACAGGCTTGGGCTCCGCCTCCAGCAGATGCCACTCGCCGTCCGGGCCCTTTACGTAGGTCGCGCCTTTGTATGTGCGCGTTTCAAGTCCGCCCTGCCGGGCCGAAGCGCTGACACTTGACTTCGCCTCACGCCTTGAATCGACGCTGACGCGCTCCGGAGCAGCCGCTGGCTCAACCGGCGCCTGCGCTCTTGTCACGTGCGCGGCCGGTGCGGGCCTCGCCGGTACGCTCGCTGCCGGCTCGGGCCGAGCCGCGGCAGGCGCGGCCTGGTAGGTATCCTGATCGGAGGTCAACCCCAGCTGGGTCAACGACGATGGAGTCTCTTCGGGGGTGGACATCTTCGACGAGATGCTCCGGCTGAGACTCTTCAGGCTGAAGCCTGCCTTCTTCTCCTGGGCTGGAGGAAGGCCGCAAGCCGAGCGGGCCATCTGATGGATCAGCCGGGAGATGGGCGAATCTTCCATCGCCAGCGGAACCGCGGTGCTCTGCATGCGCCGGACTGCCGCATAGTCGTTGGGAATCTTCCAATTGGCGGGCCGGGTGAGAGCCTTGGTGATCTGGTCCTCCGGAACGCCCATCGAACGAGGCTCGTACCGGTTGAGCACGATCTCCAGCTTGGGAATCCCGGTGGTAAAGTACTGCGAGATCAGGCGGTTTGAGTTGCGCAGCCCGGCGATGCCGGCCTGGATGACCAGGTAGACCGTCGCGCCTTCCTTGAAGAGGCTGGTCCCCGTCAGATCGAGCCGGGACCCCATATCGATGACCACATTCTCGAAGTCCTGCCGCGCGACCTGAATCAGCCGGTCAATGGCCTCATTCGAGGCTGGGAACTGGGGAAACTTGCCCGGCGCCGCCAGCACTGAAACTCCCGAGCTGTGCTTGACCAGCAGCTTGGAGAGAAAACTCGAATCCAGCCGGCTGGCATTCTGCAGCGCATTGATGGTCGAGTATTCGGCCACCACGCCAAGGTTCAGCCCGGCATCCCCCAGCGGAAGATCGAGATCGATCAGCAGGGTGCTTTGGCTGGACTCCTGAGCCATGGATACCGCAAAATTGCAGGCCAGCGTGGTCACGCCGTCCCCGCCCTTGGCGCCGAGAAACACCAGCAGCCTGCCGCCTGTCTTCTTGGCGGGGCGCGTCGCCGGACGGCGCGCCGAGGCCCTGACCATGGCTTCGGCCATGGTATTTTGCGCGAAGGGCATGGTGAGATACTCGCGGGCGCCTGCGCGCATGCAGCGCACCAGCAGTTCCGCATCGGTCTTCATCGAGTAGACCATCACCGTCGCCGCGCCGTTGGCGCACAGGCTCTCCACCAGCTCCAGGGCATATTCGGGGTGGCTGTCCAGGTCGATGATGATGACGTCGAAGTGCTGCTCCAGCAGCTTCGGCACGTCGTCAAGACTCGCCGGATAGGAAGAAAACTCGCGGATTTCGCCACTCTGGCATCCGGCAAGAGCTTTGCCGACTGCCTTGCGGCGATCCTCGTCCGGGCCTACCAGCGCTATCGACAGAAGGTCGGCGCCGAGTGAGTCCGGGTACTGGTCATCAAGGTACGGAGAAGATTCTGAGTTCACGGGATTGCTACCCCCTCCCGCCTGCGAACTGCCTTGCGGGTTAACCGAAGATCGAAAGGTTGACTGCCAGTTGGACATAATAATACTCCGAATCACGGATGAGCGAAGAACGACATGAGTGTTCCGACGGCAATCGCCGGAGCGTAAGGCATCTTGCGCTTCAACGGGTTAGCGAGTGTCATTTCCTCGTCGCCACGCCTTCCCCGCTGTTTCCAATCGAAAAGGAGATCGCTTGCGCCCGCAAACAGTTCCTTGATAAACCCCCCGCAAACAGCCCAGCACAGAACCATCACTCCCCCGGCCATGGCGGTCACGGCCAGAGCGAAAAACAACTGCATGGGGCCAATCCAGGCCCCGATCGCGGCGCACAGTTTCACGTCCCCGGCGCCCATGCCGCCCATCCAGAAAAGAACTCCAAGAATCAGAAAACCAATCGCCAGCCCGGCCAGGCTCTGCCCGAGACCGTGCCAACTGAAGCCATGGCCGCTGGTGTGCCAGAAGCCCTGGCCAATCCCGTCCCAGTCGCGGCGCCAGGGGGAGATCACCACGCCGGCCAGAAGAAAAGGAAGCACCAGCCAGTTGGGAATGCGGCGGCTGCTCAGATCCGTGACGGTCGCCACGGCGAGCACGATCAGAGTTGGCCACCAAGCTAACCCGTGCTGAATATGCTCCATACCCGCCGCTCCTTCCCCTCCCGAACCTTCGTGAGAACCTTGGTGTTGCAATTGTTTGACCACTCTTGCAATTGCCTAACCAAATCGGCAAAAAGGTCTGAAATGCCCGTATTCAAATGAATTACCCAAGTTTCGATGCGCAAACTCCCCTATATTTGATAGCGCGCCGTTTGAATGGGTGTACACGGATGTTTACGGGGGGGGCCAGCGGAGTGAAGCGGGGCGTATACACCCTTCGGCGCACCCAACCCAGAGGCCGGCCCCGTCCGCGGGAGGGCCAGGAGCAGGTTCTCGGAGGGGTCAAATGCCATCCCAACAGTACTCTTCCCGAAGGTGTTTGAATGGTAAATACCTCGACAGTTTGTTACTATTGGCACCTTCCGAGTGCGCTGACGGGACATAAAATCGCCTCATCGGTGCGGCATCTCTATGCCAGATCTTCCGCCCTGCCATGCGGCCTGGCCTGGATTCTTTCGTTAAAATGAATGAAATAAATGACTTATTCGCATGTCAAACAGGCAATCCGGGTTCTTGAATCCTCGATCCTCCTCTCGTTTGTTCTTGCCGGCCCAACAGACATGGGCCTGGTTCTTACTTAAGAAAAAGTACCAAAGTCATCTCGACAATGCCTTCATTTCACCTTAGTATTGTTGGTCAGAGTCGACGATTGCCGGTTGGGCCTAGGTGGCGGCGGATGATGTTGCTCATGCAACACAATTCCGACCCAGGTGAGTATCGGTATTTCAGCGTCAGACTCAGGAAGATGCTCTCTGCCCTTCCGTCTTTTCCCGAAGGCGGTTTGGCGGCAGGCTTTTTGAGGCAGCGAGTCCAGGAATGATCAAGATCGGACTGTATTCAGAAGACCGGACGCTCCATACGCTGCTTTCCTCGGCCCTCGGGAAGGAATTCGAAGTCCTCTTGCAGCCGGATGAAGATGGAATGAATCTGCTCCGCGCTGCCGGCGACTGCGACGTCATGATTCTGGATCTGCAATCGAATCATGACTCGCTGCAGGATCGCATCGGGTGTACCCAGCGTCTGATTGCCACGCATGTTCCCGCGGTCATCATGGCCGACGACGGCCTTCGGTCGACGGCCTTTGAACTGGTCCGGACCGGAGCCTTCGGCTACTGCCGCAGACCGCCCTCGATTCGCGATCTCAAGACCATGCTCAGCCGCGCGTATGAGAACTCCTCGCTGCGGCACCAACTGGAAACTGTGCAGCAGCAGTTGGACGTGCCTGTCAATTGCGACCGGCTGATCGGCTCCAGTCCCCAGATGCAGCGGGTCTACCAACTGATCCATCGCGTCACCAACCTCAATGCCTCGGTGCTGATCACCGGTGAAAGCGGAACCGGCAAGGAGCTGATCGCCCGCGCCATTCACAATCTCGGCACCCGCGCCAATCGTCCCTTTGTGGCTGTCTCCTGCGGCGCCATCCCTGAAACCCTGATCGAGGCCGAGTTGTTCGGGCATGAGAAGGGCGCTTACACCGGCACGGTGGGCAGTCGCGAAGGCTATTTCGAGCAGGCGGCCGATGGCACGCTGTTTCTCGATGAAATCGGCGATCTCAGCCTGTTTACCCAGGTCAAGCTCCTGCGCGTCCTGCAACAGATGGAATTCAGCCGCCTGGGCAACAACAAGCTCATCCCGCTGCGGGCCCGCCTGATCTTCGCCACCCACCAGGATCTGACCAAGCTGGTGGCGGAAGGAAAATTCCGCCAGGATCTCTTCTACCGCATCAACGTGATGCGCATCGAATCGCCGGCCCTCCAGGAACATCCGGGAGACATCCCGAGGATTGCCAGGTTCTTCCTGCGGCACTATAGCCAGTTGTTCCAAAAGCCGATGGATGATATCGAGCCCGATGCGATGGCTCTGCTCCAGAGTCACCGCTGGCCCGGCAATGTGCGCGAACTTGAGAACGTGATGCAGCGCGCCATCATTCTGGCCCCGGCCAAGACGGTTCGCGCCGAAGACCTGAGCGTGAGCATCGAGGAGACCGATGGCGACCTCGGGGAAATCGGCGACGATCCCGACGTTGTCGATATCGGCGATTACCATCCCGCGGGCTCGTTTGAACGCCAGCTTCGCGACTATAAGATCAAACTGGCCGTAACCGCCGTTAAAGAGAACAACGGGAACAAGACCCTGGCTGCCCGCAGCCTGTGCATCTCCAGGGCTTATCTGCATCGCCTGATCAGGCTTGCCGAGCCCGAATCGCTCCTCGAGCAGAACATGCGGGATGTGGAGACTGCTTGAGCACGGCCTCTCCAGTTTCCGCAAATAGCACTGATTCCGCCTTCTTTCGATTTTTCCGAAGAGTTTTTTCGTTTCCCGTCATGTTGGCCGGCCTTTTGTCCCTGCTCGCCGTGCTCACGGTTCGTTCGCGTTTCGACGATTCGGACCTCTGGTGGCACCTCAAGAGCGGTGAAATCATCTGGACGACTCACGCAATCCCTCTCACCGATCTTTTTTCCTACACAACCGGCCATCATGCCATCATTCCGCAGGAATGGCTCGCGCAAGTTACCATCTACGGCGCCTTCAAATGGGGCGCCTTCTCCGGCTTGATGCTCTGGCTATGCTTTTTCTCGAGCGCTCTGCTGATCGCCGGTTATTGCCTCTGCTCCCTCTACTCAGGCAATGCCAAAGTGGCTTTTGCCGGCGCGCTGGCCATCTGGTTCTTTGCCTCCACAAGTTATGCCATTCGCCCGCAGATCATCGCCTACCTCCTGTTGATCGCCGAACTCGTGCTGATCCATCTCGGACGCACTCGCAATCCCCGCTGGTTCTTCTGCCTGCCGGTCCTCTTTGCTGTCTGGATCAACTGTCACGGGTCCTTCATTCTCGGAATCATTCTGGCAGGGATCTTCCTTTTCGCCTCATTTTTCAACTTCCAGTCTGGATCCCTGGCAGCACGGCGCTGGGAATCGCGCCCCCGCGGGATGTTCATGGCGGCGATGCTCCTTTCGCTCGCCGCGCTCTTGCTCAATCCCGGCGGTCTCGCGCAGATTCTCTATCCCTTCGACACCATGCTGAATATGCACATCCTCTTCGCGAGCGTGCAGGAGTGGGCGCCTCTCAAAATGACCAGCGCCGGCGGCGTTGCGATGATGGCTCTGCTTCTATGCATTTTTCTTCTGGTGGCCACTCGGCGATCGGTCTTGTTCTTCGATGAACTGCTTCTGCTGGCGGCAGGCACATGGCTGGCCGTCAGCCATATGCGCATGCTGGTTGTCTTTGGCATTCTGGCCGCCCCAATCCTCTCGCGCCAGCTCTCAACTTTCTGGGGCGGCTATGACGCGAAAGAGGATCGCATCTGGCCCAACGCGGGGATGATCGGCGCTTCCCTGCTGGTTGCCTGGCTGGCCTTTCCAAGCGCCTCCGATCTGCAAAAGCAGGTCGAGCAACAGAGCCCGGTAAAGGCAGTGGAGTTCATCCAGGCCAGTCATCTCTCCGGTCCCATGCTGAACGACTATAACTTCGGGGGCTATCTGATCTGGGCCGCGCCGGAGCACCCGGTCTTCATAGACGGTCGAACCGATCTGTACGAATGGTCGGGAGTCCTCGGCGAATTCGGAAGATGGGCTACGCTTGAGAGCGACCCGAACGCGCTGCTTGAAAAGTACAAGGTAGGCTTTTGCCTGTTGACCAGCCATTCCCCCATGGTTCGCGTCTTGCCGCTTTTGCATGACTGGAAGCTGGTCTATTCCGACGATAACTCAGTGATTTTCGCGCGAACCAACCAATGAAGCTGTGACAGCACTCTACGTGTGCGAGTTGTATTCAAGCGGCCCGGCGATCACCAGCCCGCTGTTCTGCCGGCCATGGATATACCAGCAGCACCAGTTCGTCTCATGCCCTTGATCGTCGGGAGGCGCAATCAGATCCTTGTAGAGAACCTTTCCGTAGAGAAAGACCTTTTCTTCCCAGGTCTCAATGCGCTTGAATCTCTCCTCGGAGTCGCAAAGCGCTTTGACATCATCCCGGCAAAATGCCTTGATCACCGCCGATTCCCCCGGAACCAGAATGATCGGGACGACCGGGGCGGCAGGTTTTTCATCCTTGTATTCCGGCGTTTTGGGCAGACGCTTTTCATCGATGGTGATTCTGGTTCGCTCCGCGGTCGCAACAATTCTGGCGGGAGTGCGGCCGCGATTCGTCGCCACCACGGTGAAGCTGTTTTCTATGCTCCGGGATGGCTCGACGCTTATCAGGATCCACGGCCGTTCAGAATGAATGACCGCCTGAGCATTCAACAGCGCAGCGTGAGCGCTCGATGCGGCGGCCTCGGCAGCGGCCTCCGCGTATCCCGTCTGGCGATCGATCTTTCTCAGCAGCGAAAGCGCCATCATAATGCCCGCGTATCCCAGAATGACGAGCACCAGATTGGCTCCCCACGTGACTTGCTGCTGCCAGGTCCAGGGCGATGGCGTGGCAGGCGGATTGGCCACCGTGATGTGCGGCGCCGGCTGGTAAGGGTGCGGGGCTTCGCTTTCAGTTCCTGTGGTTGGGCTGGCTGTGTCTTGCGGATCGGCTTTGGAAGAAGCCGAAGCAGGCTGCGTCTGCCGGTTCGCGCTCGAAGACTTGGCTGTCTGGGCGAAGGCTGCCGCTGGCGCTTGCAGCGTGGCCAACAGCAACGCGAAGATCGCTAAACCCTTGAGCCCCATGGGGAAAATGTATCACATGAGACGTTGAGAGAAACCGGTGAGTTACGCGGGCCAGACACCGTGCCCCTGCCGGCCCGTGCATGCGTGGCAGGCCCGCGAGCAGTCTGATCGTGCCGGTCTACTTTTCCACTTCCACGCCCCGCCAGAAAGCCACGCATCCCTTGATCTTCCGCGCCACCGGCTTCGGATCGGGGTAGTACCAGGCCGCGTCCGGGTTATCCTGCCCCTCGATCAGCAGGTTCATGTAGCGGGCCTGCCCCTTTACAGGATCCAGCGAGGTAGTCGTGCTGTTGCGAAAATACTCGCGCTTGAGACTGGATTCGGGAAAGTAGACGTTCCCGTCCACCGTCTCAGTTGTGTCGCTTTCGGCAATGACCTTGCCGTTCCAGATTGCTCGTGCCATGGGCTCTTCCGGTCACATCCGCTTCGACTCTCCCGCCATCCCCGGAATCGAGTCAGGCGAGAGCTTCGGATACGACATTAGCAGAGATTCGCCCGCGTGGCGAGTCCCATTGCGCCTTGGAATTCCCTGACTTCCCTACTTGGCCTCGGCAATCGAGTCGATGTGGACGCTCTTCTTCGCGTCATCGGCGGTGGCCGTGATGATCACATGATCGCCGTAGAACGCCTTCACCGCGTCGGGATTGTCAATGGCCCAGACCTCTTTCTTCGCCTCGTCGACAAAAACCGGCGCCGCGCCCATCTTGATGCATTTCTTCACGCAGCTGGGATTGTCGCCCAGGTGCTTGGCGCCGCACATCGCGTCGGAGATGAACCCGTTGATCGTGGTCGAGCCGCCGGCGTAGGCCGCAACCGAGCTCAGGACAAATCCTGCCAACAGCAGAACAAAAATACGCTTCATGGAAACCTCCAGGGGATTTGGGGACTCTCGAACACCTACCATCATGCTCCCTCGAACCCGGATTCGACAAGAGTTTTCTGCTTCAGGGCTTCGCGGGATAAGCATACTGGCCGTGCGCCTCCTGCCGGCCAGACAGGCTGCCCCGCCGGGCTTCCATGCTCTTCAATACGGTCTCATAGCGCTGGGCAGCCGCTGAAAACCGGTTCACCAGCTCCGCGGTCTTGATCAGAAACCCCGGATTCTTCTCCCGGATCGCGTCCAGAATGGGCCCAAATTTGGCCAGCAGGAAAAAACCCTCGCCATTGCAATCCACAAACAGCTCCGCTGAAACCGCCCCGTGCAGCACCATCGCCGCAGCCATCTCCCAGTAGGTGAGCACCTGCCGCAGCCAGGCATTGTGTGGATCGGCGGGGTTTTCCGCCACGGCGAAGTACTCCTCGGCGGTGGCCGGCCAGAACTCGCCCGTCATCCAGGCGCGCGCCTGGCGCATCACCGCTTCGGTGCGCAATTCATACAATCTGAGAATGATCTCGGCATCAGCCGGCGTCGCAAGCATCCGTTCCATCTGGGTTTCTCCGCTGCTCCATACTAACGGATTCAGCCGGCAACCCGCTGTAATCGGTTAAGCCGCGTTGGCCTTTGCCGGCTTCGCGGGAGTCCGTTTCCCGCCCGTCGCCGCGCCCGCCGCCAGCTCGGCGTCGGTGTAGTAGCGGCCGGAGCCATCCAACTCGCCGGACTCAAGCCGCCGGGAGACCTCGGTCAGGGCCTGTCCGATGGTTTCGTGAAGTTCACGCGAACTAAGGTTTTTCACCGTGCCACCTCCTCAATCCTCGCCCAGCGCTCTTGATCATGCACGAACAAAGCCAAATCCTCGCGCTTTTCAGCGATCATGATGCGCTTCCTGTCAGTATTATCGTAGATTTCCGCCTCGTCCGCCAGAGGAAGGTAGAGATTGCGCATATTCCACACACTGGCGTAATACCTCCGCAGCACAGTATCAGCCGGAATATTATGGCCTCCCTGACTTACTCTCCGAGCGACTCGCGCGATTGCGTCTTCGGGCGTCGGCAGCCAAAAGTAAAGCAGTGTGATACGCCAGCCATCTTGTTTGCATTGCTGCAAGAGACGCAAATACGACTTGCCCGAGCAAGTAGTCTCGAACGCGAAGCTCTGTCCTTCCCTTACCAACTCCCGCATCCGCTCAATCATCAAACGTCCCGCAGCCAACGCCGCCGAATCCACATTCCGCGGGGCAAGTTTGCGGGCAATATCGTCGGCATTCAGAAACGGATGCAATTCCAGAAAGTCAGGCAGCAAAACACGCGCCGCCGTGGTCTTGCCCGCGCCGTTGGGACCGCCGAGGATCACTATCTCTTTCACGCGGCCCCCTACGCCAACTGTAACTTCTTCCTACCGCCCTTCTTTGCGGCGGGCTTCACTGCCGCCTTCTCCACCACCGGCCCATGCGTCTCCGCCGTCGGCAGCGGCGGCGCGTCGCCGATCCGCTTCGAGTAGTGGCAGACGACAGCGCCCTCTGCCGCGACCGCGGCGCCCTTGCCGGCCCTCTTCTTCGGCGCAACCTCTTCCTCGGCGCCCTTCTTTTTATTCGGACATTCCAGATAAATCCCCGAGCGCAGCGTTTTCTCCACCAGGTACGGGCTGCCGCAATCCGGGCACTTCTCGGCCACCGGCTTCAGATTCGAGGTGAAATCGCACTTCGGATAGTTGGTGCAGCCCCAGAAGATATTGCCGCGCTTGGCCTTGCGCTCGGCCAGGTCGCCCACCCCGCACTTGGGACACTTCAACCCTTCGATGATGTTCTGCTTCACGTACTTGCACTTGGGATAGCCGGAGCAGGAGACAAACTCGCCGTAGCTTCCCTGGCGCAGCACCAGCGGCTTGCCGCACTGCGGGCAGTCTTCGCCGGTCGGCTTGGGCACGGCCTGCTTCTGCTGCTGCTTGCTCGTCAGCTTGCGGAAGGTCTTGCAGGGCGGGTCCTCGTTGAACCCAGGGCAGGACATGAACATCCCGAACGGCCCTCGCCTGAGCACCATCACCCGGCCGCAGTTATCGCAATATTCCTCGGCCTCGCCTGCCTCCTGCGCCTCGGGCGTGTTCAGGTCCGGCTTGCCTGCCGTGTTCTCGCGGGTAAATGTGCAGCTCGACTTGTCTTTCTTGTTATAGGCCGAACAGGCATAGAAGCTGCCGAATTTGCCCCACTTCAGCACGAGCGGCGACCCGCACAGGTCGCACTTCTCCGTGGTCTTCTTCTCCATGCGCTTGATGTCGCGCATATTCTTGCCCGCATCCTTGAGTTCATCCTCAAAGTAGCTGTAGAAGCCGTTGAGCAGGTCGGTCCACTTCTCATGGCCCTCTTCAATCTCGTCCAGCTCCTCTTCCAGGCGCGCCGTGTACTGCACATCGAAGATGTACGGAAAGCTCTCCACCAGCAGGTCGCAGACCACCATCCCAATCTCGGTGGGATAAAACCGCCCGCTGATCTTGCTCACGTATTCGCGATCCTGGATGGTGTTGATAATCGACGCGTAGGTCGAAGGGCGTCCGATGCCCCGCTCTTCGAGGACTTTGACCAGCGAAGCCTCGTTGTAGCGCGGAGGCGCCTGCGTAAACAGCTGGCGGTCGAGGAGCTTTTCCAGCTCCAGCTTCTTCACGTTGTCCAGATTCGGCAGCTTGTTGGCCGCATCATCGTCCTCGTCCTTCTCCTCCGTTTCCTCGTAGACCTTGAGGAATCCGTCAAAGCGCACCACCGAGCCGCTGAGCCTGAAATCATAGGTTTTGCCGGTCTTCGCCGAGATTGCGGCAATCTTCGCCGTAGTGATTTCAAAGACAGCCGGCGTCATCTGCGAGGCCACAAACCGCTGCCAGATGAGCCGGTAGAGCTTCAGTTGCTCCTCGGTCAGATAACCCGCAATCGACTCCGGCGTCCGCGAGGCATCGGTAGGCCGGATCGCTTCGTGCGCGTCCTGCGCGTCTTTCTTGCCCTTGTACATGTTCGGCGTCGCGGGCAGATACTGCGCTCCCAATTGCCTGCCGATCCACTCCCGTACTCCTTCGATCGCCTCCGGCGCAACTCGCGGCGAGTCGGTCCTCATGTAAGTAATCAGGCCCACCGGCCCTTCGGCGCCGATGGCAACGCCCTCATAGAGCCGCTGCGCCACGCCCATCGTCCGCCGCACATTGAAGCCCAGCTTGGCGGCCGCGTCGCGCTGCAACTGGCTGGTGATGAAGGGCGCCAGCGGCCTGCGCTGCTGCTCCCTGGACTGCACCGAAACCAGCGACCACTGCGCCTTTTCAAGAGCCGCCAGCACCTCCTCCATCGACCTGCGGTCGGGCAGCGCATTGGCGATGAACTGGTCCTTGCCGTCCTTGTCCTGGCCGTTGGCTACCCGCACCGGCTCGCCGTCAATGCCCACAAAGCGCGCCTTGAGCCTGGTCTCCGGCTGGCGCTCCGGATAGAGCAGCGCCTCCAGCGTCCAGTACTCGACCGGGTTGAAGGCTTTGATCTCCCGCTCCCGCTCGACGATCAGCCGCACCGCCACCGTCTGCACGCGGCCGGCCGAGAGCCCGCGCCGGACTTTGTCCCAGAGCAGCGGCGAAATCTGGTAGCCCACCAGACGATCCAAGATGCGCCGCGTCTGCTGCGAGTCCACCAGGTTCTGATCCAGATCCCGGGCGTGCCGAAAGGCCTCCTGCACCGCCTTCTTCGTGATCTCGTTGAAGGTCACGCGGCGAATCTTTTTTCTCTCTTTCGCCGAGGTTCCCAACTGAAGAGCGAGATGATACGCAATCGCCTCGCCCTCGCGGTCCGGGTCAGGCGCCAGATAGATCTCATCCGCCCTGGCCGCTGCCCGCTTCAGTTGCGCCACCACCTTCTCCTTGCCCGGAGAAACAATCAGCGTCGGCTCGAAGGTGCGCTTCTCCAGCTCCACGCCAAGCTCATTCTTGGGCAGGTCCATGATGTGGCCCACCGACGCCAGAACCTCAAAGCCCTTGCCCAGATACTTCTCAATCGTCTTGGCCTTGGCGGGCGACTCGACGATAACCAGTGATTTGCTCATTGCCATCCTTGTTTCCAATTTCACTCTATCCTGTCCGGCCTCTTGGACTCTGCCCGGACCCGTTCCGTTGTCCTTGCGGGGGAGTTCAAACTCCGCCCGCGCTCCCGGCCTTTCGCCCCTCCGGGAAAAATCAACCACAGAAGTTGCAAACTACCACGGAACACCGTATATTTTCCACTAGCGGCAGTTCTTCCCCTCTCTTTCCAGCTCGTTTTCAGTCCTGCGGAAGGGAGATAACTGCTGCGAAACCAATCAAATTGTGCAGTTTGAACGGCGATCCGGAAAAACGCCCGCTACAGCAATTTCAGGGTTGCTGGAATCGGGGCTGATGAGGTCAAGCGGCTTCTTTCATCAAGATAAAGCCGCCTTGCTGGATCTTTGCCACACCACGTGAACCCTGAAATTGCTCTTGGCTTCCCCAAGATGTCGCAAATTGATCGATGATGCGCCAAATCAGCCGCAAGAAACCGTAGCGGCGCAATGGGTCGCCTGTGTGGAGGTTGCCTGAATTTCGGGCGGGCCAATTCTTGCCTCCAGGCAGTCCTACCGTGAAATGTGCTGAAAAAACCAAGAACCGGAGGATACACAAATGGGAACCATTCTTCTCCAACTGCATGTGAAGTTTCAGGACCTGATGAGCCGCGAGGAAGGCCAGGATCTGATCGAGTATGGCTTGACTGTCGCTCTGATCGCATTTGGAGCAACGGTTGGCATGGCGAGTCTCGCCACTGGCCTCAACACCGCCTTCACCACCATCAGCAGCACACTCTCCTCCAGCCTCGCCTGACCCCTGTCAATGTGCCGGCAGGACAATGAAACCGGGCTCCCTTTGGGACGATGAGTTCCCGAAGGGAGCATTGGGTTGACATGCTGAACGAAGACCGCGAGCCTTGTGCCGGGCGCTCGTGACCCCGACACCGAGACCTCTGAGATTCGCTGGACGCGCCTGCCCCAGGCGAGAACAGTTAGCCAGAGATGCCCGAAACTTGCCGCGCAAAGTGGTTCCCTTGACCCCAAGATGCAGGGGATCAATTCACTCCGGCCCAGGGGGCGAATCGTGCGCGTCTTTGGGGTGAGGCTCTTATCCGTCTTCACGCACGACGCGCAATACTCCTCACCACTCGCCCGAGTGTCGAGCCAACTAAATTGAGAACCTCCTATTTCACCGCCTTCAAGGCAGGCCGGCGCATCAGTCCAAGCAGCGCCAGCGAGCCAATCGACAACAGGATAAACGAGCCAGGCTCCGGAACCGTCCCGATATCCGTGCCCTCCAGCGTCGGGGGATCCTGGTAGCCGACCGTGTGGTTGTCTGACTCGAATCCGCCGCCGCCAGTTTCGGTAAACACGATCTGGTTGAAGTAGCCGGTCAGGTCGAAGAAGTTCAGATAAGCGAATTGCTCACCGGAGTCCTCAGTCCTGTTGTTCGGATTGCCGCAAAATGCGTTGCTCGAGTTCGGGCAGGCGCCAACCAGGCTCTGGAAGAGCGCGGGCGTAAAGTCATACAAGAGAGTGCCGTTGTTGTAGAACTTGAGATCGTTTCCGGCATCAAGCGCCGAAAACCACAGCCCGAAGTAGTTGACGCCGGGAAGGCCGCCGGAGGCGGTCAGCGTCAACGTGTAGCTGCCTCCACTGGCGAACAATTCCGGATAGTATCCGGTCCCTCCGGCGCCGCCGTACTGGTCGGCGGGGTCCATAATGTACCCCCCGGAGTAACTTCCGGAGATCTCCCCGGCTGGAGCGCCTGTGTCAACCAGGGTAGGAAAGGCCGTCGCGGTAGTCGGCGCGGACCCTGTATTGAAATCTTCCATTCCGATCCAGCAGGTCGAGGTCCCGGCGCACAATGCTGTCGTATTGGGCGTCTGGGTGCCCGCTGGTTCGTATGTAGCCTGAAAATTGTCGGCGTATAACGCGGAAGCGCTGGCGCCAATCACTGCAATCAGTGCAAACTTCGTCCAGATTCTTGCTCTCAGCGAATTCACCGGAAGTTCTCCCTTTCCCCGGAATCTCAGATTTGGGGCTATTGCTTCCAGAAGTATAAGCTAAACCGCAACTCTCAAATCCGGTCGGCGCCACTTCTTTGGTCACTCTTCGGCAAGTACCTCCAGGCTGAGCTTTGAAAACAGGTAATCCACGAACCTCACTCTCCGCCTATTCCTTGCTCCCTGCTTCTTCACATCGTCCTTACATAATTCTTCCCCGGCAACTGCCGTATCCGCCCCGTGATCTCCAGCTCAAAGAGCGCCATAAACACCTCGGAAGAGGTCAGTTGCGTCTCCAGCGCTTCGAGAATCTCGTCGATCTGCAAGCTCGCGTCGGTGCGCAGCGCCTCCAGCACTATCGCCTCCTCGGGCCGCAACACCGGGTCAGGCAATAGAGATGCGGTAGTCGCGGATTTGGATTCAACCGGCGCATCGGCCTCCAGCTCCAGCCGCACCTGCGAGGGCAGGTCCTCCCACACGTCCTCCCAGGTGGCCACCAGCTTGGCCCCCTGCTTGATCAGCGTGTTGGGCGTCCACGAGCCCTTGCTGGTCACGTTGCCCGGAACCGCATACAGGTCGCGGTTCTGCTCGGCGGCGCAGCGGGCCGTCACCCGCGTGCCGGAGTTCTCCGCCGCCTCCACCACCAGCACAGCCACGCTCAGCCCGCTCAGAATCCGGTTGCGGCGAGGAAAGTTTTGCGGAGCGGGAAAGGTTCCCATCGGCACCTCGCTCACAATCGCCCCGCCGGTCGCCAGAATCTCCTCAGCCAGTTTTTTGTTCTCCTTGGGATAGACCACGTCGATCCCCGTCCCCCACACAGCCACTGTGGGCATACGCGCCGCCAGCGCTCCGCGGTGAGCGCACGAGTCGATCCCCCGCGCCATGCCGCTGATAATCAGCAGCCGCCGCACCGCCAGGTCCCGCGCCAGCATCTCCGCCACGCCAGAGCCGTAAGGAGTCGGGTGCCGTGTGCCCACAATCGCAATTCCCGGCCTGCTCAGCAACCGCGCATCCCCGCGCACCCACAGCACCGGCGGCGGGTCATAGATCTCCTTCAGCCGCTCTGGATACTCCTGGCAGCCGTAGGTCACCAGAGTCGCCCCCTGCGCCGCTACCCGCGTCCACTCCGCCGTCGCCGCCTGGCGCGCCTTGCCGTCAAAGATGAACTGCGCCGCCTCCGCAGGAAACCGCAGCCCCTCAAGCTCGGTCAGCGATAAAGAAAAGATCTGGCTGGCCGCCTCGAGCGTCTTCACCGCGTCCAGAATCCGCTTCGGGCCCAGCCCCGGCGCCAGCGCCAGCGCCAGCCAGGCCAACCGCTCCTCATCCAGTTGAGGCGCGGACGATTGAGTCACGTCTTGGGGCATCGTCGTCATAGGAGGGCTACTGTCCGAGAATTGTACAGATTAATTTCTCCATAGGAAACCGGAAACCGAACTCCTTGGCGATTTTGCCCACGCTACCCTCCTCGTTCGAAGATGTCAAGCGGGTGGCCCTGACGTCCCCATTGCCATTTAACCCCTCCGCGCAGGATTGATACTCTAGAAAACAGTGACTCCCATCCAGCCATCCCGTCTGCGCATCGCCGCCATCGGCTTCCTCAACCCCGCGCCCCTGATGTGGGACTTCGAGCACCCGCCTCTCGATGCGCCGCTCGCCCTGCGCTATCAAATCGACCGCATGTCGCCCGCCGAGTGCGCCGCCCGCCTGGCCTCGGGCGCGGCCGACATCGGTCTGGTCCCCATCGCCGCCCTCGCCACCATCCCCGGCCTTCGCATCCTGCCTGGCTGCGCCATCGCCTCCAAGGGCCGTGTGCGCTCGCTCCTGCTCGTCAGGAGAGCCAGCCAGCCGCTTGCCGCCCTGCGCTCCGTGGCCGCCGACACCGCCAGCCTCACCACCGTGGCCCACGCCCGCATCCTCTTCCGCAACTGGGGCAACCCGGACGTGCCTTTCCTGCCCGCGGCCGCCGGCCTCGATGCCATGCTTGCACGAGCCGACGCCGCCATCCTCATCGGCGACCCCGCCCTGCTGGCCCTCGAAGACCGCGCCAGCCGCTTCGAACGCACCGGAGAAGAACTCGTCTACCACGACATGGCAGATGAGTGGCACACCCTCACCGGCCTGCCCTTTGTCTCCGCCGTCTGGGCCGCCGCGCCAATGAACCTGGGTGCCCCAGGTGCCTCGCATTTGGGCACCTGGGATTCCACCATCGCCATAGACTTCATCCAATCAAGAATCCACGGCCTCCAGAACATCGACGCGCTGGTAGCGGAGTGGTCCCACCGCATCGCCATCCCCGGCGAGACCATCCGCGCCTATCTCACCACCAACATCCACTACATCCTCGACGAAGAATGTATCGAAGGCATGAAGGCATTCTTCCGCTTGGCCGCCGAAGCCGAGGTTCTGCCGGAGTTCAGCTTCTCCATGAGCGAAACCGCAGCTTAGGGCGGCAAGGGCAAAGAACCCCATCAAGTTTCAACGAACGCCCACCCGCCGCTAACTCGCCAACTTGCGAAAAAGGCCGATCCGCAAAGCGGACCGGCCTGCTAACTCGCTATCTCGCAACAGATACTGACCACTGATCACTGACCACTGTCTTTATATCTCCCACCGCAGCAGCGTCGCCCCCGTCGTAAAGCCCGCGCCGGCGGCGGCCAGCAGCACCAGGTCGCCCTTCTTCAGCTTCCCTTCCTCGACGGCCGTCTCCATGGCCAGCGGAATCGTTCCCGCCGAAGTATTCCCGTACTTCTCGATATTGATAATCACCCGCTCCCGCGCCATCCCCAGCCGGTCGGCGGTGGCCGTAATAATTCGCATATTGGCCTGGTGAGGAATAAAGCAGCCCAGCTCCGCGCCCGTCACGCCGCTGCGCTCCAGAACCTTGGTCGTCGCCTCCAGCATCTTGCGCACGGCGAACTTGTACACCGTCTGCCCGTCCTGGTGGATGTAGTGCATCTTCTTGTCCACCGTCTCGTGGCTGGAGGGATTCAGGCTGCCGCCGCCCGGCATATTCAACGCCGCGGCGCCCGACCCGTCGATCTCGTGCCAAAAGTCGATGAAGCCGATCTCGCCCTCTTCGCATGGCTCGATCAGCACCGCGCCGCCGCCATCGCCAAACAGAACGCATGTCGTCCGGTCGGTATAGTCGGTCATCCGCGTATTGGCATCCGCGCCGCAGACCAGAACCTTCTTGTGCGCCCCGCTCTCCACCAGCTTCACGCCCACCTGCAAGGCAAAGACGAAGCCCGAGCAGCCCGCCGAGACATCAAATCCCCACGCCCCCTTGGCCCCGATCTTGTCCTGCACCAGGCAGGCCGTCGCCGGAAACATCATGTCCGGCGTCACCGTGGCCACGATAATCACCTCGACCTCGCTGGCCGGGATCCCCCGCATCTCTAAACATTTTTTGGCCGCCGGCGCGCAGATATCGCTCACGCCCAGCCCCTTGGCCAGCACATGCCGCTCGCGGATCCCGGTGCGCTCCAGAATCCACTGGTCGTTTGTATCGACCATCTTTTCCAGGTCTTTGTTGGTCAGAACTTGCGGGGGGACGTAGGTTCCAAGCGCCGTAATCTTCGCGCGGCAGCCCACGATGGGGCGAACACTGAGGGTCAATGCATTTCTCCTTGCGTCTATCTACGATTGTCATCCTGAGCGGAGCGCCCAACTTGCCTGTCATCCTGAGCAGTCCGCCTCGCTCTTGCAAGTTACGGCCGCAATGAACTGCCGCTAACTTGCTAACTCGCCATCACCGCGAAGCGGTGGCCAACTCGCTGGTTTTGTTTTGAAACCGCCTCACCGAGTCCTCTTGTTCATCAGGAGCGGAGCGCAGCGAAGTCGAAGGACCTGCTTTTGCTTTTCCGCTCCCATCCCAATCGGGCCTGTTCAACCGCCCCAAAACGCGCAAAAAGCGCCGGGTGACCTACTGCACACGCATGAGCCCGTTACCGTTGCTTCCTTCCGGACCTGGCGGGGTTGGCGGGATTACGTCGCGTAGGACCCGGCACTTGCTGATTTTAGCATCCCGAAGGGGCGGTCGGAGCAGAACCCCGTCGCAAACAGCCATTCCTCATCTTCAGACGCGGGAGCGGGTGATAGCCTGTTTTCGAGGCGCCGTCTGAGTCCATGGAAGAACGAAAGAACGACCCAATGTCGATCGGCTTGAGTAGGGCCAGTTACATCGATGCCGTTCTCCATTCGAGTAACGATCCGACCGACGATGATGAAGAGGACAACGATTTTGATGACGAGGACCTTTGTGAGGCTCCAACCGACGAAGAACGAAATGAAGCCAATGAGAATTTGAACCTCGGCTTGACCGACGACGAAAGGGAAGACCTCTGGGCCAGCTTCAGCGGCAGCCGATTTGCTTTTCAATTCTTGAATACTGTCGTTGGTATCCTCTTTTGCTTGGGTGTTTATGCAGCACTAGTGGCCATCAATGGGCGGCTAGCTGGACCATCGAGCGCGACACAGATTCAACTCTATCCCCAGCCTGCCATGTGGTGGTTTTTTCCCGGTATTGGCGCATATTGCCTTGCATGGGACGTCAGGGTTCTCCTATGGTCGGTCTTTGGCAACAGCCGGACGGCTAGGCTTTACCGCATTTGGGCAAATCGAAAAACCGCTGGCCAACAGAACGTGTATGCCACCTCGCCGTTCAATCGCTGGTGCATTCGTCTCATCGTTCTGCCTATGGCCTTCTGCACCGTACTCGCTCTCAATATGCACGCAACAGTCGGCCCGGAAGCCATCCGCGACTGCGGCTTCGCCTTCAACTCCTGCACGGTTTATCCCCTTGCGGACGCACGCCGCATCACCGCTGTCCAAGGCTACAGAACGAAAGAGGGAAAACTCGACACCCGCGCAGGGCTAGTGGTTGACTTCAAGGACGGAAGGCGCTGGTCCTCTGCCGACTGGGGTGATTTCAAGAGTACGATTGATCCCATCCTCACTAACTTTCTGCTACAGAAAACAAATCTCACATTGAACACGGCAGTCGCCGAAGATGACATCCTTCCATTTAATCAGCATTGATTGAACACTGCCCGGTGCCCCATCCATGCGCCTTTTTTCTGGCGCATGGGTGGGAGACCACGAACCCCAATCCAGCACCCTTTTTCCATCCTCAGTACAATAAACCTGTGACCAAACTCTCCCCACCTGCTTCCCCCACCGTGGGCTTTATCTCCCTGGGCTGCCCCAAAAACCTCGTCGATTCCGAGGTGACAATTGATCTGCTCGACCGCGCAGCCAATCTTGAATTCATCCTGGAAGCGGCTCCATGCCGATAATCCGCCCTCATGGAATCTGCCGGAAATAATTGCAGAGAATTACGTCATCTTTGGTTACACTGGGTTCGTACAGTCAAAACGGGCATCCGCTAGAGGCGCCTTTTCTTCAAGTTGGATTCGCCGAGATCGTTGGAACGGGCAGCGATTCACCGCTAACCACCTTTAGAATCAAGAATCTGCAAATAACTTCTTTGTTTGCAGGATTTTGCAAAGATACGTGTCCCGTATGCTGTTGAAAACAAGGAATTTCTTTACAGAATACGGGTGGGGGTATCCCCGCCGCACCCCAAGCTCCGCCCCGGTACAATGGAAGGGTGACCAAGCTTCTCTCCCCCACGGCCCCTTCCGTGGGCTTCATTTCGCTAGGCTGCCCCAAAAACCTCGTCGATTCCGAGGTCATGATGGGCCTGCTCAACCGAGCCGGCGCGCGCCTCACATCCCATCCCGAAGAGGCCGAAATCCTCGTCGTCAACACATGCAGCTTCATTGACACCGCCAAGCAGGAATCGGTCGACACCATCCTCGAAATGGCCCGCCACAAGACCTCTGGCTCGGCGAAGAAACTCATCGTCGCCGGCTGTCTCGTCGAGCGCTACCGCGACGAAATCCGCAAGAGCATTCCCGAAGTAGACGCCGTAGTCGGCACCGGCGAGCTCGAATCCATCCTGCAAGCGGCGGGTTTGCAAGCTCCCGTCACGGTGTCGCCCTTCAACATTCTCAGCAGCCACGGCTCGGCCGAGGTTCGCCCCGGCGTCGAATCCCGCGCCGCAACGCACAAACACGATCACGCCTCCCGCCCCGAAGGCGACCACCGCGAACAACAGGGCCGCTTCCGCCGCGACGACTGGCAGGGCGCAACCCATCTTCTCCCCACCTACCTCTACGACGAAACCACCCCCCGCTTCCTCACCACGCCAAAATCCTCGGCCTACATCAAAATCGCCGAGGGCTGCGACCACCCCTGCTCCTTCTGCGTCATCCCCAACCTGCGCGGAAAATTCCGCTCCCGCCGCTTCGAATCCGTCGTCGCCGAGGCCCACCAGCTCGTCGCTCGCGGCGTGCAGGAGATCACCCTCATCGGCCAGGACACCACCTGCTACGGCGAAGACCTCGGCCTCAAAGACGGCCTTGCCCAACTCCTCGACGCTCTCTCGGCAATTCCCAACCTCCGCTGGCTCCGCTTCCTCTACGCCTACCCCAACCGCATCACAAGTCGCCTCCTCGACACCATCGCCCGCCACGACAACATCTGCAAATACCTCGACCTGCCACTCCAGCACGCCTCGCCCGCCGTCCTCAAGCGCATGAAGCGCGGTGCAGGCGCGGAGATCTTTTTGAAGACCCTCGAAAAAGTCCGCGCCGCCGTCCCCGGAATCGCCCTCCGCACCAGCTTCATCGTCGGCTTTCCCGGCGAATCGCTCCGCGACTTTGATCTTCTGGAAGAGTTTATCCAAGCCGCGAACTTCGACTGGCTAGGCGTCTTCACCTACTCCGACGAAGAAGGCTCCTCCGCCTTCTCGCTCGACGCCAAAATCCCCCGCCGCACCATCGAATCCCGCAAGCGCCGCCTGATGAAGCTTCAGCAATCCATCAGCAAGCGCGCCAAACAGCAGTGGGTCGGCCGCGAGTTGGTCCTCCTCGCCGAAGGCGAAAGCGAAGAGACTCCGCTTCTCTGGGAGGCCCGCACCCAGTTCCACGCCCCCGAGATCGACGGCAAAGTCTACATCAACGACTTCGGCGCGCTAGAAGCTCTGAAACCCGGCCGCTTCTACAAGGCGGAGATCACCGAAGCACACGAATATGACGTGGTGGCGCGCATCCTTTCGGGTCCACTGTAACTTTGTTTTTCTTGGTTCTTCAGGAATCCGGATTGCCTTGCAACAGTCACACTCCCTCAGCAATCCACAATCTGTCACCAGCGCGCCATTGACCTCTGAGGGGCGCGCCATCGAATTTTCTCAACCCATTCGGCCTCGGAGAGAATAGAATACATCCGTGCTGCTTCCGATGCCGCGTTCTGGCGCGAAAGTCTGAATGGTGACATACCCCTGGCAAGCCCTGGCGGCAGGCGGCGCAGCGGAGTTCGACCGCAAGATGAGCACGACCGTCCATTACGCGACCGGAAACCACCGCCGCCCCGCCGCCGCGGAGAGCACATTCCTCCCGCGAATATCGATCTTCATGCGGCAAAGGAAAGTGTGGCCGCCTGCCCTGCTCGCGGGCTTACTGTGGCGCGGCTTGACTCACCTCGGCACGCACCGTAAAGTCCTTCGCTTCCTCCTGAAGTTACCTCCGCTCGCTGAGTTTGTTTTCAGCAACCCGACCTTCGCTATCAAGTATCTCGCCCCAAGATACCTGGCACGAGACCTTACAGTACCCGAACGCGCCTCGTGCTTTCTCTATCACTACAGGCGCTTGTATGCGGCTTTGCCCGATCAACTCCTGCGCCGGACGCTCAAAGAGGATCTTACGCTCCATGAGATGCCTGAAGGCGCCAATCTCTTTGCCCTGACAATGGGCTTGTCCCGGCCCTACGGGGAAGAAGGCGAACTGTCTCTCCACCTGTGTGTGAATGGCGAAATCGCTTTTATCCTCTCCTTCACCATCGTCCCTGGTTCCGTGGCCCAATCCCAGGCCGGGGAGATTCTCTTGATCACCCGGCTTCAGGGCATCAAGGGAGCCTATCCGCAGATCAGCGCCGCCACCAAAGCCCTGCATGACGTTGCCCCCGCCGCACTGCTTTTCGCCGCTCTCAAGGGCGTTGCCGACGCTTTCGGCATCGGCGAAATAGCGGCCGTTTCCGCCGCCAGGCAAAGCTCCTACCACCGGGATTACGCAGCTTTCTTCCAAGAAGCCTACGACGATTTCTTTGCTCAAGTGGGAATGTCCATAGGGGCAACCGGCTTCTACCGCTCTTCTATTCCGCTTCAGGGGAAACCGCTCGCCTTTATCAAGCGTGGCCACAAGCTCAGAACCAAGGAAAAGCGCGCATTCAAACAAGAGATCAGGTCAGCCTGTGCCGGCTTTTTCCAGGAGCTTGCGCCCGCTGCCTCGCATAAGTTGCCACTCTGACTTTGAATTGTGCCGACGCTTCGCGTTTCACTCCGTTCCCGGCAGCATTCCTCTCGCGCCCCTGCCGCGTCCCCGCCCCGCGCTGTACCATATTTGTTGAGCGCTGCCCCTGGGCAAAACACTACTGATGGCAACAAAGAAAAAATCCGCCAAGCTCCTCCGCTGCCCCAGTTGCGGCATGTTGGTGCGCCGCAAGGACGAGGACTTCCCTTTTTGCTCCGACCGCTGCCGCAAGATCGATCTCGGCAAGTGGGCGATGGGCGTCTACAAAATCAGCTCGCCGGTCCTCGACCCCGAAGTCCTCGAGGACCTCGGCGCTCTGGGTAGCGGCGGCGGCGGCGGAGACTCCTATGAAAACTAGCATCAAATGGCTCTGCGTTGGCTCTTTCGTATTGGCGGGTCTCATAAGCTTTCTGTTCTCTGCGATGTTATTCCAAGGCATTGTTTTCGATTCGTTCCCCAGTTTCTCTGCTCGCATTGCGAGTTTCGGCTATTTTCTGCCTGCGATTCTCGGTTTCCCGCTCTTTCTCTTAACGATCAAAGTTTCGAAGCGCTTCCGGCTCGTTCTATGGCTGATGGTGGCCATCGAGTTTGTTCTGGAGTTCTATAGAGAATTCCACGTCTTCAAAGCGGGCGGTCCACAGTACGTCAGCCTCAAAGAAGATTTTCTCGAACAAACAACTGCCATACCCTTGTTGATTGTCGCGGTCTTGGTACAGTTCGGCACCCACTTTTATCAACCTTCGATTGACAAGTACATTGTCCGAAAACAGGGAAATCAAACATGATTACTTCGGCGGAATCCCCGAAGAAAACGACTCTCTGGGCCTGGACCGTCGCCACCTTCTTCGGCGCGGGCTTCGGCAAGCCGGGCCCCGGCACCTGGGGCTCGGTGGCCGCCGTGCTTCTCTGGGCCGCCTACGCCCGCTTCGTCTCCTCTGCACCGAGCTCGCTGCTCGTCACCCTGCTCGCCGGCATCGCCCTCACGCTCCTCCTCGGCATCCCCGCCGCCACCATCGTCGCCCGCGAATCCGGGCGCCACGACCCGCAATTTGTCGTCATCGACGAGGTCGCCGGCCAGTGGATCGCCCTCCTCGGCAGCCACGCCAACTGGCGTCACGCCCTCATCGCCCTCATCCTCTTTCGCCTCTTCGACATCACCAAGCCATTTCCCGTCCGCCGCCTCGAAGATCTCCCCGAGGGTTGGGGCATCGTCCTCGATGATGTGGGCGCGGGGTTGTATGCTTTGGGTATAGCCTCGCTTCTGCATCTTTGGATTTAGGCCAGTCATGCCCAGCACCGCCACCCAATCCGCCGCTCAAGCCATTGCCCCGCCGCGCATCGACGACGTTCTGCCCGCCGCCGCGCTCCCGGGGGGAGAGGTCGAGTTGTTTGGCGCAAATCTTGGCCCGCTCCCTTCGGCTCCCGTTGGATCGGAACTGCCGACTGTTCTGGTCGACGGGCAGCCGGTCCACATGCTGATGAGCCGTCCCACGCGGATTGCCCTGCGCGTTCCTGAACCCGCCGGCACCAGCATGATTGAGGTCCGCAATCCGGCCGGCATCAGCAACGCCGTTCCTCTGCGCGTGGCCCGCCAACTCTCCGACGGACTGCACCCGGTCACCAATCCGGCCGTCAGCCGCTCCGGCATGATCTACGCCACCATCTCCGGCCCGCGCGGCAAGCAGACCCCCGTCTCCGTGGTGCGCATCAGCCCCGACGGCCGCGGCACCCCCTTCGTCACTGAAATCCTCAACGCCACCGGCCTGGCCTTTTCGCCCGATGGAGACCTCTTCGTCACCTCGCGCGCCGAAGGCAACGTCTACCGCATCGACGAGGTCGGCGAGCCCACTCTCTACGCCGAGGGCATGGGCGTAGCCACCGGAGCGGCCTTCGACGCCGCGGGCAACCTCTTTGTCGGCGACCGCAGCGGCACCATCTTCAAAATCAACCCCGAGCGCCAGATCTTCGTCTACGCCACCCTCGAGCCCAGCCCCGCGGCCTATCATCTGGCCGTCGACGCCGAGGGAACCCTCTACGTCACCGGACCGTCCCTCTCCTCCAACGATGCCATCTGGGCCATCGACACCCACGGCGAAGCCCGCGCCTGGTATCGCGGCCTCGGCCGTCCGCAGGGCCTGGCGCTGGACCGCGACGGCAACATCTTCCTGGCCGCCTGCCTCCATGGCCAGCGAGGTGTCGTACGTGTCACGCCGCAAGGCGAGGCATCCCTCGTCCTCTCCGGCGCAAACATCGTCGGCCTTGCATTCTCTCCGCTCGGCACCACCATCCTCGCCACCAACGAAGCCGTTTATGATGTTGATTTGGGAGTCGAAGGGCTGGATCTGTTTTGAGAGCAGCGGACAGCTAACAGCAGACAGCTATCAGTTTCAAACGAGGATACCGGCTGATCGTTGTTAACTGCAAGCTGTAAGCTGTGAGCTGGAAGCTGCACTCATGAAATCCGAAATCATCGCCGTCGGCTCCGAGATGCTCACCCCCTACCGCCAGGACACCAACTCTCTCTATCTCACTGAGAAACTCAACGAGCTGGGCGTCACCGTAGCCTTCAAGACCATCGTCGGCGACCGCCGCAAGGATCTGGTCGGCGTCCTCCGCGCCGCCCTCGGCCGCACCGACATCGTCGTCCTCATGGGCGGCCTCGGCCCCACCGAAGACGACCTCACTCGCGAGGCCGTCGCTGAAGCTCTCTCGCTCACCCTGCGCCGCGACAACGATCAGGTCGCCGCCTTGGCCGCTCGCGCCGCCGCCTGGCGCATCCCCATGCCGGAGAACAACCTCAAGCAGGCCGATCTGCTCGAAGGCGCAACCCGCCTGCCCAACCCCAACGGCAGCGCCCCCGGCCAGTGGCTCGACACCACCTTCGGCAGCTACCGAAAGCTGCTCATCCTCGTTCCCGGCCCGCCCAACGAGTGCCGCCCGCTCTTCGACGCCGAGTGCATTCCCCGCCTGCGCGAACTCCTGCCCACGCGCCACATCGCCAAGCGCACCTTGAGAGCCGCCATGATCCCCGAGTCCCAGGCCGACAAGCTCCTCGCGCCCATCTACACCGCCTACGATGACGTCGAGACCACCATCCTGGCCCATGCCGGCGACATCCAGCTCACTCTCCTCTGCTCCAAATCCGACTTGAAAACCGCCGAGCAGCGCGTCGACGAGCTCGCCGCCCGCATGGAAGAGGCTCTCGAAGACTGGCTCTACTCCTCCGGCGCCGAATCGGCCGATTCTCTCGAGCAGATCGTCCTCTACTATCTCGGCCTCCGCCAATCCACTCTCGCCGTAGCCGAAAGCTGCACGGGCGGCATGATCGCCCAGCGCATCACCAGCGTCCCCGGCAGCTCCCGCTCCTTCCTCGGCGGCGCCGTCGTCTACTCCAACGAATTGAAGACCCTCTACGCCGGCGTCCCTCCCAATCTCATCGCCGAAGCTGGCGCGGTCTCCAGAGAGGTAGCCGAATCTCTCGCCTATGGCATCCGCCGCTACACAGGCGCTACGCTGGGCCTGGGCGTAACCGGCATCGCCGGCCCCACCGGCGGCACGGAACAAAAACCGGTCGGCCTGGTCTACATCGCCCTCAGCGATGCAAAGAACACCGAGTCCATCGAGAAAACCTTCCGCGGCGACCGCGACCGCATCAGACAATGGACCACCCAGCAAGCCCTCGACCTTGTCCGGCGTAGGCTGAGGTAACTCCGATCCGTCCTTCACCTATCCGCAAGTAAGTGTTTTGACGCCAATAAGGGTGCTGTAGGATCATCTTGATTACGCGTAGTAGCAGCCAACTCTCCCCATTGAGGTTCATCGTGAAAATCCAGACCCGTGTCCTATCCGTTGTTGTCTCCCTCCTGATAGCCATCAGTTCTCAAGCGGCGGCCGTAGCTCAAGCTCCCGCCGCTCCCGCAAAGCGAGTGGTTTCCTCGGCCACTGACCTGCCACGTTTCAGCTACCCGGTGAGCGCCCCGCCAAGCACGCTGCTGACGGAAGACGACGATGCCTTCAACGCATTCGCGGCAAAGGTCCTGCACGATGTCGATTCAGTTCTCAACGACTACGATATTCAGGACAAATCGACATTGCGAACTCTCTACATGGCCAAACGCGATGTGCAGATTCTCGCCAATGAAAACGAAGCGGCCCTGACGACACTCAAGGTGCTCAGAGGTCTCCAGGAGAAACCCGAAGCGATTGCAACTTCAGGAATCATTGCCAGGGCTGTGATGGAAGCGCGTATCTCCACGCATTCCAATGCGGGTGAGGCCTTCCAGCAAGCTTTCCAGGCCGATTTTCAGTCGACAGTCAATTCTCTGGAGTGGCGCGTCGTTCAGGACACCATGAAGGGAATGAAGGGGGGCTATGAGTTGCGGACCCCGGATCTCATCGCGGGCAGTCTGAAAGAGGAGATCGATCCGGCGGCGCTGAAATCGAACACCATCGATCTGGACGCGGCAGAGTCTCTCATCGGCGACCGCGTCTTTGTCAAGGTCTATTTGCCTCTGAAGCCGCAGGTGCTCTCCGTGCTGACGCCCTATATCGCGGCGCATAACGTGCAGAAGCCGGACATTTGGGAGGCGCGCGAAGTAACGCTGACCGCCGGGGAGAAGCTCACGCCTGTGCGGATTGGAATCTGGGACAGCGGCGTGGACACATCGCTCTTCCCGGATCAGCTCTTCACTGACACGGCCCCCGGCGCACATAGCCCGCATGGACTCGCCTATGACATGCATGGCGCGCTCTACAACGGAGACCTGCAACCCTTGACGTCCGAGCAGAAGGAACTCTATCCCAAGGTTCTCTCGCTTGAGCAGGGCATGAGCGATCTGTTTAGCGGCATCGATTCGCCGGCTGCGAGCGAAGCCAAGAAGACTCTAGGGTCCATGCCGCCCGACCAACTCGCTCCATTCCTCAAGCAGTTGGGTTTCCTGGGTCAATATATGCACGGAACGCATGTCGCGGGCATTGCGGTTCGCGGCAACCCGGCTGCGCAAATCGTCGTGGTCCAGTTTTACGACTCGCTTGCCGAGATCCCTTTTGCGCCCACTGAAGAGTGGGCAAATAGGTTCAAGGCGGACTTTCAGCAGGTGGGCGACTACTTCAGGACCAATAACGTCCGGGTTGTGAATATGAGCTGGGGCGACGACGTCTCTGAAATCGAGCAGTGGCTCACCAAAACCAGCACGGAAAAGGATCCGGCGGCACGGAAGCAATTTGCTTCGGTCATTTACAAAATCTGGCGCGAAGCCGTTGAAAACGCCATTCGCAGCGCGCCGAACACGCTGTTTGTTTGCGCCGCGGGCAATAGCGACAGCAATGCCGGTTTCCTGGGCGACGTTCCAGCATCGTTGCACTTGCCGAACATCATTGCGGTGGGAGCGGTGGATCAGGCGGGCGAAGAAACTTCGTTTACGAGCTATGGGGACACAGTGATCGTGGATGCCGACGGATTCCAGGTGGAGAGCTATGTTCCCGGCGGCACGCGCTTGAAGTTTTCCGGCACTTCGATGGCCTCGCCAAATGTCGTCAATCTGGCGGCAAAGTTGATCGCGATCGATCCTTCCCTCACACCGGAACAGACCATCGCCTTGATCAAAAAAGGAGCTGACCGGAGCGCCGACGGCCGCAGGAACCTCATCAATCCGAAAGCAACTGTGGCCCTACTGAAGCAGGAGAAGATCGTGTTCAGCTCGAAATAGCAAGTGGGTGCCGGGCGCCCCATCCTTGGCGCAGTTTCATCGCGTCAACGGTGGGATGCCACAAACCTCACGCCTGGAGCTTTTCAATCCGGCCGATCGCCCTGCTTAAGCAGCCGGCGGTACTCGCTCCACCCGAATCAGCTTCTCCCGCTTCCGCGTCCGGGCAATCTCGTAAGCCGACTGCATTCGCATCAGCGTATCCATCTTCACTCCGAAGGCCTTCTCGATGCGCAGCGCCATCTCCCCCGAGAGACCGGCCTTCCCGTTCAGCAGACTCGACAACGTAGGCCGGGAGACCCCCAGCGTCGCCGCCGCCGCCGTCACAGTCAATCCCGCAGGCTCGACAATCTCAGTCCGGATAAAATCCCCAGGGTGGGGAGGATTCTTCATCGGCATGGTTTCTTCTCCTCTCTTCCCAGTGGTAATCCTCTAAGTTCAATTCGCGGATCTCGCCCTTCACGGCGTCGATGCGAAACGTCAGCCGGAGGTTGCCGGTCACGCTCAAACTCCACGTCCCTTTGCGGTTTCCGGTCAGGGTATGTACCTTCCAGGTCGGCAGGCCGCGCAACTCCTCCGCGTCTCCCATCCCGTCCAGATAGGCAAGCATCTTGCGCAGCTTGTCCGCTGCTTCGGCTGGAACCCCTTTCGCGCCGTCCTCTTCATAGAGCCTCTTCAGGCCCTTGTGAAGAAAGCCCCGTATTTTCATCTGAGCTACTGTAGCCTGTCGCATGACACTTGTCAATCCAGGACAGTCGACCTCACAGGAGTTGGAATCTGTTCCGTCTCAAAGTGCCCCCATACTTCCGCGATACCATATAAACAGGAGCACAAAAGATGCGCAATTCAATAAAAATCCTGATTGCAGCGGCGATGGCGGCCGCATTGGCATGGACAGCCTCGGCCCAGCAGCCCGCGCCAACCAAGGTCATCGGGTTCATGACCGACTTCGACGTCAAGGACGATGCCGTGGGCATCTGCAAGGCGGTCATGGACGGCATCGCCCCCGGCGTGCGCATCCTCGACATCACCCACCAGTCCGAGCCCTTCAATATCGCCATGGGCGCGCGCTTCCTGGCCGGCTCGGCGCCCTACTTTCCCAAAGACGCCGTCTTCGTCGTGGTCATCGATCCCACGGTCGGCTCGGCGCGCAAAGCCATCATCGCAAAATCCAAAGTGGGCCAGTTCTTTGTCCTCCCGGACAACGGCCTGCTCACCCTCATTCAGGATCGCGACGGCATCGTCGAGGCCCATGAAATCACCAACCCCGCATGGATGATCGGCTCCGGCATCTCCTCGACCTTTCATGGCCGCGACATCTTCTCCCCGGCCGGCGCGCACCTGGCCCGCGGCGAAGACTTCCGCCAGGCCGGCCCCGCGCTCGACGTGACGAAGCTCGTCCGCCTTGACCTCAAGAACGCCTTCGTCGACGACGCCGGCCTGCACGGGCAAGTCCTCGGCACGGACGGCCCCTTCGGCAGTTTGGTCCTCAATGTCCCCGCCCAGACCTTCGCCCAGCTCGGCTACAAACTCGGCGACCGGGTTCCTGTAACTCTTGCTGGCAAGAGTTACACCTTCCCCTTCGTGAAGACCTTCAGCGATGTCCCGGTGGGTGAGGATCTCTTCTACATCGACTCGCGCGGGCGGCTGGGTCTGGCCACCAATCAGGGCAGCTTCTCCGCTAACCACAAAACCGGCAAAGGAGCGGAACTGACGATCCCGAAGAAGTGAAGCCGCAAATCGCGCAGTCGCCCGGCGGAGATGCGCTGCGCTCTTTTCTTTGTCCGGCGCGCCCGGCTCTGGGATTTCGATAGCGGTGCGAAGCAAATCTCGCGGACTGCCCCTGGTTCGAACCTAGCGGCGCTGATAGGAGAACATGAACTCGGGGGCCTGGCCAACAACCTGTGACGTGACCAGCGAATCCTTCAATACCTCGGGAACCGTATCCGGAAGCTTATCGTTGGAGAGCAGAAAGCCGCCCGGCTTGAGCATCAGAGCGATGTTCGAGCGCAAAAGCATCTGATCGAACGATCCGTAATATAAAAATACATTCGTTCCGATGACCAGATCGAATCTCTGCTCCGCCGGCAGCTCCAGGTGCTGGCAAACAACGTCCAAATCAAGGCCATGGATCCTGCGCACGATCTCTGGCCGGATCTTCACCGCCTTTGTCTGGGTTGCATCGGCGATCGAGCTCGGGACAACGATGGGCGCTACGGGTTCGCCGATGCTGTTTCCCAAACCTTGCCAATACTGCACGAAAATGCCGCGGTATTGCGGTGACAGAGGGGCAGCGGCCTTCCACGGCAGTTGAAGAACATACGGAATCCCGGCAATTGCCTGCTGTCGCGCGTGTTGAACATGCGAAGTTACTTCCGGACTGATGTCCAACGTATACAGTTCAATCGTCTTGGGGTCGGCCAGGCCTAGCCGAATCAGCGAATCGAGCACGGCAAACGGCTGGTTTGTCTGCGGAGGATAAAAATCGCTCCCATCTTCCTTGTTTGAGAAATCCAGGCCCGGCCCAACGATCGCTACCCGCTTCACGGATCCCGGTTTCAAAAGCCCGGCTTCCATCATGTGCCGCAGGTGGACGTCGATGAGAAAATCGGGCCAGAGATTGGTATCGAGAGAGATGCCGCGGTCTTTGAATATCTCGAAGGGATTCGCGCCCTGGGGCTCATGGAGGTACTGAACAAACTCATCCCGCATGCGGAGCAGGTTCGTCAGCAGGTAGGCCTTCAGCTTATTCACCGATTCCGGGGACTCTAAAGAGAATCCCTCTCCCTCGACAAAACTGCGCATGTGGGCGACCCGTTCGTCTCCGCCCGGCGAAGCCATTATGCTTGACAGGTCGTCAATGCGCTTCCTGGCAGTTTCCCTGATGGTCGCATCGCTGTCGTAATCCACCAGGCCGCGATTGCCGATTGGGGGCTGTTTCGTGAAGTTCAATCCGAAGCGCAGGAAGTTAGTGAGCGTATCCTCCTCGCCTCGTTTTAGCCGCAGCCGGATTTCACGATCATGCTTTTGAACCCAGTCAGGCCAGGCAGCGGCAGTTAATGTCTTTGCGGGGTCTGCTTTGGATGTCTCCGAAGCCATGATCGCTTGCCGGGCCGGTTGCGCCTCCTGAAAGGAAGTAAATCTCGTCTGCGAACTCGACTGCGCAACAGCCACGGGCGCGCAATAAACTGCCAGGCAAAGAACTGCTCTCGACAACAGTCCCTGGGGGATTCTCATCCGCAAACTCCATTCTTGGTCACGGCAACGAACCAGTTTACCAGCAGTCGCCTCCGCCGAGTCCGCTTCTTGCATCCGTTGCCATTGCTGAAACTCGGGCAAACCGCGAATCTCACCTGGTGGTCCCGCCCCCAAGAAACGAAGGCCTACCGGATAATCTCGAAGCGCTCCCACGCGCAGTTGCATACCGGGCAGCGTTCGTGCTCCTCTTCGGTCTCCGAGGTGTAGCCGCAGACCGGGCAGACGTAGAACTCTCTGGCCTCGCCGACCCAACTTCCGGAGCGGGAATCCCGCTTGCCGGCGGCCAGCAGGGCGATTGCCTCGCTGAAAAGCCGCGCGTGAGTCTTCTCGGCCTCCAGCGCTCCGGTAAAGGTGCGGATGGCGGCCAGGTTCTTGCGTTCGCGGGCCTCACCCAGGAACTCCGGATACATGGTGTCGATCTCGTACTTCTCGCCGTTCAGCGCGGTCTTCAGGTTTTCCAGCGTGCCCTTCACCACGGGATCGGGAATCTCGCACTCGGCGCGCAGGCCCCACTGGTTGATCACATGTGCGTGATTGGCGGCATGAATCTGCTCGGAGCGGGCAGCGGCGCGAAAGAGGCTGGCCACGCCGTGCAACTCCTCTTCGTCGGCTTTGGCGGCAAAGGCGGTGTATCTGGCGTGCGCGTTCGACTCACCCTCAAAGGCAGCCGAAAGGTTCTCAAACGTGATTGCGTTTGTCTCGGTAAACACTGGCATGAAAAATCCTCCCCAACACCGTTCAAGAGCCTACGAGCGCCGCAAGAGCTTCGGCTGTGACGCAGATTACAAGCCTACTCTCACCAGAGCGGTTTTGGCTGCGGCTTTCTCGGCCATCGCAGCCCGGCTTTCGGCAGCCGATTCAGTCTATCGGCTTTATCGGCAAATTGTCTGGGGGCCCACAGCCTCGGGAGTTGACAGATTGTGTTCATCCTCGGACCAAATAAAAACCATAAGTATATTTATTTCATCCATTTACAAGTAGATCCATGGTCTCACAGGCAGAAGCGCGAAATTAGCCGGCAATCCGGCCGGCTCGCCCGAAAATATACCTGGGGGTGGGGCTGCGGTGAACTTTCTTCGGCTTCTCCCTCCGGCAGGGGCTTTGCTCCCTCGTCTGCTATCTATATCCAGTGACGAAGAAAAACATCTGTTACTACACGAGAACCGGACGCGTCTCGGACCGGCGAAGGGAAGACCTGCTGGTTGTAAAGCAGCAGGCAACTCCGAGGAAGGAAGGAAAATCATATTGCCGCATCAGAAGCCCTCGGGGATATACAGATCCACGTACTCATTTACGCTCATGGCTTCAAGCCTCTGCTGATCGAGGGAGACTGCAAGAACCCGCTCCTGCTGTTGCTCGGTGAAGCGCCGGCGCAGGTTATTCCTGAACTTCTCGACCAGCAGCGGCAGTCCTTCAGCGCGGCGGACGCGGTGACCGATTGGATACTCGACCGTCTCTTCAAGCACGCTCCCGTCGTTCAACTCCACGCACAATGAGTTCGCAATCGACCTTTTCCGCGGATCGTGGTAGTCCAGGGTGTAAGCAGGCTCCTCTACGCACACGATCCTGGCGCGGAGAGCGTCGATTCGCTTGTCGGCGGCAACCCCATCCTCGTAATCGGCAGCCGTGAGCCTGCCGAAGAGCAAAGGAACGGCCACCATGTACTGTACGCAGTGGTCGCGGTCGGCCGGGTTTCTCAGCGGTCCTTTCTTGTCGATGATGCGGAGGCATGCTTCGTGCGTGCGCAGAGTGATCTTGCGAATGTCTTCAGCGGATTTGCCAAGGCTGCCGAGCCGCGCGCGCAAGGTGATTGCAGCCTCGACTGCGGTCTGCGCATGAAACTCGGCCGGGTAACTGATCTTGAAGAGCACATTCTCCATCACGTAGGAGCCATAGGGCCGCTGGAAGCGGAATTCGCGGCCGCCGAACGAAACATCGTAGAAGCCCCACGTTTTTGCGGTCAGCGCAGTGGGATAGCCCATTTCGCCCGCGCGCGCCATCAGCGCGAGGCGCACGGCGCGGCTGGTGGCGTCGCCCGCGGCCCAGCTTTTTCGCGACCCCGTATTGGGTGCGTGACGATAAGTGCGCAGGCTCTGGCCATCGACCCACGCCAGCGAGAGCGCGGCGATGGTTTGCTCGCGTGTCAGGCCGAGCAATTGGCTGACCACCGCGGTCGAAGCCGCCTTCACCAGCACGACGTGGTCCAGGCCCACCTTGTTGAACGAGTTTTCCAGAGCGATGCACCCTTGTATCTCATGGGCCTTGATCATCGCCGTAAGGACGCGCCTCATCGCTAGCGGCGGTTCTCCCTGGGCCACGGCCGTACGCGAGAGCCAGTCGGCGGTGGCGAGAATTCCTCCCAGATTGTCCGAAGGGTGGCCCCACTCCGCGGCCAGCCATGTGTCGTTGAAATCCAGCCAGCGAATCATCGCGCCTATATTGAAAGCCGCCTGCACCGGATCAAGCTGAAAGCTTGTTCCCGGCACACGCGCACCATGCGGAACCATCGTCCCAGGCACGACAGGACCCAGCAGCTTGGTGCAGGCTGGATACTCGAGAGCTTCAAGCCCGCAACCCAATGTGTCGATCAGGCAATAGCGCGCTGTGGTATAGGCCAGTTCGCTTTCGATCTTGTAACTCAGCACATAGTCGGCTATATCGGTTAGAATCTTGTCCGGCGCAAGGCTTTCATTGCCGCTGTACGAGGACATACAATCTCCTTTTAAAACCAGGCGGCGCCATGCCCTTGTCTCTGCTCCGAGACCAGATGATCGGCACGCCTCACTCCCGCTCCGCAATCGGAACAAATCTCAGATCATCCGGTCCGGTGTAATGAGCCGAGGGCCGAATGATCCTGCCGTCCTGGCGCTGTTCAATGACATGGGCGCACCACCCCGCCGTCCGCGCGATAACGAACAACGGCGTAAATAAATCCACTGGAATGCCCATCAGGGAATAGGCCACGGCGCTGTACCAGTCGAGGTTGGGAAACATGCGCTTGGCGTCGCTCATCGTGGCTTCAATCCGTTCCGCAATCAGGAAGTGCCGCGCACCGTCGGGGTCCACGGCGAGGTCGCGCGCAACTTTCTTGATGAAATCGCTGCGCGGGTCGCTGAGCGTGTAAACCGGATGGCCAAATCCTATGATGACTTCGTGATTGGCCACGCGGCGGCGAATATCGGTCTCCGCTTCTTCCGGAGTCAGGTAACGGTTCTGAATCTCCAGCGCCGCCTCGTTGGCGCCGCCGTGCTTGGGCCCCTTGAGCGCGCCGATTGCGCCGGCGATGGCCGAGTAGAGGTCGGAGCCGGTCCCCGCAATCACCCGCGCCGTAAAGGTGGAGGCGTTGAACTCATGCTCCGCATAGAGAATCAACGAAACCTGCATGGCCGCGATCCAATTCGCCGCAGGCGCCTCGCCGTGCAGAAGGTGAAGAAAACTCGCGGCGATCGAGTCGACCTCAGTTGTGACATCGATTCGCTTTCCATGGCGCGAAAAATGATGCCAGTAAAGCAGCATCGACGGGAGTTGGGCCAGCAATGAATCCGAGATGGCGCGCGCGGCCGCATCGCCGTGACGGTCGTCCTCCGGCCGCACGCAACCGAGTACTGAGACTCCCGTCCGCAGCACATCCATCGGGTTTGCGGTGGGCGGCAAAAGTTCCAGCGCCCGCCTTACCTCCGCGGGCAACTCGCGAAGGGCGATCAGCCGTGCCTGGTACGCGGCAAGCTCAGCGCTATTGGGCAGTTTCCCGTGGACCAGCAGGTGGGCCACCTCTTCAAATCCGCAGTTTGCGGCAAGATCACGGATGTCGTAGCCGCGATAATGCAGATCGTTGCCGCTGTTTCCGACAGTGCAGACAGCTGTCTCACCCGCCGTGGTGCCCGACAGCGCCACTGACTTTTTTGGCTTGAAGGCCGCGGACGCGGGCTTGATATCCTTTACGCTCATCGACATCCTCCAGAGAGCATCAGGCTGATAGCCCGGCGATGCTCATGTCTCATTCGCGTGCTTGTTCCTGACGAACAAATCATTCAGCTTCTCTTCGTAAGCATGGTAGTCGAGATAGCGGTAAAGCTCGTCGCGGGTTTGCATCAGGGGAATCACGCTTCGCTGCGTGCCGCCGGAGCGAATAGCCTCATACACCTTGAGAGCCGCCGCATTCATCGCGCGGTAGGCCGCACAGCAATACAGAATCATGTCGACGCCCGCCGCGGCAAGCTCTTCGCGCGTAAACAGCGGCGTGAGGCCGAACTCCGTGATGTTGGCCAGGATGGGCACTCCCACCGCTTTGCCAAATTCGGAGTACACCGCTGCTTCCGTCACGGCCTCCGCGAAGATCATATCGGCTCCGGCGGCTACGTAAGCCTGCGCTCTTTCGATGGCCGCCGCGAGTCCCTCAGTGGCCAGCGCATCGGTTCGCGCCATGATCACAAACTGGTTGTCGCTACGGGCATCAACGGCTGCCTTGATGCGGTCTGCCATCTCGCTGGCCGCCACAAGCTCCTTGCGTGGCCGGTGGCCGCAGCGCTTGGCCGACACCTGGTCCTCGATATGCACCGCCGCCGCGCCCGCCTTGGCCATCGACCGCACGGTGCGGGCTATGTTGAATGCGCCGCCCCACCCGGTATCGATGTCCACCAGAAGCGGCAGATCGGTCGCGTCCGTAATGCGCCGAAGATCGGTGATCACGTCTTCCATGGTGCTGATCCCCAGGTCCGGGACACCCAGCGAATTGGCGGCAACGCCTCCGCCCGAGAGATAGAGCGCGCGAAACCCGGTGGCTTCGGCCAAGCGTGCCGTGTAGGCGTTGATGGCGCCCGCTATCTGCAACGGTTTCTCGGCGCGCAGCGCGGCGCGAAATCGCAAACCTGGCGACTGCTCCACTTGATTGCCGGTCATCGATCCTCCTCGTTGAGCTTCGCCATTCTATTGAAACGCTATAGCATCAGCTTGGCGATGGCCCCCAGCTGCATGAACGACGTCCCCTCGTAAATCTTTCCGATCTTGGCATCGCGATAAAGCTTCTCAACCGGGTAATCCTTGATGAATCCTGGCCCGCCGAAGACCTCCACCGCAAGGCTCGCGACGCGCTCTGCCGTGTTTGACGCGAAGTACTTGCACATCGCCGATTCCTTGCGAAAATCGAGTTGCGCGTCTTTGAGCCGCGCGGCGTTGTAGACCAGCAGTTTCGCGGCCTCGATCTCCGTTGCCATCTCCGCAAGTTGGAACTGCATTGCCTGAAATTCTACGATTGCTCTGCCGAATTGCTTGCGCTCGTTGGCATACTTCAGGGCATGGCTCCACGCTCCCTCGGCCAACCCAAGCATCTGCGCCCCGATTCCGATGCGTCCTTCATTGAGAGCCTCAATGGCAATCTTGTAGCCTTTGCCCACTTCGCCCAGCACCTGCGCCTCCGGCGCCACGCAGTCATCGAAGACCAGCTCGCAGGTGCTCGATGCGCGAATGCCCAACTTATCTTCCTTCCTGCCGATCGAGAACCCTTCAGCGCCTTTCTCGATAACAAATGCCGTGATGCCCTTGTAACCCGCTGCCGCATCGACATTCGCAAAGACGATGAACAATCCCGCTTCCTTCGCATTGCTGATCCAAAGCTTGCGGCCGTTCAGGATATAGGCGTCGCCATGCTTCTCGGCGCGCATCTGCAGCGCAAACGCATCGGACCCGGAACCCGCTTCGCTCAACGCATACGCACCGATAGTGTCTGCCGCCAGCCTGGGAAGGTAGCTTCGCTTCTGCTCCGCCGTTCCCCAGCGCAGGAGCGCATTGGCGACCAGAGTATTTTGCACGTCCACCAGCAGGCCGACCGCCGGATCAACGGCTGAAATCGTCTCGACGGCTAGAACTGAATCGAAAAATGTGCCGCCGCTGCCGCCAAACTCGTCTGGAATCTCGATTCCCATCAGGCCCAGTTCAAAGAGCTTCCGTATCAGTCCGGCGTCCATCTGCTGGCTGTCATCCATGGCGCGCGCCAGCGGCGCAATCTCAGCCTGGGCAAACTGGCGCACGGTATCGCGAAAGAGCAATTCTTCTTCGCTCAACTGGGAAATTGGCCGGATCGAAGAAGGGGCAATCACTGGAGTTGACCTCCCGGAATCCATTCGATACAAATGTATTATCACAGATACCATGGCAGTGGTATCCTATGCGCCGGACGTAATCGTTTCCCCCCAAGGAAGAGTCAATTGCAGATAAAGGACCACGTATTTCTCGTGACCGGCGCTGCATCGGGACTCGGCGCGGCCGTGGCCCGTCTTCTGGTAAAGGAGGGCGGTTTCGCCGTCCTAGCCGATCGCAACCGCGAGTCCGGTGAGGCTCTGGCAGTTCAGTTAGGCAAGGCTGCCTGCTTCGCCGAAACCGATGTTACCAGCGAATCGGACGGAAAAGCCACGGTCGATCGCGCAAAGGATCTCTTTGGCCACTTGCACGGGCTTATAAACTGTGCCGGCATTGCGCCCGCCGAAAAGATTATTGGACGCGACGGACTGCACGGGCTCGAGACATTTTCCAAGGTTATAGGCATCAATCTCGTGGGGACATTCAACATGATCCGTCTGGCGGCTCAAGCCATCGCGGCAGAAGATCCGGGTGAAGACGGCGAGCGTGGGGTCATCGTAAATACCGCCTCGATCGCCGCATTCGACGGCCAGATCGGCCAGGCCGCTTACGCGGCCTCTAAAGGCGGCGTTGTCTCTCTCACCCTCCCTGTTGCACGTGAACTTGCGCGTTTCGGCATCCGGGTCGTCACCATCGCCCCCGGAACTTTCGAGACGCCTATGATGGCCGGTTTCGCGCCGGAGGTGCGGGAGGCGCTCGGGAAAAGCGTTCCTTTTCCGTCTCGATTGGGCCGCCCTGCCGAGTTTGCGGCTCTGGTCAAACACATTTGCGAAAACACCATGCTGAACGGGGAAGTGATCCGGCTCGACGGCGCGCTGCGCATGGCTCCGCGTTAACAACTCGTTTGAGGATGAGTGAATGCTTGCTCACGATCCCATCGTCATTGTTGGCTCCGCGCGTACTCCCATTGGCGCGTTTCAGGGCGACCTGAAAGACCTCGCCGCCCCCGAGCTTGGAGCCGTTGCGATTCGCGCCGCCATGGAGCGAAGCGGTCTCCCCTTCGATTCCGTCGATGAACTTCTCTTCGGCTGCGTGCTGCCGGCCGGGCAAGGTCAGGCACCCGCGCGCCAAGCCGCGCTTGGGGCTGGGTTGGCGGATTCCACCGGGGCAACAACCGTGAATAAGATGTGCGGCTCGGGTATGAAGGCGGTGATGCTGGCGCACGATATCCTCCTTGCCGGCAGCGCCAGGATCGCCGTAGCTGGAGGCATGGAGAGCATGACCAATGCTCCCTATCTTCTCGACCGCGCTCGCGCGGGTTATCGCATGGGTCATTACAGGGTCGTTGACCACATGTTTCTTGACGGCCTTGAGGACGCCTACGACAGGGGACGGCTGATGGGAACGTTTGCGGAGGATTGCGCGCAAAGCTACTCATTTACAAGAGAAGCGCAAGACGAATTCTCCCTATCGTCACTTATGCGGGCCCAGAAAGCGGCAACCGATGGAAGTTTTGCGGCGGAGATCGCAACTGTGACCGTGAAATCCGGAAAGATCAACCGCGAAGTCAGCCAGGATGAGCTTCCCCAGAAGGCGAAAATCGATAAGATAGCGACGCTCAAGCCCGCGTTTCGCGAGGGCGGATCGGTCACCGCCGCAAATTCCAGTTCGATCTCCGACGGAGCGGCCGCGCTCGTGCTGATGCGCCGCTCCGAGGCGGAGCGGCGCGGCATCCAGCCACTGGCGGTCATCGCGGGTCAGGCTGCGATTGCGCTGGCCCCCGCGCTTTATCCGATAGCTCCCATTGGCGCGATCCGGATGCTCGCGGAGCGCACCGGCTGGTCAATGGGCGAGGTCGATCTTTTTGAAATCAACGAGGCCTTCGCCGTGGTGGCTATGGCGGCAATGCGCGACCTGGGCCTTCCCCGCGAAAAGGTCAACGTGCACGGGGGCGCCTGTGCTCTCGGACATCCGATCGGCGCATCGGGCGCGCGGATTCTTGTCACCCTGCTTGCTGCGCTTAAGAAATACGGACTTAGGCGCGGAATTGCATCGCTCTGCATTGGAGGCGGGGAAGCTACCGCAATGGCGGTGGAACGGATCGAGTAATCCGAACCAAGAGATGTTGAGGCGGAGAGATACTTCGCCTTACGTCGCCGCGCTCATCGCGGAGGCCTCTTGAGAAATGGCGCGCGGAAACAGCATGTTCTTTTCCAGATGGATGTGCTGGTGCAGGTCCTGTTGAAACTCCTTCAGACCGTCATAGAATGCGTGGTAAGCCGGGCACGCGCCCACCGGCGTTGTGAAGCTGTCGCCCAAGCGCTGAATCTCGGCCAGATGCGCCCCGGCGGCATCGTCTTCGCTGGTCATCATGGCAATGCGGAAGAGATTCGCGCCTCCCTCAAGAGCAACTGGGAAATCGAGACCACATCGCGCTCCCCGGCTGCGGGCTGGTGGTCAGTGGGCCGTCACGGTGAAGTACTGCGACAGCGTCGGGGCCACGGAGTAGACGTTGTTGCCTGCCTGGGTGGCATGAATCGCGCAAGTGCCCGTCGTAAGCATCGTTGCCGTGGTTCCAGCCACCGAGCAGACCGTGGGTGTGGCGGAGGAAAAGGCGACCGTCAAGCCGGAGCTGGCCGTGGCCGATAGGGCTACATTCGCTCCAACTGTCTGGCCTCCAACGGCCGTGAAAGTAATCGTCTGCGGAGCCAGATGCAC
>Ga0302278_10000164_pt1 | contig 85799 bp, 63 predicted proteins | sample III_Bog_N3_2_FD_194543 | JGI IMG/M metagenome (GOLD analysis project Ga0302278, IMG submission 194543) | Peat permafrost microbial communities from Stordalen Mire near Abisko, Sweden - III_Bog_N3_2 | ecosystem: Environmental > Terrestrial > Soil > Wetlands > Peat | place: Sweden: Abisko...
CCAACCATTTGTTGGCTGAAATGTACGGGCTGAAGCCCGTACCCTTCACGCAAAGCCAAGTCATCGGACAGGATCTGAGAGACGCTTGGAGATGGCCCGGTCGATGCCGCTTTCCGAATCACTTCATCCCGCTGCCCGCCCATGCCGAGTGCGGTTCCACCAGCACCCCGTCGTACTGCGAGGCGGCCACCAGCCTGCCCGCTGCGGCGCGGATGAGGAACACCTTCCACCCGGCTCTAGTCCACGTCCAGTCCTGCGCTGAGAGATCGAGGGCGAACACCCAGTCATTCTCGCGCGAACTCACCAGCACCCTGCTCATCTGCGGATCGTAGTAGACGTCGTTCACGTCGCGCAACGGAAGGCGCTCAATCCACGACCAGGTCGCGCCGTTGTCCCGCGAGAGATAGACCCCTTCCCGGGTGCCGAGCCAGAGAGCGCCGTCGGTCGAGAACGCCGCGCGGTTGATGCGTGTAATCGTGGACGGAATTTCGACGGGCGTCCAGGCTTGGCCGGCATCGGCGGAGAGCACCACCCCATTGCGCCGGGCTGCGGCCATCACAGTTCCGTGCGCGGCGGCGGTAACGTATTCGGCGGACCCCTGCACAAGGCCGCCTTGCCAAGTTGCGCCATGGTCGCGGCTGGTCAGCAGGCCGCTCGCGGTGGAAGCCAGCCACGCATCCCCCGACAAATCCAGCGCGTACACGCGGCCATCGAGATTCTGGGGCTTGTCCGGCACCAGTGTCTCGGTCGTGATTTTCTTGCCTTTTTTGATGACGGTGGTTTTCTTTGCCACCTTATTCTGAATCGTGTTTCGCGGGGCCCAATTGCCGCCTGTTGCCGCGAGCGCGAAGATCCCCCGATTGGTTCCGGCCAGTACGGTTCCATCGGACGCCTGCGCCAGGGCATACACATCGCGGCCTTCCAACCCGTCGGCGAGGTGGTCCCAGCTGGCCCCGGCGTTCGAGGAGACAAAAACGCCGCCGTATGTCTTGTCGTTCAGCACGCCGGCAAAGATCCGCGCGGGATTGACGCGGTCAACAAGGAGCGCCTCCACTTTGCGCCCGGAGATGCCATCGTTTGTGGCGATAAAGCTGACGGAGGCGTCCTTGCTGTAGAGCACACCGCTGCGATCGGTGGCCAATAGAACATGACTCGTATCCTTGGGATCGACAAACACATCGTTCACAATCGTGTCCGGGCCGGTCATGCGATCGAAGGTCTTGCCCGCGTCAACGCTCTTGTAAAGGCCCTCTGTCGTTCCGGCGTACACCACGTTGTGGTTCACCGGATCTTGCTTCAACACGCGGGTCCTGCGTGCGGTGGTGGGGATGCCCTGGATCTTGTGATACAGCTCGCCCGCGTTGTCGCTTTTGTAAATGCCGCTGCACGCGCTGGTGTAGACCACGCTGGGCTGGGACGGGTCAATAATGATGGAGAACACATCGGAGTCGTCGATCAGACCCTGCTTGATGTTGTGCCAGTTCTTGCCGCCGTCGGTGGTCTTCCAGGGCAGATGCCAGGTTCCGGCGTAGACAATGTTCGGGTCGACTGGATCGACGGCCACCGATTCCACTTCGTGAATCTCATTGCTGCCCGGAGGACTGATCTGTGTCCAGGTAGCGCCGGCATCGGTGCTCCGGAAGACGCCCTCGAGCGTTCCCGCAAACAGCATCTTCGGATCCGACGGAGCCTGCGCAAAGGCTCTGACCGAATGCCCCTTCATGCCTGCCACCTCGGTCCAGGTCTTGCCCTTGTCGTGGCTCACCCACAGCCCGCCGTCGGGATGGTCCACCGTCCATGCGGCCACATACACCATGGTGGGGTCTGCCGGATCCACAACGATGTGGTCCAGGATCAGGTCGTCCGAGGAGCTCAATTTCGAGAGCCGGTGCCAGGACGCACCCCGATCGACCGACTCGTAAATCCAACTATTCGTTGTGCCGAGGTAGAGGTGACTCGGGTCTCCAGGGACGGCCGCAAAGGCACGCGCATCTCCGCCGGACGGACCGATGGGACTCCACGGGGATTGGGCCACGAGAGACGTTCCGGCAAAGAAGACCAAGAGGAGCAGGATATTCGCTTTTTTGTTCATGAGTGGTGTCAGTATACGCGCTGTTTTCGGCGCTGAACACGTTTCTTGAAACCGCCTGCACCAAAAAGCAAAACCCCCGGCTGGGTTGCCGGGGGCTGCTTTTGTCGAGTTGGTTCGGGGCCGCTAGAGTCTGCCTCAGTTGCTGAAGAGGAGAATTCCTGCGGGCTTTTCCGTGGCTTCGTCGCTCGCGCTGATCGGGCGATAGAAGAGCTGGTTGGCGTCGAGATAGACCTCGAGGAAGGCCGGACGGTCGGTAATATTTCCGGCGATCAAGGCTTCCGACAAGGGGTCTTCGACATACCGTTGCAGTGCCCTGCGCAAAGGCCGCGCACCGTAGCTGCGATCGACCAGGGTCTTGTCGAGAATCCACTTCTTGGCATCCTCGGTTACGGAGATGGTGATCGACTTCTGGGCCAGGTTGGCGTTCAAACTCTGCACAAGCAGTTCGACGATCTGGATCAAGTCGGCATCCGAGAGCGATTGGAAGAGAATAACCTCGTCGAGACGGTTGAGAAACTCAGGATTGAAGGTCTTCTTGACTTCCTGCTTGACCAGTTCTTCAATCTTGTCGCTGACAATGTCTTCGCGGTCGCTCTGGAAACCGAGGCCCTGCTTCTTCATCAGGTGGCGGGCACCGATGTTCGAGGTCATGATGAGGATGACGTTCTTGAAGTCGACGGTGTTGCCCAGGCCGTCGGTCAATTGGCCATCTTCAAAAACCTGCAGCAGAATGTTGAACACATCGGGGTGCGCCTTCTCGATTTCGTCGAGCAGGACCACGGAGTACGGCGAACGCTTGACGCGTTCCGTCAACTGGCCGCCCTCCTCGTAGCCCACGTATCCCGGAGGCGAACCGATCAGCTTGGAGACGCTGTGCTTCTCCATGAACTCCGACATATCGAAGCGGATGAGCGCCTTGTCCGAGCCAAAGAGGAAGTTGGCCAGCGTGCGAGCCATCTCCGTTTTGCCGACGCCGGTGGGGCCGAGGAAGAGGAAGCTTCCGATTGGCCTCGCCGGAGACTTGAGGCCTGCGCGCGAACGGCGGATCGCCCGAGCCAGCGCAGAAATTGCCTTCTCCTGCGAGATGACGCGCTTGTGCAACTCCGCTTCCACGCGGAGCAGCTTTTGCGTCTCTTCTTCCTTGATGCTGGTGACGGGAACGCCGGTCCAGCGGCTGACTACATCCTCAATGTCTTCGCGGCCAACGATGCCGGAGGCCGAGTCGTCGAGGTGATATTTGTCGCGCAGAGCACGCAGGTTTTCGCGCTCCTTGCGTTCCTCGTCGGAGTAGAAGCGGGCCTTCTCGAACTCGTGGTTGGCAATGGCCGAGTCCATGCGGTGAACGATGAACTTGATGCGCTTCTGGACTTCGGTGATCTCCTCGGGCAGCGAGGTCTGGCGCAGCTTGACGCGGGCGCCGGCTTCGTCGATGAGATCGATAGCCTTATCCGGCAGAAAGCGGTCGGGGATGTAGCGGTTTGAATGCGAGACCGCGAATTCGATGGCGGCATCGGTATAGCTAACCGCGTGAAACTTCTCGTAGCGGTCCTTGATGCCGTGGATGATCTTGATGGCGTCTGCCTCATTCGGCGGCGGCACCTTGACGGCCTGGAAGCGGCGTTCGAGCGAGCGGTCTTTCTCAATGGACTTGCGGTACTCGGCCGGTGTGGTTGCGCCGATGCACTGGATTTCTCCACGCGAGAGCGCGGGCTTGAGGATGTTGGCGGCGTCAAGCGAGCCCTCTGCCGAGCCAGCGCCCACCAGGGTGTGCAACTCGTCGATGAAGACGATGGAGTTTTGATTCTCCATCAACTCTTTCATGATGGTCTTGAGCCGCTCCTCAAACTGGCCGCGGTATTTTGTGCCGGCAACGATCAACGAAAGATCGAGGCCAAGCACGCGCTTGTCGGCCAGGAAGCTCGGTACCTCGCCGTCGGCAATGCGCTGAGCGAGACCCTCGACAATCGCTGTCTTGCCCACGCCCGGTTCACCGATGAGCACCGGATTGTTCTTGGTGCGGCGGCAGAGAATCTGAATCACGCGCTCGAGTTCGCCGTCGCGGCCGACGAGCGGATCGAGCTGGCCATCCATCGCGGCCTGCGTGAGGTCGCGGCTGAATTCAGCCAGCAGGCTGCTCTCGCGCTGACGCGCTTGCGCCGGCGCCTTCTCTTGCGTCACGCGAGCCAGCTCGTCGCGAATCTGCGCCAGCTTGAGGCCGCGCTCCTGCAGGATCTCCGCAGCGAAGCATTTCTCTTCGCGCAGCAAACCCAGAAGCAAATGTTCAGTGCCGATGTGCTTGTGACCCAGCCGTTCGGCTTCTTCCGCCGCATAGGCCAGCACCCGCTTGCACTCGTTTGAAAGCGGCAGGTCAACAGAGGTCGAGACCTTCTCGCGAATCGTGGTGTGGGCCTCAATCTGTTTGCGAATCGACTCCACCGAAGCGTGCGAGCGCAGAAAGCGGTTGGTCAAGGCCTTGTCCTCGCGCAGCAGGCCGAGCAGCAGATGCTCAGTCTCGATATAGGGCGAACCGAACTGGCTGGCCTCATATCGCGCGAAGAAGATCACGCGTCGTGCCTTCTCCGTATAGCGTTCGAACATGATGATCCCCCTTGATTCCAGGCTATCGGCTGGAGTGGCTGTCCGGTTGAAATGCCGGCCTCAGCCCAACCCGCGCGTGCCCTTCCGTAAACTTCGCCGCCGGAGGCCCTGGAAAATTAAAGATCCCGCCTCCGAACAGCTCTTTTGAATGGTCGCGAGCTTTTTACTTGCTCGACCAGTCCGCCGGCGGTCGAGCTGCCCTGGGACTTCCATTCTGCCTTTTGAGCCCGGAAAGCCGACCGCGCCCCCGAACTGCTTACTGTTTAAGATTCAAAAACCTGCCGTAACGGTGCTTCTTCTGTTAAAAGCCATTGGCCGGGACTCCAACTTGCGGAGCACTTGCCAGCGGAGCCAGCTTTCCGCCCTCAAGCCTTAATGCTCGCGTACATCGCGCGGCAAGATCAAGGTTATGCGTCACCAATATGGACGTAAGGCCGTGACTTTGGTGCAGCCGTTCAATCAATTCAAACACGCGGCGGGCGGTGATTTCGTCCAGGTCGCCGGTGGGCTCGTCCGCCAGCAGCAGGCGGGGATTGCAAACCAGCGAGCGGGCCAGCGCGACACGCTGCTGCTCGCCACCTGACAGTTCTCCAGGGCGATGATCGGCGCGATCGTCGAGGCCAACTTCCCTGAGCCAATTTGCCGCCACGGCTAGCGCCTCTCTCTTCTGTTGGCCGCGTGCCAGGAGCGGCATTGCTACGTTTTCCAGCGCCGTAAACTCCGGCAACAGGTAATGAAATTGCCAGACGTAACCGATCTCTCTATTGCGAAAGGCCGCGGCCTGACGGGGGGACAATTGGGCCACGTTGGTTGACGCGCAGTATACAGTTCCCGCGGAGGGTGTATCAAGCGCGCCCAGAATGTGCAAAAGAGTGCTTTTACCCGCGCCGGACTGTCCGACGATGGCGACCATCTCTCCGGGGTCGACCTGGAGGCTGAGATCGCGAAAGAGGGTGAGCTCGCCACGGGCGGTTTTATAGGACTTTTGCAGACCGGAAACCTGAATGATGGGCGCTTGATTTTGGTGGTTGCCTGGTTGCGACTGGAGCTGTGTCTGTGAGGAAGATTGTGGCCGCAGACCGGGTTCCCGCGTGTAGGGTGCGGATGGGCCGGTATCCGTAGATGAGGTTTGCGTCATCCTGTTGTAGCTATTTTACCGTGACAGGGCTGAATTCGCCGTAAATGCTCTTGAGCGCCCACCTATCAACAAACTTCCGTGCCCCGTTTTTGCGCCTTCTTTCTGGCGCAAGGGCGGGAGACCATTACCGCTGGTCCGCCGAATTCCCGGCCACTCCGGGCAAGTGAGATCGGACAGCCTCACGCCGCGCCGCCCGCAACTCCGACTCGACCTCGACCACTCCATCCCCGCCCAGCGCCCATGCGTTGAAGCTTGACCATGGCCAAGATCCCGGCTCGCGGCACAGGCCTCGCTTGACCGGATTGCGATGAATATAACGAAGCTGGGTAACGAACCCTTCGTGGTTTCGAACGTTGTGATCGAAGTACCGTTCCTGCCAGAAATTTGGCATCTCGGCTCTCGATGCTCCCTGCTTGTGCGCCTGGAGCGAGACCTTGCTCTTGAGGATTTGCATGAACGTCGGGTGCACGCCCGCGGCAGGTTCGCTCACGAGTAGGTGGAGGTGCTCCGGCATGACCACATAGCCGTAGACGAGCATCCCGAAGCGGCTTCTGGTCTTTTCCAGAGCCAACAGAAACGCGTTTTCCATGCGCATTTGTGCGAGAAGTGGAAGGCGATGATAGCAGCTGAAAGTGAGGAAGTGTGCCTGCCCGGAATTGTGAAGCCGCTTGAGGCCGTCGGGCATTTGCGCCGCCTAACTGCTGAGGAATTGCTGCGGCAATCTTACGCCCGTGGGTTCGTTGGTTTCCCGCCCTCGCGCCAGAAAAAAGGCCGACCCAGAGGGTACCCCGACGGGGCACGGGGGGTTTTCGCTGGACCGGCATCGCCCAAGAATTCTCACTTCATCTGGCCGAGGAACGGGCATCTTGTGCTGGCCCGACCTGGACATTCCGTGCCCCGTTCTTTCCGTTTTTTCTACGGAAAGGGCGGGAAACCAAGAACGCTGGCCCAGGTCAGGGCTTGGGGAGCGCGGACGGGTTGAGGCGGCCGATGCGGCCTTTAGGCCCGACAATGAAGGGGAGCGAAAGGGCGTTCCAGTTGCCGTTGTCGAGGGGCTGCCAGGTGCGGCCATCGTCGCGGCTGATGTCGGAGCCGTTGGTGCCGGCGGTGATCCAGAGTTTTTCGGATTGGGACCATTGGACGGTGGAGCGGTAGCCGTGAGGTGGGGTGGTGGACGGCTGCCATGCTCCGCCCCCATTCACACTGTAGGCCGCTGTGTGTGCCGCGCTGTCGGGGTGATCGTAGGTCCCCCCAACGGCGATTACGATAGCAGTTAAAATGCCATTCTTCGCCGAAATCGGTCGTGCCTCGACTGAGAAGATTCCGGAGGCCGGTGAGCTTGCAACTACGGGCACCTCAGAAGCGTGGAATCGCACTACGCAATTTGTTATTGCGGCAGCGTTAGGATTTCCGGGTGAAAGATCGCATTCGGTCGCCCTCGCGAACACATGCGCATCTACGCCTCCGCCGCTTCCGAAAAGCAGCGAGGGCCCATAGAAGGTGAATTCGGAGTTGCTCGCAGCGAACGATGCTTCGTTGGGCTGGGCATCCTTACCTTGCTCACCAGATGCGTACCAGGTCTCGCCCTGATCCTCGCTGTGGAACAAGGCGAAGATTCGCTTTACCGGGTCACCGAGCAGGTAGATTTTCCCCTCTGAAGTTTTCCTGATTGCATCGAAGAAGCCGTCCTCGTCCGGGTTGGTGAACATCAGTCTCCAAGAGCGGCACCCGTCGGCGGTTTTGTAGAGGCGGCTCTTATCGGCAGGGCCGGATGCCATGACTATGGCGGTCTTCGCGTCCCAAGCCTGCACCCCGCGAAAATCCAGCGTTGCGCCGTCCTTGTCTCCATCGGGCACTGCGCACTTCTGCCAATGTGCGCCGCCGTCTGTCGTTTTGAGCACGGTTCCTTCGGTCCCGCTGGCCCAGGCTACCGTTCCATCCACTGAATCGATGCCACGCAGGCCGGCCGTCGTTCCCGAGTCTTGAATTTGCCAGACCTGCGGGACCTGAGGTGACGCTGTCATCTGGGCGGAGATCACCGCAGTGGCAGCTACGAAGAATAGAATCAAGCGGCTTGGTTGCATGGGGGTCAGTATAGTTGCGTCGGCGGGGTTTCAGCGACTGTGGGCATTGGTGGTCTCCCAGGTCTCAAACGCGAGACCTGGGGCACCCGGCTGTGGGGAATACGGGGCCGGTTTCGGGCCGCACCCTACGGGGCGGCACATCAAGATTGCTGCGAATTCCCAGGGCTGCGCTACGCTTGCCCTGGGCTATTCTCGGCGCCTCCCTCCGGGAGGATTTGCAGTCGCTGGATACTCGAGCAGTGTCAACCATCACTTTTCGGGAAGGGAGAAGCCGATATAAAAGATTCAAACCGTGCATCCATTCAAAATCATTGCAATCCTGCCCTTGGCGGCGATGTTCCTCTCCTGTGCACTGTCGGCACAGGAGACAGCGTATGAGCGCTTCCGTGGACACAACGCGGCTCTGAAAGAGATTCAACCAACGTGGATGAGCCCGCTCATTCAGCCCGATTCGCGGCTAGGTCAATCGCTGCGGCTGTCGTTTTCGAATTCGTACACATCTGCCAGCACGCGGACGGCGAACTATGGCAACTGGCATACGCTCAGTCTGCCCCAAGGCGACCGCGTGCAACTCAACCTGATGGCGCCGCCGTATATCCAGAACAACTCGCCGACGCTGAAGGATGGGTTTGGCGATCCCATGGCGGAGGTGAAATACCGCATCGTCTCAGGCGACGCCAGCCACGGCAACTTTGTGGTGACGGCGATGTTGGCCGAGACATGGCCTACGGGCAGCTACAAGAATGGCGCGCCGACAGCGGTCTACTACCCGACGCTTGCCGCAGGAAAAATGTGGGGCCGGTTCGACGTGCAGTCGACGCTGGGCGGCATGATGCCCACGGGCAAGATTGCGGCGCAGGGGCGGCAAATTGCCTGGAATACAACGGCGCAAGTGCTGGTGGGCGAGCGCCTGTGGGCAGATCTCGAAGACAACGCAACGTACAACATCGGCGGCCCGGGAAACGGAAGGGGAAAGTCGGAAAACTTCGTGACTCCAGCGGCGTTCTATGTAGTGCGGCGCGACAAGTGGGCGCCGACGCACATGATTTTCGCGCTGGGCGGAGGAATGCAGATTGCGACGTCGGCATTCCATCCCTACAATCACAACCTGATTCCAGAATTGCGGGTTCTGTTTTAGGGCTCTCCTGCCGGGGCTTCGACCTCGAGCCTGCGCATCACGCTCACGACGCCGGTGGTGAACCCGCTCTCTTTGTCGACAATTGGCGAGGTGGTGATCTCCACCCTCACTTCTTGCCGCTCCCGATTGAGCACCGTCGCGACACCTTTGCAATGCCCAGCCAGCTTCATTGAAAAGCTCAGTTCATTGCCCTGCCCGGAGGCAAAACTCAGCATCGGCAGCGCCTTCTCAACCACCTTGCCGGTCAGGTCTTTCGCCCTCCAGCCAAACAGCTCCTCCGCAGCCGGGTTAACAGCGCGAATGAAACCCAGCGCATCCGTCACAATCACCGCGTCGGCCACCGATTCCATGATGCTCTCGAGCCACTTGCGCACCCGCTGCGCTTCTTTCAGGTCCTTCTGCGCCTGCGTAACGTCAACGCACACCATCCGCATGCCCACCGGCCGGCCCTCGCCGTCGCGTATCAGGCTGCGATACAGTTCATAAGTGCGGAACTCCCCGCGCCGGGTGTAGAGAGAACGAAGCACCGGCGGCGGCTCCTGACCCGGCTCAAGGCCGAACTCCATTACCGAAAAATACGCCGCGCAACTGGGTTCCTTCTCATCCGTAGCCATCAGGTCCCACGCCATCCTGCCCACCAGGGCGCCATGTTCCAGCGGATGCAATTCCAGCGTGGCGCGATTGGCGCGGGTGATAATCCCCTTCGCGTCCATCTCCATATAGGGCAGCGGAAGTTCGTCGATTGCGTCCGCACCGGCGTTGCCTGTCGCGGCATGAGTCGTGGCAGAAAGGTCGTTCATGTTCCTCACCATTTGCTGGACTGTTGCGTCGAGAGCCGGTAGAGGTCTTCGGCGGACCGCAGCCGGTTGATCGGCGTAAGTTCGAATGCCAGCGGAACGCGCAGCATGATGGTGCGCCCCGCAACGTTGATGCTGCATTCGCGATTCTGTATGGCAATCCGCTGCAGTTCCGCGGCCAGGATCTGCTCGCTTGGGCGTCCCTGCAGAATGGCCAGCAGCGACGATTCGCTCCAGTGGAAGATGGCGTCCTCGCTGTGCAGGCTCGATATCAGAAAGGCCGAGACCGCCATCCGGCAATCTTCTACCGCCTCCGGGCCGAATCTCTGGTTGATGACCTCAAGGCAACTCAGCCGGAAAAGGGCAATGAATCCGCCCCCGTTCCGCTCCATGATCTTCTTCAGCAGCTCCACCGCGCTTCCTCTCCCGCGCAGCCCCGCCGCATTGTCGTTGCCCGTTGAGCAGTCCGACGCTTTCTGCGATGCCAGCCCCTGCGCCTGCCCTTCGGCATCGGGCGGGTGGAGAAACTCCTCGATATTCCTTCGCCATTCCTGAAGATCGTCCGCCGAAGCGAGGCCGGGAATCTGCTGTCCCAGCACGCCGGCCTCCGGGGAGTCGGCGCCAATGCCCAGGCTTGCCAGCAGATCGCGAAACAGCATAATGACCAGCCCGCGCCAGCCCGCTGTGCGCTCCTTCAAAGCGCGGTCGGCGGCATTGCGGTGATTCTCAAACTCATGCAGGATGCTCCGGAGCAAGGCAAGCTTATCCTCATCCGGCAAGCGGTCTGGAATTTGCAGCGCCAGCCGGCTGACGTTTCCACGGAACGCCTTGTAGCTGTCCACGTCGATCTCAGGCATGTTGAGCGCTGTTCCCTCGACCAGCAGGGTCAGGCTCCGCTCGGTGCTGGAGATCGCCGTCCCATCCTGCTCCGCCGGGTCTGTTTTGCCCCACGCCGCGATTTGCCGCAGATTCATCCGGGTGCTCCCTGCACTTGGCTCATCGGCAGCTACAGACTTCCCATGATGCCGCGGACGGCGCAGCAACAGTTTTTCTTGACCGTCGGCTAGCCGTGTTCCCGAAATGGGAGCTTTCCCCGCCGTGCTGTTCTTGGCCCCGCGTTGGGCCGCGTGCGCAGCGGATGGTTTGGTATTTTGGACACTATTCCTGTACGCTGGAGTGTTTATGGCCATCAAAAACAAACTTCCAATCGGTATCCTCGGCGCGACCGGAATGGTCGGCCAGCGCTTCATTCAGCTGCTCGAAAACCACCCCTGGTTTGAGGTTGCGTGGCTGGCGGCGAGCGACCGGTCAAGCGGGAAAACGTATGGCGAAGCCGCCAAGTGGCGCCTCGACACGCCGCTTCCCGACCGCGTAGCCCGGATGACCGTCTCCCCAGCCGAGCCCGAAGGCGCGCCGAAGATCATCTTTGCATCCATCGACGCCGCCTTTGCCCGCGAGCTTGAGCCAAAATTCGCTGCCGCCGGCTGCGCGGTGGTCTCGAACTCCAGCGCCTTCCGCATGGCGCCCAACGTGCCACTGGTGCTGCCGGAGGTGAACGCCGATCACCTGCATCTGATTGAAGAGCAGTCTTGGCGCAAGGAGTCGGGCGGGTACATCGTCACCAACTCCAACTGCACGGTGATGGGCCCGGTGCTGGCTCTGAAGCCAATCGAAGAACGCTTCGGAATTACGCAGATCTTCGCCACCTCCATGCAGGCGATCAGCGGCGCAGGCTACCCCGGCGTTGCCTCCATGGACATCTTGGACAACGTCATTCCGTATATCAGTAACGAAGAAGAGAAGATGGAAGAAGAGCTTCTGAAGCTGCTGGGCAAGCTGGATGGGCATGTGGTCAAGCCGCTGGCCGCGCGCATGAGCGCCAGTTGCAATCGCGTCGCGGTGGTCGACGGCCATACGGTGAGCGTCTCCATCAAGCTCGGCAAGCCGGCCACGCGCGAGCAGATTCTGGCGGCATGGGAGGAGTTCCGTCCGCTGGCCGGACAGGATTTGCCGACCGCGCCCGATCAGCCCGTGCAATGGGCTCCGCAGAACGACCGCCCGCAGCCGCGTCTGGATCGCAATCGCGGCAACGGCATGGCGGTAACGGTTGGCCGCCTGCGGCCCTGCGGACTACTCGACTGGAAATTCACCGTGCTTTCGCACAACACCATTCGCGGAGCCGCCGGCGCCACTATCCTTAACGCTGAGTTGCTGGCAAGCCTGGGCAAGCTGGAACCTGTTGCCGAAACAGCGGTGCGTGTCTAATACCGCGACTGTGTGGAGTTGTGGTATCTCAGGTCTCAAAATCGAGACCTGGGGCACCCGGATCGATAGTATTGAGGTTTCCCACTCCGCTGGATTAGAAACCATGGGAAGATTCGCATGAGCCTGGTAGTCATGAAATTTGGCGGCACTTCGGTCGAGGACCCGGCCGCCATCGGTCGCACGGCGGACATCGTTGCCGGCCGTGTCGCACAGGGCAAGCAACCTGTTGTGGTGGTCAGCGCCATGTCCAAGGTCACTGACCAGTTGCTGCGCGCCGCCGCTGCCGCCTCCACGGGCGACCGCATCGGCGCACTCGCCATCAGTTCGCGCCTCCGCTCGCGCCATCGCGACACCGCCTGCGCCCTGGTCAAAACTCAGGCCGACATCGCCGCTCTGCAAAACCTCATCGATCAGAAATTCGATTCGCTCGATGAGATTCTGCGCGGCCTGGCTGCCATTCTCGAACTGACGCCGCGCATCTCCGACCTGATCGTCAGCTACGGCGAGCGCATTTCCAGCCGCATCGTGGCCGCTGCGTTTCGTGAGCGCGGAATCGACGCCGCCCACGTGGACGCCCGCAACGTCATCGTCACCGACTCGCAATTTCAGAAAGCCGTTCCCCAGGACAACATCATCGAGAAGCGCGCCCACGAACACCTGAGCCCGCACATCGCCGCAGGCCGAGTGCCCGTGATGGGCGGCTTCATCGCGTCCAACGAGGCGGGCATCACAACTACACTGGGCCGCGGCGGGTCCGACTTTACGGGAGCACTCGTTGGCGGAGCGCTCTCCGCCGAAGCCATTGAAATCTGGACGGACGTTGACGGCATCATGACCGCCGACCCGCGCGTGTGCCCCGACGCACTGCGCGTGAGAACCATCAGCTTTGAAGAGGCAGCTGAACTTGCTTACTTCGGCGCCAAGGTTCTGCACCCGGCAACCATTCTTCCCGCAGTCAAGAAGAACATCCCCGTCCATGTGCTCAACAGCCGCAACGCCGCCTGCGAAGGCACCCGCATTACCTCGCTCGCGCCCCCGTGCGGCAGCCCGTTCAAATCCATTGCGGTAAAAAAGAGGCTCTCCATCATTGATGTTGTCGCCAGCCGTATGCTCATGACGCACGGCTACATGAAGGAGATCTTCACCATCTTCGACAAGTACCATTGCCCCGTCGACATGGTCTCTACGAGCGAGGTTTCTGTCTCGCTCACAGTCGACTCGAACGAAAAGCTCCCCGCCATTGCCGCCGAACTCAGCCAGTTGGCCGACGTGAAATACGAAGGCCGCAAGGCGCTGGTCTGCCTGGTGGGCGACGACATTCGCGGCCGCAGCGGCATGGCTGCGCAGGTGTTCACCGCCGTCCGCCACATCAACGTCCGCATGATCTCCCAAGGCGCCAGCGAAATCAACATGAGTTTCATGATCGACGAAGACGACGCCGACGAAGCCGTCCGCTCGCTGCACGCCGCCTTTTTCCAGAACCCTGACCCGGCTGTGTTCGATGTGGAGGCGAGGAAGGTGTTGCCAACTGTTAGCCTCTAGCTGTTAGCTTTCAGCTTTCAGCTCTCAGCCAAATCTCAGACACCCCTCACATCTATGTACTATGCGCAAGCCGCCGTCGACAGGGCCTGCGGTTGCTTTTCCGAATCGATGACAGATAAAGTTGGGTTGTGTTGAATCCAGCAACTGAAAGCTGATAGCTGAAAGCTCAAAGGGAACTTCCATGCTCTTCCTGGTTCTCGGCAAAGGTAAAACCGGCTCGCTCGTCGCCCAGGTGGCGCGGGAGCGCGGCCACGGCGTACGCACGCTCGACATTACTGAAAACCAGCACGCCTCCGCCCTCACGGCTCCCGCGCTGGCTGGCATCGACGCAGTGATCGACTTCACCGCCCCCGAAGCAGCTATTGAAAACATGCGCGCCGTGCTGGCCCTCGGCGCACGGATTGTGGTCGGCACCACCGGCTGGTATGCACACCTCAACGAGATGAAAGCCCTCACCATCAAGCGCGGCGGCGGACTGCTCTACGGCACCAACTTCTCCATGGGCGTGCAAAAGCTCTTCCGCCTCACCGCCGAATTAGCCAAGCTCGACGGCTATACCTTCGCCATCGCCGAGACGCATCACGAATCCAAGCTCGACGCGCCGTCCGGCACCGCCATCACGCTGCGGCAGATTGTAGAAGCAGCGCAGCCCGGCAAGAATATAGAGGTCACTTCTTACCGTATAGGCGACGCCAAGGGCGAGCACATCGTCACCGCCTCCGGCCCCGACGACGTGATTGAACTTCGCCACGACGCCTTCAGCCGCAGGGGATTTGCGTTGGGCGCTGTCCGCGCAGCCGAGTGGCTGGCCGGCAAACAAGGCGCCTGGGACTTCCGCGAGATATTCGAGCAGTTGTAGCAACACCCTCCGCACTCCGGTCGACCCGCATACCGTCGGCCATTAACTCGCCGTTCCCATTTCCGCGAGACGCCGCGCCAGAAACCTTCGCTCCGCCTCTTGTGTGACAAGCGTCAGGGCGACTCGATACGCATCAGCCGCCGCAGCCCACTCGCCAAGCCTTCGCAAAAGGTCCGCACGCGCAGCCGGCAGCAAGTAATATCCGTGCAACTCGCCGCGCTCTTCCAACCCATCCAGGAGCCGCAACCCCGCCGCGCATCCTTCCGCCATGGCCACCGCCGCTGCACGATTCAACTCAATTACCGGCGACGGATTCATGCGCAGCAGCACATCGTAGAGCGCCACAATCTGTGCCCAATCCGTGAGCGCCGCATTCGCGGCTTGAGCATGCACGGCCGCAATCGCCGCCTGCACGGAGTAGGGCCCCGGCCCGCTGCGCAATGCCGACTCGGCCAGCAGCAGTCCCTCGTTGATCGCCGCCCGATTCCACAATGTCCGATCCTGATCTTCCAACAGAATCAAGTCGCCGTCGCCGCTCTTGCGTGCGTCGCGCCGCGCATTGTGCAGCAGCATCAGCGCCAACAACCCGCGCACCTCCGCCTCCACCGGCAACAACTCGCACAGCACGCGACCCAGCCGAATCGCCTCATCACTCAGCGCGCGTCCCTCGCCCGCCGCGTTGTATCCCTCATTGAACACCAGGTAAACCACCAGCAGAACAGCCTGCAGCCGCTCGGCCAACTCAGCCCGCGGAGGCGTGCGGTACGGAATCCCCGCATCGCGAATCTTCTGCTTGGCGCGCACCAGCCGCTGCGCCATGGTTGGCATCGGAACCAGAAACGCCTTGGCAATCTGTTCCGTAGTCAGACCGCAAAGTGTGCGCAGAGTTAGCGCCACCTGCGCGTCCGCATTCAGGGCCGGGTGGCAACAGGTGAAGATCAACCGCAAACGATCATCCTCCACCACCACTCCGTCCTCCTCGATCTCCGCAGGTGGCTCTTGCGCCAAGGCCGCGAGCTTTGCCTCAGGATCGCCGCCGTCTTCCCAGCGCGTTTTGCGGCGTAGCACATCGAGAGCCTTGTGCCGCGCCGTCGAGATCAGCCACGCTCGCGGGTTCGCAGGAACGCCGTACCGCGACCACTGCTCAAGCGCAACGGCGAAGGCCTCCTGCGCCGCTTCCTCGGCCAGGTCGAAGCTGCCCAGCAGGCGAATCAGCGTGGCGACAATCCTGCCCCACTCGTCGCGGTAGATCTGTTCAAGAGTTTCCTGCTCGTTGGCCAATCGAGACGCCTCAAAACCAGCGTAGCCCGATTCACGCGAATCAGGCTACCTCGGTACGCGACGAGCGGCTTGAGTTTTGATCTGCTGCTTCATCCCATCGGAATAATCGGCCGCACTTCAATGGAGCCGACGCGTGCAGCCGGGATGCGTGCGGCGATGGCTGTTGCTTCATCGAGGTCGGCAGCTTCAATCAGGTAGTAACCACCAAGCTGCTCCTTGGTCTCGGCGAACGGCCCGTCAGTCACGAGCGTCTTGCCGTCCAGTATGCGCACGGTAGTTGCCCTGGATGTGGGATACAGCCGGTTTCCGCCTTTGTAATTTCCGCTGGCGATAATTGACTGCGTGAATGCGCCAAATCCCTGCATCATCTGGGCGCCTTCCGCCTCGCTCATCGCGGCGAAATTGCTCTCAGCGTTGTAGATCAATAGAAGATATTGCATGGTCTCCAGGCCTCCTCATGCCTGTTCTGCAATGTAGTCGAATGGGAAGACGTGTTTTCGACAGTGCACGGCAGAATTATTTTCGGCGAAGAAGGGGCAGGCCTCGAGCCTCGTTCTAGCAGCGCAGTGAGCAACGTTAGGAAGGTCACGCAGCCCGTCTGCTCCCATGTGGACGACAGACAGAACCGGCGACGACTCGTTGAGCGATTTTCTCCGCAATCTGCAGTGCGCGGCCAACCGCCTCCAAGAGACCGACCCGGCAGGATCGGTCTCTCGTTGGATTCCACCGAGTGTCTTGCCGAAAACTCCCCAGCGGCATGTGGAAGATCGCAGGCCTGCAATGATTGCCTAGAAGATCATCCGCGTTTCAGAGATCAGGTTGTGATTGTAGGTGTGGAAGCCGGAGGTAGCAACCTGCATCCCGCTGTCGACGATGAAGAAGGGGTGCGTCGGCTTCCATTCCTTGCGCCGAATTACATAAAAGACTCCGGGCGTGACAAAGTTCTGCATCTTTCCGTCGTGACTTCCAGCGAAATAGAACGTGGCGTTGTTCTCTACCTCGAACCATATGTGGTTGGTGGCATGAAACTGCGACAAGGCGTTCCAGGCGATCGTCCGGCCTTGCGTGGCAATCTTGCCTGTGGGCATGGTCCCACCCAGCGCGGATTGCACGTTGAAGCGCCGGAAAGCAAGACCCGCGGCCAGCGTCGGAGACCAACTGTCTGTAACTGCGCCGTTCTTGTAAGTGCCGGTGGCAAAGCTATGGCCCAGCAGTGCTCCTACATCGAAGTTACCGTGATTGGCATTGCCGGACGCAATGCGCGCCTTGACCAAAACGGAGGTGTCTCCGAGCCCGTCAATGGAGCCTTTCGCGTTGTGCTGGATGTAGGCTGGCGGCATGTAATCGAATTCCAATCGATTTCCGGCGATAATTCCGCCGCCCTTGCCGTTGCCATAACTCACCGTCTCAGTGCGCGTAGAGGTATATTCCTTGGAGAAAGAAGCCCGCGAGTATTGGACCAGCCGCGGGTCGGCTTCCACAATCGGCGTGATCCAAGCAGGCTGCAGGGCCGACATGGACTTGTTGTGGGCGTTGAAGCCCTCGAGATACGACTGCTGCGCGGTTGCGGAGCACGGGCCGGCCACGAAGGCCGTCGCCAGTATCAAAGACGCGACGATGCTAAATCTTTTCATAGGTTGAACTCTCCTCCTGGTCCCCGATCTTGCAATTGGGGTTTCAACATCCTGGCAACGTGCAACCTATGTGGCCTCTAACAAAAACCAGTTACCCGGCACGCAATTGTTCAAGATGTCTTAATTTGTTTTTCGGCGGAGTTCTTGTAAGTCAGAGGAAACTAAGCGCAGAGCGAGCACATTAGTAATTAGCAATTCTGCGCGCGGGTATAGCAAAGTCAAACTGAGTTAGGCCGCGAATGCCGGTGGATGTTTCTTAGTTTGGGGCGCAATCGAGATAGAAATAACCAATGGCGAAGCCGCGAGAGACTTTTCCCTCACAGTTGGCAGACTTTACGGCACGACTAAAGTGGTGCCTTTTCAAAACCCGACTTCTACCACAGGCTGTTAGGCATTTTCAGGCGATTTGTTATCCATCAGGAGACTGAAGACAAGAAAGGGCGCGGCTCCAAAAGCCCGCACCCTTCACTTCAGGCCTGCTTCGCCGGCAGGGTAAAGACTGACTTACTCGCATACTCCGCTGGTTCAAGCAGAGAAATGCGGGGCTGAATTCATTTCTTGCTGCGCGCCGCCTTCAGGATGACAACTCGCCTGGCTTGTACACCCTGATTTTATTCGGCAAGCGGAAGCCGTCTACGAGCTTCTGCATTCCGTCGGCGAGCCTGGCCACACCCGCGCAGGCAAGGACCGTTTGGTCCAACTGTTCCACGGTCTCATTTACTTCCGAAGAGATGCTGTGGATGTTCTCCGTCAATCCGGCCGTGGCCGAGGACTGCTGCGTGGTCGCTGTGGCAATCATCGCAATGCCCTGCTGCGCCGTTTCGATCCGCTGCATGATCGCCTCAAGCGCCGCGCTCACTTCGCCAAACTGCCGCACTCCCTGCTCAACTACCGCCTCGCCTTGCCGCATCGAGTGAACCGCGCGACCGGCCCCTTGCTGCACGGACTCAATCTTCTCGGCAATTTCCTTGGTGAATTTCGCCGTCCGTTCCGCCAACTGTCGCACTTCCTGCGCCACCACCGCGAAGCCCTTGCCCTGCTCGCCCGCACGCGCCGCTTCGATGGCCGCGTTCAGCGCCAGCAAGTTTGTCTGCCCAGCTATGTCCTGGATAATCTTGACCACTTCCCCGATGCTCTGCGTCACCGTTCCCAGAGTCGTGATGTCACTGGAGGCTGTCGTCACCGAAGCGCGAATCCGATTCATCGCTTCGTTGGTCTGGCGAACTACCTCCCGGCCCGACGTAGCGCTCGACACCGCATCGTTGGCAGCCACGGAGGCATGTTCCGCATGCTCGGCAACCTCCTTCACCGTCGCATTCATCTCGGCGAGCGACGAAGCAAACTGCTCAACGTTCTTCTGTTCCTCATGCGTCGTGGTGGCAATGTGCCTGGCCGTCGATTCGATCGCGGTTCCCGCTGTCGCTACCTCTGCGGACGATCGCGCCACTTCACTGAGCGCCTCAGCCATCGACTGCTTCAGCCGGTTGATGGCCCGGATCGCGCCGGCCAGTTCATCGTTGCCGGTGGGCTCGCCGTCTGCCACCGCCAAATCCTTCAGAGCAATTGCCTCGACCAATCCCACGGAAACCTGAATATTCTTATCGATCGAATGAGTCAGAGTTACGCCGATCATGCACAAAAGCACGATCGCCACCATGACCGCCAGTAACTCGATCCACGCGACTTCCTTCTGGAATTCAATGTTGGCGGTTTCCTCCGCGTTGAGCTGGGAAACTGCCGTGGCCTTGATGGTGTCGAACTCAGCCTGCATCGCGCCTAATAGGCGGTCGTCTTCACCGGTGGCGAAGATCGCCTTGGCCGCCTCGGGGCCCTGGCTCTTATACGCAGCGATCAGCCTGATCACAAAGTCGCGCCGTTGCAACATCTCTTCCTGCCAGCGGCCGAAGTGCGCCGCCTGTCCGGCATCCGCGCTTAACGACGCCTTCACTCTCTTCGTAACAGCATCGGCATCCACCCGCATCGCCGGGATTCCCGCAACCGCGCTGTCGTCGCCGGAGATCAAAAAGGCTCGTTGGGCCGCCGTCGCCCCACGCACGAACGAACCCAGGTGCTCCATATCGTTGAGGATTCCATATGTTTTCGCAATCGCATTCTCCGTGGCCTGGGCTCGCAGTTGCGCCCAGCGTGCAATACCCGCCGATGCGGCAATCAGGACGGCCGCAAGACCGAAGCCAAGGAAGAGCTTCCGCTTGATCGTAAATCTCACAATATTGGGACTCCAACTCGATAGTTTTATCGACGGGGACTTTCCAACCATGAGGGCGACTCTAAACATGATTCATTTCGGTTCACATCGGCGCCTGTCCCTTCCGTATACCTATCCATGCATCGAGCCCAGCTCCCTGCTTTACTCTGGAATTCATGCTCCTTCGAAGCGCAACCCCTGATGACATCCCTGACCTCGCCGCGCTGGAGCGGCTGCCTGAATCCGCGCGATTCGTCGGCCACTGGAGCGAGGAGCGGCATCGCGCGGCCCTCGCCAGCGCGGATGCGCGCTACTATGTCAGCGAGGACGGTTCGGGCAGGCTGTGCGCCTTCGCTATTCTGCGCGGACTGGCGGAAACTTCCAGCTCAATTGAACTCAAACGCCTGGTGGTTCATCCGCCGGGACAGGGGCTGGGGCGGCAAATTCTTGAAGAGCTGCTCACCATCGCGTTCGAGGAGTTCCACGCTCACCGCCTCTTCCTCGACGTCTTCGACGACAATCCGCGCGCCCAGCACCTTTACCGGAGCCTGGGGTTTTTCGAAGAGGGTCTGATGCGCGAATCTGCACTGCGCGATGGGCAGTACTGTTCGCTGCGGCTGATGTCCATGCTGGACCGGGAGTTCGCCGCGCGCAGGGAGCATGGGTCACAATCCCGCGAGAGATAGGACCGGTTGTCCACGCAGGGCGATCGCATGAAGCTGGTCGAGCGGGGAAAGGGCGGTTCACCGCGTCCCTACAGGACGCGAATACTGGATCGGGACGCTTACCCCGGATTTCATCCGGGGCTATTTTCATATCTTCCCTACGGGAAGAGGGCGGACTCGTCTCGATTCTGGCAACGGATGGAGCCAACTACGGAAACGAGAACTGTTCATGCGATTGCCCTGGTTATCCACGCACGCCGAGGCGCATACCCAGCCCCGCGTTATAGACTTTCCTGTGATGGAAACTACGGGTTGCGGCACGGCTATCGTTACGCCTTTCAAGGCGGACGGCTCTATTGATGAAGCGGCGCTCAGGGCGCTGGTGAACTGGCAGATCGACTCCGGGATCGACTTTATTGTGGCCTGCGGATCGACGGGCGAGGCGGCCACGCTGGACGAAGACGAGTGGCTGATGGCCGTCTGCATTGTGACCGAAGCCGCGGCTGGGCGCGTGCCGGTATGGGCCGGCTGCACGCACAACTCGACGCGGACGTTGCTGCGCCAAGCCGGACGGCTGCGCCAGATACGCGGCGTCGACGCTGTGCTTTCTGCCAATCCCTACTACAACAAGCCTTCGCAAGAGGGGCAGTTTCAGCACTTTCAGGCGCTGGCCAATGCGGTGCATCCGCTGCCGGTAACGCTCTACAACATTCCGGGGCGAACCGGGGTGAATCTCGATCCGGAGACCGTGCTGCGCCTGGCCGAGGCCGCACCGAATATCCAGGCCATCAAGGAATCGAGTGGCAAGCTGCCGCAAATCTCCGAGCTGGTTCATATTCTGCCGCGCGGCTTCAAGATCTTTTCCGGCGACGATAATATGGCGCTGGCCTCCATTGGCGTGGGCGCGAACGGGCTCATCAGCGTGGCCGCCAACGAGATTCCTGTAGAAATGGGCAGCATGATCCGCGCGGCCCTGGGAAACAACTGGGCCGAGGCGCGCGAACTCGAGCGCCGCTACGCCCGCCTGATCGACGCCAATTTCTGGGACTCCAATCCCACTCCCGTCAAGACAGTGCTCAACCTGATGGGCCGCACCTCCGACCATGTCCGGCTGCCTCTGGTGGCGCCCTCGGCGGCCGTCCGGGCCAAGCTGGAACGGCTGGCCGGCGAGCTCGGGCTGCTGAAACATGCCCCGGTACCGGAGGGTGGCCTGGGCCTGTTCTAGAGCGGAAACAGAACGACTGGACCCTCTTGAGTTTCTAGGAAGGTAGCCGCTCCCTACTGGCCGCGCCAACTTGAGGGTTGCAGCTTCGGGGATACCACTTCTGGTTCCGCTACAACCCTGTGAGCAGGCTCACAGCCGCAGATTGACTAAACAGGCATATAATTCGGCCTGAAAATGAATCAGCTGCAAGATGCCCGCCAAAGGCACAAGCAGTTGAGGAGGCTGCCATGCTGAAGCCGTTCCTGCTCATCTCCGCCGCGGTCCTTTTTGCGATCGCTCCCACGCCGACTCCCACACTCGCATCCGGGCGCGCAGCCCAGAACGCCACGCCTGCTTCCACCAATCCCGTGAAGCCGACGGGCGCGTCGCAGGAGAAGGCGAAAAAACTGTTTGCGATGGATTGCGCCCTTTGCCATGGAGACAACGGCAATGGAAAAACCGATATTGCCACGAGCATGAACGTAACGCTCGCCGATTGGACCGATCCTAAGACGTTTGGACCCATGTCCGACCAGCAGATTTTCGACATCATTCGCAAAGGCAAGGGCGAGAAGATGCCCGCCGAAGACGTAGGCCGCGCCAAGAACGACGAAGTATGGAATCTAATCATCTACATTCGCTCATTCTCAAAGAACCAGCCATCAGCGCCTGCTCCTGTGGCTCCGGCTCCGGCAGCTCCGGCACCCGCCGATGCGGCCCCTGCTGCTCCGGCTCCGGCGCCTGCCCCACAGGCCCCCGGCAAATAGAATCTGATTGCGACGGACGGGCGCCTGCCCGTCCGTTCCCTATTCCGATCCAGTTCCCGACCCGCTTTCCAGCGCGGGCAACCAATCTATTGCAATCGTTCTATACTCCGTGAGCGCTTGCTTTGTGAAACTCTGGAGACAATTGCAATGACGAGAGATTTCCGCTTCATCCCAGCAATTCTGTGTTCGTTGGTTTTACTGGTTTGTGTTTCTCCCTTGCTGGCCCAGGCGCCCCATGTGGACAAGGTCATGGGAGGATATTTCGAGGAGTGGGGGATTCACTATGGTGGATTCACCGTTGCGGATTTGCAAAGGAATGGCGTTGCCGATAAACTGACCCACCTGATCTATGCCTTTGGCGATGTGACTCCGGCTGCGACGCCTGCGTGCGCTATCGAAGATCCCTCCGCGGCCTACTTGGACACTTCACTGCCGAGCGTGAGCGGCAAACCCTATACTGCTGCCCCTTATGGGAATTTCGGAGCCATCCTGCAGCTCAAAGAGTTGCATCCGCGCCTGAAAGTTCTGATCTCGCTCGGGGGGCAAGCCGGCAACGCCGCCGGCTGGGTGACCGCCGCGGGTACGCCCGGTGGACGCGCGGCGCTTGCCTCTTCGTGCATCGATCTATTCGTCAAAGGAAACATTGCCGCCGGCGTTCGCGCTCCCGGCCTGTTCGACGGCTTCAATATCGACTGGGAGTTTCCAACCGCCGCGGACAGGGAGAATTTCACCGCACTATTGAAGGAGTTCCGTACCCAGCTCGACGCGCTTTCGAAGAGCACGGGCAAGCAGTATGTCTTAACCTTCGATTCACCGGCGGACCCAAGGAAGTACGCCAACATCGATTTGAAGGCCGCCGCAAGCCAAGTGGATTTCCTCACCATCGACGGCTACGATCTAGCCGCGCCAGAGGATAAGCAGGCCAATGAGGCCTCTTCCCTTTACCCTTCCAGCGCGAACCCTTCGCACGATGGCCCACCCGCCATTGACGCGACTGTGAAGGCCTATTTGAAGGCGGGCGTCCCGGCGGCCAAATACACCATGGGACTGCCGTTGTATGCCGTCGGCTGGACGGGCGTTCCCAACGTGAACCATGGCTTGTACCAGAACGCCGCAGCCCCTGCTCCCGTGCTTCTGGCCGATGGATCGGGTATCTGTCCGAATCCGAATAAGGCCGCTCCATCGCCAGGGTGCGACACGCTCTTGACGCCGGGGTTCCTGACATACGCGACGATTGAGAAACTCGTCGGGGCCAACGGCTTTACTGCCTGGTACGATTCGGCCCGAGTTGGAGCGACGCTCTACAATCCGGTCGACAAGGTCTTTTATACCTACGAGTCTCCCGCTTCGGTGGCGGCGAAGACGGCTTACATCGCAGCGCAGAAGCTTGGCGGCGCCTACGTGTGGGCACTCAACGACGATGATCGCGATGGATCGCGGACAAAGGCCATTGCGGCAGGACTCAAGTAGGTGAGGCTGATTGACCGGCGCTCCCGGAAGTTACCAAGCCGTCACCGACGGATTGCCGACGATCCGGGCACAACCCGATTCCTGTGCCCTGCGGCGTTTTTGGGGCTGAAAGTGGGGAGAAATGGGCGGTTTTTGAGGGGTTCTGTGTACTGTATGGTTACTATATTTTCGAGATAGGTTATTGATTGTAAGTATCTTAGTGTTTTGAAGAATGGGGAAAAACGGGGAGGAGGGGGGGTGGGGGTCGGCAGTTTTTCCCCGCTCCGCTGAGCTCACCTAAGACCAGCATTGCATACAGCAGACGGCGCTTGCGCGCCATGGTACCTGTTGTCTCGCGGCAGCGGCCGGGCTGTTGTTAAAACCATTATGCGCTCAACGTTCGTAATTAACTGCAACCAATTGCGGCGGGGCTGATGACGCCTGCGCGCTGGGCGGCTCCGATGTTCCAGTGACCGGGGATCGGGCGATTTCGATGGCGGACGCTGGGGCGTTTACCGGTTTTTGGGGGGAGTTTGAAGAGAGCCACCGGCCAGTTCGCAACCCCCTCCCCGGTCCCCAAATGCGAGGGACCGAGGGCACCCTCAACTGGATAAAATGCCAGTGAAGACCGGGGCCACCCGCCACGAAGAGTGTCCAGGCCATGCGCTCGTGGGGCGGATTGTGTCAATGGAAAGGGGACCTCGGCGAGACAGAGATTCCTCTTATCTTATTGGAATTCGCGGGCGATACTGCGGGAGGATCAGGAGGCGAGTACCTTCTTGACCAACTCGCTGACGGTGCGGCCCTCGGCACGGAGGCTGGCGGCTTGCAGCTTGGCCTGGACTGCCTTCATTACTGTGCCCATGTCCTTGGGTGTGGGCTTCTGGCCTGAGGCGGCGGCCAATTCGGCCACGGCTTCGGCGACCAGGGCCTGGAGCGCGGATTCGTCGAGAGCCTTGGGCAGGAACTCCTCAATGACAACGATCTCGGCGGCTTCAGCGGCGGCCAACTCGGGGCGGTTGCCCTTGGTGAACTGGTCGATGGAGTCGCGGCGCTGCTTGATCATGGTGGCCAGGGCTTGCTGCTCCTCGGCCGGGGTGAGCGGGGCGCGCTTCTCGATGGCCTTGTTCTTGAGCGCGTTCTTGATGAGGCGCAGAGTGGTCGTGCGTACCGCGTCGTGGGCCTTCATGGCGGTGATGACTTGTTGGGTGATGAGAGTTTCTAATGCGCCTGCGTCGGTCATGAAAATCCTTTGTCCTTTGGTTACTGCTTCGAAATCTGTTTGCAAATATACCCAACGATATAGTCTCGCCGCGTGGTCTCAACAATATCCCCGTTCTCGACCAGATCGCAAATTGCTTTCTCCACGATCCGCCAGACTTCCGTCCCCTTATACACATCATAAGGAAACGTTGACGGCGTCTGCCCGATTGCTTTGATTCTCGGGTACGTTGGGTTGAGTCTGGGTTTCACCAAATTCGTCCTCCTCTTGGGGCTTGGCAAGGTTCTCAAACTGGTCGATTTCGATCTCAGCCTCGGGGAAAATTGCTTTGACTTGCAGTTGTCCGCCCATCGCCTGGATGAAGTTGCGCAGAGTGGAAACGTACATGTCTGTGCGCTTTTCCATCCTGGATACGGCTCCCTGGTTGACGTTGAGCACCTTGGCGAGGTTGACCTGGGTCAGGTTCCGCGCTTCGCGAACCTGGTAGAGGGCCATGACACGCACAGCATCCTTGACGCGGCTCGCGATCTCCGCCTCGACTTCGGGCGAATGGTTATGACGAATATCTCTCCATTTTTTGGCCATAGAATTCACTCTCCAATCTCTTTAAGATGCTGAGCATAGATTGCTTCAGCGTGGCGAATTGCATCGAAATACCAACTGGCGACTCCTGTCTTGTCGCCGCCTAAAATCAGGTAAGCATTGCGACGTGGATCAAAGGCGAAAAGAATGCGCAAAGGCCGTCCCAGGTGTTGGACACGCAGCTCTTTCATATTTGAATACTTGGATCCTTTGAGGGTATCGACATAGGGTCGTCCGAGCGTCGGGCCGTTGTCATGAAGCATATCGACAGCGGAGTCTACGCTCACTCCCTCCCGCTCACTCAAGGATTCGTACCACTCAATAAACTCGTCACTGACTTCAACTTCCCAAGCCATCGCCTGATTATACCCTCAGAGTGATATGCCGTACAGGGTATACACGCCTTTCGACGAATGACGCCCATTTTGGGACTATCCGTAGGATTTGCATAAAAATAAAATCACATAACCCACAAAATTGTGTATTCTATGATTGATTAACGGCGAGATGGAGCCTTTTCTGCTCCGCTCCCTGCCCTACCCGAGGAGAAACCATGATTCGCAAGACACGCTTGTTTACACCCGGTCCGACGCCACTGTTGCCGGCGGCTCAGTTTGCCATGGCGGCGGCGGATATTCATCACCGCACGCCGGAGTTTCGCGCCCTGTTTCTGAAGGTGCTGGCCCAGTTGAAGGTATTTGTGGGGACGCAGAACGATGTGCTGCTGCTCTCGTCTTCCGGCACGGGGGCGATGGAGGCTTCGGTCTCGAATCTGACCTCTCCCGGCGACCGGGTGCTGGTGCTGACGGCGGGCAAGTTTGGCGAGCGCTGGGTGGACCTGGCCAAGGCTTTCGGCTGCGTGGTGGATGTGGTGGAGAAGCCCTATGGGCAGACCTTCGACCTAGCCGAGGTTGCAGCGGCGTTGAAGCCGGAACACAAGGCTGTCTACATGCAGGCGTCGGAGACCTCTACGGCGGTGAGCCACGATGTGGAGGGTGTCGCCAAGCTGGTCAAGGGCACGGACTCTCTGTTGATTGTGGACGGCATCACGGGCCTGGGCACGCAGACCTTCGACGTGGACGGCTGGGGTATCGACATTCTTATCGGCGGGTCGCAGAAGGCGGTCATGATTCCGCCGGGCCTGGCATATCTGAGCGTCAGCGAAAAAGCGTGGAAGGCGATGGAGGCTTCGAAGAATCCGCGCTACTACTTTGATTTGCGCAAGGAACGCAAGAACGCGGCGAAGGGTGAGAGCGCTTACACGCCTGCCGTGGCGCTGATCGCGGGACTGGGCGCGGCGCTGGATTACATTGCCGGGCAGGCCGGCGGCGATCTGGAAAAGGGGCGCATCGCGCTGATCGACAATGCGCAGGTGAACGCGGCGGCGACGCGGGCGGGGCTGGTGGCGCTTGGCTTCAAGCTCTTTGCGCCTGATTCGCCGTCAGCGGCGGCGACTGCGGTGCTGGTGCCGGAGGGCATGGACTCGGGCGCGGTGGTGAAGGCGCTGAAGGCGAAGTTCAGCCTGGTGACGGCCAACGGTCAGGGCACGATGCAGGGCAAGATCTTCCGCGTGGCGCATCTGGGCTTCTTCGACTACCTGGACACGGTTGCGTTTCTGGGAGCGATGGAGCATATCGCCAAGGACACGTTGGGGCTGCCTCTGGTGTATGGGCAGGCGGTGGCGGCGGCGCAGGAAGTGTTTGCGAAAGCCAGTGGTCAGTGATCAGTTGTCAGTGGTCAGTGGTCCTGAGGCTGATTGAGATCTGTGGCTCCCCACCCTTGCGATAGAAACAAATCGCAAGGATGGGGCACGGAGCGATTGGTCGCTCATAGCCATTGCATCGCTATTTCTAAATGCGGACCACTTCGGGCTTTTCACTGACAACTGATTACTGACCACTGACAACTGTTCGCTAGGAGCTGCCTTTTATGTCTGAACTGACTTTTGGGGAGAAGCTGCTGATCGCGCGCAAGCAGCTGGACCTCTATCAATACGAGATGGCGGAGCGGCTGGGCGTGCATCCCAACTCGATCACTAACTATGAGCGGGGCGAGGGCAAGCCGCATGCGGCCGTGGTGCGGATGTTCGATCTGTTGTGCGAGCAGCAAGGCATTCGATTTGACGCGTATCAAGCTTCGGAAAAAAGCAAGGGAGAGAAGATGAAGATTGTTCTGGCGGAGAAGGTTTCTCCGGCGACGCTGGCCGTGTTTGCGGCCGAGCCGGGGTGGGAAGTTCTGACGCACGACCAGCTGCCGGATGGGTTGCCGGCTGCTCTCGCGGACGCGGACGCGCTGGTGGTGCGGTCCGCAGTTCAAGTGGACGACGCGTTGATGGAGCATGCGCCGAAGCTGCGCGTGGTGGGCCGGGCCGGCGTGGGCGTGGATAACATTGACGCCGATGCGGCTACGCGGCGCGGCGTTGTGGTGATGAATACGCCGGGAGCCAACGCAGTCGCCGTGGCCGAGCTGACCATTGGATTGATGCTGGCGCTGGCACGCAAGCTACCTGCCGCGAACAGCACCATGCATGCCGGCAAGTGGGAGAAGAAAAGCCTGCAGGGCGCGGAGTTGCGCGGCAAGACGCTGGGCATTCTGGGGCTGGGACGGATTGGCCTCGAAGTGGCGAAGCGCGCCAAGGGATTTGGCCTGGAGATTATGGGCAGCGACCCGTTTGTATCGGCCGCGGTGGCGCGCGAAAACGGCATAAAGCTGGTGACGTTGGATGAGCTGATTGCGGGATCGGACTACCTAACGCTACACGTGGGACTGACACCGCAGACGACGGGTGTAATCAATGCGAAGTCGCTGGCGGCGATGAAAAAGGGTGTGCGCATTATCAATTGCGCGCGCGGCGAATTGATAGAAGACGCAGCGCTGGTGGCTGCACTGAAGAGCGGACAGGTGGCTGGCGCAGCGCTGGATGTTTTTGCCGTGGAGCCGTTGAAAGACTCTCCTTATTTCGAGTTGGACAATGTGATTCTGACTCCGCACATCGCCGGATCGACAGGCGAGGCGCAAGAAGCTGTGGGCATTCAGATAGCGCGGCAGGTGCGCGAGTATTTGAAACTGGGCGTGGTACAGAACGCAGTGAATCTGCCATCGCTCAGTCATGAAGAGTATGTGGTGCTGGCGCCCTATATCGATCTTGCAGGCAGGGTGGGATCGTTTCTGGCGCAGGCCGGCAAGCCCGGGATTGAGGCGATTCATCTGACTTATGGAGGATCGCTTTCCGAAGCCAAGACGGATCTGGTGCGCAACGCGGCTATCGAAGGACTGTTGCAAGGCTCAGAGAATGTGAACCGCATCAATGCGGCGGCGGTGGCCGAAGAGCGCGGCATTCGCGTGCACGAGGAAAAGACGGAGAGCCATCGCGGCGGCGCTGCGAGCGTGCTTACGGTGGAGTTGCATACAGGCTCGGGTTCAAGCCGCGCCAGCGCGACGGTGATTCATGGCGAACAGCCGCGGCTACTGGAATTCGATGGGATCGACATTGAGACGCCGCTCGAGGGGAATCTGCTGGTGTGCCGGAATCTGGATGTGCCGGGCGTGATCGGCCGGATCGGATCGATTCTGGGCGAGCACGGCGTGAACATTGCGAATTTCGCACTGGGACGCGAGCGGTCTGGAGCGAAGCCGGTGAAGGCGCTGGCGGTTGTGCAGGTGGATGCACCGGTATTGTCGGCGGTGCTGGAAGACCTGGTGAAGATTGAGGCGATGATTGAGGCGCGGCCGGTGAGCTTGCCGGAGGCGAAGTTCTGAAAGGAAGCTGTTAGCTATCAGCTTTTAGCTTTTAGCTTTTAGCTTGTTCCAGGCGCTCGAGAATTCGTGGGCTCCCATGTTTCAAACACGAGGCATGGGGCACCCGGCTTCCGACGAACATTAGGTCACTTGGTTGGATCGGTGACGCGGCCCAGGAAGAGGATCGCGCCGGAGCGGTTGTCGCGGATCAGGAATAGAAACGGATGGTCGGCGCGGAAGACTACGGGCTGCTGCTCGTGCGCCATGGCCATCGATCTCATCACGATTCCCGTGGCGGCTGCGGCCTCAGTTCCTTCTTCATTCACTTCGATGAAGGCCTTGTGGATGGCGGACGAAATCCAGAAATCGCGCTTGCCGGTCATGCCGGAAAAATCGGCTGCGCTCGGCCGAAATGCCTGCGCCATACCCAGCGCGCCAAGAGCATTTGAAAGCTCGAACTGGTCGGTCATCTTGAATTTCGGCATCGTGACGACGACCTTCGGGCCGACATGCAACTGGCTGAGCCACTGCTTCACATTTGCCGCCGTCAGCGATTTTTCCAGGGCGGGCAGGCCGGCTACATCGTTCGGCAGCAGGACGACCATGGATAGCTCGCCACTCTTGTAGGGAATGTTGAGAGCTTGAAACGTTCCGCCGCTGAAATAGCCGAGTTTATTGCTGATATGCATGAGGGGCGCTTTGACGGTCTTCGCGGCGTCGAGATGGAAGTCCTCGTCCTGCGTTTGTGCCTTATCGAATTTCGCTTCCCAGTCGCCTTTGAAGTAGATAGCGTTGGTGAGCACCAGGCGGGTTGCTGGGGTGATTGCGCGGGGCGGGATCAGGTCTTTGATCTTGTTCTCGGTCTTCTGCTCGACCCACTGATTGATGGTCTGGCGGACAGCTTCCGGCGCGCCTTTGAAGTCGACAGGATTGAAACCGGCGCCGTAGTCGCTGCGGGTGAGCTTCAGGTAATCGTCGAGGAAAGTGAAATCTTTTTCAGCCCAGAGGGCGTCGGCCACGTGAAGCTGGTAGCCGGAATGCGTGGCGTTGAGGTTCGTAAGCAGCGCGCCCATCGCGGGATGCAATCGGCCCGGCGGGAGCGTGAAATGGAGCGTGCTCGCCATCTGCGACGCAGTGCTGCCGCGCGCTCCGGCATAGGCCATGGCGAACGCGGTAGAGATGCTTTCCGGCGAGAAGAAGAGATTGCCGTCCTGCTTGCGGAGCTGGCCGTAGAGATCGGTTGCGAAGGCGCTGTTGCCCTCGGAGACAGCAGCCTGATCGGGCGTAACAGATGGAGGCGTCTGCGCCAGTGGGTAAGCCTCCGGCAGGAACAGAAGAGGAACAAGCAAGAAAAGCCGCTTCATGGAAACCTCCTTTCCCGTCGGCGAATGCAAGAGTCAGCGGATGCGATATACATAGGCCTGGTCTATATATTGTTTGCCAAAATACTGGCTGCTCAGATTTTGTCCAAGGGTTTCCTCTTGTCCAGCGTACTTATTGCGCAGCTCTATGATGAACGGATCATTGGCCTCGTAGAGTAAAACCGATGGGCGCGATCCGAACTGCACACCAGCATGGCGCAGATGGGTCACCAATTCCTCGTATCCTGGAATTTTGGTCGATGAGAGAACAAATCGCCACGTTTCATACTGCGGCAACATAGCCCACATCGCAACTTCGGGTGAACATCCTTCGCGGTCGAGTGCTTCGATAACGTGCAGCCCCTTGTCAATATCGAGGTTTACCAATACTGTTTGATCCATGGCAAAACCCCTCCTTTCCCAGATTCAACTGCAGTAATCATAGTTCCGGCCTTAAAGTATCGAAAAACGTCGTCTCCTTCGATCAGTTCATATCGGCTCTGCTCCGACCAGCGCTGAACCGTCTCCCAAAAAGTCTCCGATATCGCATTGCGACCGATATCTATCTTCAATTGGTCCGACAATCCCGCCAATCGCAAAAGACTTCCTAAATCGTGCGTGTGGCTTTCATTGACCAGTTTCTTCTCTGGGAAATCATGCTCGCGCGTTCTCTTGGCAATGCAAGCCTTGAAGGCGCACTCGACCGCATAGCCAGCAAGATAGTAAGCGCCATCTGCAAGATCGGCCGCCAGCAACGCTCTGGCTTCCTTGAGCCGCAATTCGGCAAGTTGCTGAAAATCGTTGCGGTTCATCTTCCCACGCTTTCACTTCCTCACGCGCGGCTGAGGTAGGCGCCTTCGCTCGTATCCACGCGGATTTTTTCGCCTTCATTAATAAAGGACGGCACCTGGACCACGAGGCCGGTTTCGGTCTTGGCGGGCTTGGTGACGCTGGAGGCGGTGGCAGACTTCAAGCCCGGCTCGGTCTCGATTACCTCAAGCTCGACGGATGCCGGCAGATCGATACCCACGGCGTTGCCGTCGTGGTAGCTGACCTTGATCTGGAGGTTCGGCGTGAGGTATTCAACGGCGTCACCGAGCGTTGAGCCCTTGAGCACGGTCTGCTCGTAGTCGATGGGGTTCATGAAATAGTAGTCGTCGCCGTCGGCATAGAGGAAGTCCATGGAAATTTCATCCACCTGGACTTTTTCAATAGCATCGGCGGAGCGGAAGCGGTGCTCGAACATGGCGCCGGTGCGGAGGTTGCGCAGCTTGGCCTGGATGAAGGCGCGCAGGTTGCCGGGGGTACGGTGCTCGACCTTGAAGACCAGGTGGAGCTGATCGTTGTGCTTGATGATCATGCCGGGACGCATTTGAGTGGCGGGAATCGCCATAAGAGTTGAAGCTCCTTGCTTTAGTTGCGGTCAGTCCGCAGAATTATTTGGCCTTGGCCCATCTTTCATTGTAGCTTAGGGGCGGTTTTTCGTGGATGGCGTGTTACTCAATCGATTTGTTTGCGGGTGCAGGAATCGAATACCATTGGCAGCGAATACCCGGCGGCGATTCAGCCGCCCCTGGAGTCCCAAACATGCGCTGTTCCTTGACGTTGACACTCGCAACCTTCCTATTTGCAACTGCCTTCCATGCCTCGGTACTTGGCGCCCAGGCCGTTCCAGCCGATGCGCCTTACAAAATTCCTGCGACGCCGGTGGAGCAACGCGTGGCTGACCTGTTGCGCCGGATGACGGTGGAGGAGAAGGCGACCATGCTCTCGGGGTCCGGGTGGATGGAGTCGGCGCCGATTGAGCGGCTGGGGATTCCGGCGATCAAGATGGCCGATGGACCGATGGGCGTGCGGTCGTGGGCAGGCTCCTCGGCCATTACCAACGCAGCCAGCGGGCCGGCGAAGGTGCTCTCCACCAGCTTTCCTTCGGGAGTGGCGATGGCGGCGACATGGGATCCGGAACTGGTTCAACGCGAGGGACAGGCCATTGGGCAGGAGGTGAAGGCGCTGGGGCGGGACATGATCCTGGGGCCGACAGTGAACATCAATCGCGTGCCGCTATGGGGACGCAATTTTGAAGGCTATGGCGAAGATCCATATCTGACTTCGCGGCTGGGCGTGGCGTACATCAAGGGCGTTCAAAGTGAGGGCGTGATTCCGTCCGTGAAGCACTTCGCCGCCAACAATGAGGAGTTCGAGCGGCACCGCATTGACGCGCATGTCGACGAGCGCACGCTGCACGAGATTTATCTGCCGGCGTTCAAGGCTGCGGTCGAGGAGGGCGGCGCGTGGACCGTGATGAGTGCTTATAACCGGTTGAACGGAACGTATTGCGCGGAGAATGTGCCGCTGTTGAACGACATTCTCAAGAAGGAGATCGGGTTCAAGGGGTTTGTGATTTCGGACTGGGGCAGCACCTATTCGACCGCGCCGACTGTGAATGCGGGGATGGACCTGGAGATGCCGGGCGGGCCGCCGATGCAGGCGTGGTTGGCGAGGCCGAGTACACTGGCGAGCGGCAACGGCGCGGGCTGGCTGACGCAGGACAAAGTGCTCGCCGAGGTAAAGGCAGGGCACATCGGCGAAGCCACGCTCGACGACAATGTGAGCCGCATACTGCGTGTGATCTTCGAGAGCGGGTTGTTCGACCATCCGCATTTGGGCGGCGGAGAAGTGGACACACCGGCACAAAAGGCGGTGGCCTTGCAGGGTGCGACGGAAGGGATTGTGCTGCTGAAAAATGCCGGTTCCCTGCTGCCGCTGGATGCGGCGAAGATTCATTCCATTGCAGTCATTGGGCCGAATGCGGCGGTGGCTCGGACGGGCGGCGGAGGCAGCTCGCTGGTGCGGCCGAAGTATGCGATTACGCCGCTGGATGGGATCAAGGAACGCGCGGGGAACGGGCTGGATGTGAAGTACGCGCCGGGCGTGGGGATGGAGGGTGAAGACCCGGCGCAGGATATTGCGGAAGCGCGCACGAAACTGCTGAAGGAAGCAACGGAAGCGGCGGCACATGCCGATGTGGCCGTGGTCGTGGTGGGACGCTATTCGAAGCTCGAAGGTGAGAGCTTCGACGTGAAAACGATGGACCTGCCGGCGGGGCAGGATGAGCTGATTGCGGCTGTGGAGAAGGCGAATCCGCACACGATTGTGGTGCTGAATACGGGCGATCCGGTGACCATGACGAAGTGGATCGACAAGACGCCGGCGCTGCTGGACATGTGGTATGGCGGGCAGGAAGGTGGGCACGCGCTGGCATCCGTCTTGTTTGGTGACGCGAATCCATCGGGCAAACTTCCGGTTTCATTTCCAAAGCGGTTTGAGGACTCACCGGCGTATGGGCACTATCCCGGCGAGAATCTGCGGGTGGATTATGCTGAAGGAATTTATGTGGGGTATCGGTACTTCGATACTAAAAATGTGGAGCCGCAATTTCCGTTTGGATTTGGACTGAGCTATACGAACTTCGAATACAGCGATCTAAGGGTCGTGCATGCCGTCACGCATAGCGGCACCCAAAAACAAGAGCTTGACTTGGTAAGCGTCGATGTGAAGAACACTGGGGCTCGCGACGGAGCCGAGGTTGTGGAGCTTTATGTGCATGACGGGCATGCGAAGATAGACCGGCCGACACACGAGCTGAAGGGATTCCAGCGCGTGGAATTGAAGGCGGGCGAAACGAAGACAGTGCAATTCAATGTGGACCGTGCGGATCTCTCCTATTGGAGCCCGGAGAAGAAGGACTGGATTGCAGAGCCGGGGACATTCGAGATTCAGGTGGGGGCTTCTTCGCGGGATATCCGGCTCAGAGGGCCGCTGGAGTTGAAGAAGTAAATTGCACGCGACTTTGTGACTGGTGCGCCGGTCCTGCGGGCTCGAAGAAGCAGGTCCTTTGACTCCGCTGAAGTACGCTTCGTTAAAAGAGCGTGGAACTAAGAGGGCTCTGAGATTTCTAAACGTGCAGCAAGTCAGCCTCCGCTTCGCGGAGATAGCAAGTTAGCGAGTCAGCTGGTTTCTTTGACTGTCCCAATCTCTGCATCTGTTCATTGCAGATCTAACTTGCAATGCAAGTCATGATGCACCGGATTACAGGTCTTTTATTTATGAAGCATTAAGGCAAGGTGCGCGGATTATCGCGTCGGCTGGTATGGCTCGGCGCGGAGGAAGTCGGAGAGGATGCCGCGCTCCTCGGGGCTGAAGACGCCCTGGTAGCGGCTGGAACTGAGCACCATCTGGCGCTGATCGAGCGGCACGGCGCGCAAATCGCGGAAGGCGCCCTTCACCAGCACCTGGCGATCCGGCGGCAGCGCAGCCATCCGCTGGCCGGACATGTTGAGCCTCATCCGGTCCTGGGGCGACATGTGCTCCAGCGCTTCGGCGCGGGCCAGGCGGCGATCGCGCTGGTCATCAGGCAACTGATTCACCTGGTGCAACTGCTGCAAGACCCGCTGCTGGTCCGAAGGGGGCAACCGATTGAAGCTGGGGTCGCTGCGCAGGGTCCGCTCCTGGTCCTGAACGGGCTGGCCGCGATGCTGGTTGAGCCAGTCGCCGAGGTGCCCTGGAGGCGCGGAGCCCAGATTAGCGGAACCCGGGCCAGCATAGCCCGGCCGAGCCTGGGCGCCATAAGGCGTACCAGTGTAAGCGGGAGGACGATTGGGAGCCGCCGGATAGGCAGGGCGTTGCGCAGCGTAGTTGGGGGTTTGACGCTGCATCGCATTGCCCTGCGGACGGGCCTGGTACTGGGGGACTGGACGGCCCTGGTTCTGCTGCTTGTACGGCTGATTCTTTGGCGCCTGGGAGCGCGGAGCCTGGTACCTCGGCGCAGGCGCGGAACGAGCCGGCGGGTTATTGTGCTGGCCGTGAAACGCCCAGGACGCGGGAGAACAGGCGGCCGCGATCACAGCTAGCAAAGCTGCGCGCCGCATCCATCCCGCATTGTGCGTCCCGGTCATCATTGTCTTACCCGATCTCTTTCCCTGATCTTGCCTGTCCTAGCCAGTTTTCAGCATCGACAGCAGGTCTTGAATTTCATTCCCTCAGGGGCTAAAGCCCTGCTTCTTTTCGAATCATTGCGGCATGTCTAAAGTCATGCCATGATACAAGGCTCTCGCGAACCCCGCTGGTTCCAGAAAGCCGTCAGTCGCCGCTGTTGTCGCCGGGGGTGGACATGGCTTCCATCTGGTCCAGAAGCTGCGCGTTGTTGTCGAGTGTCTGCAGATCGTGGACCACCGCCTCGTGTCCTGTCGGCGTTGTGGTCTGATCCACGTCCGAGATGCCCAGATAAGCTCCGCCGCCCACAAGCAGCATCACGGCCATGGCCATGGCTGCCAGCGGCCGCACATGCACTGGCGCGCCAAAGGCGAGGCGATCGCGCAGGCGGGCAAACCAGCCTTCCGGCTCCGCCTGGCGCTCTTCCCGCATCCGCGCGTCAAGGCGGGTGAGGAAATAGGGGCTCGGCTCCGACGTCTCCCAGGTATCCAGCAGGGCCATGGTGGCCTGCAACTCCGCAAGCTCTCCCTGGCAGTGGTCACACTGCTCGACATGCGCTCGAACCTTGGCAGGCACCGCTTCCGGATCGAGCAGCATATCCGCCAGCTTCGAATCCATCCCCGTGCATGAGTGCTTCATCGTTTCCATAATTACCCCCGACAACCCGCCGGTGTTGCCCGGCTTTTTCACTTCAACAAACGCATTCCGCCGCTATACAAAATCCTTCAACTTGTCCCGCAGCGTCTGGTATGCGCGAAAGAGCAGCGACTTGGTAGCCGACTCGCTCAGTTTGAGCACATCCCCGATCTGCCGGTAATCCATCCCCTGATACTTGTGCATCAACACGGCCATTCTCTGCCGCTCCGGCAACGCCATTACATGCGTGCGAATGGCCGCCATGCGCTCATCGCGCATAAGCTTCTGCTCAACCGACGGCTCATCGTCGGCCACGTCGGGCGTCGAGCCTGTTTCCTCGTCCGGCGCGTCCAGATAAATGGTCTGCGCCGACCGTTCATGCTTCGTGTCGCGCGCGTGATTCACCGCCAGGTTGGTGGCGATGCGATAAAGCCACGTGGTGAACTTGGCCTCCGCCCGGTAGCTTTCCCGTGAGCGGTAGACGCGCAGAAACACCTCCTGCGCCATTTCTTCGGCAACTGCCTCGTTGCGAACCATCCGAAAAAGAAAGTGAATGATCGCCCTATGGTACTTCTGTACCAGGAAATTGAAGCCGGCCTCGTCCCCCGCCGCTACCCGCAACATGACGGCTGCGTCGCTGGCGGGATCCAACGCGGCATTCACGCCAACATTGGGTTCGAGTCCGGAGTCCGGCCGTGTTGCCGGACCCACCCCCAGAGCCGAGTTGTTCAGGACCAGGGTAGCCATATCTTCTGGAACCCCATCCGCGCCGGAAGGTTGCGCACTCTGTGTGCTTTCCTGCTTGTTTTCAGCGCCTGAATTGACCTGCGCGGCGCCGTTTGGAAGAGAGCCGTGCGCCGGGCCGGATTTTGACCCGGAAGATCGTGAAGACAGGTGGGTTGCGGTCAGGTTTCCCCGGCCGGAATTGCCCATCCCCGGCCCAGCCAGTTTCACCCCCCCAAGGCCCACCCCGCCGAGTCCGGAACCCCCGAGTCCAGAAATGGGTCGCAGGGCCGCTTCCCCGTCTGTCGGGGGAAAGTCAGCGGAATGGCGGATTGAACGGATTCTCCAGCGCATGGGTAATTCGTCCCGAAATCGTCGCAAAATACCAGCGTCCCTTGCTTGCAGGCAAGGGTTTGGCCGTAAAGCCTCGCTGGTGATACTCTAACGCATGGGATGCCCTGCTGGGCGGGGATTCCGGCCCTTCTTTTAGGGCGCTTAACTCAGCGGTAGAGTGCCACCTTCACACGGTGGAAGTCGCAGGTTCGAATCCTGCAGCGCCCACCAGAATCATCAACTTAAACAAGACATCCTATCAATTTTGCAGACCATGCGGTAGGCGTGCGGTAAAGTGCCTTTCTGCGGTCACGCACGATTTTGGTAATGGCTGCCAGGATCGAGCGGCGTGCGGGGGCGGCTGGCTTCCCGTTCGAGGATGCAACTGCGACCTTTGGAATATCGCTCCCTTTCGCCTGTGTGACCTTCCGTGTAGTCCAATTCGCCGATACGCCTCAAGGATTGCAAGGAATCCTCGCCGTTCGGCACTTCACAGAATCTTCTTCCCAAACGCCGAGCAGGCCAGCTCAACCGCCAGATCCGCCGTGCGGTTATGCTCGTCGATCACCGGGTTCACTTCCACAATTTCAAAGCTCAGCAGCCTTCCATGATCGGCCAGTATTTCCATCGCCAAGTGCGCCTCGCGGTACGTCGCGCCACCGCGGACCGGCGTTCCCACTCCCGGCGCATCTTCCGGGTCAATCCAATCCATATCCAGCGACACATGGTAGCCTGCCGTCCCCCTCCCTGCCGCTCGCAGGGCCTCTTCCATCACGGTGCGCATGCCGCGCTCGTCGATGTCCCGCATGGTGTAAACCTCGGCCACCCCGGCGCGGCGAATATTCTCCCGTTCCGCCGAATCGATGTCCCTAACCCCGATCAGCACCGTATTCTCCGGCGCAACCTTGGGCGAATAGCCAAAGATATTTCCCAGCCGCTCAGGTCCCAAGCCCAGCAGCGCCGCGAGCGGCATCCCGTGAACATTCCCCGATGGCGACGTCTCCGGCGTGTTGATGTCGGAGTGCGCGTCGATCCAGATCACGCCGATCTTTTGCCCCTGCCGGCGATAAAACTCCGACACGCCGGACACCGATCCGGCCGCCAGCGAGTGGTCTCCGCCCAGCACCAGCGGCGTCATCCCCTCTTCCAGCGTCTTGACCACGGCCTCGGCCGTCCGGGTGCAGGTCTCGGCAATTTCCGTAAGGTACCGGGCGCTCTTGTCGCCCGAAGCCCGCGTTTCGGCAACCTCCACGCGGATGTTGCCGCCATCGATCACCTGGTGGCCCAGCGCTTCAAGCCGCGCTTCAAGGCCCGCCACCCGCATGGCGGAGGGGCCCATGTCCACCCCGCGCCGGCTCGCGCCCATGTCCAGCGGTACTCCGATCACGCGAATTCTGCGCGTCGGCAAGGCCTGCGTCCCACTGTGCGGAATCGGCGCTTGGTCGCGGTTTCCTTCCTGACTTTCCGGCATCTGAAAATCTCCCGCGGCGCACTTTAACCGGCACGCTTCGCCTAACAGAAGTCTGGCCAACTCCGCTCGGCCAGCCCAGCCACCCTTCAAGGTACTTTCGACAGGTGAGTTTCCACCTGCCGACACCCATTGGCCATTAAAACAGACTCACATGAGCGTAAGATAATCCCGAGTTGACTTCAGGCGAGTGCAAGCTGCCTGGATTAGTACCTTTTTCACGCTAGAGTGATTTGTAAATCGAAATCTGCCGATACATATCGTTAGAAATCGATGAGGAATACTCGCGTGCGTTCCGATGATCTCCCGATGAAGAGATTGATACCGGCTTTTGCGATGATTCTCTGCTGGACAATTGCCGCCGTGGCGGCCCCTCCTGCACCGCTGACCTCGCTGCGCGCCATTCATGCTTTGGACAATGCCCAGGCAGCCCCTGGCCTGCCGGTGGACTTTGAGGCCACGGTTGTCTATTTCCGGGGTTATGAGAATCTTCTGTTCATCCAGGACGACCATTGCGCAATCTTTGTGCGGCCTCCCGCGCATCTCAGCCTCCAACCCGGAGATCGCATTCGAGTGGTAGGCGTTACGCGCCAGAGTTTTCGACCGCTGGTGGTCGGAAGCGCGGTGACGGTGCTGCACCACGGCAACCTGCCCGTGCCCATCCCTTCTACGTTCGATGACCTTATCCGCGCCGAGCGCGACTCGCTTTTCGTCAGTCTCCACGCCACGGTCCGCGCGGCGGACCTGGTGCTAAGCGGCGTAGATTCGATACGAAGCGCACGCCTGCAAGTGGTGACGGACGGAGGCCACTTCGAGGTGGACCTCGACAACGACGATGTGAATGCCCTCGCGGATCTGCTGGACGCAGACGTGGAATTGAGCGGTGTCGCCGCTGGAAAATTCGACGACAAAATGCAGCAGACCGGTGTGGTGCTCTATGTATCGTCGTTGAGCAATATTCGAGTTCTCCGCCACGCCGAGGACAATCCGTGGTCTCTTCCCGTGACACCGATGGACCGCATACTCTCGGTCTATCATGTACGCGAATTGACTTCCCGGGTCCGTGTGCACGGGACCATCACTTACTTCCAGCCCGGCTCGGCGATCGTTTTGCAGGACGGACCGAAGAGCCTGTGGATCTCGACCCATACCCGCGAGCCGCTCCGGGTGGGCGACCTGGCCGACGCAACCGGTTTCCCTGAGGCGCATGAACGGGTTCTGACCCTCTCCGACGCGGAGATCAAAGACACCGGCATCTATGCCCCCATCCCACCGATTTCCGCTTCATGGCGAGATCTGGCCTACTGGAGCAACAACTCCCCCATTGGGCACCAGCAGGACCTGGTTTCGACTGAAGGCGAAGTCGTCACCGAGGTCCGGGAGGCTTCGCAGGATGAGTATGTCCTGAGCGTCAACGGACAGCTCTTCACAGCCATTTACCACCACCCTCCATCGGGCAGCCCGCTGCCACCCATGATGAAAGTGCCGCTTGGCGCAAGGGCTCGAGTCACCGGTATTTGCATGGTGGTGGATGCGAACGCAATCAACCCCGGCGAGGAAGTGCCGTTCAATATTCTGCTTCGTTCCTTTGACGACATAACCGTCGTCGCACCTCCATCCTTGCTCAACATTCGCAACCTCATCCTTCTCATCAGCGTGTTGCTGGTCGTAGTCTTCACCGGGGGCGCCAAAGCCTGGTCCCTGGAGCGAAAGGTTCGCCGCCAGACAGCCGCGCTGGCCGCCAGAACGGAGGCCGATGCTGCCCTCGGACGCCAGATGGCCCAGCTCGAACAACGCCGCAGCCACATTCTCGAAGACATCAACGGTTCACGCCCCCTGGCCGAAATCCTCGAGCAAATCGTCGCCCTCGTCTCCTTCAGGCTCGATGGCGCTCCGTGCTGGTGCGAAGTAACCGATGGCGCTCGACTGGGAACTGTTCCGGCTACACCTCACTCCCTTCGCGTTGTCGGTGAGCCAATCCCCGCCCGCGCCGGCGCACCCCTCGGTAGAATCCTCGTCGCATTCGATGCTCTTACGCCGCCCACCGAGGTTGAGTCCGAGGCGCTTTCTGTCGGCGCGCGCCTGGCCACGCTGGCCATTGAGACCCGCCGGCTTTACACCGACCTCCTCCACCGCTCGGAATTCGACCTGCTTACCGACCTGCACAACCGGTTCTCCCTCGACAAGCTGCTTGAATCGCGGATCGAGCAGGCCCGGCAAAATGCTGGAATTTTCGGCTTGATCTATATCGATTTGGATGGATTCAAACAGGTAAACGACATCTACGGCCACCAGGTCGGCGACCTGTATCTCCAGGAAGTATCTCTGCGCATGACGCACCAGTTGCGCTCCCACGACCTGCTCGCCCGGCTTGGCGGCGATGAGTTCGCCGCCCTGGTTTCCGTAGTTCCGAGCCGCGCCGGCGTTGAGGAAATTGCGCAGCGGCTTGAGCGCTGCTTCGACGATCCTTTTGCCGTCGAAGGCTACGTGCTCCATGGCGCGGCCAGCGTGGGAATCGCGGTCTACCCCGAGGACGGCACTACCAGGGACAGCCTCCTCAGCGCCGCCGACGCCGCCATGTATGTCGCCAAACACACGAAGCATACCCCGCCTCCGAATGCCCGCGCAAAGTCCGACCCGCAGCGGGACGAGTTCATTCCCAAACAGCGCTCCTGACCAATCCCGTAGGGTTCGCCGCTCTCTGGATGCCGATCCAAAGCTTCCGGTTACCATCGGCGTCAGGCTCCAACCTCAATGAAATGAATCTCACGGATACACAAGGTCCAGGTAGTTATCTGACCTGTGCGGTTGTACGATAAATGCAACATAGCGTGAAAACAGCGATGCGCTACGGTCGCGCAGGCACGGCGAATTTTCGCATCCTGTTTTCGGACCCGAGGATTCACGCGGCAATTCCTGCCGGCAGTTCCATTCGATGGCAAGTTTTTGCAAAGTGGTTTCGTGTTCTCCGATGAAGCGAGCAATTTCAGCACTGGCGATCGTTCTTGGATGCTCTTCGGTTGCCTCGGCAGCCGAACCCGGCACCCTTACGACGCTGCAGGCCATCCGTTCCCTCCCCAAGGCGGATGCCGCAAAGGGACTGCCCGTCGCATTCGAGGCCACGGTTACCTACTACATCAGGACGGACATCGACCTCTTCGTTCAGGAAAGCGGCGAAGCCATTTACGTGGAAACCAGGCCTAACCTGGATCTGGTTCCTGGCGACCGTGTCCTGGTGCGAGGAAAGACCCTGGATAGCTACCGGACAGACATCGTGAGCGACAACGTAACCAAGCTTCACCCCGGTACGCTCCCAACACCCGTTGCAGCCGACTTTTCCAAGCTTGTCCGTGGAGAAATGGACTGCATGAGAGTCACGGTGCGTGCCACCGTCCGCAGCGTGGACTCCGTCAGCTATGGGAATCAGCCCGGCATCGACCTCAAATTGCTGATGGACGGCGGGTATATTGACGCGACAGCCCTCGGCACAGCGTCCAACAACTACAAGGACTTGCTGGACGCCGAGGTGGAAGCCACCGGCGTTGTCGCGGGGATATTCGACAGCAAGAGCCAACTCACTGGAATTATGCTCGAAATCCCCGGGCTTGAGAATATCAGGGTCTTGAAGCGAGCCCAGACGAGTCCCGGCGCGCTTCCCCTCACTCCCATGGACGATGTGCTGTCAGCCTATTACGTGCGGGACGAGACGCGCAGGGTCAGGGTCGAGGGAACCATCACTTACTATCAGCCGGGCTCGGTGGTGGTGCTGCAGAACGGCGACAAGAGCATATGGGTCGTTACCAAGTTCGAAGGCCCTCTGCGGGTCGGCGACCGGGCGGATGCTACCGGGTTTCCCGAGGTAAACGGGACATCCATGACCCTGATTCGCGGCGAAATCCAGGATAGCCAGATCCAATACCCAATTCCTCCGCGGCAGGTCACCGGCGAGGAACTGGCCCTGGGCTCGCGCGCATTCGACCTGATCTCAATAGAAGGCCAGGTCTTGATGGCGCAGAGAGAGGCTGTCCAGGATGAGTATCTCCTGGTCGCCAATGGAAAGATCTTCTCCGCAATCTACCGGCATCCTGAGACTGCCGGCGCCGATCTTCCCCCCATCAAGCCCGCGGCCGTTGGCGCCAAAGTCCGCGTGACCGGAATCTGCGTGCTTCAATTCGGCTCCGATCCCTTCCATGGGCCGGTTGCGGTGGATGTTCTGCTGCGGTCCTACGACGACTTGACCATGATCGCCAGACCACCTCTGCTCAGCGTGGACAACCTGATTGTTGCCGTCGGCTTGCTCTTCGTTCTGGCCCTCGCGGCCGGAGCCAGGGGCTGGACGCTGGAACGCGATAACCGTCGCCGGACCGCTGACCTTGCCTACATCGAACGGCGCCGCAGCCGCATCCTCGAGGACATCAATGGGTCCAGGCCATTGGCCGAGATTATCGAGCAGATCACCGAACTTGTCTCCTTCAAGCTGAAAGGAGCACCCTCATGGTGCCAGATCGCCGAGGGAGCACAACTGGGTAACTGCCCGCCCAAGCTCGCCGCCTTCCGTATCGTTCAAGAGGAGATCCCAGCCCGGTCAGGCCCGGCACTCGGCGCCATCTTTGTCGCCCTCGATCCGCTCACTGAGCCTCGCCCGATCGAGTCCGAGGCCGTTTCCATGGCTGTTGCGCTCTCCTCAGTCGCCATCGAGACCCGTCGTATCTACTCGGACTTACGGCACCGGTCCGAGTTCGACCTGCTCACCGACACGCACAACCGCTTCTCTCTCGACAAGCATCTCGATAGCCTGATCGATGAAGCACGCCTCAATGCCGGCATCTTTGGCCTCATCTACATCGACCTCGACGAATTCAAGCAGATCAACGACCTTTATGGGCACCAGGCCGGCGATCGATACCTGCAGGAAGTCGCCATCCGGATGAAGCGTCAGCTTCGCTCCCACGATCTGCTGGCCCGCCTGGGAGGCGACGAGTTTGCCGTGCTGGTTCCGGTGGCGCGCAGCCGGACCGAAGTCGAAGAGATCGCCGAGCGCCTTGAACGCAGCATGGACGAGCCCTTTCTCATCGATAGCTTTAGCATCCAGGGCTCGGCCAGCGTTGGCATCGCCCTCTACCCCGAAGACGGCATCGACAAAGACAGCCTGCTCAACACCGCGGATGCCGCCATGTATGTGGCGAAACACTCCACGCGTCAGCTCGACTAAACAGGCTGCGGAAAACCTCAATGCCTTGAAAGGGCACGGCTTTAGCCGTGCCGCAAGTGTCTGAAAATAAACGTGGGCTTTAGCCCCTGCGGGATGTTCTACGGGGAATTTATTCGAGCACAGCCCTTTTTCCGCAGCCTGTGAAGCCCACATTGATTCTGTAGCGCTTGCGGCTAGGCCGAAGTCGTGCTCTAAAGAGAAGCATCGTTGCGGTTGGGTTGGATCTTGAATGGTTGGAACGTAAGGACGGCGCGAATTGTTCGAGTGAATTCAGCGAGTTAGCGTCCGCTTCGCGGGCATAGCAAGTTAGCGAGTTAGCGGTGGCATTGCCCGGCAAGGGTTTCATCCCTCGTGGGTCGGCGAAGCCGGTGGGCGACTGTTACAAAGCTACCGAGAATCCCGGCGGAAGCGAGTTTTCCCGCAAACTGTGAAGCCCGTACCCTTCACGCAAATCGAAGTGTTTAGACAGGTTCTAAAGCACTATTCGATAATCCGTCGGGCGGACCCACGCACTCAAAGCGGGAACTGCGCTGAATCGATGGGAGTTTTGCTCCTCCGCCAAGCTATCCAGCCCAGCCAAATAACTCTCGAAGGTGTACGCTTTGGTATGCCTCTTTTTGATGAATTGGGGGCTTTTTACCGATATATGTCCTCAGAGACCGCAAAGTCCGGTCCAATCGAATTCTCAGCATGAAGAGATCTACCCTTGCGCTCGCAATTCTACTTGGTTGGGCCACGGCTGTTTTGGCAGCTGCACCAAGCACGCTCACAACTTTGCGCCAGGTTCACACCCTTACAAACGAACAGGCCGCTCAGGCTCCCGCTGTCTCCTTCGAGGCTACGGTCACTTACTTTCGCGGGTACGAAAAGACCCTGTTTGTGCAGGATCAAGACATTGGCATTTACATCTCGGCCACCACCAGCCTGAACCTGATTCCCGGCGACCGTATTCTGGTTCGCGGATTGGCCCACGACAGCTTTCGTCCAATCGTGGCGAGTTCCGACATAACCTTGCTTCATCACGGAACCATTCTCCCGCCCATCGACGCCAGCTTTGAGCAACTGGTTCAGTCCAAATTCGATTGCCAGTACGTAACCGTGCGTGGCCTGGTCCGGTCGGCAGAGATGCAACTGAGCTCCGGCCGCGCGGTCACGTCGATCGAGCTGCGCGCGGCTGGCGGGTATGTGGGCGTCATTATGGATAACAGCGATCCGGCGAAACTGAATGGGCTGCTGGATGCGGAGGTCGAGATCAGCGGCGTGGCCTCCGGACGCTTCGACGGCAAGATGCAGGCGACCGGCATCCTCATCCATAGCCCCGACTTCAGTTACGCAAGGATTCTCTCCAGGGCCCCGGTGGATGCGTGGAACACCCCGGTAGCCCCGATGGATGAGGTGCTCTCCGCCCTTAACACGCACGAGCTGACGCAGCGGGTGCGGGTCCAGGGCACGATTACGTATTACCATCAGGGGTCGATGGCCATTCTGCAGGATGGAAACCGCAGCATTCGCGTGCTCACGTCAGCCATCAACCCGTTGCGGGTGGGAGATCGCGCGGATGCCATCGGTATCCCCTTCATCGACAACGGCTTTTTGACGCTGAAGTTGGGACAGATACGAAGCACCGGCGCGGCAACCCCGATTGTTTCCCTTCCGGTGACCTGGGATGAACTGGCCTCCGGAAAGCACTCTTTTGACCTGGTTTCGATCGAAGGCAAAGTCGTGACCCAGGTGCGGGAGCATTCCCAGGATGTGTATATCATCTCCTCCGGGGACCACCTCTTCTCCGCCGCGATTCGCCATCCCTTTGTCAATGAGTGGGGGGTCGTCAAAGCGCCGACGCCGGTGCCCACCATCGCCCCGGAAAGCAGGGTGCGCGTCACCGGCGTTGCTATTCTGGACGATGGGAACCCGTTCAATGGCGCCGTCGCCTTCGGCATCCTGTTACGCAGCACCGCGGATGTAATCGTTATCCAGAGTCCTCCGTTGCTCAATGTGCGCAACCTGGTTCTGCTCGTCATTCTTCTGCTTGCGGTGGTGGTTACGGGAGGCGCAAGGGGATGGCTCATCGAGCGAAAGGTTCGCCGGCGGACCTCCGCCTTGGCCTACATCGAACAACGCCGCAGCCGCATCCTCGAGGAGATCAATGGCGTCCTCCCGCTGGCTGCCATCGTCGAGCAGATTACCGAACTCGTTTCTTTCAAGCTGAAAGGCTCGCCCTGCTGGTGCCAGATCACCGATGGAGCGCAACTGGGCAACTGCCCACCGAAACTCTCCGCCCTCCGGGTTGTTCAGCAGGAGATCCCGGCTCGTTCCGGCCCCCCGCTCGGCATCGTCCTGGCCGCTTTCGATCCACTCTCTCAACCTCGCGGCATTGAGACAGAAGCCCTGTCCATGGCCACGGCACTGACCGCACTGGCTATCGAAAACCGCCGCCTCTACTCCGATCTCCTCCACCGCTCCGAGTTCGACCTGCTCACCAATACGCACAACCGCTTCTCCCTGGACAAGCATCTCGACGCCCTCATCGAAGATGCGCGCAAGTCTGCCGGCATCTTCGGCCTGATTTATGTGGATTTGGATCACTTCAAACAGATCAACGACCTGTATGGCCACCAGGTCGGAGACCTCTTTCTGCAGGAAATGGCGATTCGCATGAAACGCCAGCTTCGTACCGTCGACACCTTGGCCCGCATTGGCGGAGACGAATTCGCCGCCCTGCTCCCGCTGGTACACAGCCGCGCCGATGTCGAAGAGATCGCACTTCGCCTCGAACAGTGCTTCGACAGGACGTTTCTCGCCGAAAACATCGCCATCCATGGTTCGGCCAGCGTCGGGATTGCCCTTTACCCCCAGGACGCCGCCTCCAAAGACCTGCTTTTCAATGCTGCCGATACTGCCATGTACGCCGCTAAATATGCCAAGCGCTCGTTGAAGGAAGAGATCGAAGCGCAGCCGCTTGCTTTCCCCTCCCAAAAGTGATGACGGACGTAGCCAATTCAGTGGATTGCCTTTGCGATGGCCTCCACCTTTCCGCTATCTACGCATCCTGCAGTGAGCCGCAAATGGCTTCTTCCGACGGGAGAAATCAATGGTTTGCACGCGCTTTTGAGTACAACCATTGTGGAACCTCCGTCGCCTTCTTTTTCTTTAATCCTGGTAACCGATCCCCCATGATTTGCCGATAGGGGAAATGAAGGGGCCGACTTGCGCGCAATTAAAACCAGCCGGTTCTGCAAGATGAAAAGGTTCGTCTCGGCAATCGCGGTTCTTCTTGCGTCGCTCCCAACAGCAAGAGCGGTAGAGACTGCGGCCCTGACTTCGCTCAGCGCCATTCACGCGCTCACAAATTCCCAGGCCAGCCACGATCTGCCGGTCGCCTTCGAAGCTACGGTCACCTACAATCGCGGTCCGGAGCACACGCTGTTTGTCCAGGATGGGAGAGTAGGAATCTACGTTGGAATCGCTGCCGATGCCCGGTTCGCTCCAGGTGACCGGGTGCTGGTCCGTGGAAGGACGAGAAATAGCTTCAATCCCTATGTGCTTGGCGAGTCGGTGACACTGCTCCGTCACGGTGCTTTACCCAAACCGGCGGCAGCCAGCTTCGATCAAATGATCCGCGCGGAGACAGATTGCAAGCTGGTGAGGGTCCGCGGGGTGATTCGTTCCGCTGATTTCATGGCCCCGACGCCTCAGTTACAATTCACCACTCTGCAACTGCTGACGGATGGCGGATATTTTGACGCAACCGTGGACGGCGCCGATGCACGTGCCCTGGAGGGCCTGGTTGACGCGGAGGTCGAACTGACCGGCGTTGCCGCGGAGAAATTCGATGGCAAGATGCAGGTAACCGGGATCCTGGTCCACGTCCAATCCGCCGCCTCCGGAGTCAAGGTTCTCAGGCGCGCCGGCACCAGCCCGTGGTCTCTTCCAGTGACACAGATGGACCGGGTGCTCGCCGTCTTTCACATCAGGGACGCAACGCCCAGGGTGAGGGTGCATGGTACCATCACCTACTACGAGCCTGGCTCGGCCGTGATCCTGCAGGACGGCGCCAAGAGCATCTGGATCGCAACCCAGATGCGCAACCGCGTGGAGTTGGGGGATCTGGCCGATGCAACCGGCATTCCAGAGGCCCACGACGGCTTTCTCAAGCTGGTGCACGGCGAGGTGCGGGATAGCCTCATCCCCGCTCCGATCACGCCGCTGCCCGTAACTTGGGAGACACTCACGCCCCACGGTAACAGCATTCCAGGTCACAACTACGATCTTGTTTCCATCGAGGGCCGGGTGGTGACGCAGGTACAAGAGTCGTCGCAGGACGAGTATGTCATCGCTTCGGGCGACAAACTGTTCTCCGCAATCTTTCGTCATCTGGATGGTCCGCGTCCGTCCACGCGACGGGTGCCGCTGGGCTCCGAGGTCCGGGTTACCGGCATCTGCATGCTCGAGAACGCCAACCCGTTCATCGCGCAAATGCCATTCAACATCTTGGTCCGCTCAGACGAAGATGTTGCGGTCATCGCCAGGCCCTCGCTGCTCAATATCCCCAACCTCACACTCGCCCTGGGGCTGGTCTTCCTGATCGCCTTCGCCGCCGGCGCCCGCAGTTGGGCATTGGAGCGCAAGGTTCGTCAGAAGACCGCCGCGCTCGCCGCCCGCATTGAAGCCGAAGCTGCCCTGGAACGCCGCCGCGGCGTCATCCTCGAAGACATCAGCGGAAACAGGCCTCTGGCGGGGATTCTTACGCAAATCATTCAGATGCTTTCCGCAATGCTCGACGACGCTCCCTGCTGGTTTGAAATTACGGACTTGCCTTATTTGACAGACTGCCGGACCGCGCCGGAATCCCTGCGCATTGCCCGGGCGTCGATCTTCGCTCATACCGGTGAGCCCCTGGGCACCGTGTTTGCTGGATTTCGCCCGGGCTCACAGCCTTCTACCGCCGAATCCGATGCTCTCGAAGTGGCCGCACGACTTGCCACGTTGGCGATTGAAAGCCGCCGACTCTACTCTGACCTGCTGCATCGGTCGGAATTCGATCTGCTCACCGATATCCACAATCGCTTTTCGATGGAAAAGCATCTGGATGCGCAGATCAGCCACGCCCTGGTTTCCGGCACCGTCTTCGGGCTGATCTACATCGACCTGGACGGCTTCAAACAGGTCAACGATCGCTTCGGCCATCATGCCGGAGACATGTATCTACAGGAGGCGGCGATGCGTATGAAGAGCCAGCTTCGGCCTGTCGACATGCTGGCCCGGCTGGGCGGCGACGAATTCGCAGCCTTGATTCCGGAAGTAAACAGCCGCGCCGATGTTGAGGAGATCGCTCTGCGTCTTGAGCAATGCTTCGATGAGCCCTTCGCTGTGGGAGGCACCCATATGAGCGGTTCCACCAGCGTGGGTGTTGCCCTTTATCCGATGGACGGAAGTTCAAAAGATGGCCTGCTTCAAGCCGCCGATGCAGCCATGTACGCGGCCAAGCACAACAAGCGACAGGTTCGGGAGATGCTGGAAGCGAGCGAGGATTCAGGCCGCAGTTGCTAAACCATCGGAGAAAGCTCTAGAGAAACGCAGAGGCCCGGCTTGCACCGGGCCTCTGTGTTCAACAGCATGTTCGCGGAGCGGGACACTTCTGGCGCGCAAGCGCCGGCTGCCCCACCGCAGGGGTTTATTCGGCGGCCATCTCCTCGGCTTCGCCTTCCTGGCGCATAAGCTCCAGTTCGCGCTCTGCCGCTTCGATCTCCGCACTGACTTCCTGCTGCACCCGCGCCGCCGCTTCTTCCAGTTCCGGAGAGAGCTGTACATTGCGGTAGTATTCCAGGCCCGTGCCCGCGGGAATCAAGCGACCCACGATCACGTTCTCCTTCAAGCCGCGCAGGTTGTCCACCGCACCGTTGATGCTGGCTTCGGTCAACACGCGCGTCGTCTCCTGGAAGCTCGCGGCCGAAATGAAACTATCGGTCGAGAGCGATGCCTTGGTGATGCCGAGCAACAGCGGACGCCCGATAGCCGGACGGCCTCCATTGGCCAGCACGCGGTCGTTCTCTTCGCGGAAGCGGAACCGGTCGACCTGCTGTTCGAGCAGGAAGTTGGTATCGCCTACTTCATCGATGCGAACCCAGCGAAGCATCTGCCGAACGATGACTTCAATGTGTTTGTCCGAAATGGCCACGCCCTGCAGACGGTAGACTTCCTGAATTTCGTTCACCAGGTAAGCCTGCAACGCCTTCTCGCCGAGTACGGCAAGAATGTCGTGCGGGTTCAAGGGTCCATCCATCAGCGGATCGCCGGCGCTCAAACGCTCGCCTTCCTGAACGTTCACGTGAATGCCACGCGGCACCGAGTATTCCTTCTCGTCGCCATTGTCTGCCGTCACGTAGATCTTGCGCTGACCCTTCGAGACTTCGCCGAAGCGGACAACACCATCGATCTCCGAGATGATGGCCGTCTCACGCGGCTTGCGCGCTTCGAACAGTTCCACCACGCGCGGCAGACCGCCGGTGATGTCCTTGGTACGCGTCGATTCCTTGGGAATCTTCGCCAGCACATCGCCCGGTCCCACTTCGTCGCCATCCTGGATCATCAAGTGAGCGCCGCGCGGCAACAGGTAACGCTTGTGCCCCTTGGCGTTCTTGACCGCGAGGGCAGGCTGCCGCTTCTCATCCGGAGAGTCGGCTACAACCCACCGCGAAAGGCCGGTCACTTCGTCGACTTCTTCGTTGAGCGTGATGCCTTCCTGCAGGTCCTTGTACGTCACCGCGCCGCCGATTTCGGTAAGAATCGAATAGGTGTACGGATCCCACTCCGCCAACAACTGGCCCAGTTTGACGTGCTCGCCGTCTTTCACCTTGAGGCGCGCGCCGTAAACCACGACGTAGCGCTCCTTTTCACGGCCACGCTCATCTTGAATGGCAATCGAACCGGAGCGGTTCATTGCCACCAGCGTGCCGTCCTTGCTTTCCACGGTGTTCAGGTTGATGAAGCGCACGAAGCCGTTGTTCTTGGCGTCGAGTCGCGACTTGTCCTGCACACGGCTGGCCGTTCCGCCGACGTGGAAGGTACGCATCGTCAACTGCGTGCCCGGCTCGCCGATGGACTGCGCGGCAATCACGCCGCAAGTCTCGCCCAGTTCCACCATGCGGCCCGAACCAAGGTTGCGTCCATAGCACAGCGCGCAAACACCGCGCCGCGATTCGCATGTGAGCACGGAGCGAATCTTCACGCGCTCCACGCCCGCGCCCTGGATCGCCGAAGCAATGTCCTCGTCGATTCCCTGGTTCACATCGACCACCACGTTGCCGTCGTAATCCTTGATGCGCTCCAGAGTGACGCGGCCGATGATGCGGTCTCTCAGCGGCTCAATGATCTCGCCCGACTCGACGATCGATCCGACGTAGATGCCCTCAACCGTGCCGCAGTCGTACTCGGTCACGATCACGTCCTGCGCCACGTCGACCAGACGACGGGTCAGGTAGCCCGAGTCGGCCGTCTTGAGCGCCGTATCGGCCAACCCCTTACGCGCGCCATGCGTTGAGATGAAGTATTCGAGCACGGTCAACCCTTCGCGGAAGTTCGCCGTGATGGGTGTCTCAATGACTTCGCCCGAAGGTTTGGCCATCAATCCGCGCATACCGGAAAGCTGACGAATCTGCTGCTTCGAACCACGAGCGCCGGAGTCGGCCATGATGTAGATCGGGTTCATGGCTCCTTCGTCATCAGCCCGCTTCATGTTGCCGAACATCTCGTCGGCAACCTGGTCCGTTACTGCGGACCACATCTGGATAACCTTGTTCGAACGCTCGCCGTTGGTGATGGCGCCGTCCATATACTGCTTCTGGACTTCGATCACCTTCTTGTCGGCCGCGTCGACTGTGGTGTACTTGCTATCCGGAATGACCATGTCATCCAAGCCAACCGACAAGCCAGACTTCGTCGCATAGTTGAAGCCGAGCGACTTGATGCGGTCCAGCATGCCGACCGTAACTTCGAGGCCCAGGTTCTGGTTGCAATAGTTCACCAACTGGCCGATGCCCTTTTTCTTGAGGAGGCCGTTCACATACGGCATCCCCGCCGGCAGCGAGTCGTTCAGAATCACGCGGCCTACAGTTGTGGAGATGTACTCCTTGTTGAAGTCGACAGCCTCGGTGTGCGTCAGATCCTGATCGTCGTAGGCCGTCGTCATGTCCAGCACCTTGCCGGTATAGCGCAGCCGGATCGGCGAAAGCGTTTCGACTTCCTTGGCTTCGAGAGCCATCAGAATCTCTTCCGTATTGGCAAACACGCGGCCTTCGCCCTTCGCGCCCTTCTTCGCCTTGGTCAGGTAGTAGAGACCGAGCACCATGTCCTGTGTAGGCACGGTGATGGGCTGGCCTGATGCGGGCGAAAGAATGTTGTGCGAAGCGAGCATAAGCACGCTGGCTTCAATCTGCGCTTCAGGCGACAGCGGAATGTGCACCGCCATCTGATCGCCGTCGAAGTCCGCGTTGAACGCCGTACAAACCAGCGGGTGAATCTTGATCGCCTTGCCTTCGACCAGCACCGGCTCGAAAGCCTGAATACCCAAACGGTGAAGCGTAGGCGCGCGATTCAGCAGCACAGGATGATCCTTGATCACTTCTTCAAGGATGTCCCACACCACCGGCTCTTGCATCTCGACCATTTCTTTCGCTTGCTTGATGGTCGTGCAATGTCCGGTCTGCTCCAGCCTGTGATAGATGAAGGGCTTGAACAATTCGAGCGCCATCTTCTTGGGAAGTCCGCACTGATGCAGCTTCAATTCCGGTCCCACGACAATCACCGAACGGCCGGAGTAGTCGACTCTCTTGCCGAGCAGGTTCTGACGGAAGCGGCCCTGCTTGCCCTTCAGCGTGTCAGAGAGAGACTTGAGCGGACGATTGTTTGCGCCCCTCAGCACGCGGCCACGGCGGCCATTGTCGAACAGCGCGTCCACAGCTTCCTGCAACATGCGCTTTTCGTTGCGCACAATGACTTCAGGCGCGTGCAGATCCATCAGCTTCTTCAACCGGTTGTTGCGGTTGATGACGCGGCGATAAAGGTCATTGAGATCCGAGGTAGCAAAGCGTCCGCCATCCAGCGGCACCAGGGGGCGCAGCTCGGGTGGAATCACGGGCAGCACGTCGAGGATCATCCACTGCGGTTTGTTGTCGCTCTTGCGGAATGCTTCGACAACCTTGAGACGCTTGGCATACTTGATCTTCTTCTGCACCGAGGTCTCGGTTTTCATTCTTTCGCGAAGTTCAACGCCCAGTTCTTCAATCTGTACGCGCTTCAATAGTTCCTTGATGGCCTCAGCGCCCATCATGGCCTTGAATCCCGAGGGACGGAACTGTTGATCCAGTTCGCGGAACTTGGTTTCGTCCTTGATGATCTCGCGTTCCTTCACCGGCGCGTCGCCCGGATCGACAACGACATACGATTCGAAGTAGAGAATGCTCTCCAGATCGCGCAGCGAAATGTCCAGCAAGTGGCCAATGCGCGAAGGCAGACCCTTGAAGAACCACACGTGCGAGCACGGCGACGCCAGCTCAATGTGGCCCATGCGCTCGCGGCGAACCTTGCTCACCGTCACTTCAACGCCGCACTTGTCGCAGATAACGCCGCGGTGCTTCATGCGCTTGTACTTGCCGCAGAGGCACTCCCAGTCGGTTACCGGTCCAAAAATGCGCGCGCAAAACAGGCCGTCGCGCTCCGGCTTGAACGTACGGTAGTTGATGGTCTCAGGCTTGGTTACTTCGCCATGCGACCAACTGCGGATCTTCTCCGGCGATGCAAGCATGATGCGGATAGCGTCAAAGTCGGTAATGGGGCTGGAAAGTTCAAACGGGTTTGAACGGAACAAGGCGACCCTCCTTGGCGGGCTTTTGGCGCCTGCCGCGGCTCTTCCCGGGATTTCTGAAGGATCCTTCCTTCCCGGGAAGCGGCGTTTACCGCTTTCAAGAAGGACCCGAAAAACCAGCTATCAGCTTTCAGCCGTCAGCTCTCAGCTTCATCCGTGCCTGATCCGCTTCCGCGCTTTCCAGCTAATATGGAACTCCACTTTGCTTCCGCCGCCAGTTCCGCCCCAATCAAGCTGAGAGCTGAAAGCTGACGGCTGAAGGCTGCTTCTAGTCGGCCACCGCAGCCAAATCGGGCGCCGGCAGCTTCTTGATCAAGTCGGCCCGCTTGATCAACTCCACGTCCAGGCACAGCGACTGCAATTCGCGAATCAGCACGTTGAACGACTCCGGCACGCCCGGCTCTATGGCCGCTTCGCCCTTCACAATGGCCTCGTAAATCTTGGTACGGCCATACACGTCGTCCGACTTCGCCGTCAGCAGTTCTTGAAGGATGTATGCGGCGCCGTATGCTTCCAGTGCCCACACTTCCATTTCGCCGAAACGCTGTCCGCCGAATTGCGCCTTGCCGCCCAGAGGCTGCTGCGTAATCAGCGAGTACGGCCCGATGGAACGCGCGTGAATCTTGTCGTCCACCAGGTGCGAGAGCTTGAGCATGTAGATGTAGCCCACCGTTACCGGCTGCTCAAACTGATCGCCCGTCATGCCGTCGAACAACGCCGTCTTGCCCGATGATGGCAGCCCGGCCGAAGCCAGCAGCGCCTTGATCTCGCTCTCCTGCGCGCCATCGAAGACCGCCGTGCCGAACCAGATGCCGCGCTCCATGCCCGCGCCAACACGAAGAATCATCTCGTCGTCGAGCTCAAGAAGTTGCCGCAGTGTTGCCGTGCCAGCGAACTCCTTCTTGAACAACTCGCGCGTGTATTCGGCATTGGAGTTGGCCTTCACGAGTTCGGCAACCCTCTTGCCCAGCACATGTGCCGCCCAACCGAGGTGCGTCTCAAGAATCTGACCGACGTTCATACGAGATGGCACGCCGAGCGGATTCAGAACAATCTCCACCGGCGTACCATCGGGCAGATACGGCATGTCCTCTTCCGGCAATATGCGCGCAATCACGCCCTTGTTGCCGTGACGGCCGGCCATCTTATCGCCCACGCTCAGCTTGCGCTTCATGGCCACATATACCTTCACCAGCTTGATTACGCCGGGAGGCAGTTCGTCGCCCTTCTGCAGCTTGAGGATCTTCTCGTTGGTGATCTTGCGCAGCACTTCGATCTGACGCGAGGTCATTTCCTCGATCTCGTCGATCTGCTCGTTCACCCGCGGGTCCTTGTCGGCGTAGCGAATACGCTTCAGGTTCTTGGTCGAAATGCGTTCGATCGTTTCGCGATCAAGCAGCGCTCCCTTGGTCAGCAGTCGCTTGTTGGTCCGCTCGTCGTGCAGGTCGGCCAACACTTCCTTCTGTCCAAGAATTCCATCGAGACGCTTCAAACGCTCGTCCGTCAGAATGCGGATTTCGTCGCCCAGATTCTTCTCGAGCTTCGCAATGTACTCGGCCTCGATCAGCTTGGCGCGCTCATCCTTCTCCTGACCCTTGCGGCTGAAGATGCGCACGTCCACCACCGTGCCCTCGATTCCCGGAGGGCAAGTAAGTGAAGCGTCGCGCACATCGCCGGCCTTTTCACCGAAGATGGCGCGCAGCAGTTTTTCTTCCGGCGTCAGCTGTGTTTCTCCCTTGGGAGTAACCTTGCCCACCAGAATGTCGCCGTGCTTGATCTGGGCGCCGATGCGGATCACGCCGCTCTCGTCCAGGTCGCGCAGTGCATGTTCGCTCACATTCGGAATGTCGCGCGTGATTTCTTCCGGACCAAGCTTCGTGTCCCGCGCTTCAATCTCGAACTCTTCGATGTGTACCGAGGTGTAGTAATCCTCGCGCACCAACTTTTCGCTGATCAGAATCGCGTCCTCGAAGTTGTAGCCGCGCCACGGCATGAATGCCACCAGCACGTTACGCCCCAGCGCCAGCTCGCCCTGCTCCGTGCAAGGTCCGTCGGCGATGACCTGCCCCTTGATCACGCGATCGCCTTCGCGAACCACAGGCTTCTGATTAATGCAGGTGTTCTGGTTCGAGCGCTTGAACTTGATCAGCTGATAGATGTCCGATCCAACTTCACGCGACAACTGCGTCGGATGATGCTCGCCCTCGACACGCACGATAATGCGTTCAGAGTCGACCGAATCGACAATGCCGTTGCGCTTGGCCAGAATCACGGCGCCGGAGTCGCGTGCCGTCACGCCCTCCATGCCCGTGCCCACCAGCGGAGCCTCGGCCACCAGCAGCGGAACAGACTGCCGCTGCATGTTGGCGCCCATCAGCGCGCGGTTCGCATCGTCGTGTTCGAGGAACGGCACCAGCGATGCGGCCACCGACACAAGCTGCTTCGGGCTCACGTCGATGTAGTCCACATCGGTGCGGTTCACCAGCACAAAGTTCCCCTGGCGGCGCGCATTCACCAGGTCTTCCGTGATTACGCCCTCGTCGTTGAACTCGATGTTGGCCTGCGCAATGGTGTGCTTGTCCTCTTCCCATGCCGACAGATAAAAGCTGAACGGCATATGGTCGATGGGCCGCTTGCCTGCCTTCTTCAGACCGGCATTCAGGCGTCCCGCTTCTTCCTTCTCAATGTGGTCGCCCACCCGCAGGCCGCTCTCGCCCGCGTTGACAATCTCAACGTAGTCGAGAATGCGTGAGTCCTTCACCTTGCGGTAAGGCGACTCGATGAAGCCATATTCATTGATGCGCGCAAAGCAGCTCAGCGAGCTGATCAGGCCGATGTTCGGACCTTCCGGCGTTTCAATCGGACAGATGCGGCCGTAGTGCGTCGGATGTACATCGCGGACTTCGAAGCCTGCACGTTCACGCGACAACCCGCCCGGCCCAAGTGCCGACAGACGGCGCTTGTGCGTGATCTCGGACAGCGGATTGGTCTGGTCCATAAATTGAGAAAGCTGAGACGAACCAAAGAACTCGCGAATGGCCGCCATCACCGGCTTGGCGTTGATCAGGTCGTGCGGCATCGCCGTCGAGAGCTCCTGATACACGCTCATCTTTTCCTTGATGGCGCGCTCCATGCGGACAAGGCCGATGCGGAACTGATTCTCCATCAACTCGCCGACCGCTCTCACGCGCCGGTTTCCCAGGTGATCGATGTCGTCCACCATGCCGATATTCTTGCGCAGCTTGAGCAGGTAGCGGATCGTCGAGTAGAAATCCTCCGGCGTCAGGGTGCGATGATCCAGGTGCGTCGCATCCTGATTTTCGTAGAGCTTGATGTTGAACTTCAAACGGCCCACGCGCGAGAAATCGTACTTGCGGGGATCGAAGAACATGCCTTCGAACAACGCAGTCGCGGTGTCCAGCGTCGGCGGATCGCCCGGGCGCAGCTTGCGGTAGATTTCGATCAGCGCCTCTTCAGGCTTGCGCACCGAGTCACGCTTCAACGTGTTGGTGATGATGTTGCCTACGTCGTCGCGCTCGGGGAAGAACACTTCGAAGCTGGCGGCACCGCTCGACAGCACCTTGTGCAGACGATCGGCCGTCAGCTCGACGTTGGCTTCCACAATCACTTCGCCGGTGTTCAGATCGATGACATCAGCCGCGGTCAGCGCACCATCCAACTCGGCTGCTTCGACTTCAATGCGATCGATCGCCGCCGCGCGAATCTGCTTCAGTATGTTCGGCGTGATCTTGCGGCCGGAGTGGGCAATCTCCTCGCCCTTGTGCAGCACGGCGTGCGCCGGCTTGGCGCCCTGCAGATGCGTGGCCTTGCCCGCTTCCTGCGGAACAGCCCAGTGCAGCTTGCCGTCCACAACATGGATCCGATCCACGGTATAAAAAGTCTTGAGAATTTCTTCGTCCGAGCGCAGACCAAGCGCACGCAGGAAGATGGTGCCCAGAAACTTGCGCTTGCGGTCGATACGCACATAGAGCGTGTTCTTCTGGTCGTACTCGAACTCCACCCACGATCCACGATACGGAATGATCTTGCCCAGGAAGTAGGTGCGGTTGTTCGCCGTCTCAAAGAAGACGCCAGGCGAACGATGCAGCTGGGAGACGATCACCCTCTCGGTGCCGTTCACGATAAAGGTCCCGTTCGGCGTCATCAGCGGAATGTCGCCGAAAAACACCTCCTGCTCCTTGATGTCGCGAATCGACTTGTTACCCGTCTCCGCATCCTTCTCATAGATAGTCAGCCGCACCGTCACCTTCAACGGCGCGGAGAACGTCATGCCCCGCTCTTCGCACTCCTGCTGGTCGTACTTCAACTGCAGGCTCACGGGATCGCCGCACTTGTTGCAGAAGTCGGGCGTGTTCTTGTTGTAGGTGCCGCACTTCTGGCAGAGCACATCGCCGGGAAGGAACGGGTCCGTAATCACCATCGCCCCGCAATGAACGCACGCCGTGCGCAGGTGATGCAGGCCCTTCAAATGGCCGCACTTGCACTCCCAGTTGCCGATCGAGAAGTCGACAAAGTCCAGCTGCGAGATGCCGCGGAAGTCGGTAATCGGAAACACAGAAACAAACACAGACTGCAATCCCGAGTCGTCCCGCTCGTTGGGCAGTTTGTCCATCTGCAGGAAGCGCTCATACGAGCGCCGCTGCACTTCAATCAGGTTGGGAATCTGGGTTGCGGTGGGAATCTTGGAAAAATCGAGTCGGCTGCGAATCGCGCGCTTCTCGTTAGGCATGTTCACTCCTGAGGCTCATCACTCCGGTTCGCGACCATTTTCAGGCCGGTTCCGGGCCGCCGCCCGAGTCTCAGGGCAACGGCTGTTTTTTGGTTCAAACTAGAATTTCCAGACTGGTCAACTGCTCCAAACCCAGTCCCCACCCACGCAACCCCGGCTCGCCAATCGCAAAACAACTCAGGCGCACCAGGACGTCACTCATTCCAAGCATGTTCCGGGAGAGTCACAACACAATCGCGATTTGGGCATTGCCGTACATCCGGCAAGTGCGCTAGACTGCGCACAATCGAGAGAATCAAGCGCAACGGGTAAGCCCGTTAAAGAAATTTTGCGCTTTTGGGCAGATTATGAGCAAAATTGCTCACCCTGCCACTGGAAGAGACACGAAAAGCCCGTAAGGACGCAATGCCTCACGAGCGCGGCCCTTTGCCTGTGCCCCCATCCGAATTCTGTATCACTACTCTCGCCGATCCCAAAGCTCGCTTCTGCCGCTCGCTCGCCACCCGTCAACTTCAGGCCCACCCGCTCAAAGAGGTTTGGGCAACTTGTTGACACTAAGGCACTTAACTGCAGTACACTAACCGTCGCCAGAGTGCTTGGCTCTGTCCCGGCCACGAATGCTTGTGTGCCACTCCGCTTGTCCTCAAAGACGCGCCAGCCAGCCCCGCTCCATTCCCTGAGAAAACCGGGATGAGCCGGAAAGACGCGCAACGAGTATCTTAGCGCGTCCTGGCCGTGCTTGCAAGTTCAGCAGGCTCGTACCCTGTGCAGAACCGGCCCACATGCGCGGATCGGTTCTGCCGAGGCCTCGCCTGCCTGGCTGCAACTACTTGATTTCGACGGTCGCGATGCCTTCGAACTTCTTCCGGATCGCCTCGGCCTCGTCCTTGGTCGCGTTCTCCTTGATCGCCTTGGGAGCGCCATCGACCAGATCCTTGGCTTCCTTCAGGCCGAGCGAAGTGACTTCGCGAACGGCCTTGATGGTGTTGATCTTGTTCGCGCCGAAATCCTTCAGGATCACTGCGAACTCGGTCTTCTCCTCAACCACCGGAGCCGCCGCACCCGCCGCCGCCACAGCCACCGGGGCTGCTGCCGCTGCCGAAACGCCAAGCTTTTCTTCCAGCGTCTTCACAAGAGCCGCCGCGTCCAACAGGCTCAGGCTTACGATTTCATCTACCAACTCGGGACGATACGCCATTTTTTCTTCTCCATTCAGAATCGTTTGATATTGATGTTCCCGGCCGTCGTTCAAAACCGAAAGTTTCCGATGCGCCAGACCCGCGCACTTTCAGCCCGTCTTACGGCCAAATCTCTTAAATGCCAGCTTTCAGCTTTTAGCTATCAGCTTTCAGCTATTTCGCGGTTTAACCAACAATCTCGGGTTCCGCAAGAAAAAAGCTGAAGGCTGAGAGCTGACAGCTAACGGCTTCTACGCCGCAGCCGCCTCGCTTGCAAACTTTTCCTTCTCCACGCCCTGCCCCAGAACCACAGCCAGGTCGCGCCCGGTTGCGTTCAGTACCGTCGCCAGCCGCTGCGCCGGCGCATTGATCAGGAACAGCAGCTTCGAGAACAGCTCTTCCTTGCCCGGCATGGTCGCCAGCGCCTTCACTTCGTTCACATCCAGCAGCTTGCCGTCCACAATGCCCAGCTTGAACTGGAACTCCGCGGCATTATCGCCTGCCCACTTGGCAAAAACCTTGGCCAGCGCCACCGGGTCGCCCGCGGTAAACGCCACCGAGTTCACGCCCTTGAGCCCCTTGAGCGCGGCTTCAACCTGCGTGCCCGTGCCGGAAACGGCAGCCAGTTTGTTCTTCACCACGCGATACTTGCCACCCGCCTCGCGGATCACCTTGCGCAGCTCAAAATCCTTGGCCACGGTCAGCTTGCTGAACGTACCCACAATCGCTGTAGTCGAGGTCGACAGTTCCTTGGCAAGCAACTGGACCTTCTCATTCTTCTTCGCTTTTGAAATCGCCATTATGCGCTCCGCGCAGTGAACAGTGATCAGTGAACAGTGGCCAGTGAAGAGCCATCCCAGATCAGCGTTCCTGTTTCAAATTCTCGTAAAGGCCTGTCGTTCCGGACAAAGACTGAACACGCGGTCACTGTTCACTGACCACTGTTCACTGTCCACTGTTTCTTAGTGCTTGCCGGCCGCGTCCGCAACCGCCGAATCCAGCGGAACCCCAGGCCCCATCGTCGAGCTCAGCGTGACGCTCTTGATGTACTTGCCCTTGGCCGCCGAAGGCTTGCTGCGCACAATCGCCCCAATCACCGTGGTCGCATTGTCGATCAGCTTTTGCGGATCGAAGCTCAGCTTACCCACCGGCACATGCACCAGGCTGGTCTTGTCGGCGCGGAATTCCACCTTGCCGGCCTTGATCTCTTTCACCGCCGCGGCCACATCCAGAGTCACCGTTCCGGTCTTCGGATTCGGCATCAATCCTTTAGGACCGAGCACCTTTCCGAGCCGCCCCACCACCTTCATCATGTCCGGCGTGGCGATCAGCGCGTCGAAGGCGGTCCAGTTTTCCTTCTGGATCTTCTCCACCATCTCTTCGCCGCCCACAAAGTCGGCACCGGCCGCGATGGCATCCTTCTGCCGGTCGCCCGAGGCGATCACGGCCACAATCTTTGTCTTGCCCAGCCCGTGCGGCAGCACCACAGTGCCGCGCACCATCTGGTCGGCATGGCGCGTATCCACACCCAGCCGCATGGTCAGATCGACGGTTTCGTCGAACTTGGCATACTTCACCTGCTTGAGCAGCCCAACGGCCTCAGGCAGGGCATACGTGGGCTTGGTTAAAGCCGCGCGCGCCTTCGTAATATTCTTCGAGTCTTTTCTAGCCATTTTTTCCTCGTCTCCCACCGCCCCTGCCAGCCCCGTGAGGGGAACCCGGAACCCCAATCCAAAGGGGTTCGAACGAGTCCAGAAACCGTGGTGCCTATGACTGTCCAGAGATTCCCCCCGGACGCATCTATTGAGTCTATTGGAATCTCGGCCGGAATGCAAATGCAGTTCTCGTGTCAGGCCGGGCGCCATCCTTTAATTCCCTGCCCCCGCAAATCGCCTATACTGGCGCCGGAGGAAAATGGAATGTCCCAGCAGGTGCTCGGTCTCTCGGTGGGCCAGATCACGGCCTACGCGGCAATCGCGAATGTCCTATTGGCTCTGATGCTTGCCATTGTGACGTTGTATTACGCCTCGCACGCCAAGCGCCAGGCCGACGCGAGCAAGGAACAGGTGGATGCTTCGAACCGGCAGGCCGACGCCGCCATGAAGACCCTCGATATCCTGCTGAAGGAGAAAGAGCAGCGGGCGCGGCTCGACGTCTTCACGGTCAGGTTCCAGCTTCGGGCCGCGACCCAGCTGATCGACGACTGGCAAGACCGCATCAATGCGGAGACGCTGGACCTGCCCGGCGTGATCGAGATTCTGCCCACAAGCTTCAACAGCACCATTTCGAACGCAGAGAGGATCGACCAAATGGTGGCGGGATACATGGCCTCCGCCGCACACTTCGCCGCCAAAGCCGAGCTGGATGCGAGGGTGCTGCGGGATCGCGATCCGGCGCTACGTGCAGACAGTCCGATGCTCCCAGACACAACCATGCAGACCCGCGTAAGGCTGCGCGAAAGAATCACTATCAATCTGAGCACCGCCCGGGCCAAAATCGCCGAAGCTGGCACCCGGCTGGAGGCTACCACCGCAGGTTCCTGATGCGCCGCACCCTTGCGGCAATCCAGACGCACCTACCGCGCCACCCCACCCGCCGGCACGTGTTCTTCCACGTACCGTATCAGCAGGCTGAAGCGGTGGAACAACGTTCCTTTTCCTTCGCTCAGGGCATGCGTCCGGTTGGGATAATCCATGAAGTCGAACGGCTTGCCCAGTTCCACCAGTTTGTCGATCAGCAACTCCGTCCCCTGGTAGTGCACGTTGTCGTCGCCCGACCCGTGAACGATCAGCAGATGCCCTTGCAGCCCCTGGGCAAAGTCGATCGGCGAACCATCGTGGTACCCCTTCACATTCACCGCGGGCAGTCCCATGTACCGCTCCTGGTAGATCGAGTCGTAGTGGCTCTCGTCGGCCACCGGCGCCAGCGCAATCCCCGTGGAATACACGCCCGGATAGCGGAACATCACATTCAGCGTTGTCGAGCCGCCGCCGCTATGGCCCCATATCGCCATGCGCGATGTGTCGATATAAGCGCGCTCCTTCGCGAGTTCCTGAATGGCCTGCACCTGTTGCCCCGACGACAGCACCCCGATTGCGCCTGCCACACTCTTGCGCCACGCGCGGCCTTTTGGCGAAGGCGTACCCTCGTTATCGATGCTGATCACCAGGTAGCCCTCCTCGGCGATCAATCCAAAGATCGCTCTCATCCCGCCGGCCCATTCATCGCGCACCGTCGCCACCCACGGCTCGCCATAAACGTATGTCAGCACCGGATACTTCTTATTTGGATCGAAGTCAGGCGGCCTGATCATGTATCCGTCCAGCGTTACTCCGTTGTCCACGGGAACCTTGAAAAACTCTGTCCGCGAACTGAGCAGCGGCTGAACCTTCGCGGCCAGGTCGTTGTTGTCCACCAGCGTGCGCATCACTTTGTGGTCGGGAAGACTGACGATCTCAATGCGCGTAGGCCGGTCCGCGGTTCCATAGCGGTGGACAGCCCACTTGCAGTTGGGCGCAACATCGTAGGTATGCACGCCAGGCTCATCGCTGGGCGTCACGCGCTGCGGCGCTCCCTTGCCGTCAAGCCGCGATCGGTAAAGATATTGCCGCACCGGATCATCCGGCGACGCCAGAAAGTAGAACCATCCGCCTGACTGGTCGACCGCTGTCTTCTCCAACACGTCGCCTTGAAAACTCGTAACAAGCCGAGGCTGCCCGGTCTTCAGGTCAAGCCGGTATTCATGCCTCCAGCCATCGCGCTCGCTCTGGAACAAGGCGTCTTTGACGGCCCCTTCGCCGCGCTCCACCCAGTCCATCGGAAAAACATCCACCCAGTTTTTGTCAGTGTCTGCGGTGACCACGCGTGTTTCGCCGGTCTGCGCATTCGCCCATACAAACTGGTTAGTGTCCTGCGCCCGGTTCAGATACTCCATCAGCACACCATCGGAGTTGCCCGCCCACTCCATCTGCGCCACGTAATTCTGGCGCGGGTCTCCGGCCATCTTCACCCAACGCGTCGCGCCACCCGTTGCTGCCACAATCCCCACCCGCACCGCGGAATTCGTCGTCCCTGGCTGCGGATATTTGTATTTGAATGTCACCGGATACTCCTGGTCGGTGTCGTTGATCAGCGTGTACTCACCCACCCCCGACTGGTCGAACTGCCAATAAGCAATCGACTGGCTGTCAGGGCTCCAGCGAATGCAGTTGCGCAGGAACAGCTCTTCCTCGTTCACCCAATCCGACGTCCCATTGATGATGTCCGCCGATCCATCGCTTGTCAGTTGCGTAATCTTCTTCGTGGCCAGCTCTTCCACGTAGATGTTGTTGGCCCGCACCCATGCCACCCTGTTGCCATCCGGAGAAAAAGTGGCAAACATCAACGAGGACTCGGGCGCATCTCCACCGAGCTTCACGAGCTTCCCTTCGGCCGCCGCACTGGTCGTGTCGAAGACCCAGTAATCCCCGCGCGTATACTCCCGCCACACTTTTTGGGCATTGGTAAAAACAAGCAGCTTCTTCCCGTCCGCCGACCAGGAATATTCTTGAATATTCAGTGGCGTCTTCTGGTCCGCCGCCGTCAACTGCGCCGCTGAGATTTGCACCTTGCGCTTTCCGGTGCCCGTCTCATACGCAACAATGTCCGTCCCCTTGCCATCCGCCGAAGGCTCCAGAATCGTGTAGGAGTTGCCGCTCATCTCCCACGCCAGCTGGACGTCCTTCGCCCGGAATGCACCCTTGTTGAGTATCTGGTCCAGCCCCTGCGCGAAGTGCGTTGAACCGCCCGTGTCGGAGGCAAAAACTGTTGGACAAGTGGCGATTGAAAGCAGGCAAAGAATAAGCGCGGCGTGCTTGGGTTGTAGCAAGAGAGGTTCCTCCGTAAATCGGCGAATTCATTCCAACACTACTACCCAGACTGGGCGGTTTCATAACCTCGCCCACAAATCCGGGTGCCCCAGAGCCTGTCCTGAGCTTGTCGAAAGCCTGCCCTGAGCCTGCCGAAGGGGATTTCGCTTTTGAGACCTGGGAGACGACCAATCCAAACGGTCATCGTACTACCATTACATTCGCTAGGCGACTAACCCCGCGTGTGCCGCGATCACATGCCACGTCTTGTCGGCACACTGCGCCCAGACCCGCGTAAAACGAAAATCCCCATTGGCAGGTTTGCCGTTATATGTACCCGACAATTGCATCCGTACTGAAACGATCGCAATGTCGCCGCGGGTTTGAACATGCTGCTCGGAAGCTCTCAACGCGCTCACCTTGAGCAAGCCTGACCGATGGGACGCGAGATCGTCTTCCTTGCTCAGTAGTTGCCCAAGGTGATTGGTGAAGAGCAGCTCGGGGGCTAACAATTCGTCCAAAACACTCACATCCGAACTCAGCATTGCCGCTCTGAGCCGCTCCTCAGCTTCCAGAATCCTTGTCTCCGCTGTTAGGTCCATGGCGCCTCTCTGTCAATAAGCTAACCCATCCGCGGTCTCCGCCATTTCCCCGCACCACCGTTTTGTGGGACACTGATTCTCACAGCAATCCCGCACCCACAAACCCGCCAGAGGTATCATGCGCCCGATCAAACTGCTCTTCTTGCTAGCCATCCTTGCCGCCGCCCCCCTCGTCTCTCAACAGTTGAATTCCAACTTCGCCCGCGACCCCGCGCAGCCCATCGATCGGCAGTACACCGATCAGATTCACAAGTACACCACCGACCCATCCTTTCTCTCGCCGCTGGTAGACTACCTGCCCGCCTCCAAGACCGTTCCCACGCCCGCCAAGGTCCTCGGCGATGCCTCCGGCGCGCCAGACATGCTGCCTTACGCTGAAGATGTCTACAAGTATTTCCGTCTCCTTGAGGCCAGCAGTCCCTGCGTCAAAGTCGTCACCATCGGCCACTCGGAAGAAGGCCGCGAGATGATCGCCGCCGCCATCGCCGACCCGGCTTTGCTGGCCGGGGCCAAGGCCAACGACGCCCGCCTGGCGAAACTGTCTGACCCGCGAACCATCAAACTCGATGACGCAGCCGCCCGCCAGCTCGTCGATCAGTCTTACCCGGTTTACTACATCACCGGAACCATCCACTCCACTGAAACTGGCGCGCCCACCGCATTGATGGAACTCGCGTATCGTCTTGCCGTCGACAATGCGCCCTACATTAAATTCATCCGCTCCCACATGATTGTGCTCATCACACCCGTGGTAGAAGTGGATGGCCGCGACCGCATGGTCGATCTCTACAAGTGGCACAAGGCGCACCCGGACCAGAAATATCCCCACCTGCTCTACTGGGGCCATTACGTCGCGCATGACAACAACCGCGATGCCATGGGCATGACCCTTGAGCTCACCCGCAACGTGCTCAATACTTATCTGGATTGGCACGCGCAGGTGCTTCACGACCTGCATGAATCCGTCCCGTTCCTCTACGACAACACTGTCGGCGATGGCCCTTATAACTCCTGGGTCGATCCAACATTAGCCGACGAATGGGCCGAACTGGGCTGGAACAACGTCGCTCAAATGCAGTCGCTCGGCATGCCCGGTGTATTTACTCACGGCGACTTCGACACCTGGAGTCCCGGCTATCTCATGTTCCTCGCCGGCATGCACAACGGCATCAGCCGCCTCTATGAGACCTTCGGCAACGGCGGCGCGGACACCGAAAAGCGCATCCTCAATCCGGAAGAATACTCGCGCACCTGGTACCGGCAAAATCCCCCGCTGCCCATCGTCACCTGGTCGCAGCGCGACAACAATAACTACGAGCAATCCGCGCTACTGACAACCATTTCGTACTTTTCGCAGCACACGCATCACTTCCTTGAGAACTACTACCTCAAGAGCAAGCGTTCCGTAGAAAAGCCCACCCTCGAAGGCCCCGCCGCCTACGTAATCCCCGCCGACGCGGCCGACGCCAACCGCCAGGTTGAACTCCTCAAAGTATTCAAGCGCCAGCACGTCGAAGTACAGCAGCTCTCTGAAGCTGCCACGTCCTCCATCCCCGCCGCCAAGCGCGGCGACAAGCCAACGCAGGAGACGTTCCCCGCCGGCAGCCTTGTCATCCGCATGGATCAGCCGTATTCACGCGTTGCCGACGCCCTGCTCGATCGCCAGTTCTGGGCGCCCGACGATCCGCAGAAACATCCGTACGACGACACCGGCTGGTCGTTCACGCACCTCTTCAATTTGAAGGTCGTCCGGGTGGTCGACCCCGCCATTCTGCAATCCAAGATGACGCCTCTTGACGACCCAGGGGCCCTCACCGGAAAGGTCTCCGGCACGGGCTCCGTACTCGCCGTCGCCAACACCGCGCAGATTTCGCTGCTGCCTCTCGTCTACAAGCTCAAAGACGCCGGCATTCAAATTGCCGACAAGGCTTTCGACACCGACGGCAAGCACTACCCTGCCGGATCGCTTCTCATCACCGGAACAGACGATAGCCAGATCGCGCCCATCCTGCATGAGTTATCTCTGGACGCTACGCATCTCAGCGCCGCGCCCTCAGCGCCTTCACACGCCGCCACAGCGCCGCGCATCGCCTTCATGCACACATGGCTCGCTACGCAGACTGAGGGCTGGTGGCGCTACGCCTTCGACACCGCCGGCGTGCCCTTCGACTACATCAGCACGCAAACCGTCGCCGGAGAGTCCAATCTCCGCGCCAAGTACGACGTCATCGTTTTCGCTCCGGTCGGTGGCGGAGGTTCGCAGAACATCATCAACGGCATTCCCATGTGGAACAACGCCATGCCATGGCAGAAGTCCGACCTCACACCGAACCTCGGACGCATTGACTCGACAGCCGATATTCGGCCCGGCCTGGGCTACGATGGCCTTGCTCACCTCAAGCAATTCATCGAAAAGGGCGGGCTGTTCATCACCTGCGAAGATACCGCCCAATTCGCCATCGACATGGGCCTCGCTCCCGGCGTCAGCGTCGTGCCTCGCGGAGACGCCCGCATCGTCGGTACAATTCTCAACACCGTCTTCGTCAATCACGACAGCCCTGTTGCCTTCGGGTACGGCGCAGGCGTTCCCGTCATCAGCGCCAACGGCATGGCCTTCAATGTCAGCAACACACTCGGCAATCGCGGCGGCCGCGTTCTCATGGACCCTTACGCCGAACGCCCCACCGGCCGCGGCAGCGTCGACGACAGCGACGTGCCCGCAGGCCGCAAAATCACCGACGCCGAACCGCTCGTCAAGCAGCAGCCCTGGGAAGCAAAAAAACTGAATGAGGAAGAGATGCGCAACAACTTAAGCCTCATCCCTGACGAGTTGCGCCCCGACGTAATCCTCCGCTTCTCTGAAAACAAGTCGCTGCTCCTCGACGGCTTGCTCGACAAAGGCGGTTCCATCGCCGAACATGCAGTCGTGGTCAACGCGCATTTGGGCCAAGGTAACGTGTTGCTCTTCGGCAACAACCCTGTCTATCGCGGCGAGACCGTCGGCACCTACGCCATGGTGTTCAACGCCATCCTCAACTTCCAGCACCTGGAAAACAAACCCGCCCCGCCCGCGCCACCGGCAGAAAAGCAGTAAGCCGCGACAAATCTGGGTGCCCATCCATTTCACAGTTTCATCGTGAAATGGGTGGGAGACCTGAGCCTGAATTCACCTTTCTAGGGCGTGCCAGCATCCCGCTTCTTCCGGTCAATTTCAACGTTGATGTCGATCGTAACTTCTTGACCTACGATCACGCCGCCACCTTCAAATGTTTCGTTCGATTTCAGCCCATAGTCCAGCCGGTTCAACCTGCCGGTGATCTTGAACCCGGCTTTTTCAATGCCAAGATTCCTGTCCTTAATGCGGCCGCCATACGTCACGTCGAATGAAACCGGCCTGGTCACGCCGCGGATAGTCATGTTCCCTTTCAGCAGGTTCTTGCCGTCCACCTTAACCAGGGTTCCTGTGAATCTCATCTCCGGGTACTTATCGGCGCTGAAGAATGCATCCGAGCGCAGATGCCCGTCTCTCTGCGAATTGTCCGTAAACACTGAAGCGGTCTTTGCCGCAAAGTCCACCGTTCCTCCAGTGAAGTCATCGCCCGGGCAAATGCATGTAACGGTCGCATCGAAATCCGGAAAATATCCCGTCACCTGTGTAATGGTGAAATGCGCGACGCTGAATCCGATGCGCGAGTGGGTTTTATCGACGGTCCAGTAAGTCTGTGGCTCGGTACAAGCGATTTCAGAGGCTGTACCGCTCGATTTATTTTGGACGAGATGTTGCGCGGCCACCCGGTTGTCAAAAGACGAAAGGGCCACCACGAGCAGTGCAATCAGAATGCCGCGTGTTGCCATCCTCGCGGCCTTCGATCTTCCGATTCCACAAATCGCCATTGACCCCTCACTTCGTCGGCGCGTTCGCGTCCGCTTCCACATCGATCTCGATCGCAACGTCCGGCGTCGTCAACACACCGAGTTCTTCCAGGTTGTCCCGTGCGCCCATCCCATATTCGGCGCGCTTCGTTCCCGCCGTCGCATGAAAAGCAACGCGCACCGGGTCTTTTGGATCACCGCCAGGAAACGCCCCGTTGAAATTTAACGTGAGCGGGACAACCTTGGTCACGCCGTGCATGGTCAGAGAGCCGTCCATGATCCATGAGTCGGCCGACACACGGCGAATTCCCTTCCCGTGATACGTCATTGTCGGAAACTTACTCACATCAAAATATTCCGAACTACGCAGGTCATCGTCGCGCCTGGTGTTCTGCGTGCTGATGCTGGCGACATCGATCGTCACATCGACGCTGCACATGGCCAGGTCGGGTGAAACTGTGATTGTGCCGTTCACCTTGTCGAACCTGCCGCGCACCAGCCCCACCATATGGTGGCGCGCCCCGAAGTACGCGAAGCTATGCGCCGGGTCGATCTTGTATGTCCCGGCTGCGGGCAGTACCTTGGCCGCGGGCCTGTCATGGCCGGGTTGCGCCGGGCGATCGACGGCAGCAACGTTGATTGCAATGGCCACGGAAATTGCACCCAGCAGAATGCAGATTTCAAGCAAATGGAATATCTTCCTGCCCACCAAATTCCCTCCAATCCAGCGTCCCATCTCTTCTACCTCTTTTTTTGTTTGCGAGTCGTAATGCAGTTTGACACTATCCCGCAAAGGCGCACGAAGTCCTGAGTTTGCTCTGAAACACCCTGAATAGTTCTGAAATAGTGCGATTCACAGCATAAGTACGACCGTCGATCCCAGATTTTATTTCGTCGTTATCGATTGCGCCACATAAGTCCCGTGCCCTGTCATTCTGAGCGAAGCGCAGCGGAGTCGAAGAACCTGCTTCTTGTGTACTATCGTGAAAAGGGTGGGAGACCGCAAATCTCAACCGCAGAAGGCAGCTGATTCAGCATGGAAGACCCGACCCCAACAAGGTTCCGCATCGGCGACTGGTGCGTTGACTCAGCGTCCGGCCAAATCTCCCGCAACGGGGAGACCACTCGGGTGGAAGCTCGGACCATGCGTTTGCTCGTTTGCCTCGCCGAGCACGCCGGCCAGGTGGTCAGCATCGATGATCTGCTCAATCATGCATGGCCCGGCATCGCCGTCTCACCGGACTCCGTCTACCAGGCGGTTGCATCGCTCCGGCGTCTGCTCGGCGACGACCCCAAACAGCCTGTTTATATCGAGACAGTTCCACGCCTCGGATATCGAATGCTCGCGGCGATCCGTCCCTGGTCAGACCAGTCCAACGGAACTCAATCCATCCCACCGCCAGACTCCATGCACAGTGCGGACCTGAACACTCCCCCACTGACGATGACTGGCACGCACCGTGCCCATTCGCGCCGCAACGGCTGGTTCGCGCTCACCGCCATCTCTGCACTTTTCCTCGCAATTGCGATCCCACTCCTCTTTCACGCCAAGGCAGCCCACAATACTCCCGCGCCCTCGCCGACGGCCCTTCCGACACCGCAAAATTCCATCGCCGTCCTGCCGTTTCTCGACCTGACTCAAGGGATGAAAGAGGAAGAGTTCGCCGACGGCATGACGGAGGAGCTCATCGACAAACTCAGCAAGATCCCCGGCCTTCGCGTTCCGAGCCCCACATCGTCTTTCTATTTCAAGGGCAAACAGATTCCCGTCGCCGATATCGCGAAATCGCTGGGCGTCGCTTATGTTGTCGATGGAAGTGTGCGCAAATCGGGCGCCAGGCTGCGGGTTGCCGCCAGATTAATGCATGCGGAAAACGGCTATGTTGTCTGGTCTGAGACCTACGACCGTCCCTTCACCGACCGCCTCACGGTCCAGGACGACATTGCCGGCGAGGTCACAAAAGCGCTGAATGCATCTTCGGAATTCAAAGCGCGCTAGGCGCTGCCCCTGGCCCAATCGAGAGATCTTGAAGGGACTAGCTACTTCGTAGCGCGCTGGGCAGTTGCTCCCGCCACCACCTGCTCGAACACAGCGGAGACAAACGATTCATCGATCCGCTCATGGCGGAAGAGCAAACGCGCCAGGAGAGGGCCGATGATCGAATCGAGGAATACGGTTATCTTCAGGTCGGCGGGAAGGTCGCCCCGCTTGATAGCCTCGTTCACGATAGCGCGAATTTCCTCTTCGCGCGGCGACGAGACACGCTCCTGGAACTCCTTGCGGAGTGCCGCATCGTCCTGAATGGCGCCCAGCAGGCGGGCCACCACGATCCCGTTATCTCCGGTAAAGAATTGTCCCACCTGGAGTATGTACTCCTTGAATCGCTCCAGTGGAGGCCCTTCGCACTTGAGTACCATCTCGTGATCCGCCGTGTGCAGAAAGGCATCCAGCAGCAATGCCTCCTTCGTAGACCACCAGCGATACACCGTGGCCGTGCTCACGCCAGCCTCCCGCGCAATGTGAATCGTCGATATGGCGGCAACGGGAAACCGGCGCAAAAAGCTGTAAGCCGTCTCCAGGATCGAGGCGCGCGACTCTTCGCTGCGAGGCCTGCCGGCCGAACGCGCGGGTTTGAGTTCCGGTTCGACATCCACTTCGCTCACGGATCACCCCCTCTAGATTAATACTGTAACTATATACGAAACGGAATGTTTCGTTTTATTATAAAATTCTACATGATGCTGCCGAAAGGAACGCAGTGGCCAGCGATCTGCCGAACCAAGATTGGAGACCCGCATTCAACCCCTGGCTGATCGCCGTCGCCGTGGCCATCGCCGCGTTCATGGAAGTGCTGGATACCAGCATTGCGAATGTGGCGCTTCCCCACATCGCGGGAAGTTTAGGCGCGAGCCAGGATCAAGCCACCTGGGTGCTCACCACCTATCTGTTGTCCAACGCCATCGTTCTCCCGATTACCGGCTGGATCTCCAGCGCCCTGGGCCGCAAGCGATTCTTCATGATCTGCATTACTCTCTTTGCGGCCAGTTCGCTGCTTTGCGGCCTGGCTCCGAACATGCCCATCCTGCTGCTGGCCCGGGCCCTGCAGGGAATCGGCGGAGGCGGCATGCAGCCCATGTCGCAGGCCATCATGGCGGACTCGTTTCCGCAGCGTCTCCGCGCGGCTGCATTTGCGCTCTATGGCGTCACGGTGCTGGTGGCCCCGGCACTGGGCCCGATCCTGGGCGGCTGGATCACCGATAACTATTCCTGGCGCTGGATCTTCCTGATCAACTTGCCGGTCGGACTGCTGGCCTTGGCCCTAGTGTTCAAGCTGGTCCAGGACCCTCCGTTTCTGCGCCGATTCAAGCCCGGCGAAATGCATCTGGACACCGTTGGCCTCTCGCTGCTGGTGCTGGGCGTCGGTGCGCTTCAGATTCTTCTCGACAAGGGGCAGGAAGACGACTGGCTTGGCTCCGACTTCATCGTTTCCCTGGTCGTGGTCTCGGTGGTTTGCCTGACTGCTCTTGCAGTGTGGGAGTGGCGGCACAAGGTCCCGCTCATTGATGTGAGACTGTTCACGAATCTCAATTATTGCGGCATCAACACGATGATGTTCCTCGCCGGCGCGGTGGCATTCTCATCCACCGTGCTGATGCCGCAGTTTCTTCAGAGCCTGGCTGGCTACTCCGCGCAGCAGGCGGGGATGGTTGTCTCAGTGGGCGCCTTATTCCTGTTCGTCACCATGCCGGTGGTGGCAGCGCTCACCACCAGGGTTCCGGTGAAGTTTCTCATTGCCTTTGGCTGGCTGCTCTCCGCCGTGGGTTTGTATCTGTCCACGCGGCTTCTCAGCCTGGGGATCAGCTTTCCCGTGGCCTCCGGCATCATGGTGCTGCAATATGCGCCCATCAGCTTCATCTTCGTTCCGGCAATGACCGCCTCCTATTTTGGGGTCGCGCAGGACAAGAGCGATTCAGTTTCAGGCATGACCAATTTCATGCGCAACATCGGAAGCAGTTTCGGCGCTTCGGTAGTGACAACCGTCCTGGCCCGCCGCCAGCAGTTCCATCTGGCGCGGCTCACCGAACACCTCGGTCAGGGCTCGGCCGCATTGACAAGCACCTTCCAGGCTCTTGCGTTACGCATGCACGGCGCAGCCGGCGCAGGTGGTCAGACGATGGGGCTGGCCCTGGTCTACCGGTACGTGGCAGGGCAGGGTGCCGCCTTGTCGTTCATCGACACCTACGTGGTTCTTGGCACGGCATCGGCTGCAATGTTCTTCGTGTCGTTTCTGCTCAAATCGAACGACCCGAAACACACCGAAGCGCATGCCGGACATTGAGCGGGAAATATCCACACCCGCTCATTCGTCTTAGAAGGAGCGGGCTGAGGCCGGAGAGGAGCGCTCCGGTCTCCGATCGAAAAAGGGGCAAAGGGGGAAGCATGAGTTCTTGCGATTTGGAATCGACGAATGTGCAAAACCTGGCCGAGCGGGGATTGAGTTCCTTTCTGCGGGCAGTTGGGGAAGACGCGCCGGACAAGGATCTGCAAACGGCTGGCGATTGCTGGATTCGTGCGATTGAAACGACAGATTGGATTCCTGGCGAAAGTACCGATCGGTTCATTCGCCGCGTAACCATCCATGCGCTCGCAATCGATGCCGGGCCAATCAAATCGGAAATGCCCGCGGCCCAGCTCTTTTAGCCTTTCCCACGGAGCCCCTTTTATGTCACACTTCTACCCATGGGAAGCAAAGACAAAGGTAAGAAGGAAGTTAAGAAAGCGCCGAAGCCCAAACCCAAACCAGAACCCGGCCGCAAGCGCGAAGGGTTCACCCCAGCCCCGCCCAAGTAAGCGCGGCAACGGCTGCCACGCTCTCTCGGTTGCGTTCACAGAACGCAAAAAGGCCCTCCTTGTCCGCGGAGGGCCTTTCTGCGTTCCGCCCTCGGCCAGCCGCGAGTCCCATATCCGAACCGACAAAGTCCTAGTCTCAAAAAAACCAGCGCGCCTTCCATCATCCGCTTAACCTTGAGGCTATTCCATCGTTCAAGAGGTCGAACCGTGCCGTCGAATCGTACCGCTATCTTTCTCGCCATCGCTCTCTTCGCCGCCATCTCTGCCGCCCAGCAAACCAATCTGCCGCCAGTTCCCCAGCAATCCCCGCTCCCTGCGGTAGTCCCCGCCAACCGCCCCGCGATTGGCCTTGCGCTTGAAGGCGGCGGCGCACTCGGCCTGGCCCACATCGGCGTCATCCAGTGGTTTGAAGACAATCGCGTCCCCATCGATCGCATTGCGGGAACCAGCATGGGCGCCCTGGTCGGCGCAACCTACGCCACCGGGCACACACCCGCCCAAATGCGCGCCCTGGCCAACAGCAGCGACTTCATGGCGGTCTTCACCCTGCAAATTCCGTACGTCGATTCCAGCTTCCGACGCCGCCAGGACCGCCGCCAAACCCCCGCTATCATATCGGTTGGCATGGGACATGGCCCCGGCCTGCCCAACTCCCTCCTCACCGATCACGGCGTCAATGAGTTCCTTTCCACCAACCTGCTCGGCTACAACAGCGCGCAGGTGGATTACAACCAGCTTCCCATCCCCTTCCGCTGCGTGGCCACCGATCTCAACACCTTTCAGCCCCTTATATTTGCTTCCGGTCCGCTGCCGCAGGCGGTTCGCGCCTCCATTTCCATCCCCGGCGTCTTTCCGCCGTTTCAGAACGCTGCCGGCCACTTCCTCGCGGATGGCGGCATCGTCGATAACCTTCCTACCGATGTCCTGCGCAACGACCTGCATGCGGACGTCATTATCGCCATCCGCCTTGAAGACGCGCCTCTCGGTGGCGCTGATGTTTCATCCATTGTTGGCGTGCTCAACCGCGCATTCTCTGTCGGCATCGTGCGCAATGTCGACCGCGCCGTCAAGATCGCCGACCTCGTCATCACCGTTCCCGTCGCCAGCTATTCCGGCGCCGACTACTCCAAGGGAGGCCAGCTCATCCACGAGGGCTATCTTGCCGCCGAAGCCAACCGCGCCGCGCTCATCAAATATGCTCTCAGCCCGCAGGACTACGCCACCTATCTCGCCGCGCGCGACCAGCGCCGCCGTCCCGCTCCCGGTGTCCTGCGCCAGGTCAAAGTCGATGGCGGAGAGCCGGGCGCTCAGCAGCAGGTCCTCGCCGATTTGAAACCGCTTGAAGGCCAGCCCTTCTCGTCCGCAAAAATGGTGGCAGCCCTCAAGCCCGTCGAGTCCAATGGAATCTACAAAGCCAACTATCAGACGTTTGGCCCACCCCCTTCAGAAGCTGCCGCGGCCAGTCCTGCCGGCGCCGCTACAGGTGCGAACAGTCCAGACAGCGGCATTCTCGTCCATCTCAGCAAAGACCCCACCGGGCCGCCCTATCTGCTGATCGGCCCCGATCTGGCAGCCGAAACCTCCAACATCACGCGCATGGAGCTCAACCTCCGCCTCGTCGATCAAAACCTCGGCGGATACGGTTCCGAACTCCGCGCCAACGCCGACGTAGGTTTCATGACCGTTCTCAACGCCGAGTACTACCGCCTGCTCACGCCGAGCGGATTCTTCATCGAGCCCCGCACCGGCATCCTTCGCGAGCCGGTTTATCTCTGGGCCAACCAGAAGCGCGTAGCCGAGCGTCTGCAACAGAATCTCGACGCCGGCGTTGAAGCCGGCCGCACCTTCGGCAACACCGTCCAGATCTCAGCGGGCTGGCGCGCCCTGGACACCCGCTGGAGCCTCACGACAGGATCGGGCGGCGGCCCTTACATCAGCGGAACCGCCCAGGAAGGCCTGCTTCACATCGCAATCGACAAGGAATCCTCCGGCTCGGTTTCTCCTTCCGGCTTCCGGCTCGACGCCGCGGCCGGAGCACTCTACCACGCCGTCGATAGCGCCAACGCCCCGCTCGTAATGGCCTCTGCCGCGCGCACTTGGGCTTGGAAAGACAAGAACATCTTCGGCCTCACCGGCTACATCAACTCCTATCTCCGCGCCAATGTGGCCGAGCCGTTCCGCTTCACGCTGGGTGGGACGCGCCGCCTGGCCGCCTCTTCCATGGACGAGTACCGCGGCACCGACACCTACCTCGCCCGCGCCGGCTATCTGCACCGCATTGCCGCGCTGCCCACCGGCATCGGCCAAGGTCTTTACGCGGTCCTGGGATATGAGGCAGGCGAAATCTGGTCTCCGGAAACCCGCGCCATTCTTCGCCAGGACGGAACCGCCGCATTACTCGCCGCCACTCCCCTCGGCTCCATTTCCATAGGCGGCTCCATCGGCGACGCCGGCCACCGAAAATTCTTCCTAACCATCGGCCGCCTGTTCTAGCACTATTCGTGTCTTGTCTTCAAAGTTCAAATTGAAAGAAAGCGAGTCATCCTGAGCAGGACGACTCGCCTCGGCAAGTTACGGCGAAGGTTATGAACGCTGTGCCGGACCGCCACAAAAGCTCCGTGCCCCGTCCTTGCGATTTTTTCCTATCGCAAGAGCCTGCCCTGAGCCTGCCGAAGGGGACCTGCTTTTCGGGTGCTCATGACCCGGCCATCTGCTCAGAACAAATGCGCAGGGCTTCAGAAACAGGACGCCAGCTCTGGCAATCATTCGACCGACCCAGCTACCGTGCCGAGCCAGTCCTTGCGGCGCGAAAAACGGCCACCAGATGCACCGCGACGGTGGCGAAGACAGCAACCAGAAACAATGGCACCATCGCCGGGGGCAGCGAAGCTCTGCCATTCCGTACGGATTGAATAATCGACCACTGAATGAACAGGAACAGACAGACCAATTCCACCTTGACCCAGCACATCATCTGGATTGTCAGCGCCTCAAGGCGAGGCCGGCTCACGGGCGTGGCACGGAACGGGAAGTTGAACGAAGCGGGAAACAGCGACACCAAGGAAATAAGCGAATAAACCCCCACAGCCACTATGGGCAGCAGCCAGAGCGAAGACGGAGGGCCCCAGGCGTTGGGCTGGCCGTCGGCGGTGAAGTGCGTGGGAATCCGCTGGGGAAGCGGGTTCGGGCCGTCGATCGCCCAATAGGATATCCAGGCCAGCAGGCCCAACGCTCCAAGCCCGATCGCTTCCAGAGTCTTGCGCATGGTGCCCTTTCCGGGGCAGCGATGTTTTTCAGATCGCTGCCAGTGGTCAGCCGAACCGCGCTCGTTTCACGGTCTGGCGGAAATCTTCGCCGGTCATCTCTACGCGCACGCACATCTCGGCCAGACGAGAACGCATACGGTCGCCGATACGGTCGCCAAGGGTTTGCTCGCGGGCGGCGCGTTCCAGTTCAGTTTGGCCGCCGCTACCGGCTCCGAGGTCGGGATAGTTCGTGGTAATAATCGTGGTCTGCCTGTCGTTGTAGCGGGTATTCAGGATCAGGGCAACCGTGTCCCATACCCACTCGTTTGGCTTTTGCGCGCCCAGGTCGTCCAGCACCAGCACTTCCGCTGCAAACACCGGCTTCAGGAGCTCGAGCTCCGTGGTATTTACCTGGGGGTTATAGCTATTCTGAATGTTCTTGAGCAGTTCGCGGTAATCGCAGAACAGGCCCTTGACGCCCCGCTCCTGGACGAGGCGCCGAAGAACACCCACCGCAAGGTGAGTTTTGCCCACGCCGATTGAGCCGGTGAACAAAAGGCCTTTGCCAGCGGTATCCACTGGATAGGCCTCAACGAATTTGCGCGCTGTCAAGTGGGCACGGCCCAGAGACGAATCGGCGCCGCGAAAGGCAGTTTCATAGCCGTCCAGGGTGTAATGGCGGTAACGCTCCGGAATATGCGCAGCGGCCAGCCGCCTCTCTTCGCGCAGCATTTCCTGGCACTCGCAGGCGCGTGAAACCCATTGGCCGGAGGCATTCATCACGCGCACCAGCCCCACTCCATCGCAAATCTCGCAGACACTCATCTGGATTCAAGCCTAGCGCATGGGGAGCAAGCGCGCACCGGTGCAGGTCTGGGCCTCAAATGTGGAAAAGAGGCACTGTGGAAAAAGCGATTCGCCAACCGCCGACACGATTCCCTACAATTGAAGCCGCGAACGGCGCGAAGTTTTCTTGGCTTTATCCTTCTTGTTCGCGATGGAAAACGGAGACACCTCACGTGAATCGAATTCATCTGCGTTCCGCACTTCTTGCATTCGTGGCGATCGCCGGCCTGCTCATCCCCGCCCAACTCATTGCCCAGGAACCAGGAAACGTGCCGGAGACCAAGGCGCCGGCTGCTGAGAAGGCCGCGCCCGCCGCAGCTCCCGCAAACGACTGGGAAGCGAGTTACCACAAGCAGCTCAAGGAGGACTGGCCGTGGCTGGGCCGGTTCAAGGAGGCCAATTTGAAGCTGGCGCCGCCCGCTCCGGGCGAAAACCGTGTGGTGTTCATGGGCGACTCGATCACCGAGGGCTGGCATTTCGATGGCCTGAACGGTTCATTCCCCGGCAAGCCCTACATCAATCGCGGCATCAGCGGGCAGACCACGCCGCAGATGGTGCTCCGCTTCCGCCAGGACGTGATTGCGCTGCAGCCGAAAGTGGTGGTGATTCTGGGCGGCATCAACGACATTGCAGGGAATACCGGCCCGATGACGCTGGAGCAGACGGAAGACAACCTGGCGTCGATGGCCGAGCTGGCCACAGCCAACCACATTCGCGTGGCGCTGTGCTCGGTGATGCCGGCCTTCGACTTTCCCTGGCGCCCCGGATTGGCGCCGGCAGCCAAGGTGGTCACGCTGAACGAATGGATCAAGGGCTACGCTGCGGCCAAGGGCTATGTGTATGTGGATTACCACACGGCGATGAAAGACGACCGCGATGGGCTGCCCGCGAAACTCAGCGGCGACGGCGTTCATCCAAACCCAGCTGGGTACACGATCATGGCGCCACTGGTGGAGGCGGGGATCGCGAAGGCGCTGGCGCGGTAGAGCGGAACCAGAGTAAGCGTGGCCTCCTACAATATCTTGCGTAAGCGTTTTTTCACTTTGCTTGATTGAAGAAGATTACCCTTGTTACCTCACTTTGTCTTTTTGGGTACTAAAGATTTCATGGGGTGGGGGGCTATGTAGCAGGGGGTACGGACGGGGCACATTCGCAACACTTTGGACCGAGAGATTTCGGATTCTGGAGGCCATGAATCGATTGTGCACGTTTTCGCTAATTAGACTGCAAACTCCGGGAAGAAATCGGAGATTAGTTTTGTCAGCAGGTTTCTTCATGCGATAGCCCTGGGTGCCGGATCTGTCAGGCCTCTTGTTTCACGATCTCGCTTCCCGATCGAGCATCCGCAGCAGAGCGCGCCGGCCTGTTTCCCGATCTCCGGTAACGAGATAGACAAGGATTGCCCCTTGGAAGAGCTGGAGCAGTTCTTCGACGGCCTGTGGATTGGGCAGGAACTTCAAAAGCAGGTCGACCCATAGGCGTTGCTGCTCCGCGTAAAAAGCCCCGGCGCGCTCTGAGCCGCTCCAGCCGCGGCGATTCACATCCATGATCACCTGCAAGACTCCGCGGGATTGGGGAGCCGTGGATTGGTCCCAGAGCGCCGTCACCACCGTTGCAAGAGAAACGCCGGGAGGGAACCGGCTGGCGCTGAAGCGGTCGCGCAGGCGATCTTCCAGGAGCGCGAGGGCCTTCTGCTCGAGGATTTCGCGGCCGCCGAAGTAGTGGATCAACATGCGCTTGCTGATTCCGACCGCGCGTGCCAACTGGTCCAGGCTCAGGTCCAGCGTTCCTGCGCCAATGAAGGCCGCAAGACAGCCTTCGACAAGCTGGCCGAGGTTCCGAATTTCTTTCCGCAATGGTCTTGTCTCCCGATGTACCATATGGTACAAATGAATATGTACCAGACGGTACATATTCTACCTCTCAAGGGGGATCACGTGCGAGGACGCGAAGTTGCTCTGTTCTTAGGGTTCGGACTTGTGTTTTGGGTTGCGGGCACGCTTTGGTACCAGAAGCAGGGGCCGCTTGTTTTCGAGACGACGGCGATCCGGTATTGGATCAACTTTGCTCTGACGCCGCTTGTGACTTCGGCGATCTGCATTTTCCTGCTGCGCTGGCGACGGATCCCCGCGCCCGATTGGGCATCGGCGATGCTGCTGATCGCCATTCCCGGCATGGTGGGTGAAGCGGTTCTGCTCTCGAATTTCGGGGCGCTGATGCCGAGCATGCGTGAGGCCTCCGCAGGAAAGTACGGAGCCTTCCTGTTTGCCACGTATGCTTTGGTGCTGGGTTTTGCAGAGGTTGTGACCCTGAGAAGCGGTTTAAAGACTTTCTGAATTGAAGGGTGCGGGATTCATCCCGTACGTTGACAGCGAACTAAGGTCGTGGCTTTAGCCGCTGAGGGAATGCAAACCTTCGAATCCCGTCCCTCGGGGGCTAAAGCCCAACGATTCTTTGGGCTGAAATGTACGGGCTGAAGCCCGTACCCTTCACTGGATCGCAACCGGCCAGTCCTTACCGCCCGAAGCGGATTCGGGCTCGCCCGTGCGGTAAGCGCCTAGCCCTTTCGTCATGCTTTCCAACTCCGTCGCGTGTGCTGAAAGCCCGCAGGGATGGCCCTCGGTCTCAAGCAGATGCGCATTTTCCCGGATCATGCTGAAGAGCGGACTTGCCAACGCCTCGCGCAGATTTGAAGTTCTCAGGTTGTGCGTCGCCAGCGGAGAAACGGGGCACGCGGTCACGTCACCGTTCGGGTTCACATGGGCAAAGCCGCGTCCGGCGGAAACGCATCCGCCCAGCGCCTCTTCATCCCCCGGCGAGTGGATGATGTAAGCGCCTCCGGTCGCACGATCCCGATACTGCACAACCGTTTCGCGGAAGCGTATTCGTTGCTCATCGGTCAACATCGATCCACTTTCGCATCCTCCAGCCGGAATCTGCTCGATGAACATCGCGAGAGGCCCGCTGTGAGCAATCAGCGCGTCGATATTCGTCGGCTCGGTCCAATACTCTATGTTTCCCGAGCCGATGGTGACGGCGATGCCCGTCAGGACCCCAGCGTCCTGCAGCCGATCGAGCGTGCCCAGGGCCTTGTCGTAAACCCCCTGGCCTCTCCGCACGTCGGTGAGTTCCCGATCGCCTTCCAGGCTGACGACGATCACAGTGTTCGAACAGTTCTTCAGAATCTGATAATCGCTGGGCTGCAAAGCCGTCCCGTTGGTAAAAACTAGGAAGAGACGATCGGGATGATCCCGGAACAGGTTCACAATGCCCGGCAGCAGGAAGGGCTCGCCGCCCGCGATCATGAACGCCATCACGCCCAGCCGCACCGCTTCGTCCACGATTCCGTACCAGTCGCGCAGGCCAAGTCCCGGCTGCGCTGGCTTGGCAGTCACGGTCCCTACGGCCCCGGCGAAGCAGCCGACGCAGCGAAGATTGCACCTGGATGTGATGCTGAGAACGAGAAAGGGAGGCACCTTCACTCCGCCGGCAAGCGCTCGAACTCGTAGCCGTTTCGACTGCCTCATGGTTCGCGCCAGGCGCATGAACCCCGGGAGGTAACGCGGATGCCGCACGACCCAGGGAACCACAACCCGCGACAACTGCGGGTCAATGCCCTCGATGCGGCTCGTCAAGGCGAATAGGCGGTCGGCGAGAAAGTCGGTGCGGAGGCCGGGCAATGCAACTGGGTCGTTCATTTGACAGGATATACGGCTACAAAGCCTGCTTTGTTCCGTCCTGGCGACGGAAATGGAGTGAGCGCGATCCGGGAACCGGCTATGTTCCAGGCCTTCGCCAGCATTGCTAAACGGACGAATTGCCCCTACAATAGAGAAGGAAGATTGTAGGAAAGGTCTGTCTCTAGCGATGCCCAAGGAAAAGATCCATCCCAAATACGACGCGGTGCGGGTTATGTGCGCCTGCGGAAATAACTTCGAGACCCGTTCGACCCATAAGGGCGACATTCACGTGGAAATCTGCTCGGCTTGCCACCCGTTCTTCACCGGCAAGCAGCGCCTTGTTGACACGGCTGGCCGCGTCGAGCGGTTCCGCCGCAAATATGCCAAGGCCGATTCGCAAACGGCAGCGGCTACGGCGGCCAAGTAACCGTAGCCGATTCAGCTGGATAGCACGAGAGGCCTCCGCTGCGGCGGGGGCCTCGTTGTGTTGAAGTGCTAGCGTCAACAATTAGTCATCGCAACATGGGAAGAACGATGCGAAATACCAAGCGCGCAATCCAATCCTCTGTCACGATTGACGGTGTACCGCTAATCTGGCGCCTGCACCGTGAGCAGAATTGGACCGATGACCAGAACGCGGTCGGGCTGGCAATCCATGTCGAGGTTGTGGGATTGGTGCGCCGGGAGCTTTATCTCGAATATCCTGCGGTAAGGAAGCAGCAAAATGGCTTTGCGAGGCCCGCATTGACCATCCGGCCACCCATCGCAGCCGCCAAAGTTGCCGGCCATATTCGAGAAGCGATTGCGGCAGGTTGGGACCCGGAATCGCGTGGCAAGCCGTTCGTGTATGAGGTTGCGGAACTGCCGAGTTGAGCCGAGTTGATTAGGAAAGTGTAATTCCAATGGCTGGCAACGGTTTTACCGTTAAGAAGGAGTGGGACAACCCCATTGAGCACCCCATGCCCGCGGAAGCGCGGGTTCCGGCGGAGATGCGCTTGGGCCCGGTGCTGGTAACCCCAGCCACTGTGCTCGCTCCCATGGCCGGGGTCACGGACACCGTATTCCGCCGCTTCATTCGCCACGCCAGCTTCTTCAGCACCACCTCAACTACCGAAACATCCAACTCGACCGAAGCCGGAATCGAGACCGAAGTCACCAACGCTCAATCCGGCTGCGGACTGCTCATGACCGAGTTCACTTCGGCGGACGGTCTTGCACGCATGCGCGAGTCCAAGCGCCGCCGCTACCTGAGCTTCTACGACGACGAACACCCCATCGGCGCGCAGCTCTTCGGTTCGAACCCGGAAACACTGGCCGAAGCGGCACGCATTGTAGAGGAAACCGGCTTCGACACAGTGGACCTTAACCTGGGCTGCCCCGCCAAGCGTGTGGTCGGCTGCAACGGCGGCTCCGGCCTGCTGCGCGATCTGCCCAAAATCGGCGAGATCTTCCGCGCCGTTCGCAAGGCCGTCAATATTCCCTTCACGGTGAAATTCCGCATGGGCTGGAATGAGAAGCAGATTGTCTGCGTGGAACTGGCGCGGATGGCTGAGTCTGAAGGCCTGAACGCCGTGGCGCTGCACGCGCGCACTCGCGAACAGGGCTATAGCGGACAGGCACAATGGGAGTGGATCGCCGCGATCAAGCAGGCGGTAAACATTCCAGTCATCGGCAACGGCGATATTCGCACCCCGGAAGACGCGGCGGCCATGGTTGCGGAGACGGGCTGCGATGCGGTCATGATTGGCCGCGCGGCTCCGGCCAACCCATGGATCTTCCGCCAGATTGCCCAGTACACGGCCACCGGCGCCTACGAGCGGCCGACAGTAGAAGATCGCTACCTCATGATTCGCGCCTATTTCCAGATGCTTCTAGACGAGGCAGAGGCAACGAAAGACTTGCCGCGCAGCGACCGCATGGGCGAGACAGCCGGCAAAATGAAACAGTTCGCCACGTGGTTTACACATGGCGTACCGGGCGGGGCGAAGCTGCGCGCCGCCATTTACCACGCACGCACAGGGGCTGAAGTGCTGGGCCAGGTGGAGCAGTTCTTCGCGACACGGCGCAAGGAGGGATTCAGCGAGTTCTCCGGACATGAGCCAGAGGATCAGGTAAGCGCATTTCCTGACGACGCACTGGTTTGCGACTGATCTGGGTTTGAGCTGGTGAACCCTTCGCGTTTTGCAATTTCCACTGGCTCTATCCGGTAATCCCCTAAAGAAACCGGGTATATAGTGAACTCATTCCCCGCAAGAAGGGTTCGCATTGCTGACCATAGCGCGGAAGATGAGAAGCATCGTAAAGTCCTGGATGTGCGGGCTTGCAGCGCTGTGTCTTGCCGCGTCCGCGGCCATCTGCCAGCAGTACAGCTTCAGCACCATTACCGCGGGCCTGGGCAACCTGAATGTCAATTGCATGGCACAGGACAGCGATGGCTACCTGTGGGTGGGGACGGAGAACGGCCTCTATCGCTACGACGGGAGGGAATTCAAGCAATTTGGCGCAGCCGATGGTCTGCGCGGCCATGTCATCCAGAGTCTGTTTGCCGATCCGGGTGGGACCTTGTTTGTGGGCGCCACCACGGGCATCTACATCAAGCGGCAGGATGGCCAATTCAGCCAGATTCATCCACCCGCCCCGGTCACCGATTTCTCGCAAAGGATCGGGACAGTATTCGCAGCAATTGCGCCCGGCCAGGTGGTGACGGCGGACCGGAGCGGCGCATTTCTGCTGCGGCAAACAGCGTCCGACACCTGGGCCGCCGAGCCAATGCGCCTCGATGGAACGCTGATCTGGAGCGTGCTGGCAGGCCCGAATGGCGTGCTCTGGTACGGGTGCGACGACGACCTGTGCCGGATGCAGAATGGCAAGACCACTCACCTTGGCGCCGCGCTCAACCTGCCTCCGGGGCCATGGATCCAGTTACGCCTTGCGCGGGACGGGCATGTCTGGATACGAAGTTCCACGCATCTCGGCGAAGTCATCCCGGCTGAGAACCGTTTCGAGCTGCGCGACCCTCCCGGCCGCTCCCACAGCTTGCCTTACGCGGAGCTGACGGAGGATGCAAAGGGTCGGATCGTGGCGTCCCAGGGGCCGGCACTCGGGCTGTGGGAAAAGGGCCGCTGGCGCATGGTGACGGCCACGAACGGCCTCACCCGCTACGACATTTCAGAACTGTTTGTGGACCGCGAAGGCTCGTTGTGGATCGGCGTTGTGGGCCACGGGCTGATGCGGTGGGTGGGTCAGGACCAGTGGGAAGCCTACACATCCGCCAGCGGGTTGAGCAACGACATTGTGGGTGCCACGCTGCATGACCGAAGCGGGCGGCTTTGGATCGCCACGGAATCCGGACTGGACTACATCCCGCCTGGAGCCATCACCCCCAAACCCTGGCAGGCCGCCGGCATCCAAACGGCCCGCGCGGTCTCGCTCGCCGAGAGCGCGGACGGCAGCATCTGGATGGGCTCGGCCACCGGCAACCTTGTCCGCATCGACCCGAGAACGCTGGCGGGAACCCAATGGATGGTGCCAGAGGTCTTTCGAGTCCTCAGCGATGGCGGCCATTGCGTGTGGGTGGCGACAGACGGCGGGCTTTATGTGGTGGATACCCAGGCTAGGGATCACGCTCCGCGCCTGGTGGACGATGCCGGAATCGCCCATCCGCACAAGCGATTCACAGACCTGACCCTCGATAAAGCAAATCGCCTGTGGGCCGCGACCGACAATGGAATCTATCGGCTGGATGACTCCGGCTGGCGACCTATCGACCCTGGCCATTCCGGTGTCACACTATCTGAAATCGCCGCCGACGGCAAGGGAAACCTCTGGGCTTCAGGCGCCTTTCCAGGAGTGTTGCGGCTGCGCATCGTGGGCGACCGGGTGGTGGAATCGGAGCACGTTGGTCGCCCTCATTTGCTTTCAGACCAGGTGGTCTCGCTCGCCGTGGACCATCGCGGCTGGTTGTGGGTGGGTCAGGACGCAGGCCTGTCGGTGTTCGACGGCAAGACATGGCGCAGCTATACCCAGGAAGACGGGCTCATCTGGAACGACACCGACAACTATGCGCTTGCCGAAGATC
>Ga0302278_10000166_pt1 | contig 85117 bp, 52 predicted proteins | sample III_Bog_N3_2_FD_194543 | JGI IMG/M metagenome (GOLD analysis project Ga0302278, IMG submission 194543) | Peat permafrost microbial communities from Stordalen Mire near Abisko, Sweden - III_Bog_N3_2 | ecosystem: Environmental > Terrestrial > Soil > Wetlands > Peat | place: Sweden: Abisko...
CCCCGTGCCCCATCCTTTCGCGTTTTTGCGAAAGGATGGGAAACCGGCGAGCCAGCGCCGCCGTCCCGTCGAACTAGGATAAATTCTGTTCCGTATCCGACTTTCGACGGATCAAAAGAACGCCCCAGGGGAATAGAGTGGTCTTTCTCGAAGGAGATGCTGCGTTGTCGCGCCCGTCAAAGGGCTGACGGCACGGAGCCTATCGCAATGTCTTCCTATGTACGATTCATCTCGAAGGGCTCCCAGCCTTGGTGCTTTCAGACCCGCGGGGTTCGACGGTTTCTTGTAGCCGGCGCGCTTTTGCTTGCCGCACCTTATGGGGCCGCCCCGGCACACGCGCAAACCACCACCACGCCGATCCGCATCGATGCCAGCCAGCCCTGGCGTGAACCCGGACCGGCACGCTACGACGAAGGCTCCGCGACCACCCCATCAGGACTCACCCTGGGCCTGAACAATCGCTATCTCACCCTCGACGGAAAACCCTGGCTGCCCGTAGCCGGAGAGTTTCATTTTTCGCGCTACCCGCGCGCCCAGTGGGAAGACGAAATCCTCAAGATGAAGGCCGCCGGGGTGAATGTCATCTCCGCCTACGTCATCTGGATCCATCACGAGGAGATCCAGGGCCAATTCGACTGGACGGATCAACGCGACCTGCGCGCCTTCGCCCAGCTTTGCGCCAGGCACGGCATGTATTTGATCGCGCGCATTGGCCCCTGGGATCACGCCGAAGTGCGCAACGGCGGCTTGCCCGATTGGGTGCTGAAACAGGGCCCGACCCGCGAAAACGATCCCGTTTATCTCGCCTCGGTTCGCACCTGGTACGGCCAAATCGGCGATCAACTCAGCGGCCTGCTCTGGAAGGACGGCGGTCCCGTCATCGCCATCCAGCTTGAGAACGAATATTCGAAACGCGGCCCGCGTGCCGGCGAAGCGCACATCCTCGAGCTCAAAAAGCTCGCCCTCGCGAACGGCCTCGACGTGCCGCTCTATCTTGTCACCGGTTGGGATGACGCCGTGGTGCCTCCGCGCGCCGTCATTCCCGTCTACGGCGGCTATCCCGACGCGCCCTGGGACAGCTCCATCGCCAAGCTTCCGCCCGCCGAGGTTTATGCCTTTCGCTTTCAAAGCCGCGTGGCTGCAAGCGTCAATGCCGATCGCGGTAGCGGCGAGCCCGGAGCTCGGCCCTCCGGCTCCGATTCCCTACCCTACCTCACCGCGGAAATTGGCGGCGGCATCGAGGACACGTACCATCGCCGCCCCATTATCGCGCCCGACGATATCGCCGCCGTGGTTCCCGTCATGCTCGGCTCCGGCGTTAATTTCTACGGCACCTACATGTTCCAGGGCGGAGAAAACCCCGACGGTAAGCTCACCACGCTCCAGGAATCGCAGGCAACCGGCTATCCCAACGATCTGCCCATAAAGTCCTATGACTTTCAGGCGCCGCTCGGCGAATTCGGCCAGGAGCGGGACTCCTTACGCAAGCTGAAGGTCTTCGACTACTTTCTCAACGATTTTGGAGCCGATCTGGCGCCCATGGTCGTCCAAGCTCCCGCCGTTCAGCCCCGCAGCTCCGCCGATCTCTCGGTTCCGCGCGCGGCCGTTCGCTCCCGCGGCGACGCCGGGTTCATCTTCTTCAACAACTATGTGCGCGGAGCCCAAATGCCCGTGCGCCGCGCCGCGCAGTTTCAAATTCGCTTGCCAGGCAGCGACGCCAAGCCCGGCACCACACTCGCCGTCCCGCGCCATCCCATCGATCTGCCCTCAGGCGCGTATTTCATCTGGCCCTTCAACCTGCGCCTCGCCGGCATCACGCTGCGCTACAGCACGGCGCAAGTGTTCACGCGTCTCGAAAACTCCGGTGTCGAGACTATCTACTTTGAGGCGCTGCCCGGAATCGCGCCGGAATTCGCCTTCGACGCCACAACCGTCCGCAGCGTGAAGACTGCGAGTGGAGAATCCGCCACCGCTTCAGGCGTCGTCTACGTTACGGACGTCCAACCCGGCCCCGACTCCTCAATCGACGTAGTTTCGTTCGCTGGCAAATCCCTGCGTCTCGTCGTGCTCACATCGAGCGAGGCTGAAAACGCCTGGAAGGTGAAGATCGCCGGCAGCGACCATCTGCTCATTACTACGCAGGACTTTGTGGCCGATCCGGATTCTCGTCCCGCGCGCATCGGTCTGCGTTCTCTCGCCAATCCGCACTTCGAATTCGCCATCACGCCGCCGGCATCTGTTCCGCTGCAGGCTAATGTGCCGCTCACTCCCGCCGCGACGGATCGAAACGCCGTATTCACCGCCGACGTCCCGCAGTGGCATGCCGCATTGCAATCAACCGAGATCGAGCCTGATGCCGAAGCGCCTCCGGTGAAGACCGGCCCGGCGCAGGCTTGGCGTCCGCACGGCGTGGCGCAGGCGCCTCCCACCGGCGAACTTCCGCAGGCTGCTCAGTGGTCGATCGCAGTTCCTGCCGGCGCGCTCGACGGCCTCAACGAACTCTTCCTTGAAGTGAAGTACCAGGGCGATCTGGCCCGGCTCTCGGCAAATCACAAGCTTCTTGACGATGACTTCTACAACGGCAAGCCCTGGATGGTCGGCCTTTCGCGCTTCCTCGCGCCCAACGGCTCCGGCAACTTCGACCTCAGCATTCTTCCGCTGCGCAAAGACGCGCCGGTGTACTTTGAATTTTCTCAGCCCGTACAGTTTGAGCAGAACGGCCAGATCGACAAGCTCGACAGCATCCGCCTGGTTCCCGAGTACCAGCTTGTGATCACCACGGGCCACGAGTGACGAAGGGTGCGGTGATCACTTCCATGCCCGCAGCCCGTGAAGATTTCCGCAGACGCCGGCACTTCAGTTTGACGGGCCTTCGTCTGCTTTCTCGACAAACGCAAGCAGCACCGCGTGATCTTCAAAGAACGCGGCCAGCCTGGACGTCTTCCCCGAGTGATCGCGGCTTCCGATTCGTCCTGAGGAGGCTTTACACCGGGAGGGGATGAGGAGCAATCTGGAGGCACGCGATGATCGAACAGCGCCAGGAAGAGCAGCGGGAGAATGAGCAGTCCGCGATGAAGCAAGCTGCGAAAATCAAAGTCCTGATCGTCGACGATCACCCCATCATGCGTGTCGGCATCGCCGCCATCATCGACGCCACGCCCGATATGACGGTGGCTGCCCAGGCCGGCAGCGGCGAAGAGGCAGTTGAGCTGTTCGATAAGCTCTTGCCCGACATCACGCTCATGGACCTGCGCCTGCCGGGAATGAGCGGCGTCGATGCCATCCGTATTTTGATGTCGCGCCATCACAATGCCAAATTTGTTGTCCTCACCACCTACGAGGGCGACGAAGACATTCATCAGGCGTTGCAGGCCGGCGCACGCAGCTACATCATCAAGGGAATGCCGCACGAGGCCCTGATCGGCGCCCTGCGGCGCGTCCATGGCGGCGGACGCTTTCTGCCCCAGCCGGTCTCTCGCGCCCTTAACGCGCGCATCCCCAACTCCGATCTCAGCACGCGCGAGCGCGAAGTGCTCGATCTCATTGGCCACGGCAAAAGCAACAAGGAAATCGCCTCCGACCTCGGCATCACGGAGTCCACCGTCAAGTGCCACGTCAGCGTGATTCTGATGCGCCTGAATGTCAACGATCGCACCCAGGCGGTCGTTACCGCGTTACAACGCGGACTCATTCATTTGTAGGTGCAAGGAAGTTGCGCCCATGATTTGAGCTGGTCTCTCTGCTCCCAGTTCAATAGGAACGCTTCACAAAAAATTGCGTACTGGTTCGATCGCTGCGTCAAAGCACCGGGGCTGATAAACTTAATGTGGAAGTCAGCGACCAGACACGCCGCTGCGTCACTTTGGGTTATGGCTGGCGTACCCATCGCTGTGGTTTCAAAGTTCCTGAGCCATGGATCAATTCAGATGACGATGCGTCACGCGTATCTGATGCCGGAAAACAACGATCGCGCGGTGGCTGCCACGATGTCGTCTTACAATTAAGAAGTAGACTTTCAACATGCGGAGAGGTGGCAGAGTGGTCGATCGCACTCGCCTCGAAAGCGAGCGTACCTTGACGGGTACCGGGAGTTCGAATCTCCCCCTCTCCGCCAGAATTAGAAAAGGCTCGGTCTCAGGACCGGGCCTTTGCAGTTCATACACCGGTCCGACTGCCATGTCAGTAGGCAGAGCCCGATTGAGCAATCCATGTGACTGTCCCTCGCAAAAACTCCATCCGCGAACGCGAGCGACAGATCTTAACTGTTAAGACCGACGAAAACTTCTGACAGGCAAGGAACGGAAAGGATTAAGGGGATCTTAGATCGCTCCAGAGAAATGGTATGGACGGGGCAAACTGCGCTGTGCGTCCTCGGCGAGGACACTGCTGCTGAGGGCGTTTTCGCAGAAGAGTGCGATGATAGATCGCGAAGCCTTACGCGGCCAGATTGTAGCGATAATGCAAACCGCCGAGTCGCGATATGGAAATGACCTTTGCTCTTGCCGTCGTGCCGGTCGCCGATGTCCGGCCTGCCGGAGTTTGCTTATCCAAGCCGAGATGCGTCCTATCGTCGTGGTAATAGCGAATGAGTTCGGTCATGAGCCTCTTCAGATGGCGTTCATTCAGCACGATGACATGATCGAGCAAGTCACGGCGGCAACTGCCGACGAAACGCCCGGCCACGCCGTTCTGCCAGGGGCTTTTGAACGAGGTGCGGACAGGCTTCACGCCGACAGCCTTTGCTGTCTCACCGACCTCGGCGCTGAAGGTGGCGTCCCGGTCGAAGATCAGATAGCGCGGCGCGGAGTCGTAAGGAAAAGCTTCGCGGAGTTGCTGAGACACCCAGTCGCTCGTCGGATGTTTGGTTAAATTGAAATGCGGAATCCTTCGCCGATCATGCGAAATCACAAAGAAACAATACAGCGCGCCGAAGGTGAGCGTCGGCACGGTGAAGAAGTCCATCGCCGCAATGGCTTCACGGTGATTGCTGCGAAACGCCGCCCATCGTTTCGCAGGCTCAGGGTTCCTCGGCGCTTATCGCATCCAACGCAGCACGATTCGCTCGGAAATCTCGAAGCTAAGCATCCTGAGTTCGCCATGAATGCGCGGCGCTCCCCAAGTTGGATTCTCGGCGACCATGCGGAAGATCAACTCTCGCAGTTCCCTGCTCGTCGGCTTCCTTCCAACTACGGCATGTTTACGCGAGATCCATTTCCCGTACAGCTAGGATCTGGCGCGATGCCACCGAACGACAGTCTCCGGCTGCGCGATCGCGAGGGCGGAGTGCCAGCCGCTCCAAATCCGGCGCAAGACGACCCAAAACAGCTTGTCGGGTGCGGTAGGCCGCGGACGGGAATGCTTGCGCACCAGAGCGGCGAGTTGCTGCCGAAGTGCCAGGTTTTCCATACGAAGATCGCGGCGGGAAGAAGGAACTTTTGTTAGCGCAATGAGAAGCAGCTTCAACGTGCGGAGCATGCATCCGTTGTAGCAGAGGGATACGCAACGGAACGTTAATCCGCCGTGGCCCTCAATTCAGAGCGCGAAATCCGCCGGATCGTCTTTCCACGGGTTGAAGATTGCCGCGCCGCTGTGGGCCACATGGAGCCCGTTGCGCGTTGCGAGGTAGAGGCCGTGCTCAATCGCAGTTGCAGCAAGCAGCGTATCGACAACGGATGGCCAGTTTCCCGTGGCGCGCTTGACCTCACCGCTTATGGCTCCCCAGCGAATCACAGCCTGATCCGTTAATGACAATACCCGTCCTGAAAATCGGTTCTGCAAGGCCAAGACAGATTTTTTGAGCTGTGGACGCCGTTTGTCCCCTGGAAGCAACTTCTCGATGCCTTTTTGATATTCGGCAACTGTAAGGATGCTGATAAACAGCAAGTGCTCGGGCTGCGCTTTGAGCCACTTCTCAACTTTGAAATCGGGTCTGGTTCCGCTGACTTCGGCGATCACGTTCGTATCCAGCAGCCAGCCGTTCACAGGTCGATCTCCCTTCCTGTATCGATTTCCCGCTCCGCATCGATGCCGGAAAGGCCGAGACCTTGTAGAAATCGGACTAGCGGAATATGGCCTTTGGGTTTCGGCAAAAGCTGTCTGTATTGCTCGGGAGCAAGGATCACTGCTGCCTCTTTACCGCGAATCGTAACCAGTTGCGGTCCCTTCGTTCCTGCCCGGCGCACAACTTCGCTCAGCCGCGCCTTGGCATCTTCGAGCTTCCAGCGCTCTCTGACGGGGATCGGCTTAGATAGAGTTTGCGGTGACTGTGCACGTTTGCGTAGCGGAGATGTCACGGGTTTTTCGCTCCAACTTGATCTGACTATCTGACCAGATCATATACGAAAACGAAAAACGCGGTGTAGTCGATTTTGTAGCTGTCAAACCCAGGAGCCACAAAGATCAACAGAGATCGGCGGGCTCATTGTAAATAGATCAATCACAAGTACTTATTTCCCCTCAATTTCAACAGGTTTCAATAACCCGTCGAATCTGTTTTGGGAGCAGATGCGTGGGCGGTAATTTGACGACAGTATCGTGCGGAAGCGGAAAAGCGGCGGACTGTAGAGCTGTCATTTGAGACGAGAGCGGTTACACTTAGAAATATTTTTTCACAGTTTTGCCCCGCACAGACAAGCAGCATCATGTAGCACCCAGGGTGACACCAGCAATCTACTCATGACACCACCCTTTAAATACTGGTGATTTGCACCAGTACGTCTGACTCGAAATCATGCATACTCTTGAGGGCTTCGGGGGTTCGAATCCCTCTCCGCCTGCCAGATTCTTGGGCGTAGGAAGCCTAGTAATGCCAGAGCTAGAGCTGCCAGATAAACTCCTGGTTTTTGCGACCCTGTACGCACTCGGATCCCGGCAGGCAGTCGGCCCAACGAAGTCTGAGCGGCGCCAACCTACGTGTGGCAGTAATAACCTGCTGGACATAGTGCACTGCTGCCACCGCGTACATTGCTTTGCTGCCACCCGCTAGATTTCTTTGCTGCTGGCCAGTGCGGACCGAACTGCCAGGCCTCTCACTGGCGAAAACCTGGCAAAGTTCCGCATTGGCGATACACCAAGAGGCGTTCTGGACAAGCCATTCCGAAGCCCAGGGTACCTTAGGGCAGCTTGTGGTCGTCGATGCCACTCTTGATCCCTGGATTCGACTTTAGCCACTGGCGAAGCACAACCTTGCTTATGCAGGTGATTTGGTCGACAGACCCTGGATAGACGCTTCGAACGACGAGTCGAATTCTCTCTGAATTACCGGGGTACGACGGCAGGTCGATCCATTCGTATGCCTTGTGAGACTCGGGCCAAGGGAAAGTGAACTCGTCAGGCAGGACGGTCTTGCCCGTGTAATTGCCGTTGACTTCTATCCCAATTTCTTTGATCCTGGCATGGCTGAGCCACTCCTTCTCGTTAGCATCGCAGCCTGGGATGATGCCAACTTGATCGATGTGACTTGATTTAGTAATTTCGAGAACCAGCGCATCCCCAATGCCAGGCGCGTGAACAGCGCGCCATTCCCTTTCTGAGTTCGGATCGCCGACGTTTTCCGCAGAATAGTCCGCCGACGCCGAATCACCGTGAGGTACGAAATTGCGATTCATGTAGAAGTACTTCCCCGCCTCCAAGGTGTAGTAATTAATCTTCGGCGGGGTCGAGGCGGTGTCTTCGGTATATTCGGCGATCGTCGATGCATGGTTGTTCAGGTTCACGAGGATATTGTCGGCTAACGTGGGCCTGAGGTTATGGAACTGCCAGACAAAGCTGGATCCGAGACGCTGGAAGCGGCCAGCGGGCGAGAGGACGAGAAGCGCGGCCGGAACTGTCACAGCTTCAACTGTGACTGTCCCTGAATCGATGGGGCCCCTCCAAGCGGCAGCAGTGGAGAGGACGTAAGCGAAGCGGTCGTCGCACGTATCGTCATCATCGGAGTATCCACCAGAACAGTAAGCATAGAGCGAATCGTAGCGAATGCTGATTCTGCGGGTCTGGCCGGAGGCGAAATGAACGGTCGATGCGAACCACTCAAGTAGCATGTTGCTTTCGTCGGCTTCGTGGTCCTGATCCGTCATATCGATCATGCTCATGAATTTGGAGTCGAAAAGCACCTTCAGCGGCCCAGGATCGCCTTTCTCGATCTGATACGGGACGCTGCTTCCGTCCGCATAGATGGCATAGGACACGATTTCGCGTCGAGCTTCATTTGGAGTTTGTACCCCGAGGCTCGGAAAGCCGGCGCGCACATCGACGCCCGGACCGGTGTTGTGGAGTAGATAGTCGACTTCGACCTTGGCGCGGTCGCGGAATAGGCGGATGTGTAGATCCTCGCGCTGCATCTCGATCTGCGCGGTACCGAAGGCATGGAAGTTGCCCGTGCCGACGCTTCCTCCAGCAGTGCTACCCCAGTTGGCATGGATTGTTGCGCTCGACGCGAACAGCAGCAGAGCTATGAAAACCCGATGATTGCACATAGTCGCTCTTAACTCGGATGCAATTCTACGCTAGGGAGGACGACCACGCTCGATTCGCGAAGAATCGCCGTTACGTGCGAGTCGGGCAGGTGACAAACGACGAGAACTAAGTCACCGTTCTGCTGTGGACAACGACCATTTCTCGACATTCCGAGTGGTCGGCAAGCAAGAAGTAATCCGTTTTTTCGGGCTGCTTCCCGGTTGCCAGTCGACCAGACGTGATTCAAAGCGACGAGCCGATCGATTGACCGCTACCGGACAAAATCTCTCGTTGGTCGTTTTCGGCTTCAGGATGGACCATGAGCAACTGCTCCGTCGCATAACTGGCCGGAGAAATTGCCCTGTGTACTGGACCATCTATAACGTCTATCTCAGTCTGCCGAATCGTGAGGGTCATTGCGACCTGGATGGCGCAGCGCTGGTCCAGCAGACAGATGATACGGAGAGCGTGTTCGAAGAATGGATGCGCACATACCACTCATCGAGCGCGCCCGTAATTGAGCACTATCGTGCCCTGGGCCCGTTCATTGAGATGGATGGTGATAGGTCAATTGGAGGCATTGCGGCTGACATCGTCGCTGCCGTCGACCAGTTCCAACCCCTGCGCCGAAATCTCACTGAAACCGATCAAGGACGGACGCAGGCGAAGCTGGCCTCGTCGTCGGCGCTGCCTGTGCCTTTGTAGCGGGCCATTTGTGGATATGGGCAGAGTGGACGGGTGCGCACTACCTTGCCGTCGACCAGGCGGCTTGAAGTGATCTGGTCTGGAGCTGTGCCGGACTCCACCCAGTTGATGAGCGGCGTCATGGCGTCAAACACGTTGGGGCCGATGCCGCCGCCGCAATGGAACATGCCGGGCACCATGTAGAGGCGCGCGAAATCGCCGGTGGACGTGCCGATTGTTTCCGTCAATTTGTCGTAGTACTCCACGCCCTGGCGGGGATTGAGCTGCGGATCGGCCCAGCCGAAATACATGATCAGCTTGCCGTTGTGCTGGCGGAATGCGGCGAGGTTGGGATCGGTGGCGTCTAGGATGGCCCGCGATTCGGCGACACGCCCCGAGTCGCGATCGATGTCGAAGCCGGCGACGGTGGACGCGGGATCACCTTCAGGAAAAGCAATGTCGCCAAGGAAACCGTCGGCGTAGTACTTCCAGGCGCCGGGCCGGCCATCGGCGTAATTCAGCTCCTGTCCGACCCAACCGCTCTGCGGATCCTGCTCGCCCGGCTTAATGGCGAAGGCTACGGCGCCGACAGGCCATCCGGGGAAGATGCGCTTGCCCTGGCTCATGACGTCGGAGTGGATGAGGTTGACGGCGGTGATTTCGGAAGGAAGAAAGCAATTGGCTCCATCGACTCCGTTGGCACATTGGGGAAGGTCGCGGTCGGCATGGAAGTCGCAGTGGAGCGGATCGCTGACGAGTCCATCCTGCAGGCCGTCGGCGGCGTCACACTTGGCGTATTCGGCGTCGGCCAGCAGCTTTAGTTTGGCCGCGGGAAATGGCGTTTTGGCGAGGCCCTGCAACCAATAGGCGCGCGCCAGATTGCCGCCGGTGAAGTCGATGGCAGGTGAGCCGGCAACGATGCCATCAAAGTCGGTGGGAAAGCGTTCGGCAAAGATGAGCCCCTCACGGCCACCTTGCGAGCAGCCATCAAAATAGGACTTCGAGGGCGCGTCGCCGTAGTAGGTGCGCAGGAGCATCTTGGCGGTTTCGGCGGTCAGATGCAGAGAACGGAATCCGTAGTCGAGCAGCTCTTGGCGATTGCGAGCGAACGTGGCACTGGGCTCTTTCGCGGCGGAATGGCCCTGATCAGTGGCCGCTACCGCGAATCCCGCTTTGAGGCCGAGGGCGCGATTGCGAATGCGGCCCGGAACTTGAAAAGACTCCCCTGCGAAGCCCCCATTGCCGAACATGTAGAAGCGGCCGTTCCATACAGTGGGCATGTTGACTTCAATATTGATCTCGGGCGGGATCATCAGGCTCACGCGGCAATGCTCAGGGACGTCGGCCGTAGCGGCAATGGTGGTGGCCGAGATGATGGAGATGTCGTAGCTGGTGAGCGCTCGCAGCGACTCGCAGGAGACTTTGGGCTTCTGTGTCGCGGCGGGAGCATGCCAGTCGCGGAATTGAACCTGGCCTCCTCCTTGTGCGTGCAGAGCGCCGGCACACAACAGTACAGTAATGAAAACCCGCATGGATTGACCTCGGGGGCGAGTATAACAGCCGAATCACGGTAGTGCGCTGCATGAATCGTTGTTACGACCGCCGCAGCGTTACGATAGGAATCGGAGGCAAGCCGAATGCTTATCGTTCGTGTTCATGTGCGGGTGAAACCCGAGTCGATCGCGAACTTTATCGAACTGGTGTTGCTTAACTGGTAATTGCAGGGTGACGGTTTGCCGGTAATTGGCCCGGAACTGTAATTTCAACTCTGAGGTTTGGCTAACAGGCCGAACCTGCGTCGGCAATCCGATAGAAATTTCTCTCCCGATCGGCGACTGGGCTGGAGGACCATCGAAGTTCAAACTGTTTAGCGGAATCTGCCGCTTCCTTTGCCATCCCCATGTGCACAAATAGCACCGTCCGCGTCTCATCGCGATCGATCTCAAAACCCATGATCACTCCGGTCGCATACAGGGATAAAATGCCGCGGTTGTCCTTCAGTCCGTCGAACAATGGAAGAGCTCTGTCTGTGAGTGCGGACGTTAGTTCTGCGTACGCACTCCTAAACTCGTCTCCGTGTCGGGAAGACCACCAAGTATCATTCTTGCCGAGCAGTTCACCAATCCTGGCGCGGATCGGGCAACTCCAGTCCTGCGGCATTTTCGATTGGTCCTAACCGCGCAGCTCCATGAGGACTTTCGAGGTCACTCCGAAGTTGATGGTGAACTGCATTTCGCCGGGGTCGCTGAATCGACTTTTCTGCAGCCCATTAACCTGCCAACACTCTTGTGATTCTCGTCCAAAACTCTGGCCAGATCGGCGAAAGCCATGCGGCTTGAGAAACCGATTAACATCACTCAGGATCCGGTTGAAGGCAACTTGCGACGCGGAATTCACATGATCATTCAATCACATCGGGGGATTGTTGGTGGTTGGCAAACCGGACGTCACTCCATTTTCGGGTTCTGTCCGGTTTGCAGGTGAGAACGCCCGGAATGGTTCAATCCAGCCTGAACGCGGCACTTGATCCCTGTTCCTCACCTGATTGTCCAGACCGTCGGTCTGGTACCCCACTACTGCCGTGGAATACCTACTGCTTTTTCGCCCACGCCTCCAGCAGATCGATGTCGTGGTCAAGCACGCCGGCCGAGCCGCGAAAACCGGCTGAGCCGCGCGGCTGATTGTCAGGCGTCCACCACTCATAGAATCCCCCCACGCGTACCGCGCGATCGATCATGGGACGAATCTCGCGATAGGCATCTGCGACATCTCCCTCGTCGATCAAATCCCGCACCATGCGACCGCCGAACCAATCCCAGTCGCCGCCGTTTTGATAGGTGTATGGCTTGATCATCTGCGGGTTATGGAAGTAGCCGAGCGGATACGCCGGATACATGGTGAGCCCGATGGTCGCCGCATGCGCCTCGCGCACATCGTCGTCCATGCGCCTGAGCGAGTTGGTAATTTCCTTTGGCGTCAGCATGCCGGCCTCGATGGCCACGGCAGTTCCGCCGTGGTAGGTGATCGCATTCTCGTCAAAATCCGCAGGAAACGGCGATCCAGCCAGATACACGTGCGGAAAATATTTCTGATTCTTCTTGTCCCAAAGATATTTCCGGGAGTTGCGCTTGAGCTCGTCGCGCGTCTTCATCCAACGTGCGGAGTCGGGCGTGTCCTTGCCGAGCAATTCAAGATAATCATTGATCGCCACCACCAACATCGCATTGTCGTAGACCGAGAACGAACGATGCGAGTCCTGATCAAGCCAAACGCCAAACTTGGACTCCGGTTGCACGTCGCCCCAATCGGCGCGCGTGGCGCTCCAGATCAGGCCATGCTGCTTGTCGAAGCGCTCGGTCAAAAGATACTGAAGAGCAAAACCGAGCCGGTCGCGCACGCTGCGGCCGTCGATCTGCTCGTCCAGAATCGTACGGTCGCCGGTGACAGTCACGTATTTCGAAACCGCCTGCACCAGCGACGGTTCCTGATCGACTTCAACGGTGTTCTTGTACGTCGAGAGCCCCGGAGCAAGCGGCGTTTCGCGGTACGGCTTTTCAGTTTGTCTGGGGTTCAACGGGTGATAGCCGTCCGGAATGTCACCCTTCGGTCCCTGGAACTTGAAGAACGTCAGAAGCGCATCACGCACTGGGCCGCGCGGATTTACTTCGAGCGAAACCTCGATGAAGGTATTCAGGTCGCGGATCCAGACCTGATGGTAGCTTTCGCCTGCATTCAAGCCAGTCTTCAGTAGATCGAGCGCCATCTGATGCACCTGGCGCAGGCTCTGGTCGTCGCGAATCTGTTTGGCCAGAGCCGCATCCGTGTTGCCGGCGCTCGGCGTCTGTGACTGGAGAACGGGCGCGCACAGGCAAACGGCGACGGCCAGCGTGCAAGGATACAAATTTCGCATGTGCAAATTCCTCAAAAGTTTGACTACGGCTGCGTATCGCTCAACGAGGGCGGTGCATCGCTGGGGGCGGAGCCCCATGCCGGGTTGGATTTGGCGCCGAGCGCGAAATGCAACGTGCCGCCGGCGGTAATGTCGTGGAACGAGATCCAGTTCTGGTTGTGCGTGTGTCCGTTGAGTGCGGCGCTCTGGATATAGGGCGCATCCTTCCCTGCGCCCGCGGCATCAATGGTGAAGCTCTTGCCCGCGTAAGGCTCGTGCAGATGAATGACAACTTTGGGAAAGACGGGTCCGGTGAGCTCGTAGGCCAGGCTGGCTGGATCGATGCTGTAGATGCCCATCATGCTCATCACCGCCCACGACGACATTTCGCCGCAATCGTCGTTGCCGGGAATGCCGTCGGGCGCCATGGTGTAGTTTTCGTTCAGCACGCGGCGCACCACGCGCTGCGTCTCCCACGGACGGCCTGAGAAGTTGAACTCAAAGGGCGCTTCGAGATCGGTTTCGTTGTACGGGTTGTAATACTGGCCGTACCAGCCGGGAAACTTGTAGTTGAAAAATTCTGTGAGGCGCTGGTTGAAGAGATCGGGACCCACGGCGCGGACGAGCCACGCCATGTCAGCGGGCGCGAGCCACTGGTAATGCCAGCCGGTGCCCTCGATAAAGCCGCGGCCATCCTGCATGGGATCAAAGTTCGGAACCCATTGTCCGTCAGCATTGCGCTGGCGGAAGAAGCGGTCGTCGGCATCGAAGACGTTGCGCACATAGAGGGCGCGATCGTAGAGCATCTTCGCGTCGCCGGTTTTTCCTAGCGCCAGCGCCAGGCGATAGAGCGAGGCGTACGCGACCACGTCCTCCTGCAGGTTCGAGACGGAGCCGTAGCTGACTTTATCGTTGGGCGCATAGTGCAGCTTGTTGATCCAGTCGATGCCGTCCTGGCCTCTGTAGGGATGGCCGGCAGGCGGCGCTTGTGTCGCGTCCTTGAGCATTCCCTCCCACGCGGCGTTCATGTCGAAACCGTGCAGGCCGTCGAGCCACGCCGTGGCCATCACCACCGTAAGCGGGCTGCCCGCCATCACGTTGGTGTAGATATTGATCTGCGGCCAGCGATCGATCCATCCGCCTTGCTGATACATCAGCACGATCGACTGCGCCATGTCCTCCATGCGTCGCGGCTCGATCATCGCCACCAGCGGCATCTGGCTGCGATAGACGTCCCAGCCGGAGTAGTTGGCGTAGATCAGGTGGCCTTTCTCGGCGTTATGGATTTTGCCGTCGAAGCCCAGATACCGCCCGTCGGCATCGCTGAAAATGCTCGGCATCAAAAGGCTGTGATAGAGCGCGGTGTAGAAAATCGTGCGCTCGGCTGCGCTGCCACCTGAAACTTCAATGGTGCTCAGCTCGCTGTTCCATGCTGTCAGCGCCTCGCGGCGGATGGCAGAGAAATCCTTGCCCTGTGACTCGGACTTCAGATTGTCGCGCGCGCCGTCGAGATCGACGTACGAGATACCTATCCTTGCGGTGATGGTTTGCGGATGCGTGGCGGAAGGCCATGAGGCGTAGGCGCCGACCACCGGGTGATCGGTTGACTGCGCGGCGCTACGACCACTGGGAGCGAGCGCATCCGGCCCGCTGCCCGCGGCATCGCCCCAGGTTCCAAACTGGGCGAACGGCTGGCTGAACTCCATCACGAAGTAGACTTTGTAGCTTTGTTGATTGCCGCAGAAGGCGCGGTTCTCAACGTAACCCTCCATCGTGCGATCGCCGACAACCTGAATGGATGCGCCGGTGGTGAAATTGAGCGTGTGGCTGATGGGCACGAGAATATTGGCCGCCTGCCCCGCGGGAAATGTGAACTGCGCCATGCCGGTTCGCTCGGTTGCGCTCAACTCGGCGTCGATGTTCCACTGCAGCAGATTTACGCGGTAATAACCGGGGGCGGCGGCTTCGTCACTATGCGAATAGGCCGACCGGAGATCGATGGGGCGCGTATGCACGGGCCCGTCGGTCGCGGTGAAGAACACTTCACCCTCATTCGCGCAGCCGGAGCCGCTCATGTGCGTCATGCTGAAGCCCTGGATGTCGGTTTGCGCATAGTGGTAGCCGTAGCCATGGTTTTCCGTGTCGGGGCTGAGCTGCACCATGCCGAAGGGCACGGCCGCTCCGGGAAAGAGATTGACTCCTCCGCCGGGTCCTTCGCCCGTGCCGATGAATGGGTTGACGCTGGCGGCCGGTCCTACCGCCGGCGCGGTTTGTGCCGGCAAAGCGTGCAGGCAAAAGCATAAGAGGCCGAGCAAAGCCGCTGAATGCAAAGAGCGAAGCAGGAGACCGGTATCTTTACGGGGCGATTCTGTGCTTGCTTTCATGGCATATCCACCTCCATCCATCATAATCGCGCCGCGGGAGCGGGCGGGTTGCGCCTGTGTATCAGGCTCCGCCCGCGGAATCCCGCCTCCGCAAGCACCTTTCCAGTGACGCTGAAATCAACGTCAAAATCCCGATGCGTAGCCATCCCGTTGGCCGATACCGAATCACGAAGGAACTTGCCCCGGTCTCGGCTTATTTCGATCGAGAAGCTTGGTCCGGACCATCCCCGGCTGCGTGGGAACGATTTGCATCACGGCGCCCCACTCCACCCTGGGCGCTGGAACGGCGGAGAAGGGCTGAAAAGCAAACTACAAGTGAGACTGCCAACCCAGAGCAGTGACACGAGTACAAAATCACTCTGGACTCGCTTGCCGTCGAAGAGCATACATGAGCAGCAGATACGCTGTTGCCATGTTCACCCTTGCTGTTCGGCTAGCAGTTCACACCATCAGGGCCTGCGGCGGACTTGCACCGCCTAGTCTGCGAAATGGCCACCACAGCCAATTCGCTCGCGCTTACGCGCTACGCGCCATGCCTGACGCACGAAGAAAAGGGCGTTGTAATCACAACCAACGCCCTCTCGGCCTACATGAGGAAACTGGTACCGACAAGAGAAGAAGCGCAACCAAGAACGGCTCGTAAGGGAAGTTCGGTGACGTCGTTAACTACTGGGAGAAGGCCTGGACAATTTCAGATGAAGCCGGACGTACCGCTGTAAGAATGGGGCGATGTATGGTGGCCCGCTGGTGTGAGAGAGTATTTCGCGGACGAGGATGGGGTGATCTGCCGGGACGAGGTCAGATGGCTTCATGGAAGCAGGTGCGGTCTGACTGGGAGCGGGACGGGGGCGGTAGACCATCTGGCCCGTGAACTCGGGAAGGTACTTCTCCACCGGGTCATCGAGATTGACCTTACCCTCATCGACAAGCAGCATAAGCGCCGCGGCGGTGATGGGCTTGGAGACCGAGGCAATCCAGAATAGCGCGTCCGCGCGCATGGGAGTTTTTGTTGCCAGGTCGCTAAAGCCGACGGGCTCGAGGTAGGCCGCGTGGTCTCTGGTGGCGACCAGGATGACGGCGCCGGCGATGGTGTGATTGTCAACCAGCGGTTGCAGATAAGATTGGATGGGGGCCCGTGGCGCGGTAGCCTGGGAGAAGATTGCTGGGCCACTCGAACACAGCAGCCCTCTGAGGAGCAAGCGCTGGGTGATGGTTTGGAGCGCGTTCATTTGCATTCAGGGCTCCTTCTTTCTACTTCTTCATTGGCATTGAGCGTTTCAAGAACAGATAGCTTGCATCTGCGTGCGAAGTACCATGGAAAACGTTTGCTACTTCATTGAACCAAGAACTGCAATCCGGCGTTGCCGCCCGGAAACAGGACAAGACTTATCTGGGCAAGGCGAAGGCAACGTATGCGCCTCCCACTGGAGACTTCGGGTCACGTCCGCCGCTGGCGGCAATGACCACATATTGACGGCCATTCACCATGTATGTTGAGGGCGTAGCAATGCCGGCGAACGGAAGCTGCGTCTCCCATAGGAGCTTTCCGGTCCGGCTATCGAAAGCGTGGAACTGCCGGTCGTAGACTGTGGCCCCGATGAAGACGATGCCGCCTGCAGTGACAATCGGGCCTCCGTACAACTCGGAACCGGTGTTCCTAATGCCTTGTTTGACCAGTTCGGGATACTCGCCTAACGGAATCCTCCACAGGTATTTGCCGGTCTTGAGATCGATTGCGTTGAGGGTGCCCCAGGGGGGGCTGATGGCGGGATAGCCGTCGGGATCGAGAAACTTGCGATAGCCGGTGAAGATGTATTGCGCGGGGCCGGTCTCCGCGGGCGCCGCGTCGACTGGATCGGCAGTGGCTTGGCTGACGGCATCGCGCGCGGGAACTGTGACCTGTTTCTTGCCCATGCCGGATGTTGGAGGCGCGTCTGTGCGCAGGTAGTCGAGGAGCGAGGCGAGGGTTGGATCGTCGATGCTCGGGAAGGACGGCATTCTTCCTTTGCCGTGCTTTACATCGTCAGTAACTTGTTGCGCGGTAAGTCGATTGAGAACTCCAACCAGGGATGGGAACGCGGGAGGCGCTCCGACGCGGTTGACGCCATGGCAAACAGCGCAATGATTCTGATAAACCCGAGCGCCCGCACTGCCTCCTTGCCCGGCCACAGTCAACCCGCCGGTCCAAGCCATCTCCGCTGAGCCGACATACAGGATATCGGTGGCCGGATCGATCGCCGCGCCATTCCACTCTCCTCCTCCATCGAATCCCGGAAAAATCACAGTCTGTTTGTCCAAAGCGAAGGGAACAAACTGGCCGCCGCTGAGAAACGTGTGAAATGTATTCACTGCCCAAGCATGGGCTTCAGGAGTGCGCGTGGTGAGCATGTTTTCAGTTAGACGCTGGCGGGCAAAGGGCGCGGGCGCGTCGGGCTTGGGCTGGGTTGAAGAGGTGATCTCGCCGGGAACAGTGCTTGCGGGGTAAGGAAGTTCGCGGATAGGAAAAAGAGACTGTCCAGTGAGCCGGTTGAAGAGATAAATATAGCCTTGCTTGGTGATTTGCGCGAGCCCTTCGACGGTCTTGCCGTTTTGCTTGAAATCGTAGAGCGCGGGTTGCGCCGGCAGGTCGCGGTCCCAAATATCGTGATGCACAGCCTGGAAGTGCCAGAGCTTCTTCCCGGTATTGGCATCAAGAGCGAGCAGTGTGTCGGCATAGAGGTCGTTGCCGACGCGATCACCGCCATAAAAATCGAAGACCGCAGAACCTGTTGGCACGTAGACGATTCCGTGCGCTGCATCAAGCGCCATACCGGCCCAGTTGTTGGCCGCGCCTCCGGTTTTCCACGCATCGGGGGGCCAGGTCTCGTAGCCGGGCTCGCCGGGACGGGGGATGGTGTGAAAGGTCCAACGCAATTCGCCGCTGCGAACATCGAAAGCGCGAATGTCGCCGGGAGGCGCGGGATGGGTTTCGGGGTTGCGGCCGCCAACAATAATGAGGTCCTTGTAGATGATGCCGGGTGTGGTGAGCACGACAGATTGAGCCTCGTAGTCGCCGCGCAACTGTTTGCGCAAATCGATGCGGCCCGCTTCACCAAAGGTGGCTATCAGTTCGCCGGTGCGAGCGTCGAGACAGTAGAGAAAGTTGAGTACGCCGGCAAAGATTCGTGGCTGCTCGCCATCAGTCCAATAGGTAACGCCACGGGCGGGTTGCGTGGAATGAAGTCCGGAGTCGAACTTCCACTTTAGCTTGCCGGTAGCAGCGTCGAGGGCAATCACCTTTCCTGCGGGCGTGAAGGCGTATAGCACGCCGTCCACGATCAGCGGATTGTCCTCGATGTTTCCCTTCTCGCCGGTATCGAAGCTCCATGTCGTTGTGAGGCGGTGCACATTGGCGCGGTTGATCTGCGCCAGCTTCGAGTAGTGGCCCGCATCCGCTCCGCCGTTGTAGACGGGCCAGTCAACCCTAGTCTGTGCTACGCCGAGCCCGCAAGCAGCGCAGGCAAGAAGGATTTCAAGGACTACTTGGCGGCCCATCGCGTCCAATCCGGTTGCTTCCCCCTTTGATTTTCTCTCCATTGTCGCCGTGGAATACCCATGCCGCCAAGTCAATTCTAAGAAATCACCTTGGCGGCTCCATCGGCTTTCAGGAGGCTCCTGCGCGAGTTGAAGCCCATCTCCGGATTCACCTATGTTATCCTTTTGTGGAAACGATACCATATTGAGCTGACCGCGTGTAAAGTCTTTGGGATTCGCCTTGCACGGCAGGATGCGCTCGATGTCAGCGGAGAAGGCGCGGGGATTCGGAATTGGACACGTGTCGCCACGTAAAAATCGTGCGCTTTCGATCTCGATGTGACTTGCCGCACTGACCCAGCTGTTCTTGCGCGACAAGTATGGGATGGATTGGGCTCGGCGGTCAGCAGGGGCAATGCGAGCGATGAGCCGCGTCAGAGGCTAAGTTCGTTTCGAGGGGCTTGCCAATGCAACTCGGGAAAGAGAAAACTCGCTTGTCACGGCGCGGTTTTGTGACCGCTGGTATGTTGGGCGGCGCAGCTGTGGCGATCGGCTGCTCCTCGGCCAAGCAGGGGAATTGGGATTTTCTGAGTGACAGTCAGGCACGCACGCTTGCCGCAATCTGCGATCAGATCGTCCCCGCCGACGGCTTTCCCAGTGCCTCGCAAGCGGGAGTGCTCTATTACATCGACAAGCAGCTCGCACGGCACTATCGGCGCAATCGGGATGAATACAGACATGGTTTGGAGCAGGCCAGCCACAGAAGCCGAAGTCGCTTCGGAAGGGATCTCGCCGATTTAACTTCGGAACATCAGTTGGAGATTGTGCGCGCGATCGAGCAGGAGGATCACGCGTTTTTCGAACTCGTACGCAAGCATACGTTCGAGGGCTACTACGGGTCGCCGCGCCACGGCGGCAATCGCGACGCCATTAGCTGGCGGATGCTGGGTTTGGCTGAGCCTCCGGTACGGGGACGCGCTCAATACGACTTGAGAAAGCCGGCCTCATGAAGCAGGTAAACGCAGTGATAGTGGGGGCCGGCGCCGCAGGCGGAATCGTCGCCAAGGAGCTGGCAGTGGCAGGCCTTAGCGTTGTCCTGCTCGAGCGAGGCAAGTGGTATACCGCAAACGATTGCCGCAAAGACGACTTGCGCAATCAGCGCACGACCGTGCTGGGCAATGCGTTTGGGCCTGAGGACGAAGGCAATCCTCGCGTTGTTGTCGATTCCAGTGGAGTGCCTCGCATCGTTCTACCGAGCGAGGGAGCCTATTCCAATAACGCAGCCTGCGTGGGCGGCGGAACACTCAGCTACGGAGCACAGGCCTGGCGCTATTTGCCGCAGGACTTCAGAATGCGCTCGACATATGGAGCCCCACAGGGCAGCTCGCTGGAAGACTGGCCGATCTCCTATGACGATCTGGAGCCGTTCTACGAGAAGGCCGAATACGAGATTGGCGTATCGGGCGACTACTCGGGTACGCCGTTTCACGGTCCGCGCCGGCGTCCCTTGCCAATGCCTCCGCTGCCTCCGAATCGGGAATTTGGAATTCTGGAGCCGGCGGCCAAACGTCTCGGGCTGCATCCGTTTCATATTCCCATCGCGCGCAACAGCGTGCCTTATAACGGCCGAGGACCGTGCATGAGGTGCCGGTGGTGCGTTGGATTTGCCTGCGAGGTGGACGCTAAGAACGGCTCGCAGAACACCGTGATTCCAGTTGCGCTGGCTACCGGCAACTGCGAGTTGCGCACGGAATGCATGGCGAAAGAAATCCTCACGGACCAACGGGGACGCGCACGCGGCGTTTCCTACTTCGATGCAAACGGGCATTTGCAGGAGCAGATTTCCGATATCGTTGTGGTCTCAGGCTGCGCCACGGAGTCCGCACGCCTGCTGCTGAATTCCAGGAGTTCGCTGTTTCCCAATGGGCTTGGGAATCGCTATGACCAGGTGGGCCGGAACTTGCAAGGCCACTATTACACGGGTGCGATGGGTTATTTCGACTACGATACGTACGATGACATCGGCCCCGGAGCGAGCATTGCCATCAGCGATTACAACCACGGCACCGCTGGACTGTGCGGCGGAGGAATGCTGGCGAACGAGTTTATACGCTTGCCGATTCACACGACCGAACGGTTGCCCGCGAACACGCCGCGTTGGGGGCTGGGGCACAAGCAGGCGATGCGCGAATGGCACAAGCGGACCATCGTCATCACAGGGCCGACCCAGCAGATTCCCTCGGCCGACGCCCGGGTCACTCTCGATCCATCGGTAAAAGACAAGTGGGGAATTCCTGTAGTCCGTATCTCGGGCAATGTGCATCCCCACACCTTTGAAATTGGGGAAGTGCAGGCCAAACGCGCTGAGATGTGGCTCAGAGAGGCTGGAGCGATGAGTACCATCGCTACCGCGAGCCGCCCCGCGATTGTATCGGCCGGGCAGCATCAGGCCGGTACTTGCCGCATGGGCAACGACCCGCGAGGTTCGGTTGTGAATCGGAACTGCCAGATTCACGATGTGGACAATGTCTTCGTAATCGACTCGAGCGTTCATGTGAACAACGGCGGCTTCAATCCCGTGCTTACCATCATGGCCATCGCTTACTACGCATCGGACGCGCTGGTCCGCGATTGGAAAGGCACACGGTTCCGTCCATGAAGCGATACCTGAAGATCGCGGCAACGGTCATGGCATTGACGGCAGCGCTTGCGATTGGCTGCACCTTTGGCGCGTCTTACTACTACACCACGCGGTACGGACAAGGTTGCGCCAATTGCCACGAAATGGCGGTCGTGGTAAACGAGGTGCATTCCTCGCCTCATCGAAAGATGGGTTGCATGAGTTGCCACGAGGCGAGCCTGGCCACCAAGTTGCGGCACACCATGGTTCATATCTTCGGGCCAGTTCCGGAGACCATCCGGCTGCGCGACACAGATGTTCTGGAGATGACGCCGACCTGCAAGAACTGCCACCAGCATGAATACGCCACCTGGCAAGCGGGTCCGCATAGCGCCACCTATAGCCAGATCTTTGCAGATCCCATACATAACTCGAAACGCATGATGATGGACGATTGCTTCCGGTGCCACGGGATGCACTTCAACGGCCCCATTCGCGATCTAGTCCAGCCGCAGAATACGACGGGCCCGTGGCATTTGATCCGCGCGGGCTTTGCCGATCAGCCAACGATGCCTTGCCAGACATGCCATCAGGTACATCGCGAAGGCACTCAGGAGATCAAGCCCGCCGGACGTATCTCCGTTGCGGGAGCTGCTGTTCACGATTCGCTGGCCTTCTTCGACCGGCGTGAAGGCATCCACTTTATCGCGGCTTCGCTCAGCATTCCGCAGCTGTACGATGGCCCCCGCGCGCTGACCATGAGTCAGGACGCGCGGCAGGCGATCTGCTACCAATGCCACGCGCCACGCGAGCCTGAGGCGGGCAGTCCGGCGGCGGTGCACCACTGGGGCGCACAGGCGGCCACGGGCGATGACCGCACACCTTTGGGCGTGCACGAAGGGCTGAGTTGCATCTCCTGCCACGATGGGCATAACGAGAACGCCCGGGCGTCATGCAAGACCTGCCATCCAAAGATGTCGCACTGCGGAATTGACGTGGAGAATATGGATACGAGCTACGCGAGCGCGGCTAGTGCGCACAATATTCATTGGGTTAAGTGCACGGATTGTCACCAGCATGGCGTGCCAAAGGCGAAGGCGCCGGCCCCGTTGAAATCGCAATCGGTGGCCAATCGAGAAGGAAATGGACAACAATGAGATTCCTCTAGCGGCGTGAACCACTGCATACGCCAGTGCTGAAAGGGGCGCCGTTTTTCGGTTTGTCGTAACTAAGATTTCGATTGAGGTATTTCACGAATTCGGGCACAGAGAGGAAGAAGAGAGGCTTTATGTCGAACACTCGTCGGAAATTCTTGCAGTCCAGCGCGGCCCTGGCCGTAGGCATGATGGGTAGAGCGCCAACAACGATGGCGGTGGAACCTGCCATTGGGCCGCACGCACAGAATTTGCCCGCAGGAGCAGAGGGGACGCCCATGCAGAGCGCCACACCATCCGATCAGGGTGCCGAAATCCAGGTTCCGAAGATGAAGTTCGGCGCGGTCGAGATCAGCCGTCTTGTTCTCGGGGTCAATCCTCTCTATGGATGGGCACATTACAACAAGAACTTCAGCAAAGCGATGACTGACTGGTACACGCAGGACAAGGTCTGCGAGGTGATGCACAAGGCGAACTCTTTCGGCATTAATGCGTTCAATTACGTGAACGCGACTCGCGCGCCGCAGGATTTGGCGCGGTTTCAAGCCGAGGGCGGAAAAATGCATCTGATTATCCAGGTTACGGGCCATGACGATGCCGCCACGCTGGTTCGGGATCTCAATCCCCTGGCGCTTCACAGGCAAGGCGAGGTTGTCGACGTAGCCTTTCGCAACGGGACGATGAACAGCGTTCGGGAGTGGTGCAAACGCGCGCGCGACCTGGGCGTGCTGGTCGGCGTGGGCACACACAAACCGGAGGTCATCGAGCTGGTCGAGGAACAGGGATGGGACGTCGACTTCTACGCCGGCTGCGTTTACAACCGCACGCGAACCGAGGAGGAATGGAGGCAGGTTCTCAACGGTCAGTTGCTTGAAATGCCTCATGAAATCTACCTCCAGAGCGATCCGGCGCGGATGTACAAGGTCATCCAGCAAACGACAAAGACTTGCTTTGCGTTCAAAATCCTGGCTGCGGGGCGCATCGGTGATGAAAGCGTAGCGCAGGCTTTCCGTACAGCCTTTGCAGGCATCAAGCCGCACGACGGCGTTTTCGTAGGCATGTACCCCAGGAATAAGGACGAGATCAAAGAGAACGCCGAAGCCGTTCACGGCATCCTGACAGGCGCTTGAGATTCGACGCGCATGGGAGAATCAGCGAACTGTGCTTCCTTGACTGAGTGCGTCGCGTTCTGTGAGAACAGGTGATGAACATTGTGTGCCGCCTCACCTAATCGCAGCTCGACTGGGGCCGCATCAAGCGATGGGGACAGCAGCGCGCTGAAGGTGAGCTTAATTCATGAATCGCCGCAATTTTCTCCGCAAGTCTGCAGCATTGTGCACTCTTCCGTCCCTTCTCGACTCATCTCCAGTAGCCGCGGCAGGCACAGACGATCCACTGCTGTCGTTGTCGCAATTGCCTCCGGCGACCGATTCCCTTCTCGCGCCAATCGATCTGAAGCCCGCGCGCTGGATCTGGTATCCGATGGGGCGCTGCCTGCCAAGCACCGTCGTGCTGCTGCGTCGCGAGATCACTCTCGATGCGGTTCCGAGCACAGCAACCGGCCGCATCCTTGCCGATAGCCGCTACAAGCTAACCGTCAACGGATCGCGGGTGCAATGGGGCCCGGCGCCGTGCGATCCGCGCTGGCCCGAAGCCGACCCGCTCGATTTGGCTGCATATCTGCGCAAAGGAAAGAACGTGATCGGCGCCAGCGTGCTGTTCTATGGCGAGGGAGACGGCACCTGGATCGTCGGCAAGCCGGGCTTTCTCTTCAAGCTCGGCCTCGAATGGCCTGATGAACGCCGGGAGCAGGTGGTTTCAGATGAAAGCTGGATGACGCACCTGGCGCACAGCTGGCCGCCGGGCCACTACAAGCGCTGGTACCTTCGCGCTTTTCAGGAAGAGTTCGATGCGCGGCTCTATCCCTACGGCTGGGACGACTCCGACTTCAAGCTGGGCGACGACTGGCGGCCCGCCCGCGTTTATAGCAGTGGCGGGGACAAGCCATCGATTTGCAGCAGCACCGCCACCGTAATGGAAAGCGAAGGCGATCCAAAACTGTGTTCTCTGCGCGCACGGAGCGTGCCCATGTTCGCCGAGCCTGTGCTTGGCGGCTTCTCGCTTAAGGAAAGCGCATGGCTCACCTGGCATTGCACTCCGGAGGAGTACTTTGCAAACGAAACCGCAGACGCCTTCACTGGCGAATGGGCCGCGGCTGCGCGAGAGATCTCTGCGGGCGTTTGGCAAGTTGAGCCGAACGGCGAGAAAACTGCCGCACTCACCTTTGCCCGCAACGAACAAGTGGTTGGCTGGCCGATGTTCACTGTCGATGCGCCAACTGGAACCGTGGTGGAGATTGTGGTTCACGAAGCGCACCGGCCGCGAAGTTGCTTTCTCCTCAATACCCACTTCAATTCGTGGAGCCGCTTTATTTGCCGCGAGGGCGAAAACCGATTCGAGACATTCGACTTTGAGAGCTACCGTTGGATTCAGTTCATCATTCGCAACTACAACCGGCCGGTCACTTTGAAGAATCTCTCGGTGCGTCGCCGAGTGTACCCATGGCCCGGCCAGCCTTCAATCGAATGTTCTGATCCAGCCCTCAAAAAGCTCCTGGCCGCCAGCGTGAACACATTGAATAACTCGGCGCAAGACACGGTCGTGGACGGCATGGCGCGCGAGCGTCAGCAGTATAGCGGCGACTGCGGCCACCAGATCCACGCCGTTTATCATGCGTTCAACGAGTACAAACTGCCTGGGCGATTTGTGAATACCTTCAGCCAGGGCGCCACAACAGAGGGCTACTTTTTCGATTGCTGGCCTGCGTTCGACCGTGTGTGGCGTGTGGCCGAACGCAATCTCAAATTGACGCGCTGGGGACCGATTCTCGATCACAACCTGGGCTTTGCATTCGACTGCTACCACCACCATCTCTACACCGGCCAGCTGGAGATGCTGAAGGAAGCCTATCCGCGCTTTGCGGGAATGGTCGCCTACTTCGAGACGATTCGCGACCAGGAGGGTCTGCTCAGAGTTGAAGATCTCGGCATTCCATGCGTGTGGATGGACCACAACGCCTACCTCCAACAGCGCCACAAGCAATGCGCATTTAACCTTTACGCTGCCGCCGCCTTTCAGCACGCGCTCGCGCCGCTTGCTCGCGCGTTTGGCGACTCGAGCGCGGCGCAGACTCTCGAAGAGTTAGGGCGTGAGTTGCAAAGTGCTGCCGTAAGGCGATTTTGGGATCCGGGCCGCATGATCTTCGTCGCGAATCTACCTTGGATCGCCGAAGAGGGGAACATCCGGACCTGCGATCGTTCACTTGCGACCTCGATTCTGTTTGACCAATGCCCCGGCGGCTCCACGGCGGCGACAGTCGCAATGCTGGCGAGCTGCCCAGTGGAGATGGGCCTTTCTTATCCAGCGAATGCGGTTTGGCGATACTGGGCTCTGGCCAGGGCGCACGCCATGCAGGTGGTTCTCGACGATTTCCGCACCCGCTGGACGATGCCTTCAATCGAAGAGAACAACACGCTCTCTGAAGACTGGAGTCCCACCTACGACAGCACATCGGAATGGAGCCATTGTCCCGTGTCTCCACTCATACTGCTTTACCACGGCATCATGGGTCTCAAAGCGACCAGCCCGGGATTTGCCACCTGTGTCATCGCGCCGCAACCGTGCGATCTAAAGCAGATTGAATGCCAGGCCTGGACTGTGCGTGGCCCGATCAGTTTTTCACTCAAGCGCGAAAGCGCCGGTCGAGAGCTCAAGTTGATGGTTCCCGCAGAGATTGACGCCGAATTAATCCTGGAAGCAAGCGAGGACGTAGGCCTGTCTCCCGGCAAGGAACCAGCGCCGACCGGCTGCCGCTCCTACCGCTTGCCTAAAGGCAAAATAGTGACACTGATGCTCAAATACTCTGCAGTGTAAGCGCGTTATTCAACCTGAACTCCTTTGCTCCTGGGTCCCAGCTTGTAAGTTGAATAAACAGTGATGCTGCGGGCGGGCAAATCGTCCGTAAAGACGGCACGCCCGCGGTGAACCGCGAACTTTGCCCCAGGCTTTAGTTCAATATGGGCGCGGTCGCGTATCGACGGAGTTATCTGATACCGGTAAAAGTGTAACGATCCAGCCAGTTTTTCGAACACGAATGTCCCGGCCATGTCCTCCATGGCTTCGTTCACCACCAAAACGGTGACCTGACCGCGCGGGCTGCGCAACGCTGCTGCGGCCAGACGCTGGACGCCATCGACTGTTCCACCTTCCGTTTGCAGTTTCAACACCTGCGAGTTCGCCGCTGTGTAGCGGGTCATCAGAGCCCACATGTAGTAGGAGTTTGGATGGGGTCTGAACTCGGGCAGGAGCCGGGCCGTTTTTGCGTCCCAGGTGTCAAGCAGTTGCCACTGGCCGTCGAGGTCTCCGCGATTGAGGAAACTCCATCGATTAAAGCCCTCGACGCCGGCATTGATGCCGCGGACTACGAGAGACGCGTCCTTGAGATTTGCCTCATAACTGCCTGGCTCTGGATTACTCCCTCCCCAGCCATAAGCCATGCTGCCGATCTCGGAAAGGAAAAATGGCTTGCCATGCCGATGCGCCCATTCAGCCCATGCGCCGATACGCGACACGGTGGTCGACATCGAGTACTCATCATCCGTTTTGCCGGGCTGGTCAAGGTGGGCCAGATAAGAGTGAATGTCGTATGCACCGATGTATGGATCGAAATCGATTTTCGCTGGATCCATCGGAGGCATGTCGGTCCAATCCGGTCCCGAGACCGGTAATACGATGCCGCGGCGATCCAGCGCAGAGCGAACTTTCCGGAAGTCAGGAGTCGCAGCAAGCGGTTTCAAATCCGGCCCTTGCCACCAGGAAAAACTCTGGCCCGGTTCGTTGTTGACGCTCAGCCAACGAATGGAATTGTATCCTTTCACTGTTACGAGGTGGTATACAAGTTCAGCGAATCCGTCTGCAAAATCGTCTTCGGATAGCGGAGCGCTCCTCACCCGTGATTTCGGATCGTCGCGCAGCTCAGGCAAGGCATTCCAGGTGGTGTTGCCCCACATTTGCTGGAGGAATACTGGCACGCGGCGCGCCTCCGCCCAGTCAAGAATCCGGTAGAGGATGCGCATTTCCCGATTGTCCCAATCAAATTGATTGCGCCCCGGTTAGTACATCCTCTGTTCCAACTCCACCCGGCACCAATCCAGACCCAGCCAGTCGGCGCGGCGGTAGAGGGATTGCCACGCGGCCTCATCCTCTGCCGGCGGGTAACCGCCCCACGCGCTTCCTCCCTTGCCGTTGGGAATGGGTGTGTCAATGGCGTGCCAGGATGCGCCGAACCCTCCCAGCATGGTACGCACCGGCTGGCCTGCATCCACCCGGACCGTCACATTGGCCCCCCAGCCCGCGTGACAATCCGAAATCACAAGCAAGGACAAAACCAGACTCAAGCATGCTTTTGAATGTGTTCGCATCGATGGATCTCCTTCTTGCAGGTCAAGCTATTTTGAACTTCAGCGAACTCTGGGCATTGGTTTGTGTCAACCAATACGAATTCCAAGCATGAGATTTTAGCGGACGCCAAAAAAAAGAACCTTTGCCCCGGGCTTGTCGAACTTTGCTTCAATTTTCGCCCGGCCAGCGCTATCTTGTGAAACTGTGACGCCCTCACTGGTCCAGCGCCCGGTGGCAACCTTATGGCGCGTAATGTAGTGATATGTGCCCCGATCTGTAGCAAAAATCACGACGGCGCCTCGGCCGGTAGTCCCGGATACCTTCTCGTGAATCTCAGGACTTCCGGAAACGACGCCCGTCACAACAGGATCGCTTTCGGTAATGTCGTTGCGCACCTGCTTGTATCTGGCTAAGATGTCGCCGGTGAAGGACACGCCGGATTCTGAAACATTCAGAAGGTCTCCCCAGATTCCGTTTTGACCAAGGATGAGAGAGGCCACATCGACTTCCTGCCATTGCCGGGGATCGTCGGGAAAATAATGCGTGAGAAACAAGATTGACGGAATCCATTTGTCGAAGGTCAATGGCGACCGAGCGATCCATGTGCGCGCAGGCCCTTGATAGAAAAACAAATTGGTATTGGTCTTCTCCCTATCGATGGGTAGATCGTAGTTCTCAAAGTAGGGCCCATTATTGATGAGGAAGAATTTTCCCGATGCGAGAAACCCCAATCCCATGGCGCGGTTGCGCTCTGTAACATCGAAGTCGACGATGGTTCCAGGCACCGCGGCCGCCACCTTGTCCGCAACCCTGTTAATGTACTGAACCAGTTGGAACGCATAGGAGTCCGCCCGCTCCTGAGGAGTGTTACCCTCGCCGCCGTGATCGTGATGCGGGTCGTTGCATCCATACTGACCGATCCCATCCCACTTGAAATAACTGACGCCGAGGTCTTTCGCAATACGTATCAGTTCATCGGCGAATGCATCGGCATATCCGCTCACCATGCACATCTGATAGCTCTTCTCAGTCTCCCATATTTCGCGAGGTTCTCGAATTCTTCCGTCCCAGGACATCCGCCACTCCGGATGTTCGCGAACAGCCTGGCTGGATACAGCAGCCGAGGTAGGGCCAAACCACAAGCCAAGCTTCATGCCATATCCGTCGAGCTTCGCCCTGACGGCCTTCAATCCATCCGGGAACCGTCTGGCGCTTACCGTCCAGTCGCCCGTCTTTTCGTACCACCCTGTGTCAAGCACGAAAACATCGATCCCCATGCGGTGCGCAACGTCAATCTCTCGAAGAATGCGATCTTCATTCATCGACTCCAGATATGGCTTGCCATTCCACCACTTATTGCGTTCCTGAAAGTTCCAGGTGTTATAGAAGATATAAGGTATGCGACTGGCAGAGTTTGAAGTCATAAACTTCAGTACAAAGAGCCGGTAAATAGACGCCAGTCGATCCATGCCTCCTTGCACCGCTGCTGTCTCCAGCCAGATGGTTTGAAAGCCGTGATTGGCGTCTATAGACTGGCCGGGAAAATAGTTTCCCTTGACGGCGTCGAGGCGCACGCTCCGATCGGGGGCGAGGCCGAAGTGCAGGAATGCATCAGGGCTTTGAGATCCGTGCTCATAGGCCAAAAGGAAGCTGCGTCGACCGTCGCTGGCGGCAAGAATAGGACCCATAAAAACGCTGTGGTCTTCGAAATTCTCATCTCCGATCCTCTGTTCTGAAAGCATGTAACTATGAGTTATGTCGGCAAAGTTGGAAAGTGATATTTCTTCCGCATCCGGCAATTGCTTGAGTGAAGTTTGCAGGTAGGTCAGCGCGTTCTCTCCAGATGGCGCACTGAGGGTTCTTGGCTGGTCACTATTAAGAAGATAGCGAAAGCGAATAACTGGTGTGTTGTCGTTAACCTGAAACTCGACGCGCAACCTAAGCGCTGGATCTTCGGCAAGCTTGCCTTCAAAGGTGTATTCCGTAACTCCTCCGTTGATCCGGACAGGGGCTCCGATCGCGGCAAAGTGACGGACCATGGCCGTGATCTGCCTTCCATCGATGTTGAACGTCGGTGGAGTAAGAGAATGCGCTGAGCCGTTTGTGGCCGTGCCATATCGCCAGAGACACTTCTGACCACAAGAAAAGGTTATCCATACCTGCCCACTGCGGACATCGGCTCTTTTGATAGGGGCGATTTGCGCCAAAACTTGCGACGAGAGACCGCAGATCAGTAGAATCCCGGCTGCCATTGCTCTTGCTGCGCGCACTCCCATTTAGATCTCCTTCTTCAGCGATGACTCAACTGAATCTTTACCTACGTTTGGACGCTCTGATCATCTCGTTTGATCGCAACTATCAACCTTTATACAAGCGGCAATTCTCGCCGACTTCGCTTCGTGGCGCAACGTCTGCCTCACTTTTCACGCTTGCGTCTCATTGGGAAGACGGCGGAGAAGACTCATGGCCAGAAAAGCTGTGCGCGCGAATCAAACGCCCGTGACTACATGAGCGCCGGTAATCCCCGGGCAAAGCTGGCTCGGGAATTCATTAGCGCCACTCCCGATATATACGCAATAGCTGCAATTGGAACAATAAAGCCCACGCGGACCGTGCTGTGGTCGGCGACGAGTCCCATCAGAGGCGGCAGTATTGCGCCGCCGACAATTGCTGTGACCATCAGCCCCGACAATTCGTTCGCGCGCTCAGGCATTTTCTCAATAGCCGCGGAAAAAAGCAGGGGAAAGATATTGGCAAACCCCGAACCAATCAAAATGAAACCAGCCACCGCAACCGCCCTCGATGGCGCAAACATGCCGAGCAATCCCGCAAATGAGACGATGCAGCAAAGCAGCAAAAAAGTTGACGGCTTGATCCAATTGAGGACCAGGCTTCCGCAAAACCTTCCGATCGTCAGGCAGATGAAGAACAAACCCGTTCCGAGCAAACCGACTCGCGCGATATCGAGGTTGTACTGTTCTTTCAGAAAGAGAGGTATCCCGGCGCTGACACAAACCTCCGCCCCAACATAGAGAAAGATCGCCGCGGTCATCGCGAGTACATACGGATTCGCAAGAAGGGCAAGAGACGAACGCATCGTAGCCACGTTCCGACGTTCGGTGTCACGCGGAAGACGAAGCGTTGCAGCCGCCACGATCGTGAGGATCAAAGCTGCGCTATAGATCGGGAAGATCACATGCCAACTAACTCCGAAATACCTCCCTGCGATTACTGGGATGGCAGCGCCGGAGAGCGACCCCAGTGCCTTGATGAATTGACCCATTACGAGGTTCCGTGGAAACCTGCCTTCTGCGGACACATCGCGCATGATGGGATTTCCCGCAACCTGGAGAATGGCAGCTCCAGCACCGAGCAGGACAACGGTCACAAGAAAGCGCGAAAACGTCGTAATGCCGAAACTGGCATTCAAGACTCCAGCCAGAATCACAGACAACCCCAGTATCAGGACGAATTTCTTACCGCGGCTATTCTGGAGCAGGCCGGTCGGTATGGAAAGGATTCCAAACATGCCCAGCCCGAGGAACGGAATCAACGATGCGACTACATTGGTAAGCCTGAATTCGTTTTTGGCCAGCCCCACAAATGGACCGACGGCATCGCCGAAGCCCATCGCCAAAAAAGCCAAGTAAACGGGAAGCACTTTCCATTTCATTCTCGTCTCCCGATTGGGGCCCTTCAGCTCCCTGCCCTGATAGGTGGTTGGTCGAGGCACACAACTCCACCCTCCCGATTGCTAGGTTTCAGGGTCGCAATATAAATACTGGAAACGTTGCCATAATGTCAATGTTTTGTTTTATACTTGCCCTCATGCCACATCAACCCACTATTCCGCGGCGTTCTTTTCTTGCCGGAGCCGGTGCGGCGACGCTTGCCATATCCCTTCCGAATCTGTTCGCCCAAAGCCCTGCCAAGCCGCTCTTTGTCCCTCCTTTGGAGCCGGTTGACCAAAAGAAACTCTCCTCGCTTTTGGATGAATGGCTGGTCACCGATAGTCCAGAGTTGCATTCCCTCATCATGGAGGCCTACGCGAACTGTATTTTTGGCAAGGTTCACGCCGCATCGCCTCCGTTTGCGCATCGATGGGTCGCGCCTGGTGGAAGCTACTACGCTCAGTGGTTGTGGGACACGATGCTGGTTGTCGATCTGCTCGCGGTGCTGCCCAAGCAAGAGGAGTTGATTCGCGGCCTCTTTCAGAACTACTGGGATTTTCAGCAGCGTTGGAATGCCGTGATGCCAGAATTCAAGCACGACATGGTGCCCTGCTCGATCGCGCCCTACGATTCGCCCGGCAGCCGCGACGGCAAGCTCTGGCGCACTGAACCGGCGTTCTCGCAGATTCCCATCCTTGCGTGGGGCATGGAACGAGTTTACATGCGCAATGGAGACAAGGGCCTGCTTCGCGCGGGTCTCACGCATCTGGAAAACTTCCACGAATGGTTCTGGCGGGAGCGCGACATCACGGACGCGGGACTGATCGGTGTCGGTTCTTATAGCGGCGTCGCGCAGGATGGCCGATATGAGGGCTTCGATCACGAAGTCGACCTCGACACACTCAAGATGATCCCGCATCCAGGCCGCCCAGCCGGCGAGAATAACGGAGCTTGGTACGGAGACATTGCGATCCCGTCGAATACGGCTTACCTGCTCCGCTCGGAGCAATCACTGGCGCGCATGGCGGCAATCCTGGGCGATCAGGACATGGCCGCGCGCCGCAAGGCTCGATATGAAAAAGGCGCCGCCGCAATGCGCGAGCACATGTGGGATGACGACGCCGGCTGCTTTCTCGCAGTGCGCGCGCCCGGCATGGAAAAGATTGCGGCTGCCAATTTGGGCAGTTTCATTCCGCTTTTTTCTCACGTGCCCACACCGAAGCAGGCAGAAGCAATGGCCGCTACATTGTTAACACCTGCATGGGCAACCCCGCTGCCGATCCCGTCCGCGCCGACGACCTCGCCGGAGTATTCGTCGGGAAAGTATTGGCAAGGCGACGTCTGGCCCGCACCGAACTTCCAGATCGCTACAGGATTGGCATCCTACGGCAACCGCGCGGCTGCTGAGCGAATCGCGGACCTTTCGGTGGCCAATGCACTCAAGCGCGGCATCTCTGAGCGTTATGACTCACAAAGTGGAGCGGCCCTGGGGGTTCCCGATGTTGGCCTGTCAACTCCAGTGCTCACCATGGTTCTGGACGGGCTCACCAGCAGCCGCTACCAAATCCGGGTTCGCAAGCAAGTTGAATGAGCACTGCTCAGTTGATGCTGCGAGGGGATCATTCCATCTTTGTTGTGGAATCAGCCGTTGCGCCGTCAACGTAGCGCACCGCCTCCTGTTGCGGTCCGGTGGAAATGCCCGTGAGCGCAATCGCGGAGGAATCGGCGCCGCCAATTTGCGCAAAGACCGCGGCATTCGCCGGTGCACGCATTCCGGTGAGAAAAGCCCGGCGCGTGCTCTTCAGATCGATGAGCGGCGCTCCGCCCACCGGCGCCGACGCATCGAGACCGGAGAGAATTACGTCCTCCACGTCTTCGCAGATCATTGCTGGCCGTTCATCAGGCTTGTCCGCAATGAGCTCGATATCGCGTAGCCGCACACGATCTGCGTGGCGGATATAGAAGCCATACGAAGGAAAGTGCCCAAATAAGCGCGACTCAGGATACGTCGCGGGAAGCTCCGGGGGATTCAGCTTTGCCCAGGCGGCGGTTCCATTCGCCGAGGTGCGAATGCGACTGTTGCTCACAGTAATGTCGCGCGGGCGCAGGCCCGAAATGCCCATAATGGAGCTGGTGATGACCGCCCCAGTGGCGTCTATGCCATCGATGAGCACATTGCGCAGGAACGATCCTTCCGCGTTGCCCGTACGATGTGCCAGCCTCACAAAGATGGGAGCGCGCACATTCTGCATCCGAATGTTGGACACTACCACCCCATCAACGCTACCGCCGTCCACCATCTCCACAGCGATCCCGCCCATGACGCGCGCGTTCAAGGGACTGCTCTCGTCGTTGTAGATCACCGAGTTGCTGAAGACAATATTCTCGAACGATCCATGTGTGGCAGTCCCCATTTTGAAGCCGTTGCACGAGGTCGTCAGGATGCAGTTGGTAATGGTGATGTTCTTGGTCGGCAACATGCCACCGTAAGGGTTCTCGCTCTTGAGACAGATGGCGTCGTCTCCGGTGGAAATATCGCAGTTACTGACCATGACGTTACGGCAGCAGGTGATATCGATTCCGTCGGTATTCGATCCGTAATCAGGATTGCGAATGCGAATGCCATCGATGACCACGGTTTCGCAAGCGATGGGGCGCAGCGTCCAGCCAGCCGAGCCGGTGAGTGTGACGCCGCTGATCTTGAGATTGCGGCACATGGCGAACTCGAGCATCGGCGAGGGGCGGTGATTGTCGATCGGCTTGTAATCGAAAGCAACGCAGTCCTGCCATAGATCCTCCTCGGCAGGGGGGAGCCTGTGGATGTTGCGCCAGTAGGCGGAGCCCTGACCGTTGATGGTGCCCGGACCACAGAGCGTCACATCGTCGGCATCGTGAGCGAAAATCACGTGATGGCCGTTGGCGTCGCCCCACATGGATGCGCCCGGCCGATAAGCGTAGTCGCCGATTGAGGTGCTGCCAAGCAGGACGCAGCCTGCCTCAAGATAAAGCGTTACGCGGCTCTTCAGTTCCAGCCCGCCTATCAGGAAAGTTCCTGGCGGCGCGTAAACAAGGCCGCCGCCGGCCTGAAACACATCGTCGATCGCTCTCTGGATCGCCTGCGTGTTGAGCGTCCTGCCATCTGGCCTGGCACCGTAATCGAGGATGCTTTTCGCAGCCGGAATGGAGCCCGCCGACGCGACGGAGGGCGCCGCCAATCCCAAGGCAAAGGTTGAAGCAGAGAAAAACTCACGTCGCAGCAAGGCCTACCCTCATTTCTCATTGGCGTCGGGCGCTTCAATTTTGGGTACGAATCGACACCCGCTATGGGCCGCGGCAGAATCCACGAGTGGGAACGCTTCCATTCCGACATTCCATCATAGCGATACGAGAAACAGTTGACAAGCATGCGCGGGATATTTCTTTAACATAATGCTGTTTTTGAGCGCCACAAGCCTAGGATGTGGTGTATAGTTTTCATGCTGGATGGAAACGTTTCCTCCCGTACTCTAAGAGATGTGCATTTAAAGAAAGTTCGAGACGCGGTGATCAAAATGACTAAGCCCTCCAACCCTCTCGCCTATGTTCTATATTTGACGATTTTATGCCTGCCTATCACCGTGTGGGCCCAGCAAGCACAACAGATCGATCCGTACATCGGAAGCGATGGGGGAGGAAACACATTTCCTGGGGCGCTGATCCCCTTCGGCATCCTGAAGGCCGGACCAGATATGGGAGACAACGATGGGAACGCCGGCTGGCTTCCTGGCAAGCCCATCAATGGTTTTAGCCAAACCCATATCAGCGGGTCGGGCGGAGGCGCCAAATACGGTAACGTGTTGATCCAGCCTACGGTAGGCGCTGTGCTTCCTGAGGACCACGGCTCGGCGGGAGTGAATGAGCGAGCTGCCGCCGGCTACTATGCCGTTACCCTCAACCGCTATCACATCGGTGTGGGGATTGCGGCTGCGCGGCGCACAGCGATCTATCGCTTCACCTATCCCGCCTCGCCGCAGGCTAATCTGTTGATCGACGCCGGTCACTGTCTCAGTTCGTTTGCCTACCAGAACGAGAACCAGTCGATTGACGGCTCGTCAATAAAGATCGTCTCTTCGACTGAGGTAGAGGGATCGACCAGTGTCATCGGAGGATGGAACCAGCAGCCCACGGCTTATACCGTCTACTTCTACGCCCAAAGCGATACTCCGGCTATCAGCAGCGGCACTTGGCGAGACGGCAAAATGCACCCTCGCTCACAAGCAGAAGATGGCGCGAAGGGCGCCAAGAGTGGCGCATGGCTCAGCTTTCATACCCGCGCCGGCCAAGTGATACAGCTGAAGATCGGCATCTCCTTCATCAGCGTGGCACAGGCAAAACAAAACGCGATCTCGGAGGTCCACGATTTTGATTTTGCCGGCGCACGCACCGCGGCGGAGCGGGCATGGGATCAGGCTTTGGCCCCAATCAGAATTGATGGCGCCAGCGAGGACGACCTCAGTCAATTCTCCACGGCAATTTATCACACCATGTTTCAGCCCACCGATCACACCGGCGAGAATCCGCTGTTTCAGTCAAAAGAGCCGTCGTACGACGACTTCTACGCGATCTGGGATACCTTTCGCACCTCCGGCCCTCTGCTAACACTGATTGCGGAAGGCCGGGAGAGCGGAATCGTTCGCAGTCTCGTCGATATCTATCGCAACGAAGGCTGGCTGCCCGACGCGCGCGCGGGAGGCTATACGGGCCGCGTACAAGGAGGCACCAACGGCGATATGGTCATTGCCGACGCCTACCTCAAGCACCTTCCCGGGGTGGACTGGGAGGAGGCTTACAAAGCCGTAGTCAACGACGCCGAGCACACGCCGCCGAACCCGATCATGGAAGGCCGCGGCGATCTGGACTGTTGGCTCAATCGCGGTTATCTCACCATAGAGGGCACGGACCGGCCGGCCTCGAAACACATGGAGTATGCGGCCAACGACTATGCGATCGCGCTGTTTGCAAGAGGACTGGGAAAGGATGACGACTACAGGAAGTATTCCCATCGCGCGGCAAACTGGTACAGCCTGTGGGATATGCAGGCAACGGACCAGGGCTTCAAGGGTTTCATCTGGCCGCGGCACCGCGACGGCAGTTGGAAGGCAAACTTCGATCCACTGCTGAGCGGCACCTGGGGTAGCGACAATTTTTATGAAGGCAACTCCTGGACCTACTCAACTTATGTTCCACAGGATGTGGCGGGACTCATCGAAGCGAGCGGTGGTAATGCGCGCTTTGTGGAACGGATGGACGCGTTCTTCGACTTACCCGGACGCTACGATGTTGGAAACGAACCTGGCTTTCTAGCTCCTTATCTATATATATGGGCCGGACGCCCCGATCGCACTCAGTTCCAGATACGGGACATTCTCGCGAAGAACTACCATTCAGGTCAGAAGGGCCTGCCCGGCAATGATGACTCCGGGGCCATGTCCTCATGGTACGCATTTGGAAAAATGGGCTTCTATCCAGTTGCCGCGCAAGATGTTTACGTGATCGGAAGTCCGGCCTTTAAGCGGGTGTCGATTCACCTCTCGAATGGTCGCACTTTCGCGATCGAGACCGAAAACAACGCACCTGACAGACCATATATAGCCAGCGCGACATGGAATGGCAAGCCGTACCAGAGAGCATGGTTTACGCACGAGGAGTTGATGCAAGGCGGGACGTTGCATCTAAGGATGTCTGCCACGCCGACTCACTGGGGCTCAGACGAGCCTCCGCCGTCGCTCTCGATTCCTAAGGCTGCTGGACTCCACCCGACGCAAAGCTTGAGATAACGGCCGCATTCTCTATACTGGCGCCTGCAAATGCTTAAGGACCTAGCGGACTTTACTGAGACTGGCATACAAGCGCCGGTTCAGATTTCGCTCAATACCACTACCTGCCCATCGCCAGGACGCAACGGCACGTCGATCACCCAGTCTGTTCCGTCGCGACGGACCGTCAGTATTGAATGATCGTTCAGGCCGCACGCTCGAGCGGCGATCTTTCCGCCCGTCGCACGAAGTCGCACCTGGGCAATGTGTCCCTGGTTTCGCCATTCGCCTACGACGATAAACTGCATTCCGGACATCCTGAAACCGTAGCCGCAGGCTCCTTTGCTGAAAGCGAGCGGGACATTCAGCAACTCCTGCAGGCGAGGGAGCAAGTCCTCCGCATCGTGAGAGGTCATAGACTTTGGATCGAGCTTGATGATGCTTCCCGGCGTCTCGAAGAGTGCGTGAAGTCGATGTTCGAGAGAATCGGCCGACGAGAATGCGACCATCCTGACCCCACTGCCCTTCAACTTCTCGAGCGTGGCGATTTCTTCGTCGACAAACACTTCGGGATTTAGAACGATCAATGATGCTGAGCCCTTCCATTTGCCAAGGGCAGTTGCATTGGAAACGAAGGGAATGCTCAACCCCGCCTCGTGGAGACGTTGAAAAACTCGCGCCAGGCCAAGACCATCGGGACTGGCAGAGAAGAGATAGTCTGCGTTGAAGCGGAAATGATTGGGGTCGGCGAAGCGAATCGTGCTGATGACGATTCCGGCGCCGATCGGCTGTTGCGGGGTCAGTAGAGAATGGCGTTCTTCGATCCGCCACCATTGCTCCCAATCGTTCTGAGCCATCTGGTAACTGATTCCAACGTTTTCGTTGTATCCGGCGGTGTAGACAGATCTGTACTCGCCGTCGTGCCAGATGGTGGCGCGCCAGGCGCGGTCGTAGTACAGGCGGCGCAGCGGCTCCACTGTGCAAACCGGCGCGTGCCACTCAGGCGAGTTCAGCGTGTTGGAGACAAAACCATATTCCAAAAGCGTTGACATTTTCCAAACAGGATTGTGGGCGAGTATTGCCATTTGACGGCCTACAGTCAGGCTCTGAGAACCCTCGGCCATATCCCAGGTGGAATCGTCGCTCATGCCCTGAATGGTTTCTGCAATCTCTTCCGCAGCAGGACCGGCGATTACCGGGCATCCCTGCGCCGTGATCAGCAAGCGCTTGCCGCGAGCGGCAAAGCCATCACGAAGAGTGCGGAAGTTGTGCAGATACTGCGAGAATTGCCACTCCTGCCACTCATCTTCGCGCTCATTATGGATTTCGGCAGCGATCTCTTCGCGGGTTCTGCCCTTGAGAGGCGATTTGCCGGCGGCACGAAGATGTGCATCGAACTCAACAAAATCTTGCCAGCCGTGTAGAGTATCAATCTGCGGACCAGTTTCCCATCGGTCGGAGTTGCCCAGTTTGGCGATTTTCGAATCGTTCCAACGCGGTTGTTTGCTCATGGCGTCAACCAAATTGGGAGTCGCTTCGTCGAAAAGCGGCACGCCGTTCAGAAATGTTCTCCACGGGGCGGCATAGTGCCGCATATCGCCTTCGGTGACATACAGGCGCCCGGCCTCCGTTCGCGCTGTGCGGCTGACCTCCTTCAACTGGCGGCTGTACGCCCAGATTAGGTCGTCCGGAGTCGCCCAGCCCGGCGGATGCTCGGCCGTGCCTGTGCCAAGCGGGAAACAAACGCGATAACCCTGGGTGACAATGAACCCCAACTCCGGTGCATTAGGCGGAACCAGTGCGCTGTTCGGAAGCAGAGGTTTAAGCGGATTCAAGACAAGGATTGGCGCCGAGCGCGATACACCATCGAAGTTCGCGTGAAGCCGGAAGAAGGCGGGCGATCCATCGGTGTTACCGTCAGGAAGGGTGCTTGAAACCACGACCTGGCGACGCTCTCCAGGTTTGAGCGCAACCGCCTGATTCAGCACTGGCACACTCATCCCCGAGTGGGCGTCTTCCAGTGCAACGGTTAATTCTCCGCTGACCGGTGCGGGCGTTGGTCCTGCCCAACCCTCAAATTGGACCTCAGTCAACGCCACGCCGCGGCTTCGGATCGGGCCTGAAGACGCCGGAATCCTGAGCTTCATCTGCGTGCCAGTTACGGGCGCAAAATCGAATACGACATTCCCCGAGCCTTTGCAGAAATGTTCAACAAGATTGATTCCGGAGGCTAGACGCTTGCCATCCAGCTCCAGAATTGCCGCATCGGGATTGAAGGGATCCTTCTCCTTATAACTGCCCACAAGCGTGATAGAAGCCAGCGTGACTGGATGCGGAAATGTGAAGCTCAGAACATTCTCGGCATTCGGATTCCCGTACCACATGCTGTATGCAGCGATTGCGTCGCTCGGCTTCTTGTTAGCGACCATTGAACCATCCACCAGGGCCGAAGCGGAAGGATTGCCAGGAGTGGTCTCATCCGCAACTACGGCCAATGGTCCCAGGTCTTGCAGACCGTTCGAGATGACCACCAAACCATTCAGTTTGGCCCCGGGAGGATAGGCATAGGCTCCAATGCGCGCTCCGCAACGATCGGTAAATGCCTTCTGAAAGCTCGTGCCGGGAGCATCGAAAGGATAGTCCCAATGATCGATGTCGTCGGCAAAGACGTCAATCGTGGTCTGGTCTGAGAAGTCGGCGAGCATTTGCCGCTCCAGGAGCAGGTTCGCTCCCGCAGAGCCCAGAATCGCGACGTGCACATGGAACGTATCGCGAAGGCCGAGCGCCTGATAGCCGATCTCGGAATATTGCGGAAATGTCATTTCGATGGCGGCGGTTTGAGCCGGATGCAGAATGACACTTTTGAGCAGGTCGTATTCAAATCCCAGCGGCGCGTTTTCCCATGTGTAGGCGCGGCCGACAATCTCTACTGGTAGCGAAGCGTCTGAGTTCTGCCGGAGACGGATTTCGATTGACCGTTTACCATAGGTCACGGTCAGTTCGGGAGTGACGGTGGCAACGGGCACAGTCGATATAGAACTCGGATTAAGCCACGCGAGGACAGGCTGAAGCAAGTCCTGGTTGCCGGCAAGCTGATCGAACCCGCTGCCGAAGAGGACGGTTCGGCCCGCGCCGTAACAGCCTGTAACCATAAGAGGCGTAGCTGCATTGTCGCTTCCCCGCAACCGTATGCGGACATCGCGCATGAGAAGAGGACGCGTCCAAAGCTGGTCGCCCGGCTCGACCGGCTTGAGCAGGACCGGCGTATTGCGCTTGTAGATTGCATAGCGCGATTGCCCCCGCTGGATAGACGACATCGGCTCGACAGTTGAAAAGAATGGAAGAGAAATATTTTTGGGTAATGCCGAGTGATAAAACTCCGGATCGGCCCAGCCAATTTGAATCGCACCACTTGCCGGCGACCTCCTGTATCTGTCCGAGGCCTGCCACGTGAGAGCGGGAAGAACCTCGCCAAGAAGCATGGAGGACAACTGTTGCGAAGCCGGCAAGGCAACCATCAGTGTGGCGCCCTGGCGCACGCGGTCCTTGATCGTCGCCACCTGCGGGTCGGTCAAGTCTTCTCCGTGGCGAGGTTCAAGAACGATGAGGTCCGCGCCGTCGAAGGTGGCTTGAGTGGTTCGCCAGCCAAGAGCAGCAGCAAGCACCGCGACTTGCGATGCAGAGAGATTTGAAGCGATCCTTAGTTCGGAGGCATTAGACGGCATTTCGTAATCACCTTGCAATTCCTGCTCTTCGTTGAATACTTCTGCGTCTTGCTTTACCGGAAGTTGGCACTGAAATCCTCTTTGCGCTTGAAGGGTTACTCGCCAGGCACCGTGCTCATCAGCACCACCGGGCCCTCCTGCCACAAGATAAGCGGCCCGCGATTCTCGCTGCCCGGCGTATTCTCATTCGCGTAATATGGCTGGAGTCCAATCCAGCGATTGCCAGTGCGTTCAAGTTGAGCGGCTGCGGCGATTTTGGGCGCGGCGGCCGACGCATCTTCCACCAAGTTGAATTCCGCGATCCATCGCGTATTGCCGTAGGCGCGCCGGTGCAAGCCGAATGAATAAGCATCAAACGCCGCGAGAGCGCCGGGATGGTCCCACACTCCGGGCGCGTAGTATTTGGCTCGCCAGATGAGTTTGGGCATCAGTCCGGTATCGGCAAGTACTCCTCTGTACTCATCCTCTGACGCTTGCGTGAAGCCAAGACGCGCGTATCGGTTCAATTCCGCAGGGGCTTGTGCCGGCAAAGCAAAGCCGGGCGTGAGCGGGTCGCGATCGAGAAGGCCCGGCACAGGGCGGGACCATCCGGCGCCAGCGACAACACCGTTCACGATATGTTGTGACAGGAAAGCCTCACATGCCAACTTGACACCGGAAGAACTCGTTCCAGTGATTGTTACGATTTCAGTTTCGAATGGAGCGGTAGCAATGGCGGTGGAGTGGAGAAAAAGATTACGGTCGCTCTCTATGTAGCCGATGTCACCTCTCAGCGTTCCAAATCCAAAGACGTAAAATCCTTCCGGCTTATTGTGCGCCTCTCGCTGCCAGGCGGTAGCAATGAGAGGATCGCCAGACAGCCCAATCAGAATGAGATGGTTATAGGCACGATCGGCGAGAGGCCCGGAAAGCAAATGCCTGCCGGTGACTACGGTGCATTGTTCGCTTCCTCTCAGAACTTCCAGCAGCGGATGATTGCGTGTGGCCGCAATTGAATCGGCGGCCTCGCGAATCGAAGCCGGTGCGCTGTCATCTACGGCGACATAGAGCCCGTGAGAAGATGGGCCAGCGGCCATCGCCAGCTTCGGAAGACCAACAGCAGAGAGAATGCCCGTGCTGGTCACTGAATAAAGAAAGTCTCGACGTTTCATGAACGTCTCCTGTGGTTCAATCTTAGGACGAATGATCGGAGTTGGATCGGTGCGGCTTCAACGAACTCCGACACAGTGATTGTTCTTCTTCGATATGCATTATCGCGTGTTCTTCGCCGGAGTCGCGCCGGAAATCGGGATATCGGCGGTTCCCAGCCGCCCATCCCCATCGCTGCGCACAACGAAGCGTAGCCGGTATGTGTTCGGGCCTTGCGGAAGAGCGATTTCGACGCGCACCAAAGCGTTCGGTCCCGTCTCCGGTGTGGTTCTAAGCGGTCGATGTGCCGTAAGCTCTACAGTCGCGCGGCGCAACACCTCGTTCTGATTGTTGACAGCTGCCGCCACAACTCTCAGCCTGGCAGACTCTTTACCGCCATCCGGTGTCCAAGCGAGTTGATTCTCTGGAACTCCAACCACATATGTATCGGGGACTCCTGGCTTAGGCGCGACGGATACAGTGAGTCCGGTGTAAACCATCGTGCTCGCTTCCGCCGCCGCCAAATCATAGGTCATGCGCGAGTTTGGCGTGCTCGAAACCGCATCGGCCTTGGTGTAATAGCCGTCGCGATAAAAAGCGTGAAGACCAGTGGTAACGAACCCGACGCGAATCTTGCGATACGGCTTTCCAGCATCCGACTCGTTGGTCGGACGGTAAGAGAGCGTGTAATAGTTCACCCCGTCGCGGACACTTTCTCCGATCTCCCGGTCAACGTCGTTGCGCGAGTAGAACGATTTGCCTCCTGTCGCCTTCGCAAGGCCGGTAAAGTTGACGTCTCCCGCAAAGGGGTCCGGAGCCGTCGCGTCCATAGCTCCGTCCATCCCTCCTAAGACTGAATCCGCGTCTGAGGTCGTAGCTATGGTCGAGCTGAGAATTGTGGGATCGATCGTATAAAGAGTAACGCGCGAGTCGCGAAGCATATTGACCGCCTGTTGCATCGCGTAGGTCACACCTGCGACGGCTCTCTGGGAGATCGCGGGGGAACTAAGATTGATGCCCGCAAAACCCTTGCCGACCCAGATGATATTTTTGTGGCCCGGGTGTCCTCTCGTTCCTTCAGCTACCTGCTCCAAGGCGCCAAGAGACTTGGCAAGCGTCGTGAACTTGCTCTCGCCCCTCTCCAGATTCCACGGGTAGTGCGTGAGGTGATGGTCGAGAGCGCGGAGGATTTCCGCACGGTCCTGGGTATAGTCGTGGATTACCGTAAACTTGTCGAAGTTGACCGCGATGAGCATGGTTGGCGCTTGCACCTGCTTCGACTGTGCATTCAGATACTTCTTCAACGCGTATCGCGCAAAGGCCATGTCCTGGAAGCTGGTATTCATTTCATCGAGCACGACGATATCGACCGGCGATTGCGGGGCGCGGCTTTCCAGATCTTTGGTAGAGGTGATGGGGGCGCCCGCCGGCACAGGGTGCGCCGACGGCGGCTCAAAGTTCAGAATGGTCTGGGGAACCCCATCCTCGGTAATGCGAAAATCGTCGCGAGTGAGATCGTCCCGGAGCTGACCGGAATGGTCCGTGACAACAACATCCAGGACGACGAGACGGGTCGTACTTACGAAATCAGGCGGAACAGGCCTTTGCGTGAGTTCTTGAGCTGCACTGCTCCAAGACAGCAACGCCAGTGCGGAGGAGATCAGAAAGAGGCAGCTGAGGAGCCTCGGCGGATTCGCCATTTGTTTCATCCTCTTGGGGAATTGCGTCAATGATCTTGCCGAGGAGGTGCAGTCACTCATTCTATGATTGGGTCCTCGAAACTGAACATCCCTATATCGAGTGACGCAGTGAACGCGAAAGTATTTCGAAGGTCGCGACTATTGTTGACGTGAAAAATGGCGGAGCGCCAGAAGCAGCGCTCCGCCATTTTTCGTTGAAACATCAGAAGGTGAATTCAGCACCGACGCGAATGATGCGGGACTGAACCTGTGAATTGCTTGCCGACAAATTGCCAAAAGATGCGACGTTGGAGTTGTAGGTGGCGAGTCCAGTGGTGGCGCTGACGGTGGTGCTCGACCACGGAGTCCTGGACGAAGGGCCGTAATAGACTGGGTGGTTGAAGATATCGCTGAAGGTTGCATTGAGGTTCAGATGGTAGCTTTCCCTGATTGCGAAGCCCTTTGTGATCCTCATATCCATAAGGAATTCACGGGGAGAGCGTGCGCCCGACAGGGTGCGCGGAGCGTTGCCGAATGCAGGCGCACCAATCGAACCTGGCATGCCAAACGCGCCAATCTGAATAATTTGGCCGGCTGAGTTGGTGACGATCGTGTTATTGAAGTAGGAGGTGACGCCTCCCGTTGCAAGACTATTAAAAGGATTGTGCTTCCAGTGCGGGTTGATGATGGGAACGCCCGGAATGAGATTCGGGCGCAGTGTATAGCCGGAAGGCAAAACACCCGCTGAACAGTAACCCGATGCTGCGGTGCATCCAGCGGTTCCGGCCGGCACAACCTGGTAGAAGTTACCGGCGCCTCCAAGCTGAATATAGCTGGGATAACCGGTGATCCAGGTTGTGATTCCAGAAGCGGAGAAGTTCCCGATCAGGTTGTCAACAAGGTGGTTGCCAGTATTGAAGCGCTCACCGACGCCTACTGGCAGCTTCAGGTTGTAACCAGCCTTGAACGCGCTATCTTGATCGAACGTTGATACGGCTTTTTCAGCCTTCAGGTTGAACGGATCCTGCACTGCACTCTGGCCTGAGCCTGCGGCCGCTCCATTGTTGATATCGGGAACGTCGTCCAGGCTTTTGGTCCAGGTGTAATAGGCGAGCAGAGTAAGATCTTTGGTGGCGCGCTGGTTGCCGCTGATATAAAGCGCGTTGTAATTTGACGTACCATTGCGCTCATAGATCTCTGTCATGTTCTGGTTGAAGAAGTTCTGGTAGGGCTCAAGTCTTTGCAGGTTGGTCTCGTTGAGAACCGAACCAGACGTGTTGTTGTTGGCCAGGAGGCCGTAGGAGTTGGGAGTAGACGTACCCAGGTAATTGCCCTGTGCAATGGCGTTCGTGATCGCACCGATCGGAGGGGTATTGAGAGCCACAAACGGATTGAGGTAGAGATGTATTCCATGCACACCTTGGTAGCTGACCTGGACCAGCGTCCTCGAAAGCGGCTGATACTGCACAGTCATGTTGTAGATTTCAGTGTAGGGTTCTGCACTTGTCTGGTCCACGAAGACCGGCGACAAGCCCGTGGAGAAGTTGAAGGGGCCGCGGCCATTCAATTGCGTGTAGGCGGAGGTTAGCGAGGCTGGGGCCGGAGGATTTGTAAGGTAGTCCTGCTGGTAGTTGCTAACGGTTCCCGACGAACTGCCACTGACATTGAAGTCGGGATCAGGTGTGTTCTCCTGACCGCTAAGCGGCTGTCTGGTTAGCGAGAATGAACCGCGCACGCTCATTTTCGGTGTGGGCGCATAAGCTATGCCAATACGAGGCTCGAGACCCCAGTAGTTTGTCGGCCACAAGCTGCGCTGGAGACCGCAGGCACCCGAGAAGCAAAATGCGCTGGTGGTTGCGATTCCGTTCAGTGTTCCTGCAATTGGTTTCGCCGAAACAAATGCCTGGTTGTTGTGCGCTTCCGTGCGAGGCACCTGCACCTCGTACCGAGCTCCCAGGTTGAGCGTGATCTTCGGAGTCAGGCGCCAGTTGTCCTGGAAGTAGCCGGCCCAATACTTGTAGCGATAGTAGCCCGGTACTTCGACGGGAGTATTGGAATAACTGCCGTTGAGGATGCCCTCAATGAATGATCCAAAGGCCGAACCACCTCCGACGCCCGTGCTGGAAGGTTGTCCATTCGACGCTAGCGACTGTCCTGTGCCGAACGAATACTTGCCGCCGAACACGCCGCTGAGGTCGTATTGATTGGACTGAATCCAACGATAATCGAACCCGATGCTTATGGAGTGCGGACCGTGTGCCCACGTAAGGTCGTCCGTAATAATGAAGTTCTGATCGACTTGTATAGAGCCCGAGAGGTTTCCCGGCTGATTGGCGTAGCTGTCGCCATTGGAATTGAAGTTACCGAGATTTGGGAACCCATACTTGATAGTAGCCGGGGTCAAGCCGAACTTGGCGCCGAAGTCAGTTGTCTCGGCGATCGACGGAGGGAGACGCTGAAGATGTTCTCTAAAGAAGGAATAGCGGGCGGTATTCACAATGGTATTGCTGAAAACGTGAGTGTAGCCCACCGCCGCATCCCTGCCCATCTCCACATCGGTTGCGGTCTGGTCGGTGGGGTTGGACGCGGCCACGACGAAGAAACGAGCCGCCGAAACCGGAATCTGCGTGTAGCGAACATAGATATTATTGTTGTTATTGAACTGATGGTCGACGCGAACATTCCAGCGATTGTCGATATTGGTCACGCCGCGTTTGTACGACCCGTTGGTCAAATCGGTTGCTGCCGTGCCGGTCGAGTTGTCGAATTGGACGTAGGGACCGGGGTTGCTGGGAGTTGGCATCAGGCTCGCCACGTATTGGGCAAACGGGTTTGCTTTTAGAAGGGCAGACAGATCGTCATGGCAGACCGTAGGTGAAGTGAAGTCCGGTTGTCCCTGCGTCCCAGCGCAGTCCGACAGCGGCCCGTTGCTCTGCTGATCCAAACTGCTGCTTGTATTCAGCTGCCCATAAGGAAAGAGCGGATACTGGGGGTTACCGCCGACTGGAGCATCGAAGCCGACGCCGCCAGTGCGCGGCACTGCCAATGCAGCCGCGTATCCGCTGGCTTTGAGAACGGTCTGGTTCAGGATGTCCAGCGAGTTGTGAAGTTCGCCGGCTAAGTCGTCTGGCGTGAGGAATGTGCTGCGGAATCCGAGCGCGGAACGCAAGCGCCCCGGCTCGTAAGAGCCAAAGAAGAATGTCTTGGAGTCACCGTGGTAAAGTTTCGGAATTCGCACCGGGCCGCCGAAGTACCCGCCCAGGAAAGTTTCATGGTTGTCACTCTTGGCCGTGGTCCCGATGGGATAGGCATTGAACCATGGGTCGTTGTGCCGCCAGGTAACAGCTCCGTGATACTCAGAGGTTCCGCTCCGGGTGGACTGGGCAATCACACCACCTGCGGTACGCCCATATTGAGCCGATTGACCCGCGACAACAACCGTCGTCTCTTGTACTACTTGGCCGCTAAGATTGAGACCTGCGCGGGGGTAGCTCGCCTCCGTCACGTCTGAGCCGTCGATGATGACCGCACTCATTCCCGGGGGCGTGCCACCGATTGAAATACTGGCTCCAGGCGCGAAGTAGTTGGTGTACGCATTGGGATTCTCGGGCTCGATGCCGCCAGGATTCAGGGTGTCGCCTACGACTCCGGGAACCAGCAGCACCGCCTCAAGCGAAGAGCGTTCAGGGTAGGGCAAGTTCTCGACGATATTACGATCGACGGTAGTGCTCACGTCCGGAATTGTGGTGGAAAGCAGTTCGGCGTCGGCCGTAACAGTGACGACCTGCGTCGCTCCACCAACCTGGAGCGAGCCATTCACTTGCACTGCGGCTGCCGTGCTGACAATCACGTTATCGGTGACCAGTTCTTTGAAACCGGTATCCGAGAAAGTTACTGTGTACGTTCCGGGATTCAGATCCAGAACGTTGTATTCGCCTGAATCGTTGGTCTTTGTGGTGTTCTTGACCTGGGTCGCGTTACTCGTGATTACGACCGTGGCGCCGGGAAGCGCAGCGCCTTTGGAATCTGTGACCTGGCCATTGATCGATCCCTGCGTGTTCTGGGCGGCAACATGGAAAGGCGTGAGAACAAGGGTGACCAGCGCGATGAATAAAACTGCGATCCCGGTCAGACGGTATAGCCGCAAATCCGTGGTCGGCGAAGTTCCCGAGAGACTTGAAAACATTGACTCCTCCTTATAAATGCCACAAGGGAACTCGTGCCGGCGCCCATTTGCCCACCGTTACAGGTCTCTTTGCGAGCCGGCCCGCTTTGGCGGTGACGTGGGAACGTTTCCATTGATCGCCGGAACTATAACGGAGGGTCTAGTGGATTGTCAAGCCCTTTTTTAGATAGTGAATTCCAGAGGAACTACCCTCGTTTTGCGCCGGCGTGAGGCAGGCCGACCGATGGCTCTGAATAATCAGGCCTAGCGCCGTCTCGGCTAAATCTGCGAATCTCTCGACACACTTAAGTCCTTTGAAACGCATTCCAGGCGTTCAAGTTATCTGCAATTGCACTTCACCGTTTCGATCGGCTGTCCGGCGAGTCCACAAAGCCGGAAATCGTTTCCACATTGCGCGGACGCCACAGCACAGTGCGCTTCTTTCCTTTCCGCATTATTGCGCGGCGAGTTACCGTGAACTTTCAGGTGTGAGTTGAGGAACCGTGCTGAGGAATACCGTATCGTCAGAGGTCCAAAGCGTAAGCGACGGGGCTGGTTCGCCCGGAATTGCATGCGGCTCGGCGATGAGATTTCCAGACGGTCCGGGACCAGACCATCCAGCGCCATGACGACTAAGTCGTGCTGTTTCAGCGATCTTCTGCGCCGATGCGGCGGCATCATCCTCACTGGCGAATCGGGCGATCCAGAGTGTATTGCCGGTGGCCCGGCGATGCAAGCCATTGAGGAATTCAGCGGGCGACGCGGCCTCTGCCGGAGCTGACTGATCCCAGACACCCGGCAGGTAATACTTGACGCGCCAAATGGACTGCGGCTTGATGCCCGTGTCTTGTAGTACATCACGGTATTCGCTCTCTCCGGCCTGCGTAACTCCGATGCGGTGGGCGTTGCCAGCAATGGCGGGAGCAACAGCAACCGGTTCGAGCGGGATGGTGAGAGGGTCGTGGTCGAGGATCGTCGTTTGCGGCCGCGACCATCCGGGCGCGGCTACGACGCCGTTGATCAGTCCAATCTTGAGAAACGCATCGGCAGCCAACTGAACGCCGGCAGGAGTTGAGCCGGTCACAGTGATGATCTCGGTCTCGTATGGCGCCGCGGCAATCGCCGATGAATGTAGGAAGGGATTGCGGTCGCTCTCGATATATCCGATGTCGCCGCGCAGATGCCCAAACCCAAAGATATAAAAGCCACCTTTCTCGACAGTGGCCTCGTGCTGCCAGACTGACTGAATAAGCGGATCATTGGGCATGCCGATGAGGACAAGGTGATGGTACGCGAGTGCTTCCACGGGTCCGGATTGCAATCTGGCGGAGTCTTCGAGCGAAACACCGTTCGCCCCGAGGAGGGAAAGCAGCGGCGATCCCGACACGCCAGCCCGAATGCGCTCGGCGCTTGCTCTTACCGCAGGAGGAGCATCGCCAGCGACACATATCTTCAGAATTCGAGTGTTGGCAGCCTGCCCGCAGAGCACCGGTGCAAGCGATGCAAATACGAAAGCGATGACGGCCGAACGGCAAAAGGCATGCAAGCTCATTGAACGTCTCCGATCAGCTTCCCCTGCTCATCCCGCTGTTCCAGAACCACCACATCGCCGTCGCCGGGTCGAATTGGCAACATGACTACCCAATCGCCGCCCTCGCGGTGAACCGGCAAGGAGGCATGGTCATTCAGCGATACAGCGCGGGCAGATGCTCCCGACGCGCGTATGCGCACAGAGATCTCGCGCGCTTTCTCCTGCCAGTCTTCAACGACGACCATAGTCCGGCCGCCGCTCAGGAAGCTGTAGCCCATGGTTCCGGCGGGAAACGTGATGGGGAGGTCGAACCATCGCTCGAGAATGGGCGCGAGCTGAAGGCTCATCTGCGGAGTCAGGGATTCTGCAGAAAACGGGATGTACAGGAGATTCCCATTGGCCATCAACGTATAGGCACCAAGCGACCCGACGGGCGAAGCGTGAAGCGGGACGCCATCCGCGGCAATTCCGAAAAGCTCGGCTGCAGCGGGCGAAAGAGGGCCGCTGCCCGCAAACGCCGCAATGCGCGATCCATGCAACGCTAAGAATCTCAGTGCGTCCAGTTCCTCAGGCGAGGCTGTACTGATGTCGTAAAGAATGAATGGGTCGTGCTGCGTTCGTTGTCTCATGCCGAGAGTATTGCCTGTAAAAGGAATGCTCAAACCCGCATCGTGCAGAAGTTCGAAAGTTTTCGCAATACGCCCCACAAGCGCCTCGGACGTGCTGACCGGGCCCATGCCACCACCGTTGAACAATGTGGACGATGGAGAGTCAACCGGTGAGGAGTTGACAACGAGTCCGGCTCCAAGGGGAGCATCTGGATACAAAAGACTGAATCGCTCGGCAGCATTCCATGCCTGCTGGTAGTCGTTCAGCGCCATGTTCCATGCCTCGCCGCCGTTGTTTCCAAAGCCGTAAGCAAACGACGATGAGTATGTTCCGTTCTCATCGACAATGCCGCGCCACGCCGAATCGTACCAATGCCGCCGCGAAGCTTCAGTGGTGCCGACGGGCGAATACCAAAAAAAGTTGTTCAGCGTGGTGGAGTCGTAACCCCAGATCATGTTAAAGCCAAGCTTCCATTCAGGGTTGAAGGCTTGCATCGCGAGCTGCCGGCCGGTGGTGTATGAAACGCTTTCTCCTTCCATGCCCCAGGTATTGTCGGATGACATTCCCTTGATCGTGCGCGCGAGGATTGCGGCGGCGGCGTTGGAGGTCATGGGAATTCCCTGGCCGGAGATTGTAAGTTCTTTCCCGGCGGACGCGAAGGTGTTTCGCAGCAGTTCGACTGTGTCGACGTAGCGCCGCTCATGCCACACTGCCCATTCTGCCGCGTGGTTATCGTCGACATCGCGATTCAACTCGTCGTGCGTTGCGCCGGTTAGGCCTTGTTTGCCAATGGAGCGGAGATACTCGTCGAAAGCGACCAGCTCCTGCCACCCATAGAGCGCAGGCAGCGATGGCCCCGAGTCCCAGCGGTCCCCAAAGCCGAAAAATACTTTCGCGCTCGCAGCCCAGTTGCGCTGGCGCTTCATCTCTTCCACGAGGTTGGGCGCGGCCAGCTTGAAAACGGATCCTCCGTCGTCGAATAATGTCCACGGCGTACTGTAATGACGCATGTCAGAGTCCGTGACAAAAAGCCAGTCGGCCCAGGACCGGCGGGTCGCGTCGACCTGCTTGACCTGGTGACTGTAAGCCCAGACGAGGTCGTCGGGATTCTCCCACGCGCTCGGCGCGTCGCGTGTGCCGGTCCCGAGTGGAAATGCATTGCGGAAGCCATGGGTTACGACAAAGCTCTCCATTGGAGATCCGAAGGGGTGGACAAGCGCAACCGAGCCCAAGGTCCTGGCTGGCTGGATAGTGAGCACGGGCACCGAAGTTGTTTCTCCGTCAAAACGCACCAGCAATTGATAGAAAGCGGTCGGTGTTTGAGGAAGCTTGAAGTCCTGCAGCCACACAACTCGCCCTCCCGGCGGAACGGAGATCGATTCCCTGGCGACAACGATTTCAGCCGCGGTCATTGCATCGCGTAAAACCAGCGTGGCGTCACCGCGAATCTCGGGCGGCAATGCGCTTTGCGTGCCGTCGATCTCAATCTCTCCAAGGGACGGTGCATGGCGTCTTTCATGGTCTGGCAAGGTCTCAACCCATGGAAAGTGGAGAATGAGATCCGTCGATTTCACCGGACCGAACTCAAGATGTACCAGGCCGTCCTCTGAAATAAAACTTTCGTCGAGATCGTTCTTCTTCACGACAGTGCGGCCATTGCATTCGATGGAGACCGCGCCCGGGTTGCGTGCAAGTTCGTTGGGCTTGCCGGCCGGCGAGCCAATCAGCGTAACCCCGGTAATGGTCACGGGATAAGGAAAATGAAATCGGAGGGAATTCTCCGAATCGGCTCTTCCATTCCAGGCGCCATACCCCTCGATTCCGCCGCGCGGACCTTTGTTTGCGCGAGCCCCGCCGTCGTTGATGGCGATCACCGATGGATTGCCGGGTGTTGTTTCGTCGCTAACGGCAGCCAAGTTCGCAATGTTGTCTACGCCGTTGGTAAAGACAGTAGTTGCGTGGACGTTGCCGGACGGAGGATACGCATACTGCTCAAGCGGCATTCCCATTCGATTCTGAATCGCCGGAAAAGCCTCGACGCCCGGTGCGCTCGAATAGGGATATTTCACCTGATATAGATTGTCTGTCGAGACCTCAATCCTCATCTGGGACGAGAGATCGATAGGAACGACGCGTTCGGCTAACAAAGTGACGCCGCTTTCTGAGAGGACGCCGATGCGGACGACGAACGCGCGCCGCCATTGGAGTGCCTGGTATTCCAGGGGGCCGGAATCTGGCATTGGTAGATCGATGGTGGCTGTTCCGTTGGCAGGCAATTCGAGAGGCTCGATCGCATCGCCGACCCACGCCTGCTCCCAGGTAAGAATCCGCCCGATCACTTGAAGCGAAAGCGGGTGCGATGTCCTGTTCCTGAGGGCAACGCGCACTTGGCCTTTTGCGTCTGAATTAGCTGGCGTGTCGGCGGTGACCGCCTCGATCTCCAGGTCTCCGGAACTCGGCTCGTTCACTGCACGACTCGACTCGGTTGTGAGCCAGGCAACTACGGAATTCCAGAACGCTTCAAGCGCAGTTCCCTTTCCCGACAAAGTCGAGGCGAAGACCGCAACGCGGCCCGCGCCATAGCGGCCAGTTAGAAGAAGAGGCGACGATGCCCGGTCGTTCCCCGCGAGGCGGACCTTCCAATCGCGATTGAGCAACGGCCGTGTCCAATAGAAATTGCCGGTTTCGCTCGCGAATGGATAGTCTGGAATTCTTTGCTCATAGCGGTCGTAGCGGGCAATGCCTCGCTCGACGGCGCTTACCGGACGAATCGGAAAAAAGTAAGGCACGGTGAACGATTGCTGATTGGCCGCTCCGAACATCTCGGGGTCGGCCGCGCCGGAAGCGATCTCTGCGAAGAATAGCGGACGCGAACCAGCGTTCGCCTGAGTAATCCACGCAGTCGTGGGCGAAAGGAAGGCTAACTGTGCCGGCGCGATTCCGGGTTGCCTATCCAGCCCGATCAACAACGAGCCGCCGTGCCGAACAAATGTCTCCAGCCCTTGCAGGGTTGCGGCGCTGAGTTCTCCACGCGCCTCAAGTACTACAACCGCGCCACTGAACGAGGCGCTGCCTGGGTCCCGCGCCGCCAGGTCCAATCCTCGCGCCCTTAACGCGTTGGCCAAGGCAGGAGCTTCATCCGGTTGAACGTTGATCAATTCCGCCTTTTGCTGCTGCCCTTGCAGAATGCAGGCGCCAGAAAAGGCGGCAAAAAGAAGAGCCGCTGCGATCCGGAAGAATTTTGCAGGACGAATCATTGCACCTCTCAAAGCGAATTGCAGGTGAAGCCCCGATGCAAACATGCAGAAATCAAAACCCCCTTCGATATCGCTGAATCAATGGGAGACTTTCAACAACGCTGCCCAGGTTTATTTCTCGACACCGAACTCCACTTCGTTCGCCCAATGTGTCTGCCACGAATCGTGAAAAGCAGGCCCGTTCTCTTTCGAGACCGAACGACCCTCAGCCAGTTCTCGCGATTCGCCCGCGTTGTCGTTGACGCGGCACGAGAATTTCACCGTCCCTCCAGCCGCAATCTTCTTGTACACATCCGGAATCTCGCTCCACGGAATGGCCGCTTCCACAATGCGCAGATTCCCTTCCCTGCGCGAAATCAGTTGACCGGTCTTTACGGGACCTCCATCGATCGCCGAGTGAGGCTCTCGCGGAAAGAAGGACTTGACCGGAACGCCCGGCGCGAGCAGGCGCCATATCTCTACGCCCCCGCCATATTGCGCCGCCACATTGTTCAACGCGTACTCGTAATCCGTGTCCCAATAATCGATGAATCGCGGCATGGTTCCCGGCGGATACGGCAGCCACGGTTTCTTGTCCAGAACATTGAATGCGATCTGCACGTTGTCATGCTCATGACGGCCGGCGACGCTGCGGCTGGTGCCGGCCGGATCGTCAAAGTTCTGCCGATAGCTAAAGTGGCGGACGCCTGCCGGCCAATTCAACTTCGTACCATCCGGGGCCGTAACCTGATCGGGATAGAAATAGGAGTCGTCGTCTCGATTTTCAAAGCGCACCATGCCCTCGTCGGGCGTGGCGTCGGTAATCTTTGCGGCAAAGTAAAAGTTCTTATCATCGTACGCAAGCCAAACCGTAGACGCTCCGGTACCTTGGCTGTCACCCATGGCCACGAACGGCAAGTACGCCTTCTCCGTCAGGCTTGCCGAGATTCCGGACCCCGGAAGAATCTGAGGAAGCACGCCCTTCCAGTCAGAGAGATCGCCATCCACTTTGATGGTTCGCCGTGCAATCACATTGGCGTGCATTTCCTCCGCATGTTGCGCGCTGCCGTCCGCACCGGCATCGAAACGTACGCTCAATGGATAGGTGTTGCTCGCTGCGGGTGAGCCCGACACGTTCAGCACAATCTCCCTGGTTTCGTTTGGAGCAAGAACAATTGGCGGCGCCTGCGAAAGCGCGAGTCCGGCCAATTGGGCTCTGAGATCCCCTCTCACAGACCGATTCAAAACGTTTGTTAACTGGATGCGAAGCTTTGCGCCTTCGTTCACAGGCGCGGTCATGTCGCGCGCTGTGATTTCGACGGGCTCAATCCCATCGATTCTTGCCTTGCGCACAGCTTCGATCAGCTTGGCGAACGAACCGGCGCTGCCGTCGGAGCGAAGGAAGTAGCCGAGTCCATTCAAAGGAACGATAAGGGTTCCGTTCTTCGATGGAAGCGGATTTCCGTAGAAATCAAACATCTTCACTGCTCCGCCAAGATCCGGCACGGCGATCGCCGCCTTGTCGCTGAGCTTTACTGAACGAAACAGAGTCCGGTTTACCGGATAGATCTTCGCCAGGTTCCCCACGATGACCACTGTGCCGTCGTCGGGCCGGATCTTGCCGGTGGTGTCGTCCGTCAATCCGTCGAACACGAAGACCCAGGGTAGGCCGTTATGAAAGAGGATTTCGCGGAACGGCCTTTGTCCAATGAACTTTTGTGTCGCCGCGATGGCCGCCGCAGCCGGGTAGGCCTGAACCACCGGGTAGACCTTTCCATTCAGCTTGTAGTTGCTGCTGTCATAGACATTACCGCGAAACACTCCGGCGGTGCGGCTTTGCCCTTGCGCGCGCATCGAGGCGATGACACCCGCAATTCTGTCCTCAGAGTTTGCAATCCAACTCTCTGTATCCCAAACCCTGACCGGGCCATACGGGCTCTGCCGATTCATCCATTTTGGCTCCAGAGTGGGATCCGCGCTCAGTGCCTGGTAGTGGACGCTGACAAAATCGAAGATGGGCAGAAACTTGTCCGTTCCGTCAGAGAAGAGCTTGTCCCGGGCGTTCGCAGAAGAACATGTCCCTCCGATCAACACCTTGACGTCCGCCTTCTCGCGCGCTTCCACGATGCCGTTCGCCATATGGGTGTAGATGTCGCGGTATCGCGGAATATCGGCACCCCAGCCCGAGATCGAAATTCCTTCCCATGGCTCATTCCAAAGCTCAACCGCATTCAGATTGCCTTTCGGCCATCCGTAGTCCTCAGCGAGCTTCGCGGTCCAAGCCTGAAAGTCGTTGTCGTATGCCGGCAGCCAGGCATAATCTTCCTTTGTCTTCAACATCGTGCCATCGGGCGAGAGCCACGGCCGCGACCTTCCAAGCGGCTGGATGGCTGAGTGGGCGGAGCCGCCGCCGAGCGTCAGCATGACCGTAACATCGTGTTTCCTGGCCCAGTCCATGTCCTGCTGCAGACGGGCCTGCTCGACTTTGTACGCTGGATCCGAAGGCAAATTGAACCCGGTGCCGACCCGAACTCCCTTGATGCCCAGCTTCTCCATCAACGTGTAAACGCCTTCGTTCATGTTGTTCGGCCACTCGGTATCGAGCGCGTACGTCGGGAACTGCACCCTGCCGCGCTCAGGAGCGATCACCCTGGCAAGCGTGGCGGCAAAGATGCTTCCACGCCCAGGGGTATCGAGCACCAATGCATATCCGCCGTACTCCGATGGCACCTCGGGCGTTACGCTGACGTCCTGCGAAGCTCCCTTCGCCATGTTCAGTTCCACCGGGGTCGATCCGATGTCGCCGATCTTGAATACATGCGGAACCCAGACATCGCCCTCAGGCACCGCCGTACCGTAGTGGACCAACCGGAACGTTGCGTTTCCGCGAATGTCCTCATTCGACCGATTCGTCAAGTGGAATACAAGATGCGCCTGTTCACCGTCTCCAAGGATGTCCACCATGGTTGAGGAGCCGGTGTCGACACTCAGTTGCCGTACTTCGACATCAGGCTTTGCCGTCAACCCGAAGGCCTCAGCAAAGCCGGGCATCTTGGCGCCAGTCACCATCTGCGCCTGGGACCCGGCTGCTATACAAATACCTGCAATGACTCCCAACCAACGTACAATCTTCATTTTCATCTTGATCCCCAGTGAACGGCTTTGGCGGCTCGCCGATCCATCAACCACTAAAGCAATGGCGTATCTGCTGCCTCCGTTGTATGCTTGATGGGAACGTTTCCATCAAGTCTTCAGAAGTCCGAAGTATAGCGGGAGCGAAAAGATAAATGCAAGCTTCGCCCAAAACGAGCACTGTGAATGCACCAAAATAAACGCCGTCGAAAATCGAGAATGGAGGCTTTCGTTGATTTCCTTTTCACGCGCCATTTCTTACAGGCCGCGCAAAATTAGTGTTGCTGCGATAGTTTTCCTGGCCGCCCTGATCCAGGTCTTGCTCCAACATTCACGGGCACAATCGGCATACAGTGTTATCCATCCCCTTGTTGGAACGGCGAATGGGGGGCAAACGGCCCCGTTTGCCGGGCCTCCCTATGCAATGACCAGTTGGACGCCCGAAACTCGTACAACCGAAGAGAAATGTATCGCCCCATACTACTTTGCAGACAAGAGGATCACAGGCTTTCGCGCGAGTCACTGGATGGACGGCGGTTGCGGGCAGGAATACGGCAGCGTGACCATCATGCCGGTCACAGGCGACAGTTTCAGCGTCGATCCAAACGCGCGCGCGTCGCACTTTGTCCATGTGACCGAACATGCGACGCCCGCTTTGTATTCGGTTATGCTCGCCCGTTACTCAACCCGCGTGGAGATGACGGCAACTGCGCGCGCCGGGGTCTTTCGAATAACGTTTCCAGAGGGCGCGCCTGCCACGCTGCTCTTTCAGCCTTATGCGCATGCAGGCGAAGGTTTCGTTCGGGCGCTTCCAGATCGGAAAATGGTCGTTGGCTACAATCCGGTCCATCGCATCTATCAGGGGCAGGGACAGACTGCGGGGTTCAGCGGCTACTTTGCCGCGCGCATCGATCATGCGTTTTCCCGCACAGGTACCTGGTGCGGAACATCGATTCATCCTGGAATGCTCGAGCAGGGCGCAGGGTGCACACAGCTCGGCGCCTTCGTCAGTTTGGGAGATACGGGTGGACAACCAGTTGTGCTGATGGTTGGAACATCGTTTACTAGTCTGGAAGAGGCGGAAAACAATCTTGAGGCGGAGACCTCAGGGCGCAGTTTCGACGAAATCCAGCAAGCGGCCGAGGCCCAGTGGCGCGAGTCGTTGAGTTCGATTGAGGTCGAAGGAGGAACGGCGGAGCAGCGCAGCATCTTCTATACGGCGCTGTACCACTCGATGCTCGGACCGCGCCCGGTGAATGACGTGGATGGCACATACAACGGCTTTGCTCAATCCGGAGTGAAGCACCTTTCCAAGGGCGAGGAATACTACGACGATTTTTCGATGTGGGATACCTTTCGCGCTTTGCATCCCCTGCTGACGTTGATCGATCCCAGGCGCCAGGAGCGCATGGTGCAATCGATGGTTCTGAAGGGAGAGCAGGGTGGATTTCTCCCCAACTTCCCGATGTGGAATAACTACACCGCCGAGATGGTTGGCGATCATGTGCCGATCCTCTTCGTAGATGCCTATCAGAAGGGGCTTCGACATTTTGACGTGGATGAGGCCTACCGGCTGTCGATAAAGAATGCCACCATCACCCCGCCGCGAGACATGTATGTTGACGGCAAGGGAAGGCGCGCGCTCGATTCTTATGTCAAATACGGATACATCCCGCTCGAAGATCCAGTGGCAGATGCTTTTCATCATAATGAGCAGGTCTCGTGGACCTTGGAGTATGCCTATGACGATGCCATGCTTGCCGATTGGGCTGGTGCACTGGGTAAGACGGAAGATGAGACCATGCTACGCAAGCGGTCAGAAAACTGGCGCAACGTCTTCGACGGCAAAGTTGGCTTCGTTCGAGGACGTCATGCAGATGGCTCATGGGTCGAGCCATTCGACCCCTCCAAGCCGGCCTCTTACATTACCGAGGGACTGCCGTGGCAATACACGTTCTTCGTGCCCCAGAACATTCCCGGTCTGATTTCAGCGATGGGAGGGCGCGAGCGCTTTATTGCAGAACTTGATGGCCTGTTCGATCGGCATCTTTACGATCAGGGCAACGAGCCCAGTCACCAAATCGCATACCTATACAACGCGGCAGGCGCGACGGCAAAGACCGAACAGCGCGTACGAGAGATGTTGGCTCTTTATTCTGATGCCCCAGGCGGCATGCCTGGAAACGACGACGATGGACAAATGTCCGCATGGTGGGTGATGAGTGCCATGGGAATTTATCAGGTTTGCCCCGGACGGCCCGTTTTCTCGATCGGAAGTCCACTTTTTCAGCGCGTTACGCTTCATCACGCCGACGGCACGACCTTCGTGATCGAAGCAAATGGCAACTCAGATCGCGCGGCCTACATTCATTCTGCAACTCTCAACGGAACGCCACTTAACAGGCCGGAGATCGATTACACCGCACTGATGCATGCGGGGCGCCTGGTATTTCAGATGAGCGATTCGCCGAACGCTAGTGCGTTCGCGCAAAGAGCCCGGTAAACAGCAAGCTATAAGGCTGTGCAATGGAGGGATGTAATCCAACAAGGACGAACCCGAACCAGCAGGAGAAGAAGATGAGCAACGAAACAGTTTCAGGAAGTTCTTTACGCGACAACGTGGAAGAACTGCGTGCGTTGCTTATACATACCGAAGAGCTTCAACTGCAGGTTGCTGGGGCGGCGAATGCACTTGGAAATGCTCTATTGAATGGCGGCAAGCTTTTGGCCTGTGGAAACGGCGGCAGCGCTGCCGATGCGTCTCACCTCACGACTGAATATGTCTGCAGGTTCAGCAAGGATCGCCGGCCCTATCCCGCCATCTCGCTCGCGACGCACGGCGGCGACATTACGGCCATCGGCAATGACTACTGTTTCGAAGATTTGTTTGCGCGGCAGGTGGAAGCCTTTGGCCGCTCGGGCGACGTGCTAATGGCATTTACAACCAGCGGCCGCAGCGAAAATGTTCGACGTGCCCTGCTTACGGCAAAGAGGCTGGAGTTACGGACAGTTGCCTTTCTTGGCGGCGACGGCGGTGTCTGCACTGGCCTCGCGGAAATTGAACTATTGGTGAGAAGTACTACGCCTGCTCGCGTTCAGGAGATTCACAAGCTTCTCCTTCACACGATTTGCGAGATCGTAGAGACGAGACTTTAGGCGCTCGCAAATGAGTTTTTCTGGATGATTCAGGTTTTCGATTTGCCTGCTCGCCCTCCGATGCCGCAACGATATTAAACTCGCAACATACTTGTGCTATCAGTAAGGCGGAGGATCAAATCCCCATGGCGACACAGATCGCCGAGACATCTCCGATTCGTTCTCCGAGAGCGGCCGGGACAACCTGGCAGATCTTTGCTGAGGCTGGCAGCGCCTCGCGTTGCATAGCCAGCCGAGCCGGCGCCAAGAGATTCTCGCCCATGCGCATGGCGAGCCCTCCAATCACAATTCGCTCCGGATTGAAAACATCAACCAGAATCGCCAGCCCTTCGCCCAGGCGGCTTCCAGTCTCACGAATAATCTGCCTGGCCAGGTCGTCCCCTTGCTGCGCGGCCTCGGCAACATCCTTGGCTGTGAGCACTCCGTTTTTCTCGAATTCCGCGGCAAGCACAGTGTTCTTTCCATTTTTGATTGCAGCCTCAACCTCCTGACAAGCCACCTGCGCCATACCAGCGCCGCTGGCCCAGCCTTCTACCGAGCCCGCCTTGTTGTATCCCACTGGCCCCGATGCCGTAAGCCTGACATGGCCAATCTCACCAGCTTGGCCTGATGCTCCCCTGAGCAGACGGCCGTCGGTAATTACGCCTGCACCCAGTCCCGTGCCCATCGTCAAGAAGACCATGTGACGCGTACCTTGTCCCGCACCGAATCGATGCTCAGCAACCGCCCCCGCGTTGGCGTCGTTTTCTATCCGGCAAGTTAGCCCGAACTCCGCCCCTAGTATTGAAGTGATCGGTACATCGACCCATGTGGCCAGGTTGGGTGGCGCTTGAATCACGCCCGCGTCTTGATCCAGCGGACCGCCGCAACTCACACCGATATCTCCCAGCATCGATCTGTCGATACCCGATGAACCAATGAGGCGGTGGATGGACTGCTTGATCAACTCGATCGCCCGTTCCGGGCCCTGATCCGGCAAGGTTGGGAATTCAACACGTGACAGCATTGCCGGCGGGTCGGATGAAAGAACAACAGCGGTCTTCGTTCCGCCAATGTCAACGCCGATCCAGATCTTGCTTTTTGACGGGTGACTTTGCGTTTCATTCATATCGCACCATCTCGAGAAATGAATCTCCGGCCGCATAGAGCAAGTGCGGGGAACGCTCCAAGCCAGCCTTGGTCACCGGCGCTCAAGGACAACTAGATCGAGAGTATCGGTGGGCATTGCATTGGATAGCTTCAAACTGCCACCGCTTCCGGAACTTTCCTCAACCAGTTCCAGGTTTCGCGTGTCGTTGAGTCGGTAGCGCCTTAAAGTAAATGCCGCGTTGCCCCAAGGTAAGTTATCGATCTGCAGATTGTATCCGGCATTGTCGCGGTAGACGATTCCGGTGCGGAGCGCCAATGACTTTTCCTGGGAAGTCGTAGGGGCTGGTGCGCCCGCACTCGGATTGCCCACAGATTCCGCCGCACTCTTGGGCAACTTGCTCGAGGGAATCTCATAATTGCTTATTAATACCTGAACCTTTTTGCCGTCTTGAGAACGCCCGGCGAGCACAGCAAATCCAAATGTGTCGACGCCCTCAACCGCAAACCGCTGCGGCGTATCCAGCATCGCGCCCATTGCCTTGAACGCATAGGCAGGCTTTAGATAATGGCCTTGCAGATCGAAAAGTCCCATCCAGGCTGCGTCACCGCGATAAAACATCGCCTCGTCGAGTGGAGCGTCCTGTAGATAAGTGAGAACGGCGCCAATGAAGGCTGCGTTGTGTGCGCTTTGCAGTTCGTCCTTCTCCCGCGCGGTGTAGTCAGCGCTCAAATTCCATTCCGAGAGAATGCTCTCCGCTTTGGTGAATCCGCTAGCATTGAGTACATTCCGGATCACGTGAGAAAGCCGAACAGCATCGTAGGGGTCAGCCGATGAGTTAGCGTAAGTGTGCCAGGAATAAAAATCGAGCGGCACGTTATGAGCCGAGCAGTAACGGATAAAGCCTTCTCGATAAGCTCCATTGTCGCGAAGATCAAAAGGGTTCGCAATCGCGTCCCCGCCTACTTTGAGCGTGGGGTCGACGGACTTCAAAGCTCGCGCAGTCTTTTCGTAGAGCAAATAAAACTGCTCAGCCGTACCTGTCCAGAATATATTTCCCGGCTCATTCCAGAACTCCCAGTAGCGGACGTTGTAATGGAATCCGTTTGCCCAGCCCTGGTTGTAGTGCATCGCAATGTGCTTCACCACATTGGCGAACCTATCGAAATCGGCAGGAGGATTTGGGTTGGCGCCCCAACTGCGGCCGATGCGGTAATAAACTTCCGCTCCACTGGCGTGAATGGCGGTGAGCATCTTATCGGTCGGGCCAAAGTTGTAGCTTTCCTGCTTATCGGGGTCGGCATTCTCGTCGGGAAAGATAACAGAGGCGTTGCCTGACTTCACAACCGCAGCGCGTACCGCGGAGTCGGGAATGAGCCGGGTTAGAGGTTTGCTTTCGTAATCGAACATGGCATCTACATCGGTGGGCCCCATCACATCGTGGGTGCGGACCTGGCTGACACGCAATTCCCTGTACTGGCGCACCAGACCAGGAAGGCCGGCCATCACCGGCGCCGGCATGCCGTTCATACCCTGATATGACCGTATCTTTCCGGTGACCGTACCTGCGTCCACGTGCAGGGCGCGAAATCCTTCCGTTGTGACTTGAGCCGATCCGATTAATGTGCAAGGCATCAGAAAGAGAAGACAACATGCAAAGCGCTTCATTTGTGAGATCCCCTCGGCGCAGACGTTTTATTCGAATGCCCGGAAACCTACCGTTAGAACACTACCCTCATCGAAGAAGGCTGCATTTTCGCCAATGAAAGAACCCGTCTAACTTGGCCAAAAGCACGCAGTCAGCAGTCTCCTCGTGCACCAGCCCAGCCACGTCATGCCAAATTGCGTGGACCCCCGAAATCATCTCCCCTGGGTCAAGGCGTTGGCCGCACCGCCTTCGACCGCAATTTGAGAGTGCAGCGGAAGATCGCGCGAGGACGTCCCAACCAGAACTTCGTAGATACCGTTGGGAGAAATCCAACGATGGAGTGATGAGTCGTAGGCCGAAAACGAGCGCTCATCCAACAAAATGCTTACCGATTTCGTTTCCCGGGCCTTGAGCTGAACTTTCGCAAAGCCTCGCAATTGGTGGGGCGGTTCACCATTCCCGGCAGGCTGTGCGACATACGCCTGGACCACTTCAGCGCCTTCACGCACACCGGTGTTCGTGACGTTGAGTCTTACGAGCACCCTTCGCGGCATGTGTTGAATTGTCGATTCCAGTTTCGTTGGTTTAGCGACCAAATCGCTCAGTTTGAACGTAGTATAGGATAGCCCGAACCCGAACGGGAACAATGGCTGGGTATTCGTCGCATCGTACCAACGATAGCCGACGTTGAGCTTCTCGCTGTACGTCGATAGTCCATTCACGCCTGGCCACCGCTCCACTTGTGCGGTGGGAATGCCGTCGGCGGAGCGCGGAAACGTCAAGGTCAGTTTTGCCGACGGATTGACGTCCCCGTACAACACGGCCGCGATTGCATTGCCATCTTCCTGTCCCGGATACCACGCCTCGATCACGCCGGCAACCTCGTCGATCCAGGGCATCAGAACCGGTCCACCCGTATCAAGGACAACAATCGTATTCTTGTTCACTCGCGCGACCGCCGAGATAAGTTGATCCTGATTGCCAGGAAGGCTTAGGTCCGGCCTGTCGCCGCCCTCGCTCTCATCCGTATGCACAAATACAATCGCCACGTCCGCATCGTGGGCCATCTTCGCGACAACATCAAGATCGTTGCCGTCGGCATATGTTGTGCGCGCCTTGGCGCCAACTCTGTTCCGAATTCCGTCCAGTGGACTAACCTTATATGGCGCGACAACGGCCGAACTCCCCGCTCCTTCGACCTTCGGATCATTCCCGCCTGCCACACCAATCACCACGATGGAGGCAGTCTCAGATAAAGGAAGAATGTCGTGATCGTTCTTCAGCAGAACCGTGCCTTGCTCCGCAACCGTTCGTGAGAAAGCATCGTGCTCGGGACTCCGCACACTGGCAGTCCAACTACCCGGTTGTTTCTTGTCGAACAGGCCCTGACGAAACATCGCCACAAGAATATTGCGGACATGCTCGTCAAGATCGCTCATACTCACCTGGCCGCCGATTACTGCTTTCTTCAATGCTTCACCGTAGAATTTGTCGTCGGGCATCTCCTGATCCAGACCGCCCTTTACGGATGCGACCGTGGAATGAACTGCTCCCCAGTCACTCATGATCCAGCCGTCGAAATGGAGATCCTTTCGCAACATGTCATTGAGCAGAAATGGATTTTCGCAGGAATAGATCCCGTTCGTCTTTACGTAGGCGCACATGACCGTGCCTACATGTCCATCGCGAATGGACGCCTCGAATGGCGGAAGATATATCTCTCGAAGAGTTCTTTCATCGACGATGGAATCTTCCTTGAACCGGTTCTTCTCCTGATTCATCGTCAGATACATATTTGCGTCGGCGATCGGTCCCTGGCTCTGGATACCTTTGATTTCCGCGATCGCCATCTGGCCGTTGAAGTACGGGTCCTCGCCGTAACTCTCAAAGGTGCGCCCCCACTCCGGAACCCTAACCACGTCGATGGACGGACCCAGTTCGACATTTGTGCCTTTGGCCCATTGTTCCTGTCCAAGCACCTTTCCGTACTCATTGATCAAGCCAATATCCCAACTGGAAGCCACTGCGATCGGGGCTGGCAGCAAAGTCACGTCGCGTGCGTGATTTCCAACGCCCGCCCGTCCGTCCGCCAATGTAATTGCCGGGATGCCGAGTCGCGGATTGGGAGGAACATATCCCACGTAAGCCTTTGTTGGCTTCAGGGGTGCGCCATGCACGATAGCGATTTTTTCGTCCAACGTCATCTGCTTGATAAGAAGATTGGCGCGCTGCACTGGAGTGAGCGAATTGTTGTTCCACGGCCTCGATACTCGGCTTCCATTCGCGGCAGCCTGCTGAGATCCAGCCATTCCGGGTTGAATAACGAGAAGCATGAAAACGGCAGTTATGAGAAAGCCAGCGCCGCGAGAGCAAGTACTCATTTCTCCTCCATATTCTTTCGAATGCCCACCCCTTCTGAGTGGTTTTCCAGTGGCCTTCACGCCTTCAGCGGACGCTCCAGAATCGCAACCTCAAGCGCTGGAAGGGTAAGGCTCTCAGCAACAGACGAATTGCTCAATAACTCTTTGAAAGACTTCGGAAGTTCGATCACGAACGGCACTCTCGAGTTGTTAAGAAGGAAGATGAATTCGGATTTTCCGTCAGTCCGGCTGACAACATCCACATCCCTTGGCACAGTGAGCAACGGCGCAATCGCGAATCTGCGCGCGATTACGGCGAAGAGCGCGTCGAAAAACGTATCCTTCACGCAGCTGAAGGAGACATAGATGACAAACCCGCGGCCCGCCGCATGAACTGTGACCGCGGGCCGCCCTTCGAGACTGAATTCGTGGTAGCTTGCAAGTGCTTCGCCCCCGTTCATCTCTACCAATTCACAATCCTCGACCGGAAAATCACCCTCTGCGCCCGCGAATGAGACATTAGAGGTATTCCGGTCTCCTAGCGTGCCTGATACTCGCACTCCGGCCAGCGGGGCAAAGACTCCCGGCTCCACAAGCGGGCGGAGCCGCCCATCCTGGCTCCGGGTCCCGGCTTGGCGATCCAGTACCAAGATGCCGCCCCCCTGTACCCATTGGCTTAACCGATCCGCATCTTCATCGGACACAATGCGCAACCCTGGAGCGACAACCACTCGGTATTGCGCAAAATCTCTTGTGGCGGGGATTACATCCACGTTGCGCTTTAACGACTTCATGCCCGTGTAGTAACGCGCGGCCACGTTATCGTATCCCCTTCCTACGCCCGCTCCCTCGCGAATTCGGAAGCCCTGGTCCCAAGAGTTCTCATAACTATAGATGAGCGCAAGATCCGCCATGGTTCGGGCCTTTGACAGCCTCGGATTCAACCGTCCTATTTCCGCCGAAGTCTGGCGCAACACCGCCGCAGACGCTCCAGGGGAACCATCCGGCTCCAGCATCGAAACATATCCCATCTCTGACCCGGAGAGTGGGGCGCGGAACTCGAAGAACAGGGTGCCCTGCGATCCGTATGCCACATCGGCCCAGGTGATCATGCGTATGGCCCGTGGTTCCGTGACCGCCGTCGGCTGCGTCGCCTGCTCAGCCACAAAGAAGCGCTGGTCGGCGCGAGCTGCGCGGCAGAGGTCGTGGTTGAATGCCGTGTGGAGAACATCCCATGTGCTGGCATCGCCGGGCATCGCACCGTAGTTGTCCCACGCCGCAGCGTCGAGGAAGGTCGAGGTCTCGAAGATATCGACCGACCACGCGACCTCTGGCCAGTTGGTATAGACAAACTGATTGCGGGCATGCTGGCGAACAAGTCCGGCTTCAAAGCGAATCCACTTTTCAAATGAGTCGGAGAAGAAACGACGGTAATCGAGCCGGACGCCTGGGTTCCAACCACCTTCGGCAGAGTTGGTGGGAAATACAATCTCATCCCACGAGTCGTATTCGTTGCTCCAGAACGGCCCGCTCCACGCTGCGTTCAGCTTGCCCAGCGAATCGTACCGTTCCTTCAACCACCGCCGAAATGCAAGCAGCGTCTCGGGGTTGTAGTTGACAATCGGGTAGCCGGGCTCGTTGCTGATCTGCCATCCCACGACCGCCGAATTGCCGCCATATCGTGCCGCGAGCCGCGAAATCACCGAAGAAGCTGCATCATGCATTGCAGGGCTGTCAAGGTTGAAGCCCTTTCGGCCGCCGTAAGTGTACGGGCCACGCTCGTTGCCGCCAAGTACATCCGGGTGCAACTTGTAGAGCCACGGCGGAACCGAAGCTGTTGGCGTACCCAGAATCACGGCAATGCCGTTCTTCTCAGCCAGCCCAATCGCACGGTCGAGCCACTCAAAGCGAAACACATTCGGCGCCGGCTGGATCGAGGACCACGCAAATTCGCCCATCCGAACCAGGTTGATCCCCAGATCCCGCATCTTCGCAAAGTCTTCCGGAACCTGCGCCTCCGGCCATTGCTCCGGATAGTAAGAAACTCCAAACATGTATGAATCGGAGCGGGATCGGCCGGAAGCAGCTTGGGCGCGAACCTGTTGGGCAACTGGCAGAAATGGCCCGAGTCGCAGCCCTGCTGTGACCATGAAGAGCTGCTGCAGAATCTCTCTCCGATTCACTCTGTCATTCTCCTCACATGGAAAGCATTCCAGAACTGTTTTGAAGCGAAATCCTAATCCTGCGATTGACGGATAGTCAAGCAAATAATCCTTGTGCTGCGCTTCCTGCGGCGGCAGGCAGCGGCGTTTACAGGAACGTTATGGAAATGTTTCCAATCCATGGCTCGGAGCGCTATAGTTGACGGAAACGCGTCTGCGAGAAACTGCGATGTGTAGTTCTCCGGCGCCGCGAGGAGCCGGTGAATATGACCTTTCAGTCAAAGGCGTCACCCCATCCAGGGAATCTTATGAGAACAGGTCTTAGCCGAAGGCAATTTTGCTCGATATCAGGCGCAGCGATCGCCTCTCTGTATACAAGCAAGGCCTTCTCTCTTGCGGCAAGTCCGCAGTCTTCTTCTCCTCCGCTCACTCCCAACCGCGATATCTTCAGGCTCCATGCGCCACTGGGAAACCCCTTTTACTCGTGGCCGCGAAGCTTGCTCTCCTACCCGGTCGAAGGCGATCCGCAGTTTTCCATGGCCACGCACGCGCTGGAGTGTATCGAAAGCAAAGTTGCTGTTCCGTTTCAAATTTCTGCTTCAGGTTTCGCGGGCAGGGGTCCCGCTGCATCACGCTCGCTGCTCTTTCTTTCCGATCTTCCTGCAGGTGAAACACGTACCTACAAACTTGTGCCGCACGCCTCGGCGGCAAACGCTGAAACTCAGAAGCCTCTAGCTATTGCCAACGAGGAAACCAGGATTACCATCGACACTGGCGCGATTCAGATTCGGATTCCCGCTTCGCAGGAGGTGCGCGGCGATGCACCCGGACCGATTCTCGAGGTCTCTCGCGGCGGCCGCTGGATTGGCTCCTCGAAGCTGGCAATCGCCGCCAGCCGTATTGCGCGCATTGAAACAGAACAACTGGAAGCCGGCCCGCTTCGCTCTTCCCACCGCATCACATACTCAACTGATTCGGGTTTGAAGTATGCAGCAACAGTCGAGTGCACAGCGGGCATGGACTTTGTCCGCCTGCGCGAAGATATGGAAGCCATCCCGGAGGATACAACCGGCGCATTCGATTTCGCCTGGACAGGTTGCAAATTCTCTCACCGCCAAGGCCCGAATCACCCTTACAATTTCCCGCGCCAGCCATTTGAGGACTATGCACGCTATCCGTGGGAGGCAATCGCGCCTTCACAAATGGATACACAATTCGGCGTTTCCCCAGGCATCGACGCAACGGGAAGGCTGCCATTTTCAGTCCGCTTGTTCGAGCCATGGTCCGATGCACTGGCGGCGTCGTTCGCCAACTTCTGGGGCGAAGATTCTTCCGATGCGGCGGCCATCTTCATCGATCGCCTCGATCAGTGGGAGGATCACGAATACGCGATCTGGCATGCGTCGCAGCGAATCGCGGTTGAATTCGTCTACGCCAATCCAACCCTGCATTTTGTATGGAAGATTGCGCGCGGGTCGCGCTCCACATGCCTCAGTTTCTATGACCACACGAAGGATATCGATGCAATGCAGGTGCTCGAGCGCAATGTGAGGGGGATTAAGAGCGAACGGATGATTTATCGCACGGGACTGTTTCCCGATTCTCATGCGCTCGAACTCCAGAATTGGCACGCGACGCTCGATCTTAATAAAGTGAAGGGCTGGTCGCTTGCCTACCCTGGCGACGCAGCTCCGCCAAAGCCTCTGTTCACCAACGCACCGTATCGCAACGCAGATGAGTTCTATCTTTCCGTTGCTCACTCCGAGTTTCTAAGCCAGCTCGCACTCTCAGGCGTGCGCCAGAATAATGGCTTCGGCCCCACATCAAGCCGGCAAATTCTTGAAAGCTGGGTTCCCGGATATCAGGTATTCCGCTCGCAAATGAGCGAGGCCCAGCGCCAGCAAATCGAGGCTATTCTCCTCTTTCTCGGCTATGTGCACGCGGGAGAAGATTACATGCCCATGCAACCCATGCTCGCCGGACACCCAAATTTTCTTTCCGACGTGAAGTCAACGCCGGCCGGCATCGCGTTCCTTTTTCCCGCGCACCCGGATGCCGAGACCTGGGCGGATGAATATGAGGCTTTTCTGCGCTTGAATACGCGTTACCACACCCGACCCGCAGTCGATGCCTGGGAGGCGCGAGGAGGCAGGTGGACAGAGAATCTCGGGACGTACGTCTGGGCATTCCTTAGGCCGGCAAGCAGGGGCGCTTCGCTGCTTCGTCAGCGTGACGCGATTGAACGTCTCTGCGGTCCGCAGCTGGCGCAGATCGGCGACTGGCTGGTGAACGCCCTCAGCGCTCCATTTGCCGGAGAGTCCGCCATGACCATGAAGAGGGTTGAGGCAGAGTCGGCGCGGAATGAAGGAGCAAGGCGGCATTACTGGGGAATCGTCAGTCCTTCGGCGGGGCCCCGGCGGCTCCATCCTCCCATTGGCGCTCACTCCGAACGCCGCAAGACGCCGCGGACCATGTGGTATCTCGGGAATGCGCTGAAAAACTATAGCCCCCTGATTGCCGAGCACCTGATGTGGGCAGCGCGGCCTACCGACCAGGACATGGAGGCAACCGTAGATCAGGGTGATCCCTACAATGCGATCTATCCGAAAGTGGATAACAAAGGAACCAATCCGCACCTTCAAGCGGCCAAGTACACTGGCTACGGAATTACATTGCGTGCTGCTGTCGACACGCCGCAGGAGCTATCAATTCATCTTGTTCAAATCGACGACGGACCTAACTACCGCTGGGGAATCGCCAGTGAGGGCGCGTGCGGCGGAATCTATTTCTATGCGAATGGCAAGGGCTATAGCCACAATGGAGGAGAGGATGCTGGCGATCGTATCGATCAGGATACCGATTTCTGCACAAATTTCGGCGTGTGGAAAGATGGCGCATTCCGCACGATCGGTCAGAATGTTCTATCCCGCCCGCTCTACGATCTCTCCGTTGCACAATTTGCGCAGATCGTTCCGCGGCAAGGAACAGATTCCTACTCCTGGCCCGAGTATGTTAGCCGCAACGTCCTTTTGGCAGGAGACGACTACTTCATCATTCACGACCAGGTCTTCAATCCCGAGGTCGCGCATCGCTTTTCGTGGTTTGTCCGCAAATGCGACGATTTCCCGCACATCACATTGCTTTCAGGCATTCGAAGAGAGGATGCGAGCCTGCTAACGTCCGTCGAAACCGACACCACCTCAGGCCGTTGGATAGAGGGAACGGGAGATTCGATCGCACTCGTCACGCATAAAGAAAACGTCTGCGCAGATCGTGCACCCTTCGGCGCACGCGTCTCCGCTGTGGGCGGCACCGACCTCGTGTTTCTCGGGCACGACAGCATCGAATTTGACGAAGGCGGCAACGCTTTTGCAGGAACCGCCGGGATCATTCGAGACCGCGCCGGCGCGACTGAGATTGCGTTGTTTCACGGAACCCACATCGCGGCCGCCGGTTTTAGCTTCACCACCAGCAATACCGACCTCGGGATTTCGGCAACGATCTCAGGCAGTGGAACAGTGCGCGGCTTTTTCTTTGCGCCGGCTTCCACCGAGATCGAAATCGGCCTGCCGTCACGTCTCGATAAAGCCGCCCTTTATATTGATGGCGTCGAAACCTCCGGCACGCAAACTGCTGGCCGTGTTTCGCTCACACTTCCAAGCGGGAAGCACCAGTGGGAGCTGACATTGGGACAGCCTGAACCTCTTGTACCGCGCATAGATAGAACCGAATATACCGTGGGCGGGGCAATTATTTACGGAACTCGCGAGGCGTCGGCTTCAACTTACATCCTAGAACTAAGCAAAGACAACGCCCAGACCTGGACCGAGATCAAGAGAGCTTCTGAGCCGCTGTTCACTCTTGCTGATTTGAAGCCCGGCGAGAAATATCATGTCCGCCTTCTCGCGCGCAACGACGCATCCTCGAGCGCACCTGGGCCCGAGTACCCGCTCTATGTCACGCAGGATCCGCCCCCTCCACCCGACGGCCTGAATGTCGAGCTTTCTCGCGGCAGGGCACGAATCACGTGGGGTGAGGTGCTTGGCGTCGCCGAATACCGCCTCTATCGAAAAACCGCAAAAGAGTCCGCGTTCACCGTCGCCTATGCCGGCAGAGAAACGCATTGGGAAGATGCAAATCCCTCGATCGAACCCTCGGCCAGGCCAGTCTCAAGCGCGGAAACCTTGCGCAACACGCCGATGCCCACATGCGAGTACCACATCACTTCGGTCAACCCTATCGGCGAAAGCGCGCCGTCGAGAAAGGCGAACACAGATCCTACATCCTGGAGAAATTGGAATCCGATCCACGAAGAGCCTTTCCGTCGCTCTGTGGAACTGTCGGAAGGTACTCTGCCGAATGACGGCGGAGACCGATATTACCCGAAATAGCAATCAATGATATGAAAGGACGTCGCACATGAACCGCCCTTCCTGGTTGACCTGCAAACTCTGTATCCTTCTCTTCGCCGCGCCGAGCGTGGTTGCTCAAAAGGCGACACCAATTCCCGTCATCGCCCAGAGGGGCGCGGCAAAACAACTTATCGTGGATGGCAAACCGTTCCTTATGCTCGCAGGCGAGTTGCACAACTCGAGCGCATCTTCGTCCTCGTATATGGAGTCCATCTGGCCGCAGCTCAAGGCACTCCATCTCAATACTGCGATCGGAACCGTCTCATGGGAGCTCATGGAACCAGAAGAGGGCCGCTTCGATTTCACGCTTGTTGACTCCCAGATTGCCTCGGCCCGCAAGCAATCGATGCACCTTGTGCTCATCTGGTTTGGTAGCTGGAAGAACACCTCCTCCATGTATGTACCCATCTGGGTTAAGCGCGGTAAGCAGCGTTTCCAATGGGCACAGCAGCACGACCCGCCAACACCCGACCATCCAAAGCGCGGACTCTACGCCCTCTCGGCATTCTGCAGAAACAACCAGGAAGCCGATGCCCGCGCATTTCGCGCGCTTATGAAGCATATCCGTCAGGTGGACCCGCAGCACACAGTGATTATGATGCAAATTGAGAATGAAACCGGAATTCTCGCTGAGGCACGGGACTATTCACCAGCCGCGCAGGCCGCATGGGAAGGCCAGGTTCCGGACGAGTTAATGGCATACCTCTCGGCGCATAAGACTCAGTTGCTTCCCGAGTTGGCAACGACATGGCAGCGTAGCGGATATCGGCTTCACGGAACTTGGTCAGATGTCTTCGGAACAGATCGCTATGCGGAAGAGATCTTCAGCGCGTGGTATTTCGGCAAATATGCTGATGCTGTGGCGAGCGCCGGTCAAAAGGAACTCGCACTTCCCATGTACGTGAATGCGTGGCTCGTTCAGAATGAAAAGCAGATCCCCGGAGATTATCCGAGCGGTGGTCCGGTCTCACGCATGATGGATATCTGGCATGCTGCGGCACCCAGTCTTAGCCTGCTGGCCCCGGACATTTATATCGCCGATTTCGAAGGTACCTGCGACAGCTATGCGCGCAACGGCAATCCGCTCTTCTTTCCCGAGAGCCGGCCAATTCCTGGAAACTATGTATGGGCCATTGGCCATCACAATGCAATCGGTGTGGCGCCCTTCGCCGTGGATGACCTGAAACCGGATGACCCGCTCGGTCAGCTTTACGAAAAACTGGAGGGCATGATGCCTGTGCTCTTGAAGGCGCAAGAGACGAACGCCATTGTGGCCATTCCTCCGCGCAATTCCGGTGTGATCACGATTCCTTTCGAGGGCTTCGAGATTGATGCAAGGTATGTTACAACGCGCATCAGTAATTCCCCGCCTGCGACCACTTCCGATAGCGCCAACGGTCGACGCTCCCAGCAAGCAGTTGCTCCCGATGTTTCCATTACTTCGGGCGCCTTAGCCACCGGCCAAACCGGGTACGGGCTTATCATCGCAGCGGGGCCGGATGAGTTCTACATCCTCGGACGAGGTATTTCACTCACGTTCAATCGCCCCGCGTCGGAAACAAATGACTGGGTAATGTATGACTTTGAAGAGGGAGTATTTCTGAACGGTCAATGGATAACCGGGCGTCACTTAAATGGGGACGAAGGGCCAACACTTCGCCGCCTGACGCTTCCAGATAACGGACTGGTTCTCCGCCGAGTGAAATTGTACCGGCACGTCGGGCCAGGCTCCGTTGGCTAAGCGCCTCGCCGCTACTTCCGTTGTGCCCACCTCGCATCCAGCCCTTCTCCGCGCGTTGCAAGCGGCGATATTGACCGGTGCCGGATATTTCGAGGAACACATTGGTGCTAGAATGCGCCTCATGCTCTGGAGATCGATACTCCTTGTATTACTCCTAGCCGCTTCGGTGCCGAGTCGCGGCGCTCAATCGTATCTAACGGGCAAATTTACTGACGCAGAGTGCAAGTCAACCGCTTTTTCCAGCGACTGCGTGATTACGATTCAGATTGCGGGCCATAGCTTTTCAGTTCGTCTCGCTGAAAAGCCCAGCTACACGCTTGAATGGAAATCGAACGATCCCATCCAATTCCGGCTTGGTAAAAACGCGATCTACCTGAGACGCCCGAATGGCCGCGAAGTGAAGATTCATCTGCTGATCCCTGCTGATTCAGGCCTGCCATTTCCCTCCGCTCCGCCTGAGCCTGTTCAAAATAGTCCCCCTACCTCTCCGGAAGCCGCCGCGCCACAGATACCCCGTTGCGCTGAAATCGCAGCTATGGGCCCGCAGTTCTAGCTCTTGTCGAATGCCTGCGAGTTTGCGCTATCCCGGCAAAATCTGCCCAATTTCGTTTGCCGGGAAACGATGCAGCGCGCGATGAGCGGATCCACAAGGGCCAACTGGGAAATCATGGATCTGATAACTATGGAAGTGAGTGGCATGGAAGGTGGAAAGGAACGCTACTCTAATTTTGCGGTCAACGGAAAGCAAGTCAAAAAACAGCCTCAATTGGGAACGGGGTGGTTGGACTTCGCGGGATTCAATGTCGAGTTGTCTGCCATCTTCGATCCTATAACCCGCACCAATTTCACATTCATTGGCGACGTCAACCTGCCCTCCGGTCTGGCGGCAGCCTATGGTTTTCAATTCCACAGCGCCGATAACCACAAATTCCGCCTGATTACGGGCCTCAGGGAATTCCATCCTGGGTTGTCAGGCTCGCTATGGATCGATAAACATACCGGTAATCTGCTACGGGTGGAGGGCTACGCCACAGAATTGGACCCTTGGTTTTCCGTCAACTTTTACTCCAACGAGACCAACTACGGCGAAGTTCCCATATCCAAAATCGGAACCTTTCTTCTGCCCGCGGCTCGAGAGTCCATCGCCTGTCAACCCAGCGGCGACGATGTTCATTGCTTCAGGGACAAACTGTCATTTTACGATTGCAGGAAATTTGGCACCGAAGCGCACATCCTGCCCGATGCTGGAGAGCAGCATTGATGCCAGTTGTGCCGCAGTCGTCGGACGCCTCGCGGGCGGCAATGCTGCCCTGCACGTCGGACCAGGCTCTGTTGACTAAAGGACGACTCTTAGGAATCACTACGCCAGCAGCGCTTATCCTGCTGGTGCTGGCCGTGTACGGTCTAAATGCGTGGTCGCAGGGAACCTCCGCCGCCGAAGACAAGGCCCCATCGTGGCGATTCCTGCCGCCCGCTACTACGGCCTCGGCCACTGTCGATACGCGCAAGCCTGCGGAGATAAGCTTTGAGGACAACTACTTCGAACTGGGTATCTGCTTGACTCAAACGACCACAAGATGTAGTGGTATTCGTTAACTCGCAGAATCAGAAGCAGATACCCGTTTCCTGTTGGTTTGGCCGATCATAGCAAACAGTCTGCGGGATAGTCCGCTGATACCTACCGCGCAGCGCAAACAACTTTCTCTATCGTTTTCATTGGCATAATCAGACGAACGCCTTCCAGCCTGCGAAAGCCGTATCTCTCATAGAAGGGAACGACATTCTCGGACTTCGCATCCACAACAACGGCAAAGGACATTACATGCCGCGTGGCTTTCCATGCCTCGTACAGAGCGGCAAAGAGCAGGCGCCGCCCATGCTTCTGCCCCTGAAACTCTTTGGCTACGCCTATTCTTCCCAACAACGTCACGCCTATAACCTTGTAGCGGCCGGTCCTCTTCTGGATATCCTCCGGGAGGTCGGCACAGGTTACTTGCTGACCAGAAAGCGTGAAGAAACCGACGATGGTCTCTGGATTCGTCCTTGAGACAAGTATGAAGACCGCAGCCAGTTTCTCTCGCATATCGCGTGACGCTCGCTCATGGAAATACTGGTCGATCGCCTCGTCGCCGCACTGAAAAGCCGCTCGATCCTCGCCTTCGAGCGGCTTGACTAGGTATTCCGAATTCTCTTTCACTTTAGTTGCCGACCGTCCTGAAGTGGTCTTCCGCAGCCGCCCTGAGATCCGCATTCGGCTCTGGCGGATTTGTGAGCACATCCACGAGGATTTGCTGGTCTCTCGTGGTGAGAATCCATTCGTGTTCCTGGATTGTCTTCACGGCCGCCTCTCGCATTGAGACAACCATAAACTCCTTCAGGCTTACTCCGCGGAGTGCGGCAGCTCGCTGAAAGAAGCTCTTCTGTTCAGAATCGACGCGAGCCTCCAACCGTTCCGTCAGGGGCCGGCCTGGGCGAATATTGCGTGCAGGTGATGCCATAGAAACTCCATGACGGGAAATCCCCGCCGTCTAATACAACTGTACGGCAGCATGCCGTACCGATCAAGAGGGTTTGATGAAAAAAAGCGACTTCCCCGGGTTTCATACTAGAATCAGCGCTTTAGCCCCGCGTGGCCCCGTCTTGAAGGCGGCAGATTGAACCGCCGCCTGCAAGCCTGCCGATTTCAGGGGGCACCGGTTCATAAAAATCCCTTCCTGTTCGTCCTCGACAGATTACCCCACGATCTGGCGAATGCGTGCATTCTAGGGTTCCGGTTCACCTTGTCTATCTGGTCCGCGGAACCACTCGAAGCAGTACAACTCCGTGGGCCGGGACCTGCGCGGAGAATTCGCGAGGAAGCAGTCCGAGGTCCTGATGAGACCAAAGATCGCGCGCCTCGACGGCACCATAAACCCCCAGATCTTCCCATCGAATATGCATCTCGGCCTGCTGCCCACTTCGATTGAAAAGCAAAACAGCTTGAGAATGATCCTGCCCTGCCAGCGGCCGTGCCCACACTTGCAGGTCCGGGGTTTCTTGCGTTACAAGCGTGGCAGGCTGGCCAAGCTTGTCCTGGTCGACTGCGATTACTTCGCGATTGGTAAGGATCTGCTCGGTTTCCGGCGACATGGTGTTCAATTCGTTCCCCGCCCAAAGCGGTGCGGCAGACATTGCCCAGAGGCTGAACAAAGAGCGTTCTTCCACGCCGTCGATTCCGGGGACGCCGACTTCGAGCATATCGGGATCACTCCAGTGATTACGGCCGCCGAGATTCGCATGATAAGCGTTTTGTTCGAAGTTGCGCAGAATCAGATTCCAGTCGGCGTGACCCGGCGCACCGACATCGCCTGTACTCCTCCAGGCATTGCCAAGGCTTGGCGCCCAGGTCCACGCCATCTCTCGACCCCAGTTGCAAATGTAAAAAAACATGGGACGGCCTGTGCGTGCAATGGCATCGCGCATCCTGAAATAAAGTTGCGGCGCTGTGAATCCCTCCGGCTTGTGACAGAAGTCTTCCTCGATAAGATCGACACCCCACGAAGCAAACGTCCGCGCATCCTGCTCTTCATGTCCGTAGCTGCCTTCGTAACCCGCGCAGGTTTTTGGACCGAGATCTGTATAGATCCCTGCCTTGAGGCCCCTCTGGTGAATGTATGAAACAAGAGCCGGGATTCCGTGCGGAAACTTCTCAGGATCGGGCAGCAACGTCCCGTCCGCAGCGCGATGGCCGGCGGGGACAATGCATTCCTGGATGATCAAATAACGATAGCCAGCGTCTTTCATTCCGGATGAGACCATCCGGTCGGCAATCGCGCGGATGGTTCCTTCGTTGTAATTGCATCCCAGACTATTCCAATTCGCCCAGCCCATCGGCGGCGTGGGGGCCACTTCCCGCACGCTGACATCGTTCTGCGCAATAGCGGCAGACGGCGAAAACACCGCCTCGACAAGCATTAACCACCCGAGCCAGCAAGCATGCCGTCGCAAGTGGGCAAACCGGGTTTCTCGCCGCGTTGGAACTTCAATCTGATCACCGATAGCGTGCGTCTTAATAAGATCCTCCCGGAAACTTGAAAGTCTCTTGATCCGCTGAGGGGCGACGAACTTTCACGCAACCCAGCGAGTTTCATTGCGCGAAAGCGGTGGCGCAATTCTGGCGTTCACTTATGCGCGACCTTTAGCATCAGATTGCCTTGACTCGGATACTCAAACGGCCCCGGCGCCGGATTTGATTTCTTCCTGGCTTTGCCGAAGTAATCAAAGTCAATGCTCACTGACGATCCGTCAGCCTCCTCATACGGCAGATCCGGAATGGCTGCCCTCCCCAGCAGCGCGCTGGTCACCAGCTTGCGCGGTTCTGTGTCGATCCAACTTCTTTCCAGTTTGATTTCGAGATAAAGGCCGTCTTCCTTCGATATCAATCGCAGCCCAGGATCGAAGTCCGCTTTCACCAGAGGGTGCTGTTCAAACCTGGACGGCTTGGCCCCATCGAGAAATACATTTCCCTCCATCATCATTGGCAATGGGACATTATCATAAACGCTCAAATCGGCGCGTTGCACGAACACATTATTGTAGAAACGGTTATCGCCGGGCGGATTATCGTGAAACCCCGCAATCGCGGTGGAATGTGCTTTCAAGAATGGCGTCTGACGGCTGTCATAAGGGAGTAACTCCAGCGCCCCATTGAAGAGGTTGTGGACGTAGGCGCCGCCCTGCGAACGATCGCGCAACGATAATGATGAGAGGAAAATGTTGTTATCAAAAATAAATGGCCCGTGATCCACCTCGACAAACACGTCCTCATCGTTGTCGTGGAAGAGATTTCCAGAGACACGAGTGCCCTGCGCCATCCAATCCAACCACAGGCCTAAACATGTTTGATAAATGTGATTGCCGGCGATCTGGACGTCAATGGCTCCGTGAAACTTTATCCCGGCCATTTCCGCGCCGGTAAACGACCGCCGCACGTGAATAGCGTAGATGGTATTGCCCGTTACAGTGCTGAAAGCAGCTCCCAAACTGCCGACGATGCCAGCCTGTCCGCAGTTGTAAATCGTATTGTTGCGAACGATGTGGTGACCAATATTCTCTCTCGACCAGCCATTGGCGAGCGCGCGCTGGATGGTTTTGACATAGCCTTCGGCGCTGTTAGCCGAAGTGTTGTCCCACTGGTCGCCGTATTTACCCAGCGAAATACCCGAACAACGCGAGTTACGAACCACATTGTTCTCGATGATCCAGTTCTTGCTCCAATGAGGGCCAATCAAGCCAATCTGCTCGGCCGTCGGCGGCGCCCACGGCGTGGCCGCATCCTCCAGCGTGAAACCGCGCACGGTGATGAAGTCGATGTCCGTCTTTTGCGGATAGAAGACTGTCTGCCGCACATTGATTTCCACGTGTTCCCGATTGGGATCGACGCTTTTGAACTGTGCCCAAATCGTGGTATCTTCCTTGTCCACCTGGCCGAACCAGAGCGCGTCACTTCCCGTGGAATTCATGACATTGTCCAGGCTCGCCGCTTCGGCTAGCCAGTCGCCATTGAGATAAACCGCTCCGGTGTGATGCGCACGGCCTTTGGGAACGAACCAGTCGCCGTGAATCAAGTCGCTGTAAGGATTGAATGCGCCAAAGAATGAGTTGGGGAGAATTGCCTTCCAAACATCTCCCTGAACTTTGACCCAGTTCTTCACTTCTTCGGCTCCGGTGATCACAACTTTCTCGCTGGGTGCAACCTGATAGACGATGCGCTTGCTTTCCGATGTGCCTCCGCGCGGCGGGGTGATGCGTTCGCGGTAAACTCCTTCATGCACGGTGATCACGTCGCCCGGCTGCGCAAGATCGGCCGCACGTTGAATGGTGCGGAGTGGGGCAGTCCGCGTACCCGGATTGGCATTATTACCGCTCGGAGCAACGTGATAGTTCGCGCCGTGTGCGGCGGAAGTAAATACGAGAGCAATCAAAACCGCGACGAATGCACTTTTCATTCTTCCTGTCCTCGATTCCCTAAAACGCGCAGCCGAGCGTGCAGACTATACCCCTCACCGCGTTCCAGGACTTGAATGGCCGCGATCATAAGCGGTATTCACTGCCGCCCCGCGAATTGCACCACGACTTTTCTGAGGCGGCTCCCGATAGCCGGCGCGCCGTATTAGTGGGATCGTTTCCACGTCTTGACAGATCGCTGCCTTTTTACGCGCCAGGAGCAATGCCTGTCAAGGATTAGTTCCGGTGACGGCCGCAAGAAGAACGTTGAGTTTGGTCGTTACCGCCTCCCCAGGAAACCGGCGATTTATGCGGACAGGGCTTTTCGGGGATCAACAGCCGTTGCAACCGCAGGAGCGGCGCTGGATAAGCAACGTATCGAGCATGATATGTTTGCCCGGCAATCGTTCTTTGGCCTCAATGCGCTCCAGCAACCGGTTTGCGGCCTGCTCGCCGATCATCGCAGCAGGCTGCCTAACTGCGGTCAACGGGGGATCAACAAAGCGCCCGAGTTGGATTTCATCAAACCCTATGAATGCCATTTGCTCTGGCATACGCACCTTCCGCGCTAAAAGAGCTTCAATAGCTTTAATTGAAGACAGCTCATTGAGGCCGAAGATGGCCGTGGGCGGAGCCTTCATACCAAGCCACTCGTCCACCTGCCGGTCGATATCCTCTGGTCGAGTCACTACTAGTTGCTCGCGAAGGCCCGCCTGTTTCATCGCCTCCCGGTATCCCTCGATGCGCTTCTTCATGGAATAAAGGTGCGGGTTCACGCCGACGGCGGCAATGCGCTGATGACCATGATCGATCAAGTGTTGCACTGCCGCACGGGCGCCATGCCGGTTCTTGACGAGAACCGCGTCGAAATCCTTGTCGCTGACCGGTTGATCGAAGAACACTACCGGCACGTTCGCGGTTTGAAGCGAAGACAGATAAGAGGCGCTACTATCCTCGGGCACGACAAGTAGACCATCAATTTGGCGCCGCAGAAGATACTCGACTTCTTCCTTTTCGATATCGCTGTTTCCATCCGTAAAGGCAATCACCGACATGTAGCGATGCTGGCGAAGCACACCTTGTGCGGCGCGGATGAGTTCAACCATAAAGAGGCCGCCAATGTCCGGAACGACGATTCCGATCACATAAGTGCGGTTGGTTTTCAGGCTGCGGGCAAGCTCATTGCGCTGGTAACCCAGGCGCTCCACCGCCGCGTGGATGCGCGCAAGGGTCTCCTTTCCTACATATCCTTCGCCGCTTAACGCGCGCGATGCAGTCCCTAGACCAACTCCCGCAAGGCGAGCCACGTGGACAAGCGTGGGAGCTGATCTTGCCGACTTCTGCGCCATTGTAGAATCCTTTCCACACCAACCGAAATCATACATCAATTCACTGTCTAGTCGCGGTTGGTACAGCAGACCGGCATCAAAGGCGCTACGGTTCAGCAGTCCGGATAATAGAATGAAAGTGCTCTTGGCAACACAGCAACGAATGCTAAAACGCTCTCCACGATCTGAAGCCGGACGCTTAAGCGATTCAGCAGCCTTTCGCGCCGTGGTGGTGCTTTTCTTTCTCTGGGGCTTTCTCACCTGCCTCAACGACACTTTAGTGCCGCATTTCCGCGCCCTATTTGCTCTCTCTTACGCCCATGTGGTGCTCATTCCGTTCACATTCTTTGGGACCTGCTTCGCATTCGCTCCACTTTCGAGCGTCTTCATCGAACGCCTGGGATACCGGAGAACGATGGTTACTGGGTTATTCATCATGGGAGCGGGCGCGCTCTTATTTCTCCCGGCAGCGCAAACTGGCCGATTCGCGGGCTTCCTGGCCGCGATTGGAGTAATCGGAGCAGGCATCACAGTTCTGCAAGCGGCGGCGGGACCGTATGTCGCCTTTCTCGGGCCGCCGGAGACCGCTCCAAGTCGATTCAGTTTGGCTCTCGCCTTCAACTCCCTCGGAACCATGGTGGCGCCACTATTTGGCAGCTGGTTCATCCTTCGAACGCCATCAGATTTCTCGCCCTCACATGACATGGCCGCATCTTCCATTGAGTCACGCCTGCAGGCCCTGAATGTTGTTCGTGGACCCTATCTGTTCTTGGGACTTGCGCTAATCCTCCTGGCCATTGCTGTCACGTTTTCCGGCCTTCCCCAAATGCGGACTGCCCCCGATCCGCCCGCGACCGCAACCATAGTAAAGAATCTCTTTCGGCACAGGCCTCTCCTCTTCGGAGCGATGACAGCCTTTCTCTATGCGGGCGCCGAGGTCGGCATCGGCAGCTTCCTGATCAGCTTCCTTTCGCAGCGGGAGATTCTGGACGTCAGCCGCCATAATGCAGCACAACTCGCTGCAATCTATTGGGGAGGGGCGGTATTGGGACGATTCTTCGGATGGCGCCTCTTGCAGCGCAGGCGCCCTGAGGCAGTGCTCGCGGCGGTATCTACAGCGGCGGGAATGCTGGTGACACTTGCGGTCGTCTCTCACGGTATCGTTGCTGGCGCGGCATTGCTCGCTGTGGGCTTGTGCAACGCGCTGATTGTTCCAATCGTTGTCATGCTCTCGATTGTTGGACTCGGACCGCTCACATCGCGTGCATCATCGGTAATGGTCTCGGCAAATGTTGGGGCCGGGCTGGTTCCTCTCGCGCTGGGAGCCCTGGCTGACCGCGTTGGCATTCATCACGCGCTCGCGTTGACTGTTCTTTGCTATGGGTGCGCAATCTGCTATGCGCTGTGGGGTTCGCGAGGCCACTTAGTGCAACCACACAAGACAGGTCGCCGCTTTGGACCAGAGGTGGCTGCTCCCGGTTCTTTATATGAGTGAATCTGGATCTCGCCCAGGTTGAAGCTCCGCTCTTGACTCCGGTTGAAGGGCAACTGTCTCTCTGCCTGGTGTGATGCTCGCACCGTTTACCGCGTCCACCGCGAAGTAGTATTTGACTCCCATACACGCGCCCGCACCTCAAGCACCACGCCGCGGGCTCAGGAACGCCGTGCGTACGCAGGGTATAATCGCTGGCGCAGATGCAGCGCCGCATGCAGGCGCTCTGAATGCTCTGGAGGAAAGTCTATGTCCACATCGCGCCGGAGGTTTCTTGCCGGCCTTGGAGCCGCGGGCACACTCAGCGTCGTGCCCGGCGCGGCTCGTGCCAGCCTTGGGTCCGCGGTCTCGAACCCGTCCACCTCATGCCCCTTCCGCCTCTCCGTCATCAACGACGAAATCTCTCCGGACTTAGACCATGCCTGTTCGGTGGCCGCGAACGACTTCGGGCTTAGTTGGATCGAGCTGCGCAGCATGTGGGGCAAGAATGTAACCGATCTGAGCAACGATGAGGTCAGCCGCGCCCGCGAAATTCTCGATAAATACAAGCTGCGCGTCACCGACATTGCCAGCCCACTCTACAAGGTCAACTGGCCCGGCGCGCCGCAATCGAAGTCGGGCCCCCAGCGCGACCAGTCCCACTCCGACTCCGATTTCAAACGCCAGGACGACGTGTTGGCTCGTTGCATCGAGCTGTGCAAGGCTTTTCAGACCGAGCGCATCCGCTGCTTCGACTTCTGGCGTATCGAGGACCAGAAGCCTTATCGCGCCGCCATCAACGACAAGCTCCGCCAGGCCGCCCGCGCCTGCGCCCAGCACAACCTCGTCCTGCTGCTTGAAAATGAGCCGGCCTGCAACACGGGCAACGGCGTTGAGGCCGCCGAATTGCTCAAGGAAATCCGCGAGTCTAACTTCATGCTCAACTGGGACCCCGGCAACTCGGCCACCTACGCCGGCGAAACGCCCTACCCCGACGACTATGAGCTGATACCCAAACACCGCATTGGCCACTGCCACTGCAAAGACACGGTCCGCCCCGCCAACGCCCATTGGGAGTGGGCGCCGGTCGGCGCAGGCCTGATCGACTGGGTCGGCCAGTTCAAAGCATTTATTCATGACGGCTATCACTACGCGGTCAGCCTTGAAACGCATTGGCATGGCGGCAAACCAGAGCCCGGCAGCAACATGGGCGTAACGGAAGCCTCAACCCGCATCAGTATGAAGGGCCTGAAGGAAACTCTGGTCAAGGCAGGCATCACTTGCTAGCGAGCTCTCCCAAAGAGTCTGCGTCACACCCACAAATCCTTCGTGCCCCATTCTTGCAGCTATTTTCTGCCGCAGGGGTGGAGGAGCACGAACCAAAACTCAGAATAGGTACCCACCCTCGGCGCGTTCTTGTTTTTCGCCTGGGATGGGAAGTTCCGCACATCTCGATTTCCGTTGCCTCAAGGAGAACTTCATGATCGTGAATCGCCGCAGCTTCCTCAACAACACCGCCCGGGGCGCCGTCGCCCTGGCTGCAATGCCTTCCATGCGCGCACTGGGCGCCAATGACCGCATCCGCATCGGCCTCATCGGCGCCGGCGACCGCGGCCAGCAGGACCTGGACGATGCCCTCCGCCAGCCCAACATCGAGCTCGTCGCCGTGGCCGACACCTACTCCCGCCGCCGCGACCAGGTCAAAACCAAGGTTCCCGGTGTGGCCACTTACGACGATCCCATGCGCCTGCTCGAGCGCAAAGACATTGACGCCGTCATCAACGCCACTCCAATGCACCTGCATTCCAAGTACTTCATCGCCGCTCTTGAGGCCGGCAAAGACCTCTATAGCGAAAAGACCATGACCTGGAACATCCCTCAGACCGTGGAGTGCCAGAAAGCTGCAAGGGTCAGCAAGCAGGTGATCCAGATCGGCGTGCAACACCAGAGCTCCGGCGGCCTGGCCGACGCCAAGGAGTGGATCGGCAAGGGCTATGCGGGCAAGGTGACTATGGTCGAGTCCTGGATCTCGCGCAATACGCCTCGCGGCCGCGGCCAGTGGGTGCGCCCCTTGCCGGCAGACTGCACCCCCGAGAATGTCAACTGGAAGCTCTTCCTCGACGGTCGCGACGAACCCAAATTCAACGCCTACAAATACATCAACTGGCGGCTCTTCTGGAAGTTCTCCGGCGGCAACGTCACCGAGAACATGGTCCACCAGAACGCCTGGATCACTTCAGCCCTCGGCCTCGAACTGCCCCTGGCCGCCACCATGACCGGCGGTGTCTTCTCTGAACTCGACGGCCGCGAGGTGCCGGACACCTTCAACGTCACGCTCGAATACCCGGGCATGATCGTCGTTTGGCAGTCCGTCTTCTCCAACTCCCACTCCGGCCTCGGCAACCGCATCCTCGGCTCGGATGGAACCATCGAGAGCCTCAACTTCGGCCCGGCCAGCTTCTTCCCTGAAAAGGCCAACGACCCGGGCGTCCCTGCCATGCTGGGTGAGAACAAGGGCCTAAACCACATGGCAAACTGGTTCGACTGCATCCGTAGCCGCAAACAGGCCACCAACGCGCCCATTGAGACCGGCTACCGCACCGCCATCGCCGGCCACATGGCCAATCTGGCTTACCGCCGCAAGCAACGAGTCACGTTCGAGGAGGCCATGGCCGCCCCAGCCTCGGCATGGATGTAGGGGAACTCTCCGGGAATACCAGGCCGGGTTTCGCCGGTGTCTTCCGATTCCAGAAGTAAACTCTGGCTCAGCATGTAAAGCCCTGCTGAAACCACACGGTCATGCGTTTGGGCACCACGTTGACCCATACTGCGCGGCAAGCCTCGCCGTTCAGGGCGAGGAAGGATAGCGCGGGTTTTAAGCGGGTGCATTTTGCTGTTCGACGTATTGGCGGATGATGTCGATTGGAGCACCGCCGCA